>Ga0187808_10000339_pt1 | contig 13859 bp, 9 predicted proteins | sample NC_wetland_sal_i_5_FD_132427 | JGI IMG/M metagenome (GOLD analysis project Ga0187808, IMG submission 132427) | Wetland sediment microbial communities from Neuse River Estuary, North Carolina, USA - ASW_3 | ecosystem: Environmental > Aquatic > Freshwater > Wetlands > Sediment | place: USA: North...
GCCGATGGTGGCCGAATTGGCGGCGAGCACGGCCCAGGCTGGCGGCGTGCTCGTGGTAGACGAGGCCTGCGGCTGCTACTTGCCGCCTGGCAGCAGCGCCGCTCCGCTTACCCGCAGCGTGCCGGGCTTGGTCGTTCTGACAGGCGTTTCTAAGGGGTACTGCTGCGGCGGCCTGCGCATCGGGTTCGCCGTAGCCTCAGCCGGCCTGGCGGCACAGGTCCGCGCCGTGCTCGCGCCGCTGGCCGGGTCGGCGCTCAGCTTGGACGTGGCGCTCGAACTGTTCGGCCAGCCCGATCCGCTCGGCCCGCTGCGAGAGCGGATCGCCGAGGTCAAGCCGGCCGTGCGGGCCGCGTTGCGGCGAGCCGGCGCGGCGATCGTCGAGACCGACGAGCGCGTCCCGTGGATCGCGCTCAACGGTGATGCGGCTACCAGGGCGACGTTGGCCCAGGCCGGCCTGGCCGTCAAGGATGTACCCGTGCTCGGCTCGGGCCCGGGACTGCTGAGGATGTCCCTCCCGCTGTCCGTGCCGCGTTACGAGGCCGTCCTGGCCGCGCTGGGTCCACGCTGATGCGGCTCGCCGATCTCGTGACCGCCGTGTACGACGCGTTCGATCCGGGCCTGGCCATGGCCGACCTGGCGGCTGTCTGCGCGCACGACAGGTACCAGGCCTCGGCGGGCATCACCGACGCGGCCGCTTACGTCGCCGAGCGAGCCGAGGCCGCCGGGATGGCCGAGGTGAGCGTGCTCTCGTTCCCCGCCGACGGAACGCGGCGGTGGTGGACCTACCACGCGCCGCTGTCATGGACACCGGTGCGAGCCCGGCTCGCCCTGAACGACGTCACCCTGGTCAGTTACCCGCGGCAGCCGTACACACTGGCGGCCTACTCGGCGCCGACACCGCCCCGGCGGCTACCGCTGATCCGCTGGTCCGCTGTCCGCCTCGGCGCCGATCCTGGCGGCGCGCTTGTCGTCGTCGACGAGCCGGCCGGACTCGGCGTGATCGCCGGGCCGCTGACGGCAGCCGGTGCGGCGGCGGTCGTCGCGGACCCGCTCGGCGGACGGCAGGACCGCGATTCCGGGCAGGTCGGCAGGCTCGAGCTGCCAGCCGGCGGCCGGCTGGCCGCCTTTAGCGTCACCGCCGCCCAGCTTGCCGGGCTGACCGCCGCGGCGCGGTCTCGCGCGGTCGCCACGGTCGAGGTAGTGGTCGACGAGGCCGCCCGCGCCATGCCAGTGGTGACCGGTCTGCTCCCCGGAACCGGTGACGAGGAGGTGCTGCTGGCCGCTCATCTGTGCCACCCGCGGCCGGGCGCGAACGACAACGCCTCTGGCGTCGCCGCGCTGCTCGGGGCGGCCAGGGTCCTCGCCGGGACCGCGCGGACCGCGGGGCCCGGCGTGCGGTTCCTGTGGGGCCCGGAGTTCACCGGGGTCGCCGCGTACCTGCATGACAAGGTGGGCAGCGGCCGAACTCCGCCGCCCTCGCTGGCCATCAACGTCGACATGGCCGGCCAGGACGTGCACCGGTGCGGCGGCCCGCTGGTGATCGAGCGCGGGCCCGACGACATTCCCTCGTTCCTGCCCGCGCTGGCCGGGCGATGCGCCGCACTGCTGCCGCCCGCGTCCCGGTCTTACAGCGGCGCCGTCCCTTGTGACCCGTGGACATGGCGCGCGACGCCGTTCGCCGGCGGCTCCGACCACGCCCTGCTCGCCGACGCGCCGACAAGGTGCCAGGCGATCGGGCTCGGCCACTGGCCAGACCGTGCCAATCACAGCTCGGCTGACACGCCAGACCTGGTCGATCCGGCCGAGCTTCGCCGTACGGCGGTTATCGCCTGCGCGGTGGCCGCCGCCGTGCGCGGCCGCCGCGATCCTCGCCTTGCCGCCGACGTCGGGGAGGCCACGGTGAGCTGGGCCGCGGAGCACGTTCTGGCGGTCCTGCCGGGGCGGCGCCCCGCGCCCACGCAACTGCCCGCGCCGCCGGAGGGGAGCCAGAACGAGGACCTGGTCCTTGACGCCCGCGATGACGCGAACGCCGGGCGGTGGCTGCGGCATCGGCGGGCCGTTGCCATCGGCGCGATCCGGGCGCTGTCGGCCGCCGGAGCCGAGGCTGGATGGCTGCGGTCGTCCATGGCATGGCTGGACTCGATCGCCACGGCATCGGCTGAGCGTCTGCCGTCGGCCCCAGATGATCATGGCCCAGATCGTCATGGCCCAGATCGTCATGGCCCAGATCGTCATGGCGCGGTCCTCGAACGGCACTGGGCAGGACCGGTGAACCTCCGGGCGCTGACCGAAGCAGCCTGCCCGGCTGACCGGGATTGGATGCAGCACCAGCTCGCCGCGGACCGGGGCGGCAACTACGCGCGCGCCGTCGCCCTGATGCGCGCGGTGAACGGTGACCGCGACCGCGACGAGGTGGCCTGGTGGGCGACGCTCAGTAGCGAACTACCGATTCCGGTCACGTTCGCCGACCGGTTCCTCGACCTGATGAGCTCGGCCGGGTGGGCGACCTCCAGCGGCGGTACACCAGTGAGGCGAACATGAGAATGGAGCTGCTCGCCGAACGTAACATGCGGGTGCTGTTCGCCGGACAGACGATGAACATGCTCGGCAACACGGCGATGATCATCGTGCTCGGTATCTGGGTGAAGAACCTGACCGGCTCGAGCGGTGCGGCAGGCCTGATCTTCCTGCTGCTCGCCGCGACGGCGTTCCTCGCACCCGCCACTGGCCTGCTGGTAGACAGGGCACCGCGCCGCTGGGTGCTGGTGATCAACGATGCGGTGACCGCGCTAGCGATCGCCCTGCTGCTGCTCGTTCACAACCGGCACGACGTCTGGCTGATCTACGTGGTAGCGGGAGTCTACGGGATTTCCGGCCTGATCTACCGGGCCGCCCGCGGCGGCCTGCTGCACTCGATGGTCCCCGACGAAATGCTCGGTGAGGCCAACGGCTTGTTCACCAGCCTGAGTCAGGGCATGAAGATCATCGGGCCGCTCGTCGGCGCCGGCATCTACGCTGCCTGGGGCGGCGGCGTGGTCGCCGTAGCGGATATCGGCACGTTCGTCTTCTCCATCTCCTCCTACCTGTTGCTGCGGCGAGTACGCGATCTGGCCAGGCGGCCAGCCGAGGCGAAACAGGAGCGTCGGTTCGGGCGTGAGCTGACGGCCGGGATCAGGCACGTGCTCGCGAATCCGGTGATCCGCCGGATGATCCTGGCCAGCACGGTCGGTTTCACCGGCGCGGGAATGATCGACGTTGCGATGTTCTCACTCGTCGACCAGGGCCTGCATCGTCCGACGGCGCTGATCGGAGTGCTGACAAGCATCGAGGGAGCGGGAAGCGTCCTCGCCGGGCTGGCCGTCGGCTCTATGATGCGCCGCATGGGGGAGTACAGCGTGGCCTGCATCGGCTTCCTGCTGAACGGAGCCGGGCTGGCGGCGGCGAGCACGGCCACGCTGGCCGGCGCCACCGCGGGTGCCGTCCTGATCGGCATCGGCCTGCCGATGGTGCTCGTCGCCGAGCTCACCGTCGTGCAGCGGCGGACGCCTGCCGACCTTCAGGGCCGGGCCATCTCGGCATCCGAGGCGATCATCAACACCCCGTTCGCGATCGCGATCGCGGTCGGCGCCGGGCTGATAGGGGTCGTCGGATTCCGTCCCATCTACATCGGAGTGGCGGCCGGGTTTACCGTGGTCGGGCTCGCGCTGCTGCCCTACCTCGGGGTCACCAGGCCGGCCCGGGCTCTCGTCGAGCCGCTAGGCGTCCAGGGCGAGGCGGTCTCACCAGTTCCGCCGCCGGCATGAGCGCCGCCGACCTGCTCAGGCAGACCCAATCGCCGATGACCGGCCTGTACCGGCGTCATCCAGAACGCAACCTGGGCACGGTCGCCGCCGCGATCGTCAGCGCCTACAGGGAAACCGGCCCGGTCAGGCTGGGACCTCGTCGCAGCCTGGTGGTGATCGCGGTCGACGGTCTCGGCTACACGCAGGCGGCCACGGCCCTGAAGCCTGACGTCATGCTCCCGCTGACCAGCGAGTTCCCGACCACCACGATCGCGTGCCTGCTCACCTCGGTAACGGGGCGGGCCGCCGGAACGCATGGCTTCATCGGCGTGCAGTACCTGCACGCCGACGGACTGCGGACCGTCAACTGCCACAACGGGCGGACCGCCGACCCGAACGGCCCTGGGCCATCTCGTCCGACGCGGACGCCGACGCTGCCCACCGTTTTCGACGAGCTGGCCGGGGCCGGGGTCCCGACCGTGATGCTGCCCAACGAACTGGCCGCCCTGGACGCCGATGTCCTCGGCCGGCTCGCGCACGGCGCCCGGCTGCTGGACACGGCGCCGCCGCTGCCGCCCGCGGCGGACCCGCCGAGCCTGGTGGAGGCGTTCGCGGAGCAGATCGCAGCGAACATCGCGCGAAACACTGTGATCTGGGCGTACGTGGATCTGGACCGGCATATTCACCGGTACGGCTTCGACCCGTCGATCCAGGCAGCGGCCACCGGACTCGACCGGCTAGCGCGGCGGCTGCGTGACGGGGGCGCCGCGGTGCTGCTGTTCGGCGACCACGGGCTGACACCGAACCGGGCCAGCGTCGGCACCCTGGCTACCTGGCAGGCGGCGACGAATGAGCGGTGGTGCCGGCTTCCGGCCGGTGGCGCGGGCCGGACCCGCTGGATCTACCCGCATCCACGGCACGAGGACAGGCTCGCCGAATGGCTGGCCCGGGACATCGCCGACGCGGTCGTGACCGGGCCGGACCAGCTCTCCGGCTGGGGCATGGTGGAGGACGGCTGCATCGGGCAGCGCAGGCTGGGAGAGATCGTCCTGCTGGCCCGCGGGGCTGACTTTCCCGTCCCCGACGCGACCAGCGCTTATGAGCACGGCTCGATGACGGCGGACGAGGTGCTGATACCGATGGCGGTGTGGTCGCCGGCATGACCGAGACCGTCGAGCCATGGCTGACCCGCGACGAGCGCAAGCTCGCGCACTACCGTGACGACCCCTACTTCTGGGAGGGCTGGGCGTCCTACGTCGCCTGCCGGCCCGTCGGCGACGCGCTCAGGCACCTGACCTTCCTGCTGGTCAAGCCCGAAACGATCGTCGGCAGGCGGGTCGAGCCGATCCTGGAGTTCCTCCGGTCGGGCGGCTACCGGATCATCGGCACCTGGCCGGTGCGGATGGGCCGCCACGAGGCGCGAGGCGTGTGGCGCTACACCCTTAACACGGTCCCGATCGCCCACATCCGGGCGCTGGAAATGCTGGTGACCGCCGGCGAGCTCTTCCTGGTCGGCATCGACCATGAGCTTGCCTGCGGCGAGGCCAGCGCGGCGGACCTGTTGAGCCGGAGCAAGGGATCCTCCGCTCACCCGGATGCGCGCGGCAGCCTGCGCGAACGCCTAGGCGCTCCCGCGCTCATGCTCAACTTCGTCCACGCTCCCGACGAGCCGGCCGACGTCCTGCGCGAACTCGCCGTCTTGTGCGACGCGGCCAAGCAGGAGCAGATCATCAACGCCCTGCTCGCCGCCGGCCAGTGGTCCCCGGCACAGTTCGAGGTGGCGGCACGAGAAGCCGCCGCGATCATGACGTCGCGGTACGCGTGTTCCCCGGCCCACGACCTAGACATCGCCGCCACGCTGCGGCGGATGCGAGCCCGGCTCCGCGACGGTAACCTCCGGCCGGAAGCACGGGCGGCCATCGAGCTCGGCGAGACCTCGCCGGAGCACGCCCTGGACGTCGTGCGGTCGCTGGCCGACGCGACGGAGCTACCGCACTGGGACCGGATCGTTACCGCCGCCTACCTGGTGGACGGGCTGCGCACCGGGCGCAGTCCGATGATCAGGTTAGGGCCGGCCCACGAACGCGAACAACGGGACGGGTTCCAGCCGGAACCGCAGCTTCGTCGTCGCGTTGCCGCGTCCGCCCTCGAAGACCGGGAGCTTCCGCAGGATGGTCTCCTCCACGGCGGGCCACAGCATCAAGGAGAACGCGCTATGGATGTGCGTGGTGACCTCCTCGTCTATTCCGCCTGCCCACAGGTGAAAGCGGGTGCGGTCGTAAAGGCAGATCGCCGCGGCGGCCAGGCGGTTTCCCAGCCGTACTTCGGTGACGCTGACCAGGTCGTTCGCCAGCGCCACGAACTCACTGAACTGTTCCGGGTAATAACTCGCGCTGCCGTGTCTGGCCGTTGTCTGACGACACAGTTCCACCGCCTCGCCCGCGGCCCGGGCGGGATCAGGCGCGGTGATATCCATGTTCGCGCGGAGCGCTTGGCTCCGGCTGTGCCGGAGCGCGAACCTGGCTTTCTTGCTCGGAATATCCGCCACGAATTCGTCGACGCTCTGGTAGGCGCTTAGATCCCGGCGGAAGCGTGTATTCATCGGGATCTTGGCCAGCCCGGCATCGGCGAGTTCCGCGGCCGTCGCGGTGGAACCGTCGACGTTGAGGAAGGCGAACCACTTCACGCCCGCTTGTCTCGCGAGGTCGGCGAGCGCCTCGCAGGCGCGCCCGGCGAGCCCAGGAGCCAGGCCCGGGCGAGCGGGAAGGACCGTGTCATAGCAGTGAGCGACATGGGTGAGCAGGATCCGATCGCCGGCTGAGCGGCCAGGCAGGCCGAGACCGGAAATGGTCCCGATCGCGTCGTCCGTACTCTGGACATATGCGGGCAGGACCGCGGTCGCCGGCTGGCCGAACGCCAAATAGAAGAACGCCTCGGTCTCCTGCAAAGGCGCCCGCTCATACGCGAGGAGAAACGCGTGCTGGTAAAACACCGGCGCGTCGGCCGCGTCGGTCACCCCAGACCATTCCTCGCGATCGATTTCTTCGATACTTGAGTAAACACGGGCCAACACGAAGGCATACTAACGTCATGACCAGCGTGATTCCAGGCCGCAGGCTGATAAGGATCGTGCGATCCGCTGTCGGCGCCGCGTGCCTGGTCCTCGCCGGGTGCGGCATGCAGGTCTACACCCCGCCGTCGACCGCGACACAATCACCAGCGCCGGGCTCGTCGCCTAGCTCGTCGGCGACGGCGTCGTCGGCGCAGTCGCTGCGGTCGCTGGAGTCCGAGCGCCCTCAGGTGGCCCGGCAGTACTGGCCGGCCACCTCCGTGGTCATGAAGGCCGTGCCGGGCATGGAGGCGCGGCTCGGGATACGGCTGCGTTTCGAGGAGGCGTTGGGCACGTTCGCCTCCTGCGCCACGGACGTCGGCGGCAGCGGGCTGCAGTACCAGGTCGCCGTCATCATCGCAGCGTCTGGGCACCAATACGAGGATCTCGGGCCGCCGCTCGGGCAGGCGGCCCGCATCGCCGAGCAGGCCCTGACCGCCGCGGCCTGGGGACCGTTCAGCGTCTCGCAGGGGGTCTGGGTGGCCGCGGAGCACGACGGGGTGAGTGCCAGCTTCGACAACGACCCCGCCGCCACCGAGTCGGAGACCTCCTCCGCCACCGACCTGCTGTACTTCCTGGCGGGCGCGTGTGTCGCCGTGCCCGGCTCGGCCAGTACCCCCCCGGGTGGGGGCAGCCAAGCCGGGGGCGGCCCAGACGCGGGTCCCCCGCCCGGGGACTTCTCGGCCGGGGACGGTCTGCCCCCGGTCCGGGACTCCTACGGCCTCGGCCCGGCTACTGTCGCGCCGCTGGCGCAGCAGACCGTGGCGATGGCCGCCCTCGTTGGCGTTGGCCCCAGCAGATGAATGTCCCATCCAGCTTGCTATTGGCCGGCTATTGGCCGCTGCATGGGACATTCATCCAAATTTGCCCCAGAGCCTGAAACGTTTCGGTAAAGGCATCAAACGGGGACGGGCCGTACATTGCCTCCGGGAGCCACCGGTGGTCAAATGACTGTGCCGATGGGACTCGCCGCGAACGCGGATTCCCGCTGATGGCCTCTGCCTCGACGAGCGACACGGGTGGAGGGATGATGTGGACAGCCAGGCCTGGGCAGCGGATTGGGAACAAATCGTCGCGCGTGATCTTGCGCGGCACCTGGTACCGGCGGGGGATCCGCAGCGCGTGCGCCGGCCAGCCGCGGTGACAGGGCTGCCCGATGGCGCGTATGCGGCGCTGTCCCGCAGTGTCGGCCGAGTTGACCCGGGCTGTCTGCTGGTCGTACCGGCGGCCGTCTGGCCCTGGCGCGGACGGCGGCCCTGCAGCCTGTATACGCCGCTAGGCGTCGCGGGGATCGGTGACCAGGGGGTCGGGCTGTGGGTACGGGCGCTGCCCGCCCCTGGGGTGCGGGTGCGGCTGCCCTTCGGCGACATCGCCGCGGTAGAAGACCAGGCTGACGGGTCGCGGCGGGTGGTCGCCGTGACCGGGCCGGCGGGCCGGCTGGTGGTGCGCTTCCGCGATCAGTGGTGGTCGGACGCGGACGGCTGGATCCGCCTGCTGCGCCTGCGCGCCACCCATGCGCATGCGCCCGTTCCTGTAAGGCCCGGTGGCGGCCGCTGTCCGCCGGGCTGGCTGACTCCGGCCTCTGTCCTGCTCGACGTCGGCGGGGGCATGGACTACGTCGGTTGGCGGTCGCGTGCCCGGTGCTCCGCATGCCTGCTGGCGTTGACCTCACGCGAGCTGATCGTGTTGCTGTCCCGGGCCGAGGGCGGCAGCCGGCGGCGCATGATCCGGCGCACTCTTTACCTGCCGCGGCAGTCCCTCGAGGGCGCCGAAGACCGGGCGGGAACAGTCTGGGTGCGCAGCGCGGGCACCGAGGTGGAGATCAGGCTGTGGTCCAGGAAGGCAGCGGCGGAGGCATCCGGCTGGCTGGCCCAGGCCGCCCTGACACGGGCGGGCCGATAGCTTTACCGCGGGGGCTGTTGCACGACTCGGCTAGCCAATCCTGAGAAACCAGGCGTGGTTCTCGCCACCGTACGGATACTGGATCGGTGGAGACCCTATGGTGTGCATTTCGATCCGCGATAATCGAAAGCAGGTTCAGCGGCGACCGCACCTGTGGACAAGCTGGTAAACGAGCGGCGTATGGTGCTTCTGTAAGATATAGGACCAAACGGCGCCCTCACACGGCCGCTCGAGAGGTAGTGCAACAAGCCCCGCGCGTCAGGTATCCTCAGGGTCCTGCCACCTCCGCTTGATGCACAAGTGCATGTCGGCCGAACAGCGATCGTTCTTCCGGCACCCGCGGCTCAATGGTCCTTGACACGCTGACTACGTTTATCAGGTGCCGCCACGTAATGTTTTCCGACTGGCTGCAACCGCCCCAGCTTCCGGTGGAGATGACCGCGGTGAATGGCATTCCGTTGTCAAAGCTCCCGCTATTACCGACGGTGGTCGACTGATTAACCAACACGCGGCAGACTTCGAGCCGTTCGGCGAGCTGGTCCGCGCGTTCCTCAATCCTGGTGTGCAGTCCGCAGCTATGGCCGCGGCCACCACGGGCGATCTGCCACGCGGCGATCCTGGTCGCCTCCTCGAAATCGCCGTACGCCGAGAGCGTGAACACCGGCGACAGCTTCTCGCCAAACACGACCCGATCGGGATCCGCACCCGGAGCGCAGACGATTGCGAGCGCCGAAATCGCCGCCCCACCCTCACTCCGCGGCCTCATTCCGGCTGCCTCGCAGCCCAGCCTTATCCCGGCCGCCGCGGCCAGTTCCGCCGCTGAGCGGCCGATCATCCGTGTGTCCAGAGTGCCGTCCGGGGCCCAGACAATTCCGGCGAGCGCGTCGCCCTCCCGCTGGTCACACAGGTAAGCACCGTGCGCTTCGAGCATCTTGCTGAACTGCTGCCACACCGACTCCTGCACGAGCACGTTGCTCTCCGCGGAACACGACGTCCCGTGGTTGAACCCGATGCCGTGCACGATGAGCTCAGCAGCCCGGCCCAGGTCCGCCGTTTCATCGACGATGACGCTGGGGCTTCCGGCGCCCGCGCTCAACGCGGGCGTGCCGCTGCGATGAGCCCGGCGCACCGAGCCGGGCCCGCCGGCCGCTAGCACCAGGTCCGCCGCCTCCATCAGCAGCTCGCTCACGCGACGGCTCACCGGGTCCATCCACTGCACCAGGTCCTCCGGCGCCCCCACCGCGGCGAGGCCCTCGCGCACCGCGCGGACCGTAGCCTCGCCGACCGCTCTTGCCCTGGGATTGGGGCTTATCACCGCGGCGTTGCGCGACTTCAGTACGTGCAGAACGTTGCTCACGATACCGGACGACGGGGCGGTCGCCGGGGTGAGCACCGCGATCACGCCCATCGGCCTCGCATGCCTGGTCACGCCGCGTGCCTGGTCGACGTCGAGGATGCCGACCGAGCGGGCCCCGTGCAGGTCGCTGACCGCGCCGAGCACACGGCGTCGATGCAGATCGAACATGTCGTCCCGGTTTCCGAACCCGGTTTCCTCCAGGGCCAGGTCGGTAAGCTTCCGTACGGCGGACGGCTCGTAGAGGCGCCAGCCGACGGCGGCCACCACGTCGTCGACGCGCTCCTGGTCCCAGCCCGCCGCGACCCGCTGAGCCGCCCTCGCGCGCGCGATGACATCCGCGACGAGCGACACCTCGGTCATCGATGTCCCATCCTCGCACTCCTGAATTCGGGTTCCATGAAAACGTACGTAGAACTCAGAGTCAATGGCGGCGTACTGAGCGATTCCGCACTTGAACAGCGTGGTGTTGCTGGTCGGCCGTGTCCTTTCACGGAATCACTGGAATTCTCGGCACCCGGTGAATGGACACGCGATAGTGAATACTGACCATTGTTCAGGCGACCGCGATTCCCGCATCAGCCGGACAGTGGCTCTTCGTCCAGCCAGCCGCCGAACTGGTAGTAGAGGTCTTCTCCATACCGGACTGCGCGCTGGAAGCACGCCCGTCCGTTCGGAAGAAAATTCTTTTTATATATCCCGAACGAACGGTGCCTTCTTCCCCGCGGTCAGGGCGACCTGACCTGGGATTTAATCCATGGTGTCGCGGCGGAGCTGGGGGAAGACCTTGGAGACCTTGCCGAGGAGGTAGTCGCCGTAGGTGCCGGTGAAGGCGCGCAGGTCCTGGCCGTCCCAGCGGCGTCGACCGTCGTCTTCGGCGGCGGCCCGGTCGGGCAGCGGCGGCACCTCGGCGGTGAAGCCCGGGTCCAGGAAGAACGGGAAGGAAAGCCGGCCGTGGCCGCTGCGGTTGCGCACCCGGTGCGGCGTCGACCGGTACCAGCCGCCGGTCAGGCGGTCGAGCATGTCGCCGATGTTGCAGACCAGCGTGCCGGGGACGGGCGGGGCGTCGATCCAGCCCTCGGGCGCGGCGATCTGCAGCCCCCCGCTGTCATCTTGGGCCAGCAGGGTCACCAACATCTTGGGCCAGCAGGGTCACCAACCCGTAGTCGGTGTGCTCGCCCACCCCCCAGTCCCGGGTCCGCGGGGGCGGCGGCGGGTAATGGAAGATCCGGAACAAGATGGTCGGGTCCGCGGTGTACCCGGTGGCGAAGTACCCGGCATCCAGCCCCAGGCTCAGCGCTATCCCGGCCAGCACGGCCTGGCCCACGGCGGTCAGCGCGTCAAGGTAGGCCAGCACCAGCGGGCGCAGCCGGGGGACCTGCCGCGGGAACAGGTTGGCGCCGTGCAGCGGGACCCCGGCCAGCACCCGCGGATCATCGGCGGGCAGCTCGGTGCCGAAGTACAGCCCCTCCTTCAGATCCGGTCGCCCGGAGGTGAGCTCGGCGCCGACCGGGAAGAACCCCCGCCAGGCCCGGCCGCCGTGCTCCATGGCGATCTCCAGCTTGTCGGCCGGCGGCAGGGCGAAGAACTCAGCGCTCGCGTCGGCCAGCTGATCCAGTAGCCCGGCCGGCACGCCGTGGCCAGTTATGTAGAAAAAGCCGCGCTCGCGGCAGGCGGCCTGGATCTGCTCGGCCACACCTGCCCGCGTCGCAGCCGGCGCCGGGCCGGCCAGCGGGCCCACATCGATGACCGGCAGCGCGGCTGAACCATCCGGGCCTGACATGAATCCATTCTGCCCGATGCGCGGCGGCGCCCCCGGAGCCGCGGATGTCATCAGGTAGCGCGGCCGTCGGCATTCTGGGTCAGCTGCTGATCAGCGATATCAGCCAGGTGCGCGATCGTGAAATCCTTGAAGGCATCCTCGGGGGCGATGGCCACCCCCAGAATGCGGTTGACCTGGAGGATGATCTGGTTCGCGAAGACCGAGTCGCCGCCGAGTTCAAAGAATTCGTCGAGCACCCCGATCGGCTCCATGCCGAGCGACGACTGCCAGATCGCCACGATCCGCTGCTCGGTCGGAGTGCGCGCCGGCACGTATTCGTGGCCGAGTTCGGGACGCGGGGACGCGTGGGCTTGCCTTCCCACGTTACGCAGCTGCGCGGCCTCGTCGCCGGCCAGTTCCTCGAAGAAGGCAAAGCCTGGCCCCGCCGGATAGAATTGCAGCAGATCCCGGATATCGTATGGCAGCGCGACTATCTGAGCGGCTCCGCTGGCGATGATGCACCCCAGCATATGCAGTCCGTCCGCCATGGTGATGCTGCTTACCCCAGTGCGCAGGCTCCGGTCTCTGCTGCTCTCGTTGGTGCCTGCCGCCAACCGCGCGGCCAGTCCGGCTTCTGCCCACGGACCCCAGTTGATGCTGGTGGCAGGAAGGTCCCGGCGGAGCCGGTAATGGGCGAATGAGTCGAGGAACGCGTTCGCGGCGCAGTAGTTAGCCTGGCCCGGCGAACCGACCACGGACGCCGCGCTAGAGAACATGACGAACCAGTCCAGATCGTCGGCCGAGGTCAGCCGGTGCAGGTTCTGGACGCCATGCGTCTTGGGTCCGAGGACCTTGGTGAGCGAGCCTGGTTCCATTTCCAGCAGCGGGCCGTCGTCCAGCGTTCCGGCCGCGTGAATCACTCCGCGAAGCGGTCCGAGCCGACTGCGCATCGCATCGAGCGCGGCGGCGAGCGCCGCGGAATCGCGGACATCGGCCTGCGGGGTCTCCACCTGTACACCAGAGCGCCGCAGTTCCGCTATGCGGTCCGCAGCGTCGCCGGACGGTGCGTGGCGACCAAGCAGGGCCATCCGCATGGCACCCAGGTTTGCCAGCCAGGAAGCGAGGCCGAGCCCAAGCCCGCCGGACCCTCCGGTAACCAGGTACCAGCCATCGGCGGCCAGCTGTGGCAGGTCAGCGGGCAGATCCGCGACCGGTGCCAGTCTCCTGACGAATCGCTGACCGTCCCGGAAGGCGACCTGGACTTCATCGTCACCACGGATTTCACTCACGATCAGCGCGGCCTGGCCCGCCTCGTCGCCGGCATCCGGGTCGATGTCGATGCACCGGTGCCTGAGGACCGCGTTTTCGAACGGCAGGCTGCGCATCAAGCCCCACGCGGCAGCTCCGGCCGGGCACCGGGCGCCGTCCTGTGCCGTTACGGCATGCGCGCCCTGGGTGACCACGACCAGTTCCTCGATAGCTACGTTGCTGAACGACAGGGCCCTGATGAGCTGCGCCAGCGCTTGAGTGAGCAGCTCGGCCCGTGCCGGAGCGCGACCGGTCTCCGGCGGCCCGCAGACGAACATGACGCCGGTCAGGAGTCCGGCCTGGTCGAGCAGCCGGGGAAACCCCTGCGGGCTCAGCGAGTCGACGAGGTATTCGTCATGGTCGGCCGTGGCCGGGCCCGACCAGTGTCTCGCGGTCAGCACCTTGCTGCCGTCGGCTCGCAGCGCGGCCGCAATCGAGCTCACGCTGGGATTGACAGCGCCGTCGAAGACCAGCCAGGTGCCGACCGGGCGGGCCGTCGGCTCGGGCAGTTCGCGTCGCCGCCACACCGGCTCGTACAGCCATAGGGACCGGTCAGGCCCGGGTTGCGGCTCCGGCGCGATGGCCGGCCCGGGGCGCGCGCCCGCGATCTCGGCAAAGGCGAGGTCGTCCACCTCGATGCAC
>Ga0187808_10000340_pt1 | contig 13846 bp, 9 predicted proteins | sample NC_wetland_sal_i_5_FD_132427 | JGI IMG/M metagenome (GOLD analysis project Ga0187808, IMG submission 132427) | Wetland sediment microbial communities from Neuse River Estuary, North Carolina, USA - ASW_3 | ecosystem: Environmental > Aquatic > Freshwater > Wetlands > Sediment | place: USA: North...
AGGTCGCGCTGAATCCCTGAGCCGATTCATGGAAGGCTATTCACGCTTGGCGCGCCTACCCTCGCCGAAATTGCAGCCGGCGGATCTGGGGGCCCTGGTACGACGTGTGGCAGGCCTCGAGAGACGCCTGCCGGTAACGCTGATTCCGGGCCCTGATTTGACGCTCCAGGTTGACCCGGACCAGCTCGAGCAGATGCTGATCAATCTTGTTCGCAATGCGGTGGATGCGGCGCTTGAAACCGGCGGTGGCGTGAGGCTCGCCTGGAGGCGAAACGGAGACTACGTGGAATTATTGGTCGAGGATGATGGACCGGGCCTTCCAAACACCACGAACCTTTTTGTCCCGTTCTTCACCACCAAGGCCGTGGGTACAGGCATCGGACTTGTCCTTAGTCGGCAAATCGCCGAGGCGCACGGGGGCTCCTTAACCCTCCAGAACCGGCGCACGGGCCAGGGATGCGAGGCGAGGGTGAGACTGCCGGTGTAACAGGTTGCTTTCGTTCCGATGCCATCCCGCGGGCCACACCGGAGACGGTTGTTGAGCTGCGACGCAGTTTTGTGTCCGAGAAGCGGACCCTGTCCATGAAGCGGAGGTTACAATTATGAATCGACGTCAATTCGGCCGTACTCTGGCCGGCACGGCTCTAGCTGCGCCGACACTGGCGGCTTTGCCGGTCCACGCCGAATCTGCGCCGCCGGAGGGGGAGACCCCCCGAGTACCATTCAAAATCTCTGTAATGCTTTGGACAGTATTTGAAAAGCTGCCGTTCGAAGAGCGGCTTGAAAAGGTCGCGGAGGCCGGCTACCACGCCGTGGAATTGGTCGGCAGCGAATATAAGAACTGGTCGGAAGAGGACTTCCGCAGGGCCAACCGCAGGCGCCGTGAGCTTGGGATCACATTCGACGTGACGGCTGGGCTTGCACATGGTGTGGGAGACCCGAAGGCGCAGGAAGCATTCCTTTCCGACCTCCGCCAGGCGATTCCGGCCATGGATAAGATCGAATGCGGGGCGATCATCGTCATGTCGGGAAACGTCGTGCCGGGATTGTCGCGAGCGGCCCAGCACCAGAGCTGCATCGAAGGATTGAAGCGCGCGGCGGAAATTGCGGAGGAGAAGGACATCACCATTCTGCTCGAGAATATCGATCTCGAGGAGAATCCGCGCTACTATCTCTGGTCAGTGGCGGAAGGCTTCGAGATCATTACCCGCGTCAACCACCCGCGGGTGAGATTCCTCGACGACTTTTTCCACGAGCAGATTTCCGAAGGCAACCTGATAGAGAAACTGGAAAAGAATATCGATAAGTTGGGATTAGTGCACGTGGCTGACGTTCCCGGGCGGCACGAGCCCGGGACGGGTGAAATCAATTTCGCCAATATTTATAAAAAGCTCGCCATGCTCAAATACGATCGTTATGTGGCCATGGAGTTCATTCCCACAGGTGACCCTGTCGAAAGCCTCCGGCAAGCGCGCCAGGAAGCGCTGCGGCTGGGGGCCAGGGGGTAGCGGGTCTCGGGTGCCAGGGGGCAGGTGGGAAGAACAATTCAAATGGCAAATGGCAAACGGCAAATTTCAAATAGTTTGCGATTTTTGATTTGGCATTTGAAGACTGCGATGTGGTTCAGCGAGGAACTGCTCTCGGAGGCGCAGCGGGATTAATGGCAAGTCGCAAATCTCAAATGGTCAACCATTTGCCATTTGGGTTTTGAACTTCTTTCCCGCAATCGAGTAAGTAGCCTGCCGTTACGGCAGACTGCCTCCTGCTTTCTGCCTTCTGCCTACTGTCTCTTCCCTAGTCCGTCGTGGTGCGTGTGTCCGTCCAGACTCGTACGGTTTCCTTGTCGCTATTCACCGTTACATCAACTTCGCCCTCGAGAGCTAAAGCGTGAATGCCGGCGTTGACATCGAGTTCGTCAGAATTGCCGGAGACCATCGCCCGAACTACCGAGGTCGGCACCTTGATGGCAATGGTTTTACCCGAATGATGTTCGGGGGTTGGCTTATTAACGATTTTGATCAATAGAAATCGGCCCGACTTCGCCACACTCACTTCAGCATCATGCCGCTCCATGGTAATAAAAACGTTGTCTGGCGAATTCCGCACCGAGTCCAGGAGGGCCCGCAAGTCTGCGCCATTGACGGAAGCCTGGAGATTGAATTTTCCTTGGTGTTCATGATCGGATGGGATCGCAGGCAAAACCGCCGAGGCCATCTCAATGGGTACGTTGAAGCTCACATCGCCGCTTGTCCCTTTCGCACTCTCCACGCGAATGTGGATCCAGCGCTGGACGTTCGCGGCGGTCAGTATGACGGCGCTCAAAAGAATGCTGGCTACTGTTGGGGTGATGGTTCTCCTCACGGGTCACCTCACAATCATTTCCGTTCGAGTCAGGAACTCAGGGATTGGATGCGGACTACCCACCCGAAGATGCCAACGACCAGGGGCTGGGGACTAGGGGCTAGGGGAAGAAAACTCAAAATTCAAATGGCAAACGGAGAAGCCATTTGAATTTTGCCATTTGAATTGTTCTTTGGTTTTCCCAGCCCCCAGTCCCCAGTCCCTAGCCCCTATTCGTTCCACCCCTCGTGTTCCTGCCAATCCAGGATGCGCACGTGTTCTTCCTCGCGGGGGAGCTCGGAAAAGGTTTTCTTCATACCTTCTTCCAGGTTCCCGTCCTGTGACTGATAAATCCAGCCCATTTCCTGCTTGAGCGCCGAGGCCTCACCGCTCAGGTACACAACAACCTTTTCGTACTTGTAGGGGGCAGGCTTGAAACCACCTGCGCCGTAAGCTCGATCGCCCCAAATGATAGTCTTCGGATCGATCCTTTGCTCGCGCAGCAATTCCTGGCAGGCCTTAATGACGAACCAATTCGTGGTGCGGTGATCCACGTGGCGCTCGTCGGGATGGGGAGTCGCGATCATGGCGGGATGGAAATCCGTAATGAGTTGCTGGAGCGTGCTGATCACAGCGTCGCGCGCATAGGGCAAATTCGGCTTCAGGATATGCTCGTACGGCGCGCGGTCGACCGCGAGGTAGACCGATAAGAACGGGTTTGAGACGTTGATGTGTTGCGACCAGATGGCTCCCGAGCCGCCATCGGGCAAGCCCAGGATATCGACATTCTCGCGGCTGAGGCCGAGGTGCTCATAAGCCTCGCGGCTTTCCTCCATGCGCACCATGCCGAACCCGCGCGCCTCGTTTGGCCCGCAGGGCTTGTTGTAATAGCGTTCGCACTCGCCCACGTCACCGCCCGTCAGGATCACCGCCCGCACTGGGATGCCCGCTTCGACTGCTGCGCGGATAAGCCCGCCATAGGCAGCTTCGTCATCTTCGTGAGGGTTGACGATCATCAACGAGGACGGCAACGTGTTAATGGCGATTTCGGTCGTGGTTTCCGCCAGCATTCTGCCGCCTTCGCCGGCTACTTCCAGCCTGACGCGATACGTGCCGGGGGTCTGATTGGCAGGGACCGCCCAGGCATCCGAGGCAACAGCCAGGGTCTGTCCGGAGGCAAGATTGATTCCCGAGCGCAGCGCCGCTCTCTGGAGAGTTTTCCCGGCCGGATCCAGTATGGTCGCCCGAAGCTGCGCGCCGCTCCAGGATTCCTCTCCTGAATTCTTCAGCGTGCACACGATTCGGACTTGATCTCCGGGCCGGTAGAGTGTGCGCGCATGGTCCACGGTGATGAAGGGCGAAAGCTGCCCAGGCGCGTAAAAATGCCGATATTTTTCGTAGTCGATATCGGAGTTGTAGGGGTGCGTGAAATCCCTGCTGTAAGGAATGGGGAGTTCGCGGTTCCAGGGCCGCAAAATCCCGTAGGTAGTAAACTGCATGTCATAAAGGATGGTGTGATCGGCATTCCAGACCGCCACGGTGTAGTCGTCCACCTCCGGGGGCGGCGTCTTGTCGTGCCGCTCGGGGAGGCCGGACCCCATCACTTCTTTCTGCTTGCCTTGCAAAAAGGCCGCGGTCCCTGCCTTCATCATGGGAATCGCCACTGAACCGCGGGCCGGCAGCCGCACGTGGTCCCGCAAGACCTTCAAAGCGAGGTCAGGGTTGCCGCCGGCGTCCGCCGAGTAGAGCGCGATCCAGGGATAATTCGCATTCGAGAACTCGACGATGAGGTTTTCGAGCGCATTGTCGGTCAAGTTCTCCAGCGTCAACGCGCACTCGAGCGGCTCGCCGACCGTATAGAAGGTCTTATCCAAGCTTAAATGCGAAATCTGCACCAGCTTTTTATAAGCGGCAAAGGGCCGTAGCGGCTGGAGCGCGACCGTGCGGCGAGTGGTGCGGTCTTGCACCCGCACGGCAACCGTGTAAAGTCCCGTAGGGGCTTCAGCGGGGATCGGCCATCCGATTTCGTAGTCAACCTCCCCCGGGCGGGACTCCGCCGCCCGGTCCATTTCGACACTGGTCGTGGACGTGGTGCCGGCATACTGAATTTCCGCGAAAACGTTGTAACGGCGCGGATCGGCGCCAATGCCTTTCACCGCAGCACGGATGGTAGCCACCGAGCCAATGTTGAAGCCGCTATCCGCAGGGGCGCCTTCGACGGAGATCTCGTCCCCGCGTGCCGCGCCCCTAGTCGAAAGGAATGCTAATATCAAAAACAGCGAAAAAAAGGTACGTGAGAGCATAGGTTATCCATTCTATTCTAACTTCTGACTCCAGACTTTTGACTCCTTCTCCCGAGCGCCTCTTCAATCCTGCGCAACATGAAGACGTCCTCCCGGTTGTAAGTCAGCAGGTCTTTCAATAAACCCTCGTTGCGGGTGGCCTGGTATTTTTTCCAAGTGTCGTCGGCCCATTTTCCGTCCTTGCCGGGGAGTTCGCGTTTCAGGCCTAGCATCTCCTCGATGGCCTTCTGCCCTCCCCACAGGCCCGCCCTCCAGCACGCCGGGCAGAGATCGAAGTGCTCGAATGTCTTGTCCAGCACCACCCCCAGTTGGGCGGCAATTACCGGGAAGTCGAACCCTGTATAACCCTTCACATTGTCAGGAATCGATCGCCCATTGTAGGTCACAATTCGCTCCACCCCGGCCAGCACTGCCATCAGCGCCTCCCGAGTGGCTTCCTCACCGACGAGCTGGACAAAGGCGTCCTTCTCGCCATCCACGATCCTCACTCCGATCACCGTGATCTTGTGGTTCTTGCAGTCCCGGAACAGGCGCTGGTCGGTGAACGATCCAACGTAGCTGGTTTCTATATCTAGGTAGGCAGTTTTCACTTTTGCCTCGCTAAGATCAGCCTTGACGTCACCGGGCCGCTTCGAGGAGAATCAAAACTAATCCGCTTCATCGGAGGTGGATGGCGAATGCCATCTGGCCCGAAAGGTCCTATTTTATTTGTCCAAAGAATTCTAGCCCTATTCCAGAAACCACGGCAACAAATTCGTCCTCGCATATTATCTCCCCTCCCGCCCCAACTGGGCATGTCCCACATCTTTGGCTGGACACGGAGGGCGAGTGCGCGGGATGACGAACGACCTCCTGGGTGCCGAGTCCTGCCCACCCCGCCCTGAAAGGGCGCCATGCAGTAGCCGGGGGCAACGCCCCCGGAAATTTCACCCGGAAACCGACCGACCCTGAAGGGGTCGCATAAGCGCCAGCAGAGGTGTCCTGCAGGGCTGCGACAACGTTTTTATTTGACCCTTTCAGGGTCGTGCGCCGGGGGGAGGCTCGTTTCCGGGGGCGTTGCCCCCGGCTACTTTATGAATCCCCTTCGGGGATTCCCAACGTATCGATTACCGCCAGTGTCCAGCGAAACATCCGGGACATGCTCAGCGCCCCAGGAATTCCCGTCGCTTGCGCGGTTTCGACTGCTTGCCGGGCTCGAGCGAGCGCGCCAACTGAACCGCTTCGAATCCAAACCGATCGCGCAACTTATCAGCGGCCTTCAAAATCTTATCAAGTTTTTGGTGTTGCGGGGCTTCGAGCAGGTTGCGCTGGAACACGGCGCGTTCAAGGTTCGACGCCCGGACGCCCACCAGGCGGACTTTCTTCCTTGCATCATAAGTGCTTTCAAAGAGGCGCAGGACGTTTTCAAAAATGACCGAATCGAGGTTCGTAGGCTCGTCGATGGTGATGTCGCGGGTGAGCGTTTTGAAGGGCGCATAGCGAAGTTTCAACCCCAGCGTGTGGGCAAACAGGGCGTGATCTCGCAATCGCCGCGCCACCAGTTGGGCCAGATAAGAAAGCGTGCGCTCCAGTTCCTCGAGGTTGCCGATATCCTCGTCAAAAGTGGTTTCGTGGCTGATGGATTTGGGCTCTTCCCCATAGGCATAGGCATCAATATCCCGTCCGCATGACTTCGTGTAAAGCCATTCGCCGAATTTGCCGAATTGGGCGCGCAACTTTTCCTCGCCCATTTGGCGCAGGTCGCCGATGGTGGTGATGCCGAAGGAGCGCAATTCCGGCTCCGTCACCTTTCCGATCCCAGGCATGCGGCGGATGGGGAGCGGCGCTAGAAACGCTGCCTCGCAGCCCGGAAAGATGTACAAGAGGCCGTGCGGCTTGGCTTGGTCGGAGGCGATCTTGGAGACGAGATGCGAGGTGGAAAGGCCTATCGAGCAGTTAAGGCCGGTACGCTGCTTTACGGTACGAATCAGCTTATCCGCCGCCTGAAACGCCGAGCCGTGCAGGCGCTCGCAGCCGGTGAGGTCGAGGTAGGCTTCGTCAATGGATACCATCTCGACCACCGGGGTGAATTCGCCGAAGATTTGGCAGAGCTTGTGAGAATAGTCGCCGTATTTCTCATGATGGCCGCGCAAGAAAATCGCGTGCGGGCAGAGCTGCTTGGCCGTCCGGATCGGCATGGCAGAGTGGACGCCAAATTTCCGCGCTTCATAGCTGGCGGCAGCCACCACCCCGCGTCCGTCCGGATTCGCGCCAACAATTACCGCCTTGCCCTTGAGCGACGGGTCCTCGAGTTCCTCCACGGAAACGAAGAATGCATCCATGTCGACGTGCAGAATCCAGCGGGACTGGGGGCTAGGGGCTAGGGACTGGGGCAACTCTGAGTTGGGCATTTTCCACGTCCTCCCTTAGCTCCCAGTTGTGGTTCTCACAGCAACGGGCAATTCAAATGGCAAACGGCAAATGGCAAACTTCAAATGGTTTTCCATTTGCCATTTGCCGTTTGCCTTTTGAATTTTGAATTGCTTTTCTGCTGTCCCTAGCCCCCAGTCCCTGCCTTCCGGGCACTCACCACCCGCGGAATACCTGCTAAATCGGGCATGACTTCGATTTCCGTCCAATCCTGGCCAAGCAAGGCGAGCACCTGCTCGCGCATGTTGTAGCCAATCTCCACTACTACGAAGCCGGCGGGCTTAAGCGCCGCGAGGGCTTGCGGGAACAGGCGAGCATAGATTTCGTTGCCTTGTTCGAGGTTTCCCCAAGCGATGCGGGGCTCGAATTGCCGCACCTCCCGTTGCACCATGTCGATGTCCCGCTCCCCCACATAAGGTGGATTCGAAACCACAAAATCAAATGTGCCCAGGAAATCTTTATCGAGAAATCGAGTCAGAAGGTCGCTTTCGAGAAACTTGACGCGCTCCGGCATACCCAATCGAACCGCGTTTCGCGATGCCACCACCAGCGCCAGCCTTGAGATGTCCGCGCCGAAGAGGATGGCGCGGGGAAGCTCAGAGGCAAGCGCCAGGGCGATGCACCCGGAGCCGGTCCCTACGTCTACAATCCGCAGCCGTGCGTCTTTTGGAATTCCGCTCCGGCGCGCCAGTTCTAGCACTCGCTCCACGGCGTGTTCCGTTTCGGGGCGCGGTATCAGGACGTCGGGGTTGACCTCGAAATCGAGCCCCCAGAATTCCTGGTGACCGGTGATGTATTGGGTCGGCTTGCCGGTGCTTCGCTCCGCAATGAGCAGGAAGTAGCGCTCCGCTTTCTCTGCTGAAATCTCCATCTCTGCGTTGGAGTGAAGAAAAGCGCGGTCGCACCCGAGGATGTGCATCAGTAATAGCTCCGCCCCGAGTTGTGCCGAAGGGACCTGATGCTGGAGGAGCGTTTCGAGACCGGTCTTGAGGGCGGTGCGAAGCTGCATGGGTGAAAAGCAGTCGTCAGTTATCAGTCATCAGTCGTGCAGTCTGGAGTGCGGCAGCTTGCTGCCGCTTTGCCGCCGCGAGCTTGCTCGCGGTTCACGGTTCTGAAAGCTTCCTACGACCGGCCGGCAAGCTGGCCGGAAAGAATGCGGCACGAAGCTGCCGAATTCCAGAGCCCTGCCGCCGAATTTCTTTGAACTGCCAACCGACGACTGATAACTGACAACAGTTCATGTCAACTCAAGGCCCTGTAATGGGCAATCAGCGCCTGGATGATATCTTCGAGCTTACCGTCCATGACACGGTCAAGCTGGTGAATGGTCAAGCCGATGCGGTGGTCGGTAAGGCGGTTCTGGGGGAAGTTGTAAGTTCGGATTTTCTCGCTTCGGTCTCCCGTGCCGACCATGGAGCGGCGCTCTTCCGTGATCTGTTTTTGCTGTTCCTGCAGCTTCATTTCGTAGAGCCGTGAGCGGAGCACGCGGAGCCCTTTGGCGCGGTTCTTGATCTGTGACTTCTCATCCTGGCAGGAAACCACCATCCCGGTGGGTAGGTGCGTGATGCGTACCGCCGAGTATGTAGTATTCACCGATTGGCCGCCCGGCCCCGATGAGCAGAAGGTATCAATGCGAATATCCTTGGGATCAATCTCGATTTCCACTTCGTCAGCTTCCGGAAGCACCGCGACGGTGATGGCGGACGTATGGATGCGTCCCTGCTGCTCAGTGGCCGGGACACGTTGGACGCGGTGCACGCCGCTTTCATACTTGAGCTTGCTGTAAACCTTTTGCCCTTCGATCAGGGCGATGACTTCCTTCACCCCGCCGATGCCGGAAAGGCTGGCCGAAAGGATTTCCGCCTTCCAGCCTTGCGATTCCGCGTAGCGGTTGTACATGCGAAAGATTTCCTGCGCAAACAGCGTTGCTTCATCCCCACCCGTGCCGGCGCGGATTTCCAGGATCACGTTCTTTTCGTCGTTGGGATCTTTGGGAAGCAGGAGGATTTTGAGTTCCTCTTCCACCTTGGCCTGCCGCTTCTCCAGATCGGCGAGTTCCTCATGCGCCAGAGCTTTCATTTCGGCATCGCTGGAAGCTTCCGCGAGCAGCCCCCTGGTCTCTTCCAGCCCCTTGCGGATGCTCTTCCACTCGCGGTACTTCTCGACAACCTCGCTGAGTTCCGAGTGCGCTTTGGCGGTTTTCTGGTACAGGGCTTGGTCCGCCAACACGGCAGGGTCTGCAAGTTGTGCGGTCAACTCTTGATATTTTTTTTCGATTTCTGCCAGCTTATCCAAGAAGTGCATGATTCACCGAAGAGACCCACGGCAGTGGGCAGATAGGCAGGTAGGCAGATGGGGAGTGGTAACTACAATTAGGCAGCTAGTTGTCAGTTCTCTGCGGAATCGGGGCCGAAGCGATCTCCGTTTGTGTTTCTATCTGCATACCTGCCCACTGCCCATCTGCCCAACTGCCCACCGCTCACGCTACCACCAGCTCTCCCCCGCGCGCCTTTTCGAGCTCCATAGCGGTTTCGATGGCCTTGATGGCGGTCTCGAGTTGGCTGTCGTCCGGCTCGCGCGTGGTCACCCGTTGCAACCAGAGCCCTGGTTGCGCCGCCCAGCGCCAGAGCGTTCCCTGTGATTTTGCCGCATAGCGGATGAATTCATAGGAGACACCCACAATCACGGGCAGCAACGCCAGACGGCCTACGAATCGCATGGCAAAGGTGTGAAAGGGCAAGAACATGTAAAGGATCATGGCGATCGCCATCACCACCAGCAGAAAGCTGGTCCCGCAACGCGGGTGGAAGCGCGTACAGGCGCGCGCTGTCGCCAGGTCAATGGCGCCACGTTTCTCAAATGCCCATACCACTTTATGCTCGGCTCCGTGATACTCAAAGATCCGTTGGATTTCCTTCCATTGCGATATGAAAAAGAGGAACCCAAGGAATAAGAGGATACGAATCGTTCCGTCCAGCAGGTTGAATATCAGCAAGTTCCCCGTAGCCGGGTAACGCCGGCTGATGAGCGTGGCCAGAGAAAGGGGAACATACTTGTAGAAAAAAACGAAAAAGCCCAGCGAGAGCGCCAGGTTCGCTGCCAGAATCCAATTGCTCAGCTCGGCCTTCTTTTCGGCCCGGGCGGGCTTCCCCGGTTCCTCGAGCGCTTGTTCAGCGGAATAGCGCAACGCCCGTATCCCGAGCACCATCGCCTGGCCCAGGGTCCCCAGCCCGCGCAGGATTGGGTATTTCAGCCAGGGGTGCTTTTCAGACGGCTTTTCCAAGTAGTCCTTTGCCACCGCGATGGCGCCGCCAGGCTGACGCACCGCTACGGCATAGCTGTGCGGGGAGCGCATCATAACGCCTTCGATGACCGCCTGACCCCCCATCAAGGCCTCCTCGGGCGCCTGGAGAAGCGGCAACGCAACCAGGCGGAACAAGTAACGAAGGCCCTCCCTCATGCTAGTCGAAAAAATTCTCATAAACTTTCCGGCTCCTCACCCCGCTGCTTCTTCCACCTTCGAACCAAGGTGTGTGGAGGCTAGTCCAATCCTGGGAGAAGCGCTCTCGGCGCGCAGCGGGTCACTTAATAATTAGATGCGCGCCGGGGAGCCATGGCTCAGCATAGCCGCAAAGAAAGGGGGTGTCAATTCGGGGTGACTTGTAAGAAATAGTGGGGGCGGCTCTCCCCATGTCGGGCAGACATTTTCCTGTGCCCTGGAGTTTTTGCATTTTGGTCGATTGGGATGTGCGGCTCTGCCGCAAGCCGCAGGAGAAAGCAATGATAGCCGGGACTCAGGATTTGAGCATCGTTTCCATTGACACAGCAGGGAGCCGTACTTTACCCTGTTCTGAGGTGCAGGGCTGCGCCTGTCATTGCGACAGCTTCGAAGGAGCCGGGATTATGTTCAGGCTCGACGCTGATAAGAAGGTTCATTTCTGCGACGGCGTCACGCGCCGTGATTTCATTCATGCCGGAACGATTGCCTTCCTTGGTTTGACCATGCCCCAGTTCTTCAGCCTGAAGGCCCGGGGCGCCGTGAAATCCGACAAGGACATAAACTGTATCCAGCTCATGCTGGTGGGCGGCCCCAGCCAGCTTGATACCTGGGACATGAAGCCGGACGCTTCCGCCGAAATTCGCGGCCCCTACAAGCCCATCAAGACGAACGTGGCGGGGATTGAGATCTCCGAGATTTTTCCGCGCATGGCCAAGCACGCGGATAAGTTTGCACTCCTTCGTTCCGTGTATCACACGGCGGCGGCGGTACACGACACCGGCTGCCAGATGATGCAGACAGGGCGGCTCTTCCAAGGCGGCTTGGAATCCCCCAACTATGGTTGCGTGCTGCGTCTTGAAAAGGGACCCAAAGGCGATATGCCACCTAACGTTTTAATCCCCTTTACGATCGGGGCTTTGGGGGGCAACCTGCCGCACGGTGACACCGCCGGTTTCCTCGGCAAGGCGTACGACCCTTTCGTCTTGAACGCCGACCCTTCCGACCCGAACTTCAAAGTGCCGGACATGCTTCCCCCGGATTACATCTCCGCCGTGCGTGTGGACCGCCGCCGCGATTGGCGCCAGGTGATCGATCAGTCCGTGAGCTATTTTGAGAAATCCGATCAGGACGCGAAGCTGATGGATTCCACCTTCCATCAGGCCTACACGCTCATGACCTCGGCCACGGCGCGGGAAGCCTTCAACTTGACGCAAGAGCCTGAAGATGTCCGCAAGCGTTATGGCATGAACCGCTTTGGCCAGGGCTGCCTGTTGGCGAGGCGGCTGGTGGAGCGCGGCGTGCGCTTCGCGACCGTGAACATGTTCGAGACCGTCTTCAACGAAATCACCTGGGACATTCATGGTTCTGCGCCTTTCAGCCCCATCAGTTGCTACCGCGATCAAATCGGCCCCATGTTTGACAATGCTTACAGCTCGTTGCTCGAGGATCTGAGCGACCGCAGGCTCCTGGATGCCACGCTGGTATTGGCTACCGGCGAGTTCGGCCGCACTCCGCGCATCAATCCCGCGGGCGGACGGGACCATTGGCCGCAGTGCTGGACGGTTGTGCTTGCCGGCGGGGGCATCAAGGGCGGCCAGATTGTGGGCTCCTCGGATGCAATCGGGGCTGCGCCCAAGGATCGAGCCGTCATGCCCGCCCACGTCGCCGCCACGGTCTACACGGCCCTCGGCATACCTCTCGACTTCATTATGAAAACGCCGCAGGGACGCGAGGTCCGGGTTGTCGATCACGGCTTCGATCCGATCACGGAATTGCTTGCGTAGAGGCGGCCCTCGTGGCCGCCCAGGGTTACTACAAGGGTTGCCCCCAAACTGGAGTTTCTCAGTGTCCTCTGTGTCCTAGAAGCCTCAACACAGAGTCCACGAAGGTTCTCAGTGACCTCTGTGTTTCGTCTTTCTCCGGGCCACAGAGAACACGGAGACGAACAAGATGCGTCCGGTTCTGCTAACTCTTTCGGTGACCGTGTCCTTGCTTGCCGTCACGGCAGGCGGGGTTTTGCAATCGCAGACACCTCAAGCAGCCGACCACCCTTACCACCAGACGGATATGAGCGGGGCAGGGGGCAGCTCTCCGACCCGTGCCGCTCGTCCGCTGCACCCGATCGCCGCGCATTCAACCTTCAAGGGCGTCGCCCTCAGTAAGCTCGCAGTCCTGCCGACCTCGATATCCATCGCCGGTCCTCGCTACACGCAGCGATTGGTGGTGGAGGCGACCTTTGTGGATGGGCACCAGGAAGACGTGACGGGTGAGGCTCAGATTAGTTCCTCTGATCCAAAAATCGCCCGCGTGGATCACGACGGGCTCGTTTGGCCGCAGTCCGATGGGCACACGACAATCACCGCCTCCTTTCGCGGCCAGCGCGGCACGGCAAGCACCGAGGTTTCAAAGTTTACAGCGCCGTTCGAGTGGAGCTTCCGCAACGATGTTATACCGGTGATGACCAAGGTGGGATGCAACCAGGGGGCCTGCCACGGGGCAGCGGCTGGGAAAAACGGCTTCAAGCTCACCTTGCGCGGATATGACCCGGAAACGGATTATTACACGCTCACTCACCAAGCTCTAGCGCGCCGCACGGAGCGGCTCGAGCCTGCCAAGAGCCTGATTCTTCTGAAGCCAACGCTGACCATTCCGCACGGCGGCGGGCAGCGCTTCGCGGTAGGCTCGACGGAGTACCAGGTCATTTCCGGCTGGATCGCGGACGGCATGCCCAAACCGCAGGACTCCGACCCGCGCGTCACGAGTATCGAGGTAATGCCGCGGGAGGCTTCACTTCAGCCCGAGGCTGAGCAACAGCTCATTGTCTCCGCCCTTTTCAGCGACGGCCGCCGCGAGGACGTCACCCGCTGGGCGAAATATGATAGCGGCGACGAAGGTGTGGCCGCGGTGGACCAGGAAGGGCACGTGAAGATGCACGGCTACGGGGAGGCTCCGGTCACCGTCTGGTACCAGAGTCACGTCACTTTCGCGCGCCTGCGCATTCCTTATCCCTATAACATTCGCGCCGACATTTACAAAAATGCCCCGCGGAATAATTACATCGACGACTATATTTTGAAACACCTCCAGGTGCTTCATATTCCGCCTTCTCCGCCGGCCGGCGACGCGGAATTCATCCGCAGAGTGTACCTGGATGCGGCAGGCATTCTTCCCGCCCCGGCCGAGGTGGAGCAATTCCTGAAAGATGAGTCCTCTGATAAGCGCAAACGCCTGATCGAACAATTAATGAAGCGGCCCGAATTCGTCGACACCTGGGCTTATAAATGGTCCGATCTGC
>Ga0187808_10000341_pt1 | contig 13784 bp, 11 predicted proteins | sample NC_wetland_sal_i_5_FD_132427 | JGI IMG/M metagenome (GOLD analysis project Ga0187808, IMG submission 132427) | Wetland sediment microbial communities from Neuse River Estuary, North Carolina, USA - ASW_3 | ecosystem: Environmental > Aquatic > Freshwater > Wetlands > Sediment | place: USA: North...
CCTGGATCGTATTACTACAACCCCCGCGACGGCGCCGCATACCGTCTGACCCGCGAGGGCGAGACTTGGCGCGTTGTGGCCGCCCCGGAGAGCGCCGCGTTCACCGCCCGTATTCCGTGGGCCGGCCCTGCTCCCACGGAGGCCACCGCGATCGACGAAAGCGGTGCGGAGCTTCGCCGGGTTCCCATCCGTCGAGAAGGAGGCGCCCTGATCCTCGCGTTCGACTCCAAAACCTTCGCATATGTCCTAAAGTGAAGTGCGAGTGTGGGGGCGGCCCTTGTGGCCGTCCTAATGTAGAAACTCGAGGCGCGGCGCTACGCTCGAAGATAAATGATGCCATTTGCGCGTTGGGCATAATAGAATTCACCTCGTGAATTGGCCCGAAACGATCCGAAAGAAGGAAAACCCATTTTGGAGGGAGTGCCATGAGAATCCGAAGAGCTGCAGACCTCAAAAGGGGACGTGTGCTTTACCTTGCTTTGTTCGCGATTTCGCTCATCATATTCTTCACTGCCTGTGCAAAAAAAGAAAGCGCGTCCAAGCCCTTGGCGGCCGAAAAGGCGAAGGTTACCATCAATTGGGACAAGGTGGTGACAGTTTCGAAAACCACGCCGACGCTTCAAGTCGTCGTCAACCCACCCTTGCGCCGGGGCTCACCAATTCATGATAGGGTCTTCCAAGCCTTGCATGAATTGGGCGCCGACTATGTGCGCTACGTGCCCTGGCTGCCCTACCCCAAGCTGGGCGTGGCCGAACTCGAGCCGCCTGCGGACGGGAAGACTTCCTGGGATTTTTCTCTCATCGACCCCATGATGGAGGATTTCATGAAGGCCCAGGAGGGTCATTCGGTAATCATAAACTTCAGCACCATTCCGCAGTGGATGTTCAAGACGGAGAAGCCGGTGCCGTATCCTGCTGACCCGGACCAAGTGACCTGGGACTACGAGAAGGGGACGGAGTTTCGGGACCCAAGCTTGAAGGAGGTGGGGGACTACTACGCGCGGCTGGTGAGTTGGTACACGCAGGGAGGATTCACGGACGAGTACGGCAAGCGCCACGACTCCGGCCACCACTACAAAATCCCAATCTGGGAAGTGTTGAACGAAGTCGATTTTGAACACCATATGTCGCCAGAGACCTATACGCGGGTCTACGACAGCATCGTTAGCGCAATTCGACGTGTGGATCCGCAAATGAAGTTCATGGGCGTGGCTCTGGCAGGGACTTCACCCAATATTTTTCTGAGTGAGAATGTGCCGGCATACTTCGAATACTTCCTTAACCCCAAGAACCACAAGCCCGGGATACCGATCGACATGATCTCCTATCATTTCTATGCCGGCCCCTCGGCTGACCAGGATCCTGAAGTGCAGCAGTACACCTTTTTTGACCAGGCTGCCGGCTTTCTGAATTCCGTCCGCTATTTGGACGCAATTCGTCAGCGCCTGTCGCCCAAGACCCAAACCGACCTCGACGAGCTGGGCTGCATTCCGGCGGGCGATAATGACGTGCCCCGCAAGCCGATTCCGAACTCCTATTGGAATCTCTGCGGCGCCACGTATGGCTACTTGTTCGGGGAACTGTCACGCTTCGGGATTGACGTGGCGGGTGAGTCTCAAATGGTGGGTTACCCCTCACAGTTTCCGGGCGTCTCGATGGTGGATTGGAATACGGGGCAACCCAACGCGCGTTATTGGGTGCTGAAGCTGCTCCATGATAACTTCGGCCCCGGAGACAAGCTGGTGGAGACCGATTCTGGATTGGCCTACGTCTACGCTCAGGCTTTTGTGACACGTGACGGCAAGCGCAAGCTGTTGCTGGTCAACCAACGCGACCGCGATTTTGATGTGGCGATTCCTGGGGGCAGCGGCGGGGAGGTGGTGTACGTCGATCAGACAACAGGCTTCCAACCGCCCGCAAAATCTCATTTGGATGCCGACCGGATAACCTTGCTTGGGCTGGGGGTCGCGGTGGTGACACTTCACTAATCTCCCGTCCCAGAAATAAGTGGACTAAGCGGGGCCGGGATGCCGTTCGTTGAGAGAGCGCCGTATAGCGATAGCGCGGGTGGCGCATACATTGCATTTCATGTATGCGCCGCCGTCGGTCGTGCAGGTCTGCGCTTGTATCCCGGTGGCACGCAGGGGACGGCAAGCCGTCCCTCTTCAACCGTCGGGTTTAGGGGTAGGGCTTGCCCTACCCCCGTGGGGGCTCGCACGCCGTGCTATATTGCATAAAGCGTTTCCGTATTCACCGGCAGGCCGAGCAGCTTCAGGTAGGTAAACAACTGCATCTTATGATTGTTGAAGTGCCCGAGGAAGTTGATGGCCATACGCTCCATCTTGGCGTTCCAGCCCCAGGGCACGGAAACCACTTTGTTGGTGAAAGCCTCCTCGCTCATGCCATCCAGAACCTGACGGAGAGTTTTCTTGTCCTTTTCGAGCTTGTCCAGGGCCTCCTGGAGATTACAGGAAGGAAGGTTCTCCAGCTTCATGCCCTCTTCCATTTCTTTCGATGAGGGCCAATTCCCGGTGAGCACCATTTCGAGTCCGCCCCCAATACCTTCGCTCAGGTGGCAAAGCAACTGGCCGGTGTTCATGAACGCCGGTCCCGGCGCCCAGTTGATTTTGTCTGCTGGAACCATGCGGATTAGCTTTTCGGCTGGCCGGTAGTTTTCCATCACAACTTCGTAATACTCATTCTTAGTCATAATTCCTCCTCTCGTTCATCTACACCCTCTGCCTGCTTCTGCGCCGATGCAGGGCCGTCGGCGGCACAGATGAACGCCTCCTTCAAACTCCTGCCTTACTTTTTGGACGGTCTCAGCTGGTAGATTCTATCGCAGAACTCATCCTTGGTCATCATTCCCTCTACGAGTTTCCCACTTCCCCCGATAAGCTGTCATTCCGAGCGAAGCGAGGAATCTCGCCCTGATTTTCGCTGGTCCCGAAACAAAGCGAGATTCCTGCCATGAGAATAGAGGACCAAGGCCCCCTCACCCGACCCGCGCCGGCTGGTGAAAGCGCCGTCGCGGCCCACCCTCTCCCCCAAGGGTGAGAGGGCATTTTCATGACAAGTGGTGAGCCGAAGGATCATGGGATCTTCGCTCGGAATAACACCATTTGCGTAACTTGTGCGCCCATCGCTACTCACGTCATCGTCAGGCCATTCTCTTCAACTTTCGCAACGGCACCTGGATCAAGATGTAGGCGATGATGGCGAAGGCCACGAGGGAAATCCATCCGCCCCAAGTGGCCAGGAAGGGTAACTCATCGAGGCCGGTGATGACCTTGGTGAGGGAGGAGACGCCGGTGAGGAAGAGGGAGGCGAGCAGAATGCCCGTGATGGCCTCACCGGCAATGAATCCGGAAGCTAGGAGAGTTCCCCGTTCCTCGACTTTGGCCTTTTCTTCCGCGGACAGTTTCTTGCGCGCCACCCACGTGTCGGCAACCCATTTCAAGACCCCGCCCACAAAGATCGCCCCGCTGGTTTCGAGGGGCAGGTACATACCCACGGCAATGAGCATTGGTGAAGGCGCGCCGATCATCACCAGCGCCATACCGAAGAAGCAACCCATCAGGAGCAGCCCCCAGGCCATCTGGCCGCCCACGATCCCCTGGGCGAGTTGGGCCATGAGGCCGGCCTGCGGCGCGGGCAGCAACTTGCCTCCAATGCCGCCCGTGGCGAGGTTGGCCTCGTGCAGGGCGATGATGGGCAGCAACAGGAAAAAGGAGACGGCGGTCACGCTCAGCACCTCCACCACTTCCATCTTCCACGGCGTCCCGCCCAGGAGATACCCGGCCTTCAGATCTTGAATCAGGCTGCCGGAGACACAGCACGCGCAGCAAACTACGGACGCCACGCCCAGAACGGCGGCGACTCCGCCCAGGCCCTTCACTCCGATGGCCACCATCATCAACGCGGCGACAACCAACGCCGCCAAGGTCAGACCGCTGACGGGCTGATTCGAAGATCCCACCAACCCCACCAAGTATCCGCCCACCGCGGCCAGGAAGAAGCCGGCCAGGGTCATCACGATCGCCGCCGTTACGGCCGCGCCCCAACTTTGCGCGAAATATTTGTAAATGATCGTAATCGGAATAACGAGGGCGCCAATGGCAAGGATGATCCACTTGATGGGAATGTCGATATCGAGGCGAGTGCGCAGGGCGGCGTGTTCGCCGCTCACTGCGGAAGCATGAAAGGCCCCGCGGATCGAAGTAAGAATCGACTCGCGCATGCTGTAAAGAGTGTAAACCGCGCCCACCAGCATCGCCCCCACGGCGATAGGACGAACCACGTTGTACCAGACCGTGTAACTCGTGAGATCCCAGGGTGCAATGCCTCCAGTGGTCGCCCCGAGGCGGCGTGGCAGGTCGGGATCTATGAACAGAACCAGCGGAATCAGCACTAGCCAGGCGATGACCCCGCCTGAGAAATTGATTGCCGACAAGCGCGGTCCGATGATGTATCCAATGCCGATGAGCGCTGGGGAAGCAGACGGAGTGGAATAGGCAATGCCTCCGCTGTAATTCACGCGGCCCAGGAGTTCTTTCTGATATCCGAAATAGCGGACCACCGATCTGGGGAATTTCCAGAAACCACTAACAGAATCCATGAACATCTGGAAACCTTTGTCGTCCTTGAGCAACTGAAGAAAAGCGCCTAACCCCATAGCCCCGAAAATGTACTTCGGAGCGTCGGTGGCGCCCTGCTGGCCGGCTTTCACGATCTCGGCGCTGGCCGTGCTTTCAGGAAAGGGCAGGTCAGGCGAATCCACGCAGAGCGGGCGTCGTAAAACAATGATGAAGAATACTCCTAGCAGGCCGCCCGCAAAGAGGATGAAGGTGCCGGTCCAGAAATGACCGCGCAAGTCCGTCCAGAGCCGCTGCCCGCCTACATTGACCATCATGAAGGCGGGGATGGTGAAAATCGCTCCGGCCACCAGCGCTTCACCTACCGAGGCGGCGGTGCGCGTTAGGTTTTGCTCGAGCACCCCGCCGCGAAAGAAAGGCAAACGAAACAGCGCGATGGCGATCACCGCCGCCGGAATTGTCGCGGCCACCGTCTGGCCGGCTTTCATGCCGAGGTAAGCGTTGGCCGCGCCGAAAACGGGCGCCATGAGGATGCCCGCCACGACCGCTTTGATAGTGAACTCGGGCTCTTTCGAGTCGTGGGGGATGAACGGTTTGAATTCGGGCATGGGCACGCTCCGGTCGAGATATGGGTAGCTGGGCACTATAACACGATGGTGTTTACCTTGGAAAATGATTGAGCCGATGGGTGTTGGCGTCATTTGGGATCAGACCGCCTTCGGAACGCTGGCCATTCCCGCGAAAGCGGGAATCCAGTCTGTCGTCGGCGCACTTCCAGTGGCTTGCGGAATAGATTCCCGCTTTCGGGGGAATGACTGCTCGTGGGAGCGCCCGTGCCTCGCAAATGACACGGGTACCGTCGGCTGCAATCGCTTGTCAGGCGACGGCTCTCCGCGTTACGGTTGACCTATGAAAGTTGCTTTCGGGCTCGCGCCCGCCCAAGCCGGGAAACTCCGTCGGGAGGCCGAACGCCTGGGGGTTGCGCCTGACGAATTGGCCCGTGCGGCCTTGTCGGATCTGCTAGCCAGCCGGGACGAGGCTTTCCAGGCTGCCGCAGAACGAATGTTGGGCAAGGACGAGGCACTGTATCGGTGCCTGGCCTGATGCGATACCTCACGCTGGGAGAAGTCGTCGAACTGCACCGGGCGGCCATCAAGAAGACCGGCGGCATGCCGGGCATTCGCGACCTCGGTGCTCTCGATTCCGCACTGGCACGACCGGGAGCGACCTTCGCGGTGTCCGCCGACATCGGCTTGCGGAGCTGGTCCGTCACCGGCGATTCGGTGTGGAACTTTGCTGAAGACTCCTGCCAAATGGCAGGCTGCTAGTTTTGTGTCGCCGGTCTACTGGTCTCGTCTACACTCCAAGAGGGTTTAAAATCTTCACTTCCTGCGGCAAGTATGGCATGGGCTATGCTTGTTGCTATGTCCAGCGGAATTGAGAGGCCATCATCCTTTTCTCCTCCGCTCGGTGTAAAGGAAAGAGACACCCTGTCTTTCACGCGCGTTATGCTTATGTGGTACTTTGTCGCTCCGGCCCTGGACACGTTCTTGTCCCACGGAGCAGACCAAATTTCCATGTCAGCAACCTCCAGAAGAGATGCGTCGATTATCACACAGCGGGCGGGCGACTATCAATCGTAACGCCAGTCGTGCCTTTGTGGTAGACCGCTTCCCGCTTGTTTGCCGCGAGCCCAACAAATCAAGCTATAGACATTGTTGTTGAAATGATAGCTAATGTCGCACGTGGCCTTGTACGTATTGCCTTCGTGCTGGACTGTGATGACGCCATTGTCGTAAGACTCAGTGAACCAGCCTCGGGGATCGGGGATAGAAGCAGGTGCGGGCTTCTTGCTGCATCCTGTGAAAAACCCGACGAGCAACAGAGCGAAGGCAAGGTCTTTCATACTGCACCCATGATGAAACTGGAAATCCGTCTATTCTGGTCCAAGTTCACGGCGCTGACCATAGCACCAGCAACACACAATTAGAGCAGTATCAAAGATTTATAATTGTTGACATTCGTATCAGTAATGAACAAAACGCCCATGAAATATTCCCCCGCCGAAATCACAGGGCTCGGTAGACTTTGACTCACCATGAGCCCTGTATTTGAGCGTGATCGTGAGACGGCCCTTGATGGGTGGATTTTCCGCTTCGTCGCAGAGCGGGGGGACCACAGCGGTGATCTCGGAGCAGATATAGATTCTTTCTGTGGAAAACGCCCTCACCACCGAGTTTTTCGCTCGACTTATTTCACGGGTAACGCCGTCGGATCGTGCTGCCTTGATCTCAACTTCTGTTACTCGGATCCCTGTCTGAGTGCGGTTCGTTACTTCGATCCAATCTTGATCGTGAGTTGGTACACCTTCTTCGTCGTAATCGCCCCTTCCAAGCACTACACCTAAATCCACTTTGCGAATGGTATTTTCAAGTCGATAAATCATCCACGTAGCTACGGCCTGACCTATCACCGCCAAGGCTGTAACGATGGCGAGCCAGAAACGCCAATCGTAGTACCATTCCCTTATCATGGTTAGCCCCCGATCATATTAGCATCTTCTCCGATCCACGCGACCGTAAGCATGAACCCGGACGTGGCGAGAAGGCATTCGCCCAACCGACCATTCAAAGTGCGTGGCTCCGAACGGGCTTGTATTTGTATGCAATTCAAGTCATACTGCGGAGTATGAAAATAGGCGAACGCGGTCAAGTCACCATACCGAAAGACCTTCGCGAGAGGTTTGGGCTGAAGCCTGAAACGGAAGTTGAATTCCAGGTCGTCAACAACTCCATCCTGCTCCGCAAGAAACCGGGAAAACTGAACCTGAGCCGGTGGAAAGGCCGCTGTAGGAAGAGCTTTAAGGATTTGGGCTACACTCGCGTAGACGAATTCATTGAGGACGTGCGGGGACGATGATCACCGCCATCGACACCAACGTTCTGCTTGATATTCTGGTTCCTGACCCTGAGTATTTCGAGCGCTCCCTTGAGGCCTTAGAGGAAGCGGCCAACGCCGGCTCACTGGTGGTTTGTGATCTCGTCTATGCCGAGTTGTGCGTCCACTTTCAGCACCAGGCTGACTGCGACCAGTTTCTCCAGCAAAACGACATTCGGGTTGAGGCCTTAACCCGCGAGGCGAGTTTCCTGGCAAGCCGACTTTGGAGGACCTACCGTCAGGAGGGCGGCAAGAGAACCCGGATTCTCACCGACTTCTTGGTTGGCGCTCACGCTCAGGTCCGAGCGTCGCAACTCCTTACCCGTGACCGCGGCTTTTACAGAGACATTTTCCGGTCGCTCGCGCTGGTTGATCCGGCAAGCCCACGCCGCGCCTAACGAATGTGGATCGGGCCAGCCGCGAGCGTTGCCCTGGGGTGGGTTTAACAAATGCTCGGGAAGTCAGGCGTTTATTCCCGCTGGCTGAAGGAGGTGAAGCGGCAGGCACTTTTCCATGCCGGGCAGCGCATCGGGGTGGCAGTTTCGGGCGGGCCGGATTCCGTATTACTGCTTCACTTCATGAGAGATTCGGCCCTGGGGTGGGGGACCACTCTCGCCGCCGTGCACTTCAATCATCATTTGCGAGGGGCCGAATCCGATGCGGATGAGCGGTTTGTTCGGAACCTGGCCGATTCCCTCGGACTGGAGTGCATTTGTGGCCAAGCTGAGGTGGCGCGAGTGGCTCGTGAGAAAAAGCGCAACCTGGAGGCAACCGCGCGCGAACTGCGCTACCGGTTTTTCTTTTCCCTGGTGGACCAAGGGCGCTTGGACAAGGTGGTGACGGCTCACACCGCCAACGATCAGGCAGAGACCGTGTTGATGCGCTTATTACGCGGCTCCGGAACGCGCGGCTTGAGTGGAATTTACCGGCTGCTCGAGGGCAAGGTCGCCCGCCCCTTCCTCGATATAACGCGCAGCGAGATTATGCGCGAGATCGAAGCACGCAAGCTCGAGTACCGGGTTGATTCGACTAACCTTGACTCCCGGCTGCAACGCAACAAGATCCGCCGGGAATTGCTTCCCCTGCTGGAACGGGAAATCAACTCCGCGGTCATCCCGATTCTCAAGGACCATGCTGACCGGGCGCGAGACGAAGAGGCATTCCTAGAGCAACAGGCCCGCGAGCGCAGCCGTCCGTGGCGCCTGCGCGACGGTGCAGAAGGGAAAATTTCTGTGCGTGCCCTGCAAGGGTTCGCCCCGGCGATTCAGCGGCGGGTTTTGCGGCAAATGCTTGAGTCCCTGTGCCCGGCCTTGCGGGGCGTGGCTTACACGCACGTTGAGGAACTGCTACGGTTCGCAATCGGCGCGCAAAGTGGCCGGAGCCTCCTTCTGCCGGCCGAGGTCGTAGCAAGAAAGGAATTCGACTGGCTCATCCTTGGTTCGCAGTCCGGCTCGGCCGGAGACCAAGCATATACTTACCCGATCGAGGTCCCCGGAGCGATAACCGTTCCCGTCTTGGGGGTTACTTTCGTACTCAAGATTGTTGAACCCCAAGGGCCTGCCGGGGAGTATAATGAAATGGCAGGCAGCGCCATAGACGCGCAGAAACTGCCCGGCAGGTTGTTACTGCGCAATTGGCGAGCTGGCGACCGGTTTTGGCCTTTGGGAAGCCGAAAGCTGCGGAAATTGAAGGAGTTGTTTCTTGAACGGAAGATTCCTCGCAGCCGACGCGGCCTCTGGCCGGTGTTGGAGTGTGGGGAAGAGATTGTGTGGGTGAGAGGATTTCCACCCGCCGCTTCTGTGGCAGTTACTCGTGAGTCCCGAGCGATCTTGCTGGTGGAGGAAAGTGCCGGCTAGCGCGGACGGAACGTCTTGGGGTGGCACAACAGGCACTCTTGCCTGTGCCCAAGGCCAGCTCATCATGCCACGAGTAAAAGCAAAAATGTCCGTGCCGCGTCAAACCGCGAGGAGATGCAGGTGAGCCTGCCTCGTAAAGGCAGTTTGAAGCATCTAATAGTGTGGAAAGCGTAAGCGACCCCCGTAGTGTTTAAGGGGGCCGAAGGAGGAAGCGGCGTGAACTCGGCCGTAAAAAACATAGTTTTTTGGGTGGTGATGGCGGTCACTGCCCTGCTGATTTATGCGGTAGTCAGGTCCAGCACTGGGGGGAGCGTCCAGGAGCTGAGTTTTACGGCCTTCGTCGACCAAATAAACAGTAGCGACGTGCGTGATGTCCAGATCACGGGGACCGACGTTTCCGGGACACTGAAAAAGGACAACGCCAAGTTTAAAACCACCATCCCTGCAAATTATCCCGATCTGTACAAGACTCTGATTGAAAAGAATGTCAGCGTCGCGATCAAAGACAGTTCTGGGAGCTCGTGGGTAACTTGGCTCATTAACGGCCTGCCCATGATCCTGTTATTGGGCCTCTGGATCTTCTTCATGCGCCAGATGCAGAGCGGCGGCAACAAAGCGCTTTCGTTTGGGAAGAGCCGCGCCCGTCTTCTCTCCAGCCAGCAAAAGAAAGTGACGTTCAAGGACGTGGCGGGGGTGGAAGAAGCCAAAGAAGAATTGCAGGAAATCATTGAGTTCTTGCGGGAGCCGCAAAAGTTTCAAAAGCTGGGCGGGCGCATCCCCAAAGGCGTTTTGCTGGTGGGGCCGCCCGGGACGGGGAAAACCCTGTTGGCACGAGCGATTGCCGGTGAAGCGAACGTCCCCTTCTTTTCGATCTCCGGTTCCGATTTTGTCGAAATGTTCGTCGGTGTGGGCGCTTCGCGAGTTCGTGATCTCTTCGAGCAGGGGAAGAAGAATGCCCCCTGCATTATTTTCATTGACGAAATTGATGCTGTGGGCCGCCATCGGGGCGCGGGCCTAGGAGGCGGCCATGACGAGCGTGAACAGACGCTGAACCAATTGTTGGTGGAGATGGATGGCTTTGAGTCGAACGAAGGCGTCATCCTCATTGCCGCCACCAACCGTCCGGATGTCTTAGATCCCGCCCTTTTGCGCCCTGGCCGATTTGACCGGCGCGTGGTGGTTCCACGCCCTGACGTGGGTGGGCGCGAAGCCATATTGAAAGTCCACACAAAGAAAATCCCTCTGGCTGAGGACGTAGATATCCCCGTGCTCGCCCGCGGCTCGCCCGGTTTCTCGGGCGCTGACTTGGCCAATTTGGTGAACGAAGCGGCCCTGCTGGCCGCGCGCCAGAATCGCAAGACGGTGTTGATGAACGATTTCGAGACCTCCAAAGACAAGGTCCTGATGGGCGCCGAGCGGAAGTCCATGATCCTTTCAGAAGAGGAGAAGAAAAACACCGCCTTTCACGAAGCCGGGCATGCTTTGGTGGCTTCCATGGTTCCCTACGCCGACCCGCTGCACAAAGTCACGATCATCCCGCGCGGCATGGCGCTGGGCGTCACCATGCAACTGCCTCTGGATGACAAACACACTTACACGCGCGACTACCTCGAATCGCAACTGGCGGTGATGATGAGCGGGCGTGCGGCGGAGGAAATCTTCCTGAATCATTTCACCACCGGGGCCGGCAACGACATTGAACAAGCCACGGAAGTTTCGCGGCGCATGGTGTGCGAATGGGGCATGTCGGACCTGGGACCACTGGCTTACGGGAAGCACCAGCAGGAGATTTTCCTGGGGCGTGACCTGGCAACTTCGCGTGATTTCAGCGAGGACACCGCCATCAAGATCGACCAGGAAGTCAAGAGGTTCGTAAATACCGCTTATCTGAAAGCCAAGGATATCCTCACCACCCACCGAGAGGCCCTGGTGCGCATCGCGGAGGCTCTGCTGGTCCGTGAAGTCCTCGACGCAGGCGAAGTAAAGCTTCTCGTTGAGGGGAAGCCTTTGCCGGAAGTGGTACGGCAGGCGCCTCCAAAACCTCCCGCGCCCGAGACTACGCAGGTCTTGAAGCCTCGCCCCACGCCGGGCCTGCCCTCGCGCGAACGGCCGCAGCCGGCGTGAGAAAGCCAGTGGCTAGCGGCTAGCTAGGGGAGTAAAGGCTAAAGGGTAAAGGATAAAGTGAGAAGCTTGAGCTTTCACTGTCATTCATCCTTATACCCTTTAACCTTTCACTCCAGCTTCTAACCACTGACCATTGTCCGCATGGCCCCTCGTCCAACCTTCGAATTAAAAATCGGCAAACTCAACGTGCGTCTCGGCGAGCGCACGCTCATTCTGGGCGCGCTCAACGTGACGCCGGATTCGTTTTCGGACGGGGGGCTTTACCTTGACCCGGCCAGAGCCGTCAAGCATGGTCTGGATCTAGTGCGGCAGGGAGCCGACTGGATCGACGTGGGGGGTGAATCCACTCGGCCGGGGTCGCGGCCCATATCAGCCCAAGAAGAGTTAGAGCGGGTCTTGCCGGTGATTCAGGGTCTGCGGCGTAAATTGCGCACGACACCCATCTCCATCGACACCACCAAAGCCGAGGTGGCAGAGAAGGCGGCAGAGGCCGGCGCCAGCATCCTAAACGACATCAGCGGGTTGCGATTCGATCCGCAAATGGCCGACGTGGCCCGGCGGTATAAAACTGCCCTCATTCTGATGCATCTGCGCGGCCGTCCCGAAACGATGCAGACTAGGCCCTTCGCGGAAGATATTATGCAATCGCTCATTCGGGGGCTGGCGGTTTCGCTCCAGCGAGCTTTGGCGGCGGGCTTGCGCCGGTCACAGTTGATCCTTGACCCTGGCTTGGGTTTCGGCAAATCCAGGTTTCAAAACTTTGAAATCCTCGCGCACCTCGGCAAATTGCGCCGCTTCGGCCTTCCTATTCTGGTGGGCAGCTCGCGCAAGTCGTTTGTCCAGGCAGTCGCCCCGGGCGCGGGTCTTCATGCTGCTGCAATTCGCGGCTCTAGGAGCAAAGCAGCTTATTGGCCAATGATGGGGAATCTGAAGGGCCAGCAAACGCCTGCTCTTCAACTGGGCGATGCCGCCGCCGTGGTGGCTTCAATCCTGGCCGGCGCCCACATCGTGCGCGTGCACGATGTCGCCGGAGTTTTGCCGGCGGTGCGCATCGCAGATGCCGTGCTCGCGGCCAGCTAGGCAGGTAGGCAAGTGGGCAGCTAGGCAATAGGCAGCAGTGGGTGGCTGCCACGAAGTGGCTTTTGAACAGAATTGAAATGCCGGAGCCTGCGTCGGTCAGCCGTGGCATGTCCGCCCGCTGAAGGCGGGGGTACAGTGGAAGACCCCCTCACCCGAAGGGGGCTGAAAGCGTCTATTTCATGCACCCTTGGTGTCCAGCAAAGAATTTGCGTAACGATCAGCCCCAAGGGGGAGAGGGCAAGTACGATTTCCACCTGCCCACTGCCCATCTGCCCCCATCCCTTGTTCCCTCTTATGGGGCAAGTAGCGCGGACCTGCTTTTGAGGTCCGCGGCCCTTAGCCGAAGTCCGTCGGACGAACCGCGGACCTAAAAAGCAGGTCCGCGCTACTTGCTTTGTGGTCTACAATAGGTGGGAGAATGGTGGACAAACCGACGCTTTTTGGCACAGACGGAATAAGAGCCGTGGCGGGCGAGTACCCCCTCGACTACACCACCGTGCGGAATCTTGGCCTCTCCTTGGGCATGGTTCTTCGAAGAGGAGAGCCAGGGGGCTCCGTGCGGGTCGTACTGGGACAAGACACTCGTGAATCGGGAAGTTGGATAGCCCGGCGGCTCGCCGCCGGGTTGCATTCGGCGGGCGCGCAAGTCGTCGAAGCGGGTGTTATTACGACACCTGGCTTGGCTTTCCTGACGCGTCATCACGGTTTTTCTGCCGGCGTGGTCATCTCCGCGTCCCACAACCCCTACGAAGACAACGGCATCAAGGTCTTTTCCAACTCCGGGACCAAGCTTTCCGAAGCGATAGAACTCGCGATCGAGCAGGAGTTGGCACAAATGGGGTCTGACGGGGCGAGGGATTCCGAGCTGCCTCTCGAGGCCGCACCGCACTTATTGGAGGACTATCTGGAGCATCTCCTCCAGCTCATTCCAGCAGGCCTGGGCGTATCGCAATATCGGCTGGTAGTGGATTGCGCACACGGGGCAGCTTATCGTGTAGTCCCGGAACTGCTCCGCCGCATGGGTATCGAAGCGCACCTCCTGCACATAGAACCCAACGGACGCAACATCAATCTGGGTTGTGGCTCACTCCATCCTCAGGGGATGGCAGAGGCGACTCGGGCGCTCTCAGCGGACCTAGGGGTGGCGTTCGATGGTGATGCTGACCGTGCGATATTCGCTACACGTGAAGGC
>Ga0187808_10000343_pt1 | contig 13771 bp, 10 predicted proteins | sample NC_wetland_sal_i_5_FD_132427 | JGI IMG/M metagenome (GOLD analysis project Ga0187808, IMG submission 132427) | Wetland sediment microbial communities from Neuse River Estuary, North Carolina, USA - ASW_3 | ecosystem: Environmental > Aquatic > Freshwater > Wetlands > Sediment | place: USA: North...
AAGCGCGAGCCGATGGTTGCGGCCAACGATCACGCGCGACACGAGCCCCGCCTCCTCGAGCATTCGCAGGTGCCGCGAGATCGTCGGCTTCGAAACCCCGAAGTCGCGCGTCACCTCCCCAACCGTCGCCGGTCCTTGGCTGAGGCGCTCGACGATCTCGCGCCGGAGCGGATGGGCGAGGGCACCGAACGTATCGTTAGCCATTTTGCTAACTATATGCCGACCGCCAGCGACCCGAGGAGCCAGCCGATGCCAGAGCACACGACCGTAACTCGCGAGGAATGGGACGCCGCGCGCGCCGAGCTGCTAAAGCGCGAGAAGGAGATGACCCGGATGAGCGATGAGCTCGCCCGGCAGCGCCGGGAGCTTCCCTGGGTACCGGTTGAGAAGCAGTACACGTTCCAGACCGCGGACGGACCCAAGACCTTGGCGGAGCTGTTCGACGACCGCTCGCAGCTGGTGGTCTACCACTTCATGTTCGGCCCGGACTTCGAGGCCGGGTGCCCGGTCTGCTCCTCCATCGCCGACAGCTTCAACGGCGTGCTCGCGCACCTTGAGGCCCGCGGCGTGACCATGATCTGCATCTCACGCGCGCCGCTCGAGAAGCTCCTCGCTTTCCGCCAGCGGATGGGGTGGAGCTTCAACTGGGCGTCGAGCTACGAGAACGACTTCAACTGGGACTTCGAGCACTCGCAGACAAGGGACCAGGTCAGCGAATGGGCGGACCAGGTGCCGCCATTCGTCTCGCGATTCGCATCCGCCTCCGGGACGGACGTGGTCGGCTATTTCACGGAGGGGCCGGGCCTGAGTGTCTTCGCGCGCTCAGACAAAGACGTCTATCTGACCTACGCAACCACCGCCAGGGGGCTCGAGGTGGTGATGGTCTACTACGGCATCCTCGACTGGGTGCCGAGCGGACGAGACGAGGTCGACCCGGTGTATCAGTCCTGGATTCGCCACCACGACCAGTACGCGGCCGCCTAGCGGTCGGGCGCGGCCGCCAGCGGAAACCAGCGAGTCGCTTTAGATAGGTAGGTAGGCCCGACGCGGTCTTCGCCCGGCTTTCCTGATGGAGGAGGACGAGGGCTCTCGGATGATTCGCCGCCAGACGCCTGGGTCTCGTCCTAGCGAGCGACGTGGTCAGCGCCGACCACCGCTTTGATCGCGGCCGAGGGTCGATTGTCGCGGGCGCACAACGCAGAGCATCGGCACGGAGATGGCGCTTTCGCCCTGCTGTCCGCGCGAAGCGGGTCTTACAATGGCCTCACTGACGAATCCTCCGGTGATGTGAAAGCGGGGCCCTTGGGCTCACGGCCTGTCGAGGGTCTCATTGCCGGTCGGATGGTGGGTTTCAGACGCGCTGATCTCGATCGTCTCGCCGGGGTCGAGGATCCTCACCGGCACGTCACGCTGAGCGGCTGCGGTGGCGAAACGCTTGGCGGCATCCGGGACTGGCTGGTAGACGCCGTCGACCTCGTAGCCCTCGGCGTGGATCGGGACCGCTTGGCGGGCGCCGAGGATCCCGGCCGCGATCGCGGCCTGCTCAGGGTCGAGCGCGACGGGCAGTGGACTGGCCGGCTGGCGGTGTGGGAAGCTGACGACAGCGCCGTTCACGGGGACGAGCACCACGTCGAATGGTCCAAGCCGGTGCGCCATTCGCCACCAATACCCGTGGAAGCTCGTGTCGCCGAGGTGAAGGACGCGCACCCCGCCTGCCTGGACGAGCCACGCGACCTGCGGGTCGCCGACGCCGTCGGACGCGGGGAGGGCGGTCAGCGTGAACGGGCCGGCGGTCACCGACTCCCATGGCGCGACGCGCCTGCGGTCAAGGCCTGCGGCCGTCAGCTCGTGTTCGGCCTGGGCCAGCGCGAGGTCGTCGAGCTTGTCGCCGCCTCCGGCGAGCGGCTCGAGCACTGGCGCTCCGGGCTCTAGCGCCGCCGCGAGTGCGCTCGCGTCAGCGTGATCGCGATGGAGGTGGGTGACGAGGCCGGCGACAGCCGTGCCAGGGCTGGGCGGGACGACCCGCGGTAACGGCGTGCCTGCCGCTTGCTCGCCGAGCGGCGCGAACACCGCGCCGGCGTCCTGGAGCGGATCGACCACCACAGTCGCGCCACCCACCTCCAACTCCACTCCGGCCCAGCCCAGCCATTTCAGTCGCATCGTCTGTCCTCGTCTCGCGTGTAGGTCCGAGAAGTTATACCGACCGATCGTTCGTCCTGTATTCTGGGTGACATGCCGCGCCGTTCCGCCGCCGACGTTGCCGACAGCCGGGCCTCCGCCGTCGAGGCAGCGGTCGCCCTTGCCTCGGTTCAGGGGCTCGAGGGTCTCACGATCGGCCGGCTCGCCGGGCAGCTCGGGATGAGCAAGAGCGGGCTGATCGGACGCTTCGGCGACAAGGAGACGATGCAGCGAGCGGTGCTCGCTGCCGCCGTAGAGCGGTTCACCGACGTGGTCTGGCGGCCGGCCAGCCGCTCGGAGCCTGGGCTCCCGCGGCTCGAGGCGATCATCGACGGGTGGATCGGCCACCTACGCGATGGCGTGTTTCCCGGCGGATGCTTCGTGACGACCGCGTCGGTCGAGTACGACGCACGCCCGGGCCCGCTGCACGACGACGTCGCGGCGGCCGTCCGCCGCTGGCTGGGCGTGCTCGAAACCGAGGCGCGCCACGCACGCGAGGCAGGCGACCTGCCCGCTGACCGCGACGCTGCTGACGTGGCGTTCGAGCTGCACAGCCTCGCCTCGGGCGGGAGCGTCGCCGGCCGACTCATCGGGGACACCGCCGCGCTTGAGCGGACCCGCGTGGCGATGCGCCGCGCGATCGGACTGCCGGGCGCATGCTCGTCAGCCCGGCCAGCGGTGCAACGTCGAAGAACATCCCCGCCGCCCGGCAGCTGACAACCGATACGGCTCATACCTTCCGCGCGTTGCAGGGCGGCTTGCGGTGGCAACGAGCTGCCCGACTGCCGACGATGCAGGAGCGTGCCGCCCAGGCGCGAGCAGCCAGGTCTGCTTGGCTCAACGCGCCAAAGTCACGACTCGAGCGCTGTCGCAAACGCTCGTTGGCGACAGCCTGGACGTCGAGTTCTCCGTTTCGTCCTCCGCGAGCGCGGGCCCGACAGCGGTCGAGAGTGCCGCAAGCAGGCGATAGCGGAAACGGCCGCGTTGCCGCCGTGGGACGACATCGTCCGTCGCACTCGCCGCGAGCGCGCCGGGCGGCGACACTGACCGCGTTCCTAGACAGCAACGTTTTGATCCGGCATCTGACGGGAGACCCGCCAGAGATGGCGAGACGCGCGACTGCTGCGCTGGCCGGCGAGGAGCAGCTGGTGCTGACAGATTTGGTGCTTGCCGAATGTGTATACGTGCTTGAGTCCTTCTACGAGGTCGAACGCCCGAGGGTCGCAGAGCTGATGCGCTCATGCGCTCAGCGATCGCGCTCCAATCGATCGCGACTGTCGACACCTCAGTCCTGCTACGGGCGCTCGAGGTCTATGAGCTCGAGCGCGTCGACTTCGCCGAGGCGTACCTGGTTGCGCAAGCCGAATCGACGGGAGTCTTCGAGATCCTGTCGTTCGCCCACTCGATCGACAGGATCAAGACCATCACCCGCCGCGAACCCTGATTCGCCCCCGCACGGGCGCTTGAGCCCAGAAGATGCCGGTTGGATCATTGTCGATTTCCGCAATCAGGTCCCGGATCTGGTGGGTGGGTTCTGTCAGTTCGTGGCGGTGCCAGCGCGCGTTGCGGTCGCGCCAGTGGAGGGTCCATTCGCGTCGGGTCTTGGGGTAGCGCAGTCGCGCGACCGGGAGGGTGGACCACGCTGGGCCATAGTCGTCACGCCATGGTGCTCGCCGCTCGACGAGTGTCACCGCCCCCAGGGTGAGGACGGCCTCGGCGCGAACCTGGTCAAGGGCGTTGGCAGGAACGCGCTGCTCGCAGTACGCGCGGATCGCAGCGACGTCGACACTCTGGTTCGTCCGCGCGACCGGCGGCGCGTGCGCCCGGACCGCGCGCCTTCGCAGGTGCGAGAGCGACAGGTGAGCGACGCGGGCGCCATCGGGGCGCCGGTCCTGAGCCCCTGGTCGCTCGTCTACGAGGGCTTCGACCCCGCCCGGGAGCGCCTGCGCGAGTCCCTCTGTGCACGAGGCCGAGACCAGCCAGTCGCGCATCCGGGTCGCGGGGTGCGCGGGGTCTGTAGGATCGCTCGCCGACGACTAGCACTAGCCTTTCAATTCGTGCCCGACTTGATCGACAATCTTCGAAAGCAGATTCAGGAGCGCCTCGACCAGCTGCTGGCTGAGGCCGAGAAGCTTCGTCGTGCGCTCGCCGCACTCGACCCCCGAGGCGGGTCCTCCCGCCCCGGGCCGACGGAGTCGCCGCAGCCGCGCCCTGCTCCGACTCCACAGCGCCGCACGCAGGCGCGCCGAACGAGCGGACGCACCGCGCCCGGCGCGACCAAGGCTCGCGTACTCGGAGCGCTCACCGATGGCAACGCGATGACAGCCGGTGAGGTCGCCACCGCCACCGGTCTGCCGACCGCGACGGTTTCAACGACGTTGTCGAGGCTGGCCAAGAGCGGTGAAGTGGTCAAGGCCGAGCGCGGCTACCGGCTCCCGTCCTAGAGCCAAACCGACGGCTCCGCTACGCCACACGCTGGAGCGAGCCCTGCTCGCGAGCGCATTCGGAGAGCACAGCTGCGTCGGCGATCTCGGGGCCTGGTGTGAACTCGCCACGGAAGACCGCCAGGGCGAACTCGCGCACGCGTCCCGCTCGCTTCGCCCAGCTCGCCGCAGGCATCGCGGCGAGCCCGTTCGCGGGCACCAGGCGGCCGGCCGGACGAACGGTGGCAGGCCGTAGCGCGTCGAGCTCGCCGATCCGTGCTGGACGATCGGGTGTCGCAGACCACGAGCCCCAGTCTCGTCACGCGAAGGTCGCGCCGAGCACCACCGGCTCGAGCTCGGGAGCGAGACCGAGCACGATCCACGCGCTCGAGGGCCAGGTATGCGTAGGCGAAGCCGAGGTCGAAGTAGAGCACGGGGGGTTCATGGGCTTTGACAGGAGTTCGCGGAGCAATTGACGGCGCCGTAGGTCAAGGTTATGTTGGCCCCGATGAAGGGAGAGAGGATCGCTGCTCGCACGGCGCGCGCGGCATGGCGTGTTGTGTCCGCGGGCCTCGCGGTGGCCCTTCTCGCTGCCGTCCCCGCGTCGGCCGTGACCGTCGGCCGCGGCCGCTATCGGGTCACGATCACGCGCGACCGTTACGGCGTACCGCACATCGAGGGCCGCACGCTGGACGGGATGTGGTTCGGGGTCGGGTACGCGCAGGCCCAGGACCGGCTCGTGCAGATGGAGCTCGTGCGGCGGAACTCGGAGGGGACGCTGGCGCAGGTGTTCGGCCCGAGCGAGCTGTCCACCGACGAGGACAACCGGCAGGAGTTCTACACCGTGCCCGAGATGCGGGCGCAGCTGCGCTCGATTCCGGGCTGGCTTCAGCGGGTGCTGCGCGACTACTCGACGGGTGTCAACGCCTACGTCGCATACGCATACCGCAGCGCGACGGCTCGCGACGCGCTTGTGCCCTACGAGTTCTGGTTGGCGGGCAAGGTGCTCGGACTCTCGGGGCCGTATCGGCCGCCGCCCTGGAGGCCGCTCGACACGATCGCGATCGGCGACATGCTGGCGCGCGAGTTTGGCGGCGGGGGCGGCAACGAGCTGCAGAACTTGACGCTCCTGCAGTACCTGGAGGCGAAGTACCCCGCTAGCGCCCACGCGATCTTCGACGACCTGCGCTGGATCGACGATCCGACAGCACCGACGACCGTGCCGGTGGGCGCCGCGAATCGCCCGACGCCGCCGAGCTTGAGTGCGGCTCAAAAAGCGGTCGCGTTCGTGAACCCAGCCGCTGCGCGTGCCGGGGCCGCTGCCCTGAGGGCGATCCAAGCACGCCGGCAGGCGCGGGGCCAGATCTTCCGGGTCCCGTGGCGGGACGGCTCCAACGCTTTCGTCGTGGCGCCGTGGCGCTCGGCGAGCGGGAAGGCGCTGCTGTGGGGTGCGCCGCAGGAGGGCTTCGGGTCGCCGTCGATCGACCTCGAGCAGTACCTCCGTGGCCCCGGCTACGACGCCGGCGGCATGACGATCCCGGGTGTGCCGGTGATCCTCATTGGTCAGAACCGGGACATCGCGTTCACCACCACCAGCGAGGAGCTCGTCGGCCAGCAGATCTACGCCGAGAAGGTCGACTTCTCGACGAGCACGCCGCGCTACCTATACCGCGGCCGCATGATCCCGATGCAAGTGATCCACGAGTCGATCCCGGTCGCGGGCCAGGCGCCCGTCGACTACGTGATCTACCGGACGGTGCACGGTCCTGTGTTCCAGATGGACCGTGCGGATGGAGTGGCGTTCTCGATGCGCTTCGCGTCCTGGAAGCGGGAGCAGGGCACGATCGTCGGTTTCGCGGAGCAGGCCTCCGATCACAACCTCGCGCAGTACCGGCGCTCGATCGCCAAGGTGGCGACGTTGCACAACTTCTTCTACGCGGACCGGCGCGGCAACATCGCGTATTTCGGCGCGGGGCTCGTGCCGATCCTGCCCCGCTGCAATGCGTGCGACCCGCGGCTCCCGCACCCGGGTGACGGCTCACAGGAGTGGCGAGGATTCGTGCCCTTCTCGAAGATGCCCCACTCGATCAATCCCCGCCAGGGATACCTCGTCAACTGGAACACCAAGCCCGACACCGCGCAGTACTACCAGCAGAACAGTGGCGATGAGTACTGGGGGACGATCTTCCGCTCTGAGCGCATCGCCCAGCTGATCCGTGCGCACCGGCGGCTGACGTTCTCGCAGGCGCTCGCGATCGAGCACGACATCGGCACGATCGACGGCGACCAGGTCTACCGGCCGACCGCGCCGTACTTCCTGCCCTTCCTGTTCACCGCGTACGGACGGCTGATGGCGGCGCGCGACCCGCTGGTCGATCCCGCCACGCATCCGCTGCTGGCAGCAGCGATCCACCGCCTGGGCGCATGGGACCGCCACAGCTCGCTCGGCCAGCCCGCAATGTCGATCTACGTGGAATGGGTGGGCGCGCTGCAGCGCAATCTGTTCGGCGGCGGCGTCAATCCCGGCGAGGCCTTCACCGGCGCGGTCAACCTGTCTGATTTGTCGATCGGCAAGGGGGACCAGCGCGGCAACGCGACCTACAACCTCACCGAGCACATCCTGGCCGGCACGCGCGGCCTCGTGCCATGCGGGGGACTGTGCTTCAAAGGCGACTACTTCGCCGGCCACCGCGACCAGATCCTCGTCGAGAGCCTCAGCGACGCGATCGCGATCCTGGCGGGGACCGGAAGCCAACTCGACAACGGAGACGCGCACGGCTTCGGTACCACGGACATGTCCAGCTGGGGCTGGCGCCCGTTCGCCGATATCAACTGGGACTCGCTCGATCCCGCCGCGTTCGGCGTGACCACCCACTTCGGGAGCTCGCCGTCACAGGAGCGCTCGACATACATGCAGATGCTGGAGCTGGGCACGCCGATCCGCGGCGTGAACGTCCTGCCACCTGGCCAGAGCGGCTTCATCTCCAAGGCCGGCCGGCCCAGCCCTCACTTCGGCGACCAGATCGAGCTGTTCAACACCTTCAATTACAAGCCGATGCGGCTCGGCTGAGCGACCGCGGCCAGCGCCGCGGCGCTACACGCCGCATCGGTAGCCACCCACGCCCTCGGGTCTCGTGGATCCGCGGAAACTCGGGCAGCAGCGAATAGCGATGATCGCGGCACTGGCAGAGGGAGGCGAGCACCTGTGGCTGATGAGCCCATCCGCGAGGAGGACCTCGAGAACATTAGCCAGGCGTTCGCACGCCGTGAGCGCGCGGATCGCGAAGATGCCGACGGGTACGCCAATGAGCACCCACAGGAGCGGCTCACTGAGGCCCAGCTGCGCGCGGCGAGATGGTCAAGCTGACCCCAAGCGAGTATCTGCGAGCGCTTCCCGGCCTGTCGTTTCCTGCCCAGAGCGAACCGGCTGGGAGGCCTCGGGGCTGTCGAGCGTCCGAGACCGTCGATACGAACAGGAGATACACATGGCGAAAGGCCGCTTTCCTGACTCTCTCCTTTCGGAGAGAATCTTCTAGGCGACCTTTCGTTGTCATTAATGCTCCCCACCAACGACGCCGGCCGCATCGGTAGTTACCACTGCTTTCGAAGGTGGAAGTTCACCGAAGCGAAGAGCGCAGCGACGATCCCGACACCTGAGCGCGGCTGCGGTGCCTGCGACGCAGCGCTCGAGCCAAGCGCTCCGACGCCTGCGGCCACCTACCACCTACCACCTACCGATGGTTGGAGACGGCCTTGATCGACGAATACGTCGGTCGGGTATGGGTGCCACGCAGGTCGCAGCACGTCCTCCCCATCGGCTGCCTGCTTGCCGGCATAGCGGGACTCAGGAGGGATGAGCGACCGAGTCCCCTGGCAAATTGAAAGCGGGTCTCGGTACCTGGCTGGGGCAGATCGGTCAGCTCGTGCGTGATCGCCTGGTAGGAGCCGATCGTACGACCGAAGCGGGTCGCGGAGAAGGCCTACGCGCGGCGGCGGCGAAATGGTAGAAGGCTTGCTCTGGCAACCCGCGCGAGCGCGAACTTGTCCCTCCGCGCGAGGTGCGCCAGCTTAGGTCCTGCGCTGAACGTTGATCTGGAGCATGTTCACCTCGCTTGGTTGGCTGCGTCTGGCTGTGGGCGTGGCGTGTGCCGCGTTGGGGGCGTTTGCTCTCGTAGCTGCACTGGGTCTCGGTGCTCGCGGCTCGGGCGCGTCAACAGCGCCCGCCGCTGCTCCTGTGCCGCTGGCCGCGTACGTGGAGTTCGCGCCGCACGTGGCGAGCCAACTCGTGATTCTCGGTTTCCAGGGCGGGGTGCGGGGTGCGCCGCTCGTGTCCCCGCACGGCGATCCGCCGCTGCCGGCGTCGGATTTCGCCCGTCCAGTCGCTGAGTATCTCGCATACGCCGAAACGCAACTGAAGCTCATGGCCGGCCCGCTGCGTTCGCTCGAGGTGGCGCTGTCCGAAAACGACCGCAATCAGGCGGAGAGGGGCTGGGAGGCCGCGTATGCGCGCTTCCTGCATCTTGGCGCGGTGTACCTTGAGGGCCCAGCCGCGGTGCTCAACGAGCGTATCGACGGCTCACCCGGCGGGCTGTCGGGTGGCACCGCGAGCCCGCGGTTCACGGGGCTGCACCGGATCGAGTACGGGCTCTGGACGGGGGCACCACCCGACTCGCTGGTCGGCTGGGCTCGTCAGCTCAGCGCGGATGTGGGAAGGCTGCGTGCACTGCTGCCGCGCGTCTCGATAAGTCCACTGGACTACGCAACGCGCGCACACGAGATCCTCGAGGACGCAGTGCGTGACCTGCTCAGTGGTGCGGACGTGCCCTGGAGTCAACAGGGCGTGCTTGGCACGGCAGCCGCGGTCGCGGCCACCCGCGAGGTGATCGCGACGCTCCGCCCGCTGATCAACATGACTGTGGTCGGTACCGAGCTGGCCCACCTGAACGCGGTGATCGACTCGCTGGCGGCGGCACACGGGGGCACGCTCCCAACAAACACCGAGCTCAGCCAGGACCAGTCAGAGGCACTCGACGCCGCCCTTGGCCAAGCGCTCGAGGCGCTCGCCCTGGTGCCCCCATCGCTCGAGACCACCCGGCCGCCGACTACGCCCACGATCCCGGCAAGAGCCGTGGAGATCGACCCGTGAGCCGGATCGGTCGTCGTGCCTTCCTGACCGGCTCGGCTGCGGTACTGGGAGCGGGCGCCGGTGCGGCCGCCGCCGCGGAGGTAAACAGCAGTCATCCGGCCAGCGTCGCGCCGGCCGACGTGGCTGTGCCATCGCCATCCGCGCAGTGGCAGATGTCCCAGGCACAGCTCGCCGAAAGGGAGCCTTTCAAGGGAGTCCACCAGGCTGGGATCCTCACGTCGAGACAGGCGCAGTCGACGTTTGCCGCGCTCGACTGCTTCGCCCCCGATCGCGACATCCTTTCGGTGACGCTGCAGGCGCTGAGCCAACGGGCGCAACAGCTCGCCGCCGGGGGGCCGGTCCCGCTGCTCGAGGTCGATGCCCCTCCGGCAGACTCGGGAATCCTGGGACCTGACAACGCCCCCGACTCTCTCACCGTCACGATCGCCTTTGGAGCGTCGCTGTTTGACGGCCGCTACGGGCTGGCCGCGCGACGGCCCCGCGAGCTCGTGCAGATGCCAACCTTTGCGATCGACGACCTCGATCCCGCGCGTAGCCACGGTGATGTTCTGCTGCAGATTTGCGCTAACCAACGCGACACCGTCGTGCATACGCTGCGTGAGCTGCTGCGCACCGTACGCGGCTCGCTACAGCTGCGGTGGGTGATCGATGGCTTCCAGAGCCCGCGCCGCGGACCCACAGCGCGCAACAATCCGCGCAACCTGTTCGCCTTCCGTGACGGCACCTCCAACCCCCTGACCACGGACCCGGCCCAGATGCAGCGGCTCGTCTGGGCGGGAAGTGGCGAACCAGCCTGGGCCGTCGGCGGTACGTACCAGGTCGTCCGGGTGATCCGCATGCACGTCGAGTTCTGGGACCGTGTCGGACTGAACGAGCAGCAGAACATGATCGGGCGGGTCCGCGACACCGGCGCCCCGCTGGGCGGCACGAGCGAACTTGAGGATCCACGGTACGACCTCGACCCGCAGGGCAAGCGGATCCCGCTCGACGCGCACATTCGCCTGGCCAATCCACGCACCGCCGTTACCAGCGACCAGCGCATCCTGCGCCGCTCGTACAACTACTCGCGCGGGTTCGACGCTGCGGGCCAGCTCGACCAGGGACTGATCTTCGTCGCGTTCAACCGGAGCCCCCAGCGCCAGTTCGTCCCGGTCCAAACCCGCCTGCTCTCCGAACCGATGATCGACTACATCACTCCGGTCGGGGGCGGCTACTTCTTCGCCCCGCCTGGGGCGGCGGGCGACGACTGGGTCGGCTCAAGCCTGTTCGCCTAAGAGGCTGTCTCAAAACCAACGTGACCGGCTGACAGTGGCGGGCGCTTGATGGCACCGGGATCTGCAACGGCGCCACGGCCCACCGGCGCTTTCAGGAGTGGCGTGAGGCGGGGGTGTTCGACGCGCTGTGGCGGCAGGCGTTGCGCGACTACGACGAGGACGTGGGGATCGACTGGTCGTGGTTGTCGATCGATGGATCGATGGGAAAAGTCCGGTGGGAGGCGGGCAAACCGGGCCAAACCCGACCGATCGCCCAAAGCTCGGAAGCAAGCGCAGCGTGATCTGCGAGGCGGCCGGGATCCCGGTCGGCCTAGCGACCGACGGCGCCAAATGAAGCGAGCGCATCCCGCTTCTAGAAGGTCGCCATTTGCAGGGAGTTTGGCGGCCGATCTCGCTCTCCGCGGCCGGAACTACTGTGGTGGATTGCAGGGATTTGTCCCGGATGTGGTCCACGGAATGGAATCCGCGTGTCGGCGCCGGGTGAATACTGGCCCCCTTCGCCGGTTGACAACTGGCCCCGCTGTCAGGCACGCACATTGGCTCGTCGACCGTCGCCTCTGCATGTCCAGGAACCGAGACTGGCCTTTTCGCATCTACGGGACGTCAGCGTGCGCGGCCTGCTTGATCACCTGCTGGGCGTCTGGTCTCAGCCAGAAGCCTTCGCGGACGAGTCGATTGCTCTCCTGGACGACCCGGGACACGTACTGGCCGTGGTTTTTGTAGAGCGATTCGAGCGTGGTCTGGCTGAACGGCGTGTTGTAGCCGTACAGGATGCAGAAGCCCGAGAACGCGGTCGCCGTTGCAACGGTATCCGTGGGTGAGTAGGTGGCGGTCGGGACGTCCACAAACGGCGTTCTGACCCCGCCGAGGGCGTTGCGGAAACTGTCGCGCACGATTGAGCCTGTGCTGGTCGTCTCGATGGTGGGCGCGTGGGGTGGGGGCACGCCGTCGTCGACCCATTTCGTGAGGTCGGCGAACGCTGCGTTGGCCACGTTGCTGAACGGGTAGGTGTTGGGATCGACGACCCCTGGCACGCCAACCGAGGGGCCATTGACGAACTGCTGGTGCGTGCAGCCGACAGGAGCAAGCGCCGAAACTGGTATCCCCTCAAGCTCGGCGAGGTTGCGTTGCAGCGTGATCGGGGAGCTGTCCAGGTCGTTTGACACGTGGCTCGCGCCCGGAACCTCCCACAGGCGGTAGCGATCGCCCGGCGCGTCGCTGTCGGGTCGCCGATAGGCGAGTCCCGCGGGCCCGAACAGGCCGGCCAGGGCCTCCTCGGTTTCGGTGTTGATCTGGATCACCGGTACGTCGCGTGGCTGCATCTGGTACCGGGGATCGCCCACGGGCAGCGCCCCCGCCGCTGTCAGGCCGAAATCGATATTGCTGGGCCCGGTCGTCCCTCCCGGAACGTAGCCGTCGTATACGGGCCCGCCGCCGGGCATCCGCTCGAGCGCGTTGAAGACGTCCGCCTGGGTGAACGTGAAGCTTCCGTCCTGGGAGAAACCCGCTTCGAATACCCGCTTGACTCTTAGGTCGTGGGTCGGGCTTCCGGGTCCGTTGGCCTTGAACAGCGCCCCTACCTGCGCCGCGATGTCGAACGTTATGCCGTCGTCGACGGCGCTGTTCACGCCCCATGTCAGGGGCGCGTAGCGGGTCGGGTTGAACTGCTTGAGCGTCGCGACCGTCCCGTACCGAGAGGTCCAACCCACGAAGACGTCGCCGTTGCGCACGAAGTACGGCCACGAGCGGTCCCACACGCCTGCGATGTCGAAGCCGGCAGACGGATTGAGCGGCTCGATCACGACCGTGCCACTGAACCTCCGCGGGTCCCGCGGGCGCTTTACCAGCATCCGCGTCGTATACGGAATGTTCGCGCAGTCATACGGCTTGGTGCTCGTCGGGCAGGGCGTGACGACCTGGATGCCGGTCGGCGTGTACTCGTACAGATTGCCCGTACCCGAGATGAAGTACTCGCTCTCCTCGTAGCCGGCCGGGACAGCCGGCTCCACGCCGAACCCGTCAGCGATGAACGGATAATCCGTCGAGGTAGAGAGAATCGGGCCACTGACGGTGGGGGGCGTCACGGTGAACGGGGTCACATCCGCGGCGACCGCGCCTGAGGCGGCAAGCCCTAAGAGCCCGCACACGGCGAGCGAGGCGAGAACCAAACGACGACCGAAAGTGCGCATCAGCCAACCTCCCGATGACGCCACGTGAAGGCATTGGAGTGTTTCCCAGGATGCTGCAGGGCGAGGTCGGCGCCCGGATCGACGCCGGCCGGCTCTAAGCGAGCTCCGCAAATGGTCGATCAGGACCATCCTTCGACCTCTCTACCTCGCAAGCTAACCTCCACCCGGGGGTGGGGGCGGACAGTCGAAGCATACCGCTGGCGTGGGGTGGTGGTGCTTGGGCGCACGCCAGAGGAGCGGCGGGCGTCGCGACTCCCACGGTCTCGGTAAGGACGAGGACCACGTGTCCGGTTCGGGCGGTGGTTGACAGCCGGATCTGAGAGGAGCGCAAGAGCCATGCCGCCGATGCGAGCCGTGCGAGGCTTGTGGATCGGAACGAACCCGAGCACGCCGACCGCGATTCCGACGAGTGTCGAACGATCCGGGCAAAGCGGCCGTGCCGACGACGTGCTCGCCTACGTGCGGCGCCTGCGGCGCTCGTGTCGTGGCGAGACCACCGTGATCGACGCGCCGCGAGCCGATCGCGACAGGGTCTGCCTCGGCATCGCCGAGCGCGCGGGC
>Ga0187808_10000344_pt1 | contig 13760 bp, 19 predicted proteins | sample NC_wetland_sal_i_5_FD_132427 | JGI IMG/M metagenome (GOLD analysis project Ga0187808, IMG submission 132427) | Wetland sediment microbial communities from Neuse River Estuary, North Carolina, USA - ASW_3 | ecosystem: Environmental > Aquatic > Freshwater > Wetlands > Sediment | place: USA: North...
CCACGCCCCAGCGTTATGTGGCCGGCACCGGCAAGACCCACGCGCCGATCGCCGTAATTGCGGGAACTACTTCACCCGCGGGCACATAACTGGTTCGGGAACAGAACAGCCGCAACGTCGGCGTCCGCGGCGGCTCCGCACCGGTCCGCGCCTACATCCCCGAACTGTTGCCCGACGTGCTCGAGGAACGGATCAACCCAGGTCGCGTCTTCGACTTCGCGATCGAGCTGGACGGCGTCGCGCAGGCGTATGAGGCGATGGACGAGCGCCACGCGATCAAGTCGCTGCTGCAGGTCGGGACGGTCTGACGATGCGCACACAGTTGACCGCTCACAAGACGGCGGTGCTCGCGATCGTGCTCGCGAGCTACCTGATGATCGTGCTCGACATCTCGATCGTCATCACCGCCCTGGCCAAGATCCACAGCGACCTTCACTTCTCCGCCACCGGCCTCTCCTGGGTGCAGAACGCCTACACGCTGGCATTCGGTGGGCTGCTCCTGCTCGGCGCGCGCGCCGGGGACATCGTGGGCCGCCGGCGCGTGTTCGTCACCGGCGTCGCCGTGTTCACGATCGCGTCGCTGTTCACCGGGCTGGCGCACTCCGAGGCGATGATGATCATGAGCCGCGCCGCGCAGGGCGTCGGGGCGGCGATCCTCGCCCCGTCCACCCTCGCGCTGCTGCAGGCCAGCTTTGAGGAGGGACCTGAGCGCACGCGCGCAGTCGCTACTACGGCGCGGTCGCTGGGGTCGGCGCGAGCCTTGGGCTCATGCTCGGCGGCGTGCTTACCACCGCGATCTCCTGGCGCGTCGGGTTCTTCATCAACGTTCCGGTCGGGATCGCAATGGTGATCGCCGCGCCCCGGTATCTGCAGGAAAGCGACCGCCATTCGGGCCGGTTCGATCTTCCGGGCGCGGTCTGCTCGACGCTCGGGATGGCCCTGCTCGTGTGCCGGATCGTCCGCTCCGCCGACGCCGGCTGGACCGACCCGGTCACGATCGTGTCGCTCGCCGTTGGCTTGCTCCTGCTCGTGCTCCTGGTCACCAACGAGCGGCGCGCGGAGCAGCCGATCATGCCGCTGCGGTTGTTCAGGAGCCGGGAGCGATCCGGCGCGTACGCCGCGCGGATCCTGTTCCTCGGGGCGATGATGGGCTTCTGGTTCTTCAGCACCCAGTACCTCCAGGTCGTCCACGGCTACACCGCGCTGCAGGCCGGACTCGGATTCCTGCCGATGACGGTCGTCAACTTCGCCGTCGCAGTCGCGGTGCCGAGGCTGACCGCCCGCTACGGAAATGGGCTGCTGCTCGCCGGCGGCCTAGTGCTCACGCTGATCGGGATGGCGTGGCTGACCCGCCTGTCGGCCGGCAGCGACTACCTGAGCGGGGTGGCGTTGCCGATGGTGCTGATCGGTGCCGGGCAGGGCGCGACGCTAAGTCCGCTGACCGCCGCCGGGATCGCCGGCGCCTCCGCGCAGGACGCCGGCGCGGCCTCTGGGCTGGTCAACGTCGCGCACCAGCTCGGCGGCTCGCTCGGGCTCGGGATCCTCGTCACGATCTTCGCCACTGTGGGCACGAGTCCGCTGACCGGGTCTGACCTGCTCGCGCACCGCGTCTCGGTGGCGCTGACGGCTGGCAGTGTGATGCTCGCGCTCGCGCTGATCACCGTGATCTCGCTCATCGTCCGGCCACTCGAGCGCGACGATGTATGGGATGGAGGTCTCGTGGTGACGCCCGCCGCCGCTGCTGGCGCGCAACTCGCTGCCGACCCGTCCGGAAGGAGGACCCGATGAGCGCCTGGACCCCTGAGGAGCTCGCTGCGATCGCATCGCCAGACGAGCTCGAGATCGCGACCCGCCGCCGCGACGGGACGCTCCGGGATCCGGTGACGATCTGGACGGTGCGCCACGGCGACGACCTGTACGTCCGCTCGGTCAACGGGCCGACCGCCGCCTGGTACCGAGGAGCTCAGACCCTTCGCGAGGCGAGGATCGCGGCCAGCGGCGTCGAGCAGGACGTGAACCTCGTCGACGCCGACCACACGCCCGATGACCAGATCGACGCCGAGTACCGCACCAAGTACCGCCGCTACTCCGAGAACACGCTGCGGCGGATCACCGGCCCGGAGGCGCGCTCGACGACGCTTAAGCTCGTCCCCGACAGCGCAGATCAACGAAGGAGATGAACCCTATGGTGAAGCGAACCCTCGGAACCAGCTTGGAGGTCTCTGCGATCGGCCTCGGGTGCATGGGCATGAGCCATGCCTTCGGCCCGCCCCCGGACAAGCAGGACATGATCTCGCTCATCCGCGCCACCGTCGACCGCGGCGTCACCTTCTTCGACACCGCACAGGTCTACGGCCCGTTCACCAACGAGGAGCTCGTCGGCGAGGCGCTCGAGCCGGTCCGCGACCAGGTGGTGATCGCGACGAAATTCGGGTTCGACCTGCAGGGAGCGATCGGACCCGGCGCGCTCGACAGCCGCCCCGCCACGATCCGCCAGAGCGTCGAGGGCTCGCTGCAGCGGTTGCGCACCGACACGATCGACCTGCTCTACCAGCACCGAGTCGACCCGAACGTCCCGATCGAGGAGGTCGCCGGCACCGTCAAGGAACTCATCGACGAGGGCAAGGTCCGCCACTTCGGGCTCTCCGAGGCGGGAGGGCAGACGATCCGCCGCGCCCACGCCGTGCAGCCAGTGACCGCGCTCCAGAGCGAATACTCCCTGTGGTGGCGCGAGCCCGAGCAAGCGATCCTGCCCACCTTGGAGGAGCTCGGGATCGGCCTGGTTCCGTTCAGCCCGCTCGGCAAGGGCTTCCTGACCGGCACGATCGACAAGACCACCGAGTTCTCCAGCGACGACTTCCGCAACACGGTCCCGCGCTTTGCCGACCGTGAGGCCCGAGAGGCAAATCTGGCGTTCGTCGAGCTCCTGACCCGGATCGCGGAGCGCAAGAAGGCCACCCCGGCGCAGATCGCGCTCGCCTGGCTGCTTCACCAGAAGCCCTGGATCGTCCCGATCCCCGGCACTACGAAGCTGCATCGCCTGGAGGAGAACCTGGCCGCCGCCGACATCGAGCTCACGCCCGAGGAGCTGCGCGAGATCGATGACGCGCAGATCGAGGCCGAGGGTGCGCGCTACTCGGAAGCCGCCCAGCGAATGATCGACCGCTAGGAGAACGAAATGCAGATCACAAGAAGCTCCCTTGCCACCGGAACCGGGCCGGCCGAGTGGTTCACCGGTGACGTCTACGTCGACACGATCACCAACCCCAACCCACCGTCACGACTGCAGGCCGCCAGCGTGCACTTCGCACCTGGCGCACGCACCGCCTGGCACAACCATCCCACCGGACAGACGATCTACGTCCTCGACGGAGTCGGTCGCTGCCAGCGCCGCGGCGGCCCTGTCGAAGTCATCCGCCCCGGCGACCGCGTGTTCTTCGAACCCGGCGAGGACCACTGGCACGGCGCCGCGCCGGACCGGTTCATGACCCACCTCGCGATGCTCGAAGTCGACGAACACGGCCACAGCGCCAACTGGGGCGCGCACGTCACAGACGAGGAATACACCGCCAGCCCCGACGAACCCTGAAGACGCGACTGGGAGAACCCGATGCCGCCCAATGCACAAGCGCAGCGCAACCACGACGAGCTGTTCCCCGGCCACGTCTCGACCCTCGCGGTCACCGACCCCGAGCTGATCGAGTACTTCGACAACTTCGCCTTCGACGAGGTACTCCACTACGGCAACCTCGACACACGGACCCGCCTCATGGTGCAGCTCGCCTCGCTGATCGCCTGCCAGGCCCTGAGCGAGTACCGGGTCATGCTCGGCGCGGCGCTCACCGTCGGGGTCACTCCGGTCGAGGCCAAGGAGATCGTCTACCAGGCCGTCCCCTACGTCGGCATGGGCAAGGTGTTCGACTTCATCCACGCCACCAACGAGGTCCTCACCGAGCGTGGCATCAAGCTGCCGCTCGAAGGCCAATCGACCACCACGCCCGCGACGCGCGCGGAGAGGGGGCTCGCCGTCCAGAAGCAGATTGTCGGCGACGAGCTCATCGATCAGATGTACGCCTCCGCGCCTGCGGACGAGATGCACATCCAGAAGCTGCTCTCCGCGAACTGCTTCGGCGACCACTACACCCGCACCAGCCTCGACATCAAGGCGCGTGAGCTGCTCACTTTCGCGATGCTCATCTCGCTCGGCGGCTGCGAGCCGCAAGCCAAGGGCCACGTCGCCGCGAACCTCAACGTCGGTAATGACCGCGGCGTCCTGATCAGCCTCGTCACGCAGCTGCTGCCGTTCATCGGCTACCCCCGCACCCTCAATGCACTCCAGGTGATCGACGAGGTCATCCCGGCCTGAGGCCGGACCCGACTAGAAAGGACAGACATGCCCGCCCGCACATGGCTCATCACCGGCGTCAGCAGCGGCTTCGGCCGCGAGCTCACCACGCAGCTTCTCGAGCGGGGAGACCGCGTCGTCGGCACCGTCCGGCGCCCCGAAGCGGTCGCCGACCTCGTCGAACGCTACCCGGACACGTTCCGAGCCGAGCTGCTCGACATGACCGACACCCGGGCGATCCACGACGTCGTCGACCGCAGCTTCGCCGACCTGGGACGCATCGACGTGATCGTCAGCAACGCCGGCTACGGACTGTTCGGCGGCGCCGAAGAGCTCACCGACGAGCAGGTCGAGCACATCATCGCCACCAACCTCACCGGACCCATCCACCTGATCCGGGCTGTACTGCCGCACCTCCGGGCCCAGGGTGGCGGGCGCATCATCCAGATCTCCTCCTACGGCGGCCAGGTGGCGTTCCCCGGCAACTCGCTCTACCACGCGACCAAGTGGGGCATCGAGGGCTTCGTCGAATCTGTCGCGCAAGAGGTCGCGCCGATCGGGATCGGGATGACGATCGTCGAGCCTGGCGGAGCCCGCACTGAGTTCCGCTACGGCAGCGCCCAGGTCGCCGAGCTAATGCCGGAATACGACCAGACCCCAGCCCACAGCTTCCTGAAGATGCTCGACCCCGCCAACGGGCTCGCGCCCGGCGACCCCGCGCGCATGGCCGCCGCGATGATCGCCAGCGTCGACCAAGAGCCAGCGCCGCTCCGAATGGTGCTCGGCTCCCAGGCACTCGACAGCACCCTCGCTACCCTCCGCAAGCGCGTCGCCGACTTCGAAACCCAAACCGAGCTCGCCGCCTCCACGGACTTCCCACCCGGCGAATAAACCCGAGCCGGGTCGGCGCCAGTCAGACCTGCCCTCGGTTATCGGCGCAACTCCCCGGGACGCTGGCCACGAGACCTGGCTTGCGCGGCATGCAGGGCCGGCGGAAGCGCTCGCCACGACCCGTCCCGGCAGCGAGCACCGTCGATGGATCGGGAGTCTCGGAGACAGCGACGAGCGTGCCGATGTTCGCGCGAAGCAGCCACAAAGTCGACGCCGGCACCGTCATCGCCCGTGGCTGCTACCGGACACGATGGGTCACGACCATCGCGGCGGCGAGCTCGGCGAGCGTCTCGGCGCTGCATCCTCAATCCGGACGTGGCCGGTCGACCTGAAGCGGTCACGTCGGCTTGGCGACCGCTTCGCGCCGCGAGCGACGCCGTGACCGACGGCGAGCACGCGATCGTAAGCGTGGCATAGCAGTGGTCCCGCCGCGGCGGGTCTGACGACTGCTGCTGGGCGAGCGCCGCGGGCCCGCGGTGCTCGCATGGGCGGGTCGGGCAAGTCAGAGACCGACGCAAGCGATCCGCGCCGACTACTGCTTTTGGCGCCGCTGCTTGCAGCCGAGCGGGTCACAGCGATACGGCCGTCGCGCGGTCGTGGCAGAGCAGGTGCCTGCGGTAGGTGACCTCGGATGCGTTGGTCTGGTGGCGGCGGTCCGCCGCGGCGATTGTTCGGGTGCCGCGCGGGTCAGTCGGTGCTGAGCGGCGGGCCGAGCAGTGTCATTCCGTGGCGTTCGAAGATGGCTGCGACCTCGTCGCGGTCGGGCGTTGCGGTTCTGGTCGCGGGCCCGAGCTCTTCGTAGAACTTATGCCCGCCGCCGGGCACGTAGACCACGATGATCTCGGCCGGCTGGTCGGTCAGGTTCAGGAACGCATGCGGCAGGCCCGCGGGGAGGTATGCGAACCCGCCGGAGTCGATGGTGTGCAGCTCATCGTCGATCCTGATCTTGAAGCGACCGCTGAGGACGTGGATCGTCTCTTCTTGGTGGTGGTGCACGTGGAGGGGCGGTCCGCCGTGCGGCGCAACCTCGACGATGAAGTAGTCAAGGGCGCCTCGGGTGTCCTCGCCCGTGAGCTTGAACACGAGGTCTCGTCCAGGGCCGGATTGGAGGCGCAGCCCTTCGTATGACGCCAGAACCTTTGGTGTGCCGACGATGGCCGTCATGCAGTTCTCCTCGCACCATAGAGTATTTGCGTAATGCAAACAATACGTTGCTTATTTGCGCAAGTCAAGTAATTCGTCGGCTGGTCCTGATACGCCAATCCTGCTCGAGGACCCGCCCGAGCCGGATCCGTTCACTGCGGAGGAGTTCGCCGCGTGGCGAGGGATGCTGCGCGTCCACTCGGCGGTCTTTCGCGAGCTCGACCGCCGACTGGTCACCGAGCACGGCTTCGGCGTCGACGCCTACGGCGTGATAATCACTGACGACGTCGGGCGCGCGGTGCTTGGGTACGCCGAGGAACAGGTCGAACGGCAGCTCGGTGTCATCGTCGAGCACGGCCGTTCCGCGAGCGGGGTCGACCGCGCTGACCCGGCGACCTGGGATCAGGGTGATGTCGCGCCCGGCGGCGCTCTTTCATCAGCGCGGCGGACGTCTCCGGGGAAGGGACCGGCGTGCCGAATGGAACGACGAACGAGACCTCACAGGCGTCGCGGACCCCGCGGGCGGTCAGCTCGTGATGCAGCACCAGCGCGCATTCGCTCGGGGCCGGTGGGCATTTGAACGGTGCGCCGCAGACGCCGATGACAACACGCCCGCGGCGGAACGCCGGGATGATCCCGGCCAGCCGCTCGGCGCCGGCCACGGAATAGAACTCATTCCGGCCTCGGACAGACCGGGAGTGGCGTCCAGGTCGTAGTCAGCGCCGAGCGCGATCACGAGGTAGTCGGCCTCGTGCGTGCCGGCCTCGGTGGTCACCCGTCGCGTCTCCGGGTCGATCGCGGTGATCGTCTCCTGCAGGACGCTGACGCCGGGCTTGGCGATCTCCCGGTACGGGAGGCGAACGGCGTCTAGCGTCGTGCGACCGAACATCACGTCGAGCTTCGAGTACCCGAAGACGAACGTGTCGCTCTTGTCGATCAGCGTGACGCCGGCGTCCTCGCCCACAGCCTCAGAGAGCATCCTCGCAAGCTCGAGACCGCCAAACCCGGCTCCGAGGATGAGGACCCGCGCTTTCAATCGACCGCGACGCCCGTCCGCTCGATCTGGGCGGCTCCCGCGTCAGCCGTCGCGACCAATTTCAGTTCGGACGGTTGGAAGTCGGCGACGTGCTGCAGGACGTGCGCCATCCGCTCGCGGAACTCCGGCGAGCCTTTCCAGTCGCGCACCTGCTCGAAGCTCTCCCACCCGCCGAAGCTGATGAACCGCGCGGTGTCCCGGATGTCGCGAGTCGGCGACAGGAGGCCGGCACCCGGCATGCTGCTCGCCCAGCTTGCGAACTCCGCCCACGCGCGGACGAAGTCCTCCTCTTTGCCCGGGTACGGAGTCCACGTCCCGGTTGTGTAAATCTCGCTCATCGTCGATCCTTTCAGTTCGGTTGGGGCACGATTCGGATGTACGGGCGCGGCGCTTCCCAGCCCTGCGGGTAGGTCTGGCTCGCTTCTTCGTCGGAAACGGAGCCGGCGATGATCACGTTGTCGCCGTGCTGCCAGTTGACCGGGGTGGCCACCTTGTGGTTGGCGGTCAACTGCAGCGAGTCGATCACTCGCAGCACCTCGTCGAAGTTCCGTCCCGTGGTCATCGGGTATACGAGGATCAGCTTGATCTTCTTGTCGGGGCCGATCACGAACACGTTGCGCACCGTCTGGTTGTCGGCCGGCGTGCGCGCGAGCGGATCGCCCTCGGTCTCGGCCGGGAGCATCCCGTACAACTTCGAGACGTTGAAGTCGACGTCGCCGATCATCGGGTAGTTGGGTGCGTACCCCTGGGTCTGCTCGATGTCGGTCGCCCACTGCGAGTGACGCTCGACCGGGTCGACGGACAGTCCGATGATCTTCACACCGCGACGATCGAACTCAGGCTTGATCTTCGCCATGTACCCGAGCTCGGTCGTGCAGATCGGCGTGAAGTCCTTCGGGTGCGAGAACAGCACGGTCCACGAGTCACCGATCCATTCGTGAAAGCGGATCGGCCCTTCGGTGGTCTGTGCCTGGAAGTCCGGCGCTGGCGCGCCAAGTTGAACGCTCACGGCTACTCCTCTCGTCGTTGCTGGCCTATGCGATCGGTCGGCAACGTAGACCCTCGGCGTTCCCTGAGCGTTCACTGGATCTACGCCTCGGCGGCCTGCGCGCGCGATCGCTCGGCCCAATAGGAGTGCCCGGCGCGCTCGTACAGGCTGGCGGCCGCCGCGAGGTGCTCACGCGCAGCGGCGGGCTCGCCCTCCACCGCCGCGACGCTCGCCGTGGCCGACTCCGACATCGCTCGCCAGGCCGAGCTGTCAAAGAAGCTCGCGACCCGCTTCGCCGCCTCCGCGTGGGCCCGCGCCCCATCGCGATCGCCCAGCGCCGCGAACGCCTCGGCTGCGATCGGATTGAGCAGCGCGCTGCAGCTCGGGCAGTCGCCGTAGCGCGCGGCGGCGGCAGCGGCGGCCCGCACGGAACCGGCTGCCGCCTCCGGGTCGCCCTGCTCGATCCGCGCGAACGCGGCCGTCGCGTGAATCCGGCCCCACATGTGCATAGCCATCGGCGACACCGTCGCGATCGCGGAGGCGCGGCGCAGCGGCGCGTCGCCCCCGCCTGGCGCGCCCCGACAAACCGACAGTTCCGCGAGGCGCTGCCACGGCAGCGCGCCCGAGCTCGTACCGAGCGATTCGTGCAGGTCGCAGCTGCGCTGCAGACAGCCCGCCGCCTCATCCCACCGCTCGTGCAGCAGAAGCGACTCGCCGAGCAGGCACCACGCGAACGCCTGGGCGCGGACAGCCTCGACCTGCTCAGCGAGCGCCAACACCCGTCGTGCGTACGGTTCGACGTCGTCGCCGAGCCCGTCTCCATACAGGTGGTACTGGCCGATGCAGTGGTGAATGTCGAACACCCGTGCCAGCCCAGCTCCATCCGCTCCGCGGCCGGTGCTGCGTCCGATCTCGACCTCCAAGCCATGACGCCAGTCGCCGCGGAAATGCGACACGATCGCGAGAGCCTCGTCCGCGGCCGCCAGATCGTCGGGCTCGCCATACGCCGACGCGAGATTGCGCGCCTGCAGCGCGAGTTGCTGCGCGCGATCAAAGTCGCGGCGCTCCCACGCCTGGTTCGCACGCAGGCACGCGAGCCGGGCACGCTCGGCCGGGTCCTCCGTCATCGTCTCCGCGGTCCGGAGATGCTCCTCCGCCCGTTCGGCATCGTGCTGGATCAGCCACGCGCCTGCGGTCCGTCGATGCAGGCGAGCGAGCGCGACCGGTGAGTCGGCGCAGTCGAGCGCCAACGCGAACGCCTTCAGCGCACCCGACGCATCGCCGGCGCCGATCCGTAGCTCACCAACCCGCTCCCACAGCTCGGCTGACAGTTCGGGCTCGGCGACCTGCCTCGCACGCACCTCCTCGTACAGGCGCTCCGCCTCCGGGCCAGGCTCGCTCCCAACCTCGCCGTGCAGGACGTCTCGCAGATGCTCGTACTGGCGCAACGCGTCACCACGACGGCCCGCGAGCGCGTACAGACGCATCAACCGGACGTGCGCCTCCTCGCGCAACGGCTCGGCAGCGATCAGCAGGCCGACCGCGTTCGTCGCGCCGACGAGGTCGCCACGCCCCTCCAGCAGCGCCGCCAGCTCCTCGAGGATCGCTGAGAACTCGAGCTGGAGCTCATCCCGCCGGCCGATCAACCACTCCTCGTAGCGGTCCTCCGGAAGCAGACCGTCCCGATACAGCTCGACCGCGTCCCAATACGCCCCCGGATCGCCGGTCTGGCGAGCGCGCGAAGCGGCGGCTCGAAAAGCATCCACGTCGACCCAAAGACCGTCAGACGGCAAGCACAGAAGCTCACCCACAGAGCCGATCAGACGCGAACCGTTCTCCGCGACCGACGCGTGACGCGCGTAGTGAAGCGCCTTGCGGAGATTCGCCGCCGCCGCAGCCGGGGCAAGCTCGGGCCACAGAACATCCATCACCTGCTCGCGGTGCAGCCGATAGCGCGGCGCCAACGCGAGCAGCTTGAAAAGAGCGGCGGCCTTACGTCGCCTCCACACCTCCTCAGGAATCGCGCGCCCCTCCCACGTAACGCGAAATCCGCCGAGTAGCTCGATCCGGAGCTCGGCCATTACGTAAACAAAGATGATAATCGCCGCGTTACTGCGGAGCCCGCACTAGCCGAGTCTCACGAAACAAGGAACGGCGTGACGTCGGTCATCGGAGTTCTCCACCGCCGCGGACCGCGGAAGTACCGCCGGAATCGCTGAGCAGGTCTTTGGCTGAAGCCGACTGCACCCCCGCTCCTCGCCAACAGCAGGGCGTGGCGGATCGCTTATAGGTCATCCTGTTGTTGCTCGACCGCCGTCGGGTGAGGGCCACGATCGCTTGCCCCTTGGGAGGGCCACAGCTAGGCCTGCCCCTCGGTGGCTCTCAACATCGGCGTCCACTGGGGCGGTACGCCCTTCATGGGCCAGCTGACCGGTGGGCGCCTGGAGCTCACCGCTCTCGGCGACGAGGTCAACGAATGTGCTCGCGTCCAGGAGTCGGCGCACGGAGGCATTGTGCTGGCCACCAAAGACCTCCTCGAGCGCCTTGATGACACGGATGCCCGGCGCCTGCACATCGACCCGGCCGCCGTGGCGTATATCACGCTGAGCGAGCTCGAGGGTGTGTCGGATAAGGCGATCCGCGATGCCGGAGCTTTGTCTGTCACGACCCTTAGCGTCGACGCCAACTCGACCTCAGCCGGCCGCACGGATCTCTGAGCACGTGTTGCGGCCACCAGAAGGCCGAGACTGGGCTGCGGCTCACCAACTGGTCCACGCCGACGTCCCCAGCATTCCCGTCGCGGGATACCGCCTCAGGGTTCCAGACCCAGCGACTCGTCGAGGACCTCCTCAGGGAGTCCAGCGGGTCGCAGGTCTGAGCAGGAGTGCGACTCATCACTGCTCAATGTCGATGAAAGGAGCACGATCCGAGGTCCAGTCTGAGTGCTCCTTCGAGGCGGATGCAGAGGCCTCGGCCCGGCAGGTCTAGCGCCGCGAGACTGCCGCCTCGGAACGGATCCGCGCATTTGAGCCGCCCCGGCGCCCGACGCCAGCGAGAGTTGCGAGTTCGTTCCTTTGCGGGTGTGTCGTCCGAGACGTCGCCAGCTGCTGCCTCTCGTGAGAGCAGGCGTGACCGGCGCCGGTGCCGCCCCTAGCCCGGAGCAGTTGTCGGATCCCTCTCTGTCAACGTCCGGCGAGACGCTCACCATCGAGGAATCTATGAACCTTGAGGGCGAGAACGGAGAACGCCGGAATGTTGGAGACGAGCGCGAATGGAGCTGGGGCTGCGGATGGTGCTGCCGCCGGCCGCGAAGACCAGCGAGCCGTAGGCGAGCTGGGATTTGGGGCTGGCGGGCGCGCCGCGCCGGCGGGGGTGCCTGACCCCGAGCTGGTCGAGCAGGCCAAGCGCCGGAAGTTCACGGCGAGGTACAAGCTGGAGATCCTGGAGCAGGCCGACGCGTGCACGGCGCCGGGCGAGATCGGCGAGCTGCTGCGTCGTGAGGGGCTGTACACGTCGCATCTGACGTACTGGCGTAAGCAGCGCCGCGACGGGGCGCTGAAGGAGCTCGGGCAGTCGCGCGGGCGCAAGCGGGCTGACCGGCGCGAGGTGGAGCTCGCCGGGCTGCGGCGTCGCGCCGAGCGCGCGGAGTCCGAGCTGGCGAAGGCAAGGAAGGTCATCGAAATTCAGGGAAATCTCTCAGCGCTCTTGGAGCAGATGCTCGGTACCGAGGGCGACGGCGGGAGCACCGAGCGATGATCGCCGCCACGGTCGAGGAGCTGACGCCGGTGATCGGGACCCGGCCGGCGAGGTCCCGTAAGCCCCGCCCGGTGATCCGTCCTGGTGACGGGAGCACGCACGATAGGGTGTTCTCGCTCCAGCGAAGGCGTACCACTCCGCGCCAGCAGCTCACGGAACGAGCGTAAATGCCTCCACGTGCCGCGGCCTCACGGCGCGGAAGTGGCGCTGGTCGAGCGTTGCGATCACGTCCAGCCCGCGCCGCTCAGCCAGCGCGACGATCGACGCGTCCACCACGCCCAACGGCAGGTCGAGATACTTTTCCGTCAGCTCAGCGATCCGTCCCCAGTCAGAGTCGAGCACTGGTTCAACTACAAGCTCGGCCTCGGCGAGCGAGCGGGCGAACGCCAACTCGGCGTGAGGGCCGATGCGATCAACGAGCAGGTAGGAGACCTCGGTCACGACCAGCGCCGGGACGAGCAGTGGTCTCGCAGCGGTCGAGAGCAGCTCGACCGATCGCTCGTGATGCTTGTCCCGTCTCGCCGCCGCCGCGTACAGCGGACCGGCGTCGACGATCAACACTGCTAGTTGCGCCCAGCGCGGCGGCCCCGCACGCTCTTGGCGACGAGCTCATCGACCCGCTCCGAGGCATCCCGCGGCGAGCCCTCGCCAACGGCAAAGAAGCTCAAGCTCCCATCGGCCCGTGACGGCAGCTCCCTCTCGATCGCCTCCCGAGCGACTTGCGCGACCGAGACCCCGCGCCGGCGTGCTTCGAGCCTCAGCCGGGCATCGAGATCGTCGGGCAGCATGATCGTCGTCCGCTTCACACATACAGCATAACGCATCACTACGAGCACCACGACACCTCACCGCACCTGCCGGTGAGGTGCGGCGCTGAGAAAATCCCTGCTCACAAGCACCTTCTGTGGTTTGGTAGTGGCGGCACCTCCTCTCGGATTTGCGGATTTAGCGGCGGATTCCCGGGGTTTAGGCAGCGAGATCGAGTTGCTGCCCAACGGCGACGTCGCCGACGGTGGCGGGCTTCTCGCTACCTCCTGGTTCTGCCGCCGCGCGGACCGCAGCCCAGGTGCCGAACAGGCGGGTGACCACGCTCGCCGCCGGCCAATCTCCTGACCTCAGCCGCTCGACCGCCTCTCCCCCGCGCCGACGCGCGTGCGTCCGCGACCAGTCGTAGGACGTCGGCAGCCGGGCATAGCGTGCGCTCCAGTCAAGCATGGCGTCGAGCGCCCGCTCGGTCGTCCAGCGGACCTCGATCGCGCCCGGGTGGCACGCCTTGCAGTAGCGTACGCGTCGCCCTTGCCGTTGCGCGGCTGCGTGTAGGCGCCGCAGCCCCGGCACACCCCCACGTATCGCGCCTTGACCGCCCGCGCCTTCTCGCCGGTCGGGTCCTAGGCGCCTAAAGGGCGTTAGTCTCCGGTCGAGAGGGGTGGCATGTCGAAGCCCAGAGATGTCGTGGTCGTCCGCGTGAGCGAGAAGGGCGACCGGGAGGACGAGCATTTTCACTCGCCCGAGGTGCAGATCGAGGCCGCCATGCGGTGGGCGAAGGACCGTGGTGAGCGGCTGGTTGCCTCGCCGATTCCCGAGATCGACGTCAGCGGCAG
>Ga0187808_10000347_pt1 | contig 13719 bp, 6 predicted proteins | sample NC_wetland_sal_i_5_FD_132427 | JGI IMG/M metagenome (GOLD analysis project Ga0187808, IMG submission 132427) | Wetland sediment microbial communities from Neuse River Estuary, North Carolina, USA - ASW_3 | ecosystem: Environmental > Aquatic > Freshwater > Wetlands > Sediment | place: USA: North...
CATTCAGCACCTGCAGCCGCTGGGCCTCGGCGGAGAGTTGGCTCCAGGGGCCAAGGCCGGCCTGCCGGGCGTAGGCGATCTGCTGGTCGGCGAAGGCGAGAGCCTCGGCCAGCCGCCCGCCGTCCAGGCACAGGTCCATCAGCCGCCCGGTGATCACCGACGCTTGCTCGTAGTCCTCGGCGGCGATGGCGGCAGCCAGAGCACCGTGCATCACCGTCTCGCCGGCGGCGGGATCGAGCACTCGCAACACTAGGCCCAGCGTGGCTGCCCGGCGTGGGTCGTGGCTGGTGATCTGCCGGATGGCGGGGAGCATCGCCGCCGCATTCGCCCGCGACGGATCCCGCATGAAAGCGTGTTCCAGCCCGACGGCGGCGTCCATCCACTGTTGCTGACGGACCAGGTAGGGGACGGCGGCCAGCCCAGCCCGCACGGCCAGCGCGGTGTGCACGGTGCCGTCATCGGTCCACCCGGACGCTTGCTGGAAGACAGCGGCCCAGAACGCGGTGGCCTCGGTGTCGACGGCGTCCCGGAACCGGATCCCGGCCCCGGCGCGCCCGGCCTCGGCCACCCCGGGGTGTAGCGCGTAGAACGCGAGCGCGGGGTGCGTTGCGGGCCGGATCGCGGCCAGGCCGGTGGCCGCTACGATGGCCAGCGTCTCGTCGAGGCCGAGTGGCTCGTCATCCCGGCCGAGTTCGTGCCACAGGTCCGACCAGTTGGCGTCGAGGATCCAGCGCTCCCGGTCGGGTTCTTCCAGGCAGCACAGGAACCAGAACAGGTCCCGCTCGCCCGGCGACAACGTGCCCGCGACGGTCCGGGTCCACGCGGCGAGGACCTCTAGGTAGTCCTCGCTGGAGGCGGTCGTCGCTCCGTTAGCGAAGAAATCCTCCGGAACGCCGCCCAGCCTGCGCCATTCCTGTTCGCCTGTCTTCACCAGCTTCAGCAGGTGGTCCGGGTTGGCGGCTTGCCCATCGGCTAGCTCCAGCAGCTTGGGGTGTCCCTGCGCCATGGCGATCGCGTTGCGTGCGAGCACCCCAGACACCCTTGCTCCAAGTCCCGGGACCTGGCCGAGTTCGAGCGCCCTCAGGTGCGGCAGCTCGCGGACCAGCAGCAGCGCCTCGTCCGCCGACAGGGCGTCCACCGATTCGACGTGAAGTCCCGGCAGGCGAGCTGGTACCCGGTGGCTGGTTAGGATGACCCGGCCCAGTCCCTTGTGCCCGGTCAGCGCGCCGACGACGCGGCCCCAATTGTCGTCCCGCCATTGGCCCGCGTCGGTGAGCAGTGACTCGGCGTTGTCGATGACGATCAGGAGCCGGTGCTGCTCGGCCAGTTCGGCGAATCGGGGCAGGAACGCGTCCAGCCGGTCCTGGCTGGTGAGCATGTGCACCATCTGGAAGCCGGGCAGGTACCGCTCCAGCGTGAGCGCGAAGTCCGTCAGCGACCCGGTGATGTCCATGCCCCCGTCGGGGGCCTTGTACCAGACGAGGCGGTCGAAGGCGTGGGCGAGGTTGTAGGCGAGCTCCAGGGCGCAGGCGGTCTTGCCGCCGCCGGGCATGCCGTGCAGGAGGACGCCGGGGACACCGCTGCGCAGCGCCAGGGCCGCGCTGCACCGGGCCATCACGCCGACCCGCCCGACGAAGCGGTCCGGCTGGGGCGGGAGCCCCGGAAGCTCGAGGCTGGTCACGCTGTCGTCGGCAGGGCCGCTGCGAGCCGACGCCGCCAGGGACAGGCCCACGGCGCGGGCGCCGAAGAGCGCGGGGGTGGCCAGGGAAAGGGCGGGGAAGTCGCGCTCGGCGGAGAATCCCCGCAGCGCGCGGGCTACCGCCTGGGGGAGCGGCTGGCCCTGGCCGACCAGCAGCTCGTACAGCGAGCCGGAGAGCGCGATCGCGAAGTCGTCATCCACCGGGAACCGCATGGCGAGCACGGCACAGTCAAGGCGTTCCGTCAGCTCAGTTGCCAAAGTGCTTGCCGGGGGTGGAGGTGGGACCAAGGGGCGGGTCCGTTCGGTATGAGAGGGCTGAGGTCTTTGGTCCGTGGCGGGGAGGCCAAGGCGGCGGCGCTGGTCGGCTACGGTCTGGGCGGCGGACCAGCAGGCGGCGACGGTCACGAGCCGGACGCGCTCGCGCGCCGGCAGGAGGAGGTCGGCGAGGTCGGCGGCGGGTACCCGGTCGGGCCTGCCGTCAGCGGTCTCCAGCAGCAACTCGCCGGGCGCGCCGTGGCCGGAGATGTGGATGATGTCCCAGCCACCGCCCTCGGCCAGCACGTCGCGCAGCAGGTCGCGGGTCACGCCGTACTGCAGGACGCGGACCTCGGCGGCCTTCCCGCCCGCCGCGATCCCGTTGACGAGCGTGACGAGGGCCTGGCGCTCGCGGCGGAGGTTGAGGGGCTGCCCACCCTCGGGCAGGCTGAACAGGCCAAGGACACGGAGCCGGTCGCGGTGCTCAGAGGCGTCGTCGGCGCCGGGGTCGTCCGGCTGCATGACCAGCGTGACGTCCTGGCCTGCGAGCGGCGTGCCGTTGACGTGCGCGAGCTGAAGGGGGCGAAGGAGCAGGTCGGTTGCTTCGGCGGGCGCGACGACCGCGACAGTGACGGGCCGCTTTCGCGCGCGCTTGGCCAGCTCGTCCGCGATCGGGCCGAGCACCTGCTCGGTGATCCACGCGCCGACCTCGGCGACGATGGTCGTGTCGTCGATGCCACGCCGGTCGGGGGCGACGTGCCAGCTCAGGTAGTGATGCACATCGCGGAACGCCTCGAACTGCCAGGCGGCCGCGTCTAGGCGGACCTCATGGTCCCTGATGAACTCCCCGTCGGCACCGGTCAGCACCCAGCGCCATTTCGCCGGGCTCGCGTACTCCCGGACCTCCAGACGCAGTCCCGCCACCGCCTGCCCCCTCCTCGGAGAGCATACCCCCGCGCAGGCAACTGCTCGCATATCGCCACAATATGGCCCTAAGGTCATCTCCCCCAGAAGTAGCCATAGCTCTCCCGGAGGTTCTGAAGTCACGTGTCTCCTGGCGGCGCGCGCCCCCGTGATGGCAGCCGCGGGCAGCCCAGAGCAAGTACCGGACGGCCCTGCAACTGTCCGTGACGCTAGGAACTGTGCAGCCACCGTGCCAGCTGTCCCAGCCGTCGCTTGGGTGCGCTTCGTCGCTGATCTGAAGTACCCGCAAGTTCCTGAGTCCTAGCGATAATGTCGCGAAGCGTTTGCTCGGCGACCTCCGGGTCGGGGGAGAGCTTCGCGATGAGCCCGGGTAGGTCTGTGCCGGGGATGTCGCCGATCTGGCGGGCCAGGTCCGCGACGTCGGTCGGCGGGACAGCGGCGGTGCCGAACTCGTGCAGGTCGGCCGCGGCGCGGCGAACCGAGTCGGCGCTGCTGCCGGCACTCGTCCCCTCGATCCCAGCCAGGACGCGGATGACGGCGGCGGCGAGATGGCTGGCGAGCGCCGTGGCGAGCTGGCGGGCGTGGACGCGGAGGTTGCTGCCGAGGTTGTGGTAGCTGACCGCGATGCCGGTCACGTCCCCGGCCAGGTATCTGAAGCGGAGCGCGTCACGTTCCAGGCTGAAGGCGGCGTCACTGTGCCCTCGCGCGTGCTCGGTCTCGGCGAGGGCGCTCAGGGTCCTGCCGAGCATCCCAGTGTCGCGGGCACCCTGGAACACCTGGCGGCAGTCCAGCAGCAGGCGCAGCGCCTCGTCGGTGCGGCCGAGGCGGAGCAGCGGCCCATAGTCGTTGAACGAGGCCCGCGCGATGTCGGTGGCGCTGGCGCGGCGGTCGCGCTTGCTGGCGAGCACCTCGGCATTCAGGCTGAGGCTGTTGTCCCAGCGGTCGAGCCCGAGGGCCGCGTCGCGGCCGGTGCCGAGCAGCACCTCGCGGACCCACCACGGGATTGCGATCTCATCCGGGCCCGGGGCAGCGGGCAGCTGCCGCATGTGGTCGCGGTGCCGCTGGACCTGGGCGAGGACCTGGCTGGCGTGCCCCATCGCGGTCAGCACCTGCAGCCGCTGGACCTCGCAGCTCAGCCGGGTCCAGGGTCCCAGGCCGGCCTGCCTGGTGGAGTCGACCGCCTGTCCGGCGCCACGGCCAGGCCCGCCCCGGCGAGGAGCGCGTGCGCGGTGCCGTGCACCTGGCCGACCGCGACCAGCGGTCCGCCGCTGATGAGCGCTACGCCTACCGCGCCCTCCGCCGCGAGCGTCCACTTCGCCGCCGACTGCAGGTCATCGACCGCCTCCAGCGGTGACGGCAGCCCCTCGAACGCCTTCCCCGTCCCAGGGCTACTGCCTGCGGGGGTCGTCATCAGGCGTCCCTGTACAGCGCCTTCGAGTCCGGGTCGTCGTCACCCGGCCAGTCGGGCAGGTCCTCGTAGGGCAGCCAGGCGGTCCCGTCAGAGACGAAAAGCTCACCAGCGTCGTTGACCCACGTCTTCTCTACCGGGGATCCGGCGGCTGAGAATTCGTCATGCCCGCAGTATGGCACCGCCGCAGAGCCATGATGGGATGGCAGGCACAGGGACTCCCGTGATTACGAAGCGTAGAGAACTCCGATGATCACGGGACCTGTGCCTGTTCCGTCTCAGGACACGCCGCAGCCCCGCAGATCGCGCCTATCCGCGCGACCTCTAAGTCGGGCGCACGCCCGGGGCGTTCGGGATGTTGCTCGTGGACGGCCCCGTAACCCCCGTTAAGAGTCCCAGCGTCATGCTTCTGGACTCGGCCAAGACGCAGGTCAGGCGAACCTCGGCGGCCGTCCCTTCCCAAGTCGCTGATCCTCTATCGTGGCAGTATGCGCTGGGGCGGCAGCACGTGGTCGCCGCTCCCGGAAGGGGCTGGCGGTGGCAGAGTCAGCGGCAGCAGCATTGGGGCTGCAGCTGGATGCGGTCGATTTCAGTGGATCGGCCTCGTGGCGGTGGGTGCTGAGCGACGAGTCTGGCGGGACCGTCGCAACGTACGACGTGCGGCTCGACGAGACGTGCTGGCAGTTCGAGGCGTTTCTGGATGTACACGGTTACCTGGCCTGGCAGGCCGCGCCCGACCGGCAGGCCAAAGACGTGGCGCGGATAATTCGCCAGGTCGGCGAGTGGATCGCGACGGAGGTGTTCGGGCCTATCGCTGACGAGTTGGTCAGGCAGGCGCGCTGGCGTCATGTCACCGCGCGGGTCGTGGTGCCCGACGAGGCTCGGGAACTGCTATTTCGTCCGCTGGAGCTGGCGCACGTCAACGGCAGGCCTCTCGCAGTCCAGGACGTGACGCTTGTCATGCAGGCCAGTCCGGAGGACGCCAGGATAACCCTAAACGGCCGGAAGCGGCTGCGGGTACTGGGACTGTTCAGTCTGCCGGAGGGCGGGCAGACTCTCAACCTCCGCCGGGAGCGGCAGGCCCTAGTGGAGCTGATCCACGGCATCGCCGCCACTGAGATGGCCGCCGATGTGCGCGTCCTGCAATACGGCGTCACCCGTCAGCTCCTTAAGGACGTGCTGACGGAAGCCGAGGGCTGGGATATCGTCCACATCTCCGGACACGGCTCGCCAGGTGAGCTCCTGCTGGAGACGGCCGAGGGCAAGTCCGACCGGGTGGGCGCCGCGCAGCTCGCCGACCTGCTCAAACTGGCCCGTGAGCACGTGAAGCTGGTCACCGTGTCGGCGTGCTGGTCCGCCGCCCTGACCGTCTTGGAGCAGCGCCGCCGTTTGGGCCTCCCGGTGGTGGAAGGCGCCTGGGAGCCGCAAGACGCCGGTGGCTCCCCAGCAACGCTGGCCACCGAACTCACCGACCGCCTGGGCTGCGCCGTCCTGGCCATGAGGTACCCGGTAGATGACGAGTTCGCGATCACCCTGACCAAGACGCTCTACAACCTGCTCGCAGCCAAGAACCAGCCATTGCCACTAGCCGTTAGCCAGGCACTCAAGCAGTTTAGCCAAACGACCTCCGCTCTCCTCCTCGCGACGCCGGTACTCTTCGGCGGGGCGGCAGCCGGACTGCGACTCGGGGCACCGGAGCGGGACGGTCCCGATAATCACGACCCTGTCGCCCTGAAGCTGGCCGGCTTCCCGCCGCAACCAGAGCGCTTCGTCGGGCGTACCGGCGTGATGGCGCGCGCCAGCGCGTGCCTGGCAAGAAATAGCCGCGTGCCCGGAGTGCTGCTGCATGGCATGCCAGGTGGCGGCAAGACCGCGTGCGCGCTGGAACTGGCCTACGGGCACGAGCACACGTTCGACCGGCTCGTCTGGTACAAGGCCCCGGACCAGGGCATGGCGATCAACGGCGCGCTCACGGAATTCGCGCTGACGCTGGAACGGTACCTCGACCAGTTCCAGATGGCGCACCTCGTGAGCGACGAGAAGAAGCTGGCCGGCTTCCTGCCCAAGCTCACCGAACTGATGCGGCAGCGCCGCGTGCTGATCGTCATCGACAACGCCGAGTCGCTGCTCAGCGAGACCGGCGAGTGGTGTGATGAGCGATGGGGCCAGGTAGTCGACGCGCTGTGCAGCCATGCGGGGCTGGGGCGCGTAGTCCTGACGAGCCGGCTCGTGCCAGCGGGCCTACTTCCAGGAGCCGCGCCAACCCGAGGGCTGCACGTTGAAGCCGTCGATGCCCTGTCGGCGGATGAGGCGCTACTGCTCACCCGCGAGCTTCCCGATCTCCGTAAGCTCATCAACGGCGATGTGGCAGGCATAGAGCGCCATGTGGCGCGGCGACTCGCGCGGCGCGCGCTGGAAGCCGCCCAAGGCCACCCGAAGCTGCTGCAACTCGCCAACAGCCAGGCTGCTTACCCAGACCAGCTCGCCGCACTCGTCGAGGCGGGCGATCAGGCATGGCGGGAGCAGGGCGGCCTGCCGGAGGGGTTCTTCACCTCCGGGACTGGAGAGAGCACGGCGGCGCCCGGTGACTACTGGCACGTGCTCGCCGCCTGGAGCCAGGCCGTCAGCGTGACGCTGACGGCCGGGGGACGAGACCTGTTCTGGCTCCTGTGCTGCCTCGAAGAACCCGACCGCGTCCGGCCCGTTCTAGAGGGCAACTGGGCTGGCCTGTGGCACCGGCTCGACCGCGACGGCCAGCCGCCTGGCCTCGATCTGTCGCTGGCCGCGATCTCGGCACGCGGGCTGGCCGCCATCCGCGAGGGAACGGAGCACGCAGACGAGTCGTACGCGTTGCACCCAGGCATTGCCGCAGCCGGCCGCACCCAGGCCGGTGAGCCATTCCGGCACGCCGTGGACGCCGAGGCAGCCATCTACTGGGCCGGCACTTACCAGCGCGCGTCCGGAGCGGACGGCGGCATCGTGCACACGGGGCTGCTGGTCCGCGCCGGGCTGGGCGCCGTCCCCTACTTGGTCCGCCTGCAGCGCTGGGACCACGCCGCCATGCTTCTGGAGGGCGCGTTCAACCAGGACCCGTCGCGGGCCAACGCGGTCGCCGTGCTGCCCGCCATCGAGCAGATCGCCCGCCACGCCCCCCGCCGGGACGGCACGGTGGCCCTAGTCTTGGAGGTGATCGACCCCGCGGCGGGAGAGGCCCGCGCCCGCGTCGCCCTGCACGCCGCCATCGACCGCGGCGACTATCACGCGGCGGCGGCCGTCGCCGGGCAATTGGCCTACCGGTGCCGCGAGACCGGGCGACTGGCTGAGGCCCTCGCCCTTACCGAGAAGGTGGCCGACTACACCCGGCAGGCCGGTCTCGGCGCCTGGACCCAACTGTCCGCCGAGGGCCGTCGACTGCAGGTCCTGATCGAGATGGGACAGGCCGACCAGGTCCTGGCCGAGGTCACCCGCCTTCGTGCCCACATGGATACCCTCCCCGCCACCGAGGGCCCCAACGACACCACGGCAGCGTGGAAGGTCCGCGAGGTGCTGCTCGATACCGGCCGCGACGCGGCGGCAAGGCTCGGACGATGGACCGACGCCCTTGACCTCAGCGCCGCCATCGCTGCCAGCGAGCGCGATCGCGCCGCTCCGCGCACCGTTATCGCCCGCACCCAGTTCAACGGCTACGAGCCGCTGCTGCGCCTCGGCCGCACCCAGCAGGCTCTTGACCTGCTCCAGGATTGCCTGGCCACCTTCCGCGACGCCCACGACGCCCCCATGATCGCTAACATTCTCACCGCCCTCGCCGACACCGAGGAAGAGCGCGGCCACGGCGACGCCGCCGTCCGCCTTGAATGCGACGCCCTCCGCTACGCCTACCTCGCTGACGACATCCTCGGCACCGCCATCAGCTACCACAACCTGGGCGGCTACCTCGCTCGTCACACCCAGCGGCCCGCCGCTGCTTTCGCCAGCCACCTCGCATCCGCCCTCATCGGAGCGCTCGCCGGCACCCAAGACGGCGACTCGGTCCGCGAGGCCGCGATCGACCTTCGCGAATTCGGGGAAGCCGCCGCCCCGCCGAAGAACGTAGCCGACTTGTGCGACCGGCTCGCCGACTTCCCCGGCACGGACTTGCCCGGCCTCCTCGCAACGCTCTCCCCGGACGCCGGGACCACCGAGCGCACGCTCAGCGACCTCGTCGCGCAGGCTCAGGAACAAGCAGCCCCCATCAAGAGCATGCTGCACAAAGTGATAGGGCGCAGGTCGTGGGCAACGGGGACGAAGGGCCGTTCTGAATAGGGTTTCGGTGTTTGTGGGCCGACAGGGGCCTCGCCGTCAGCTCTGATCGTCGGAGAGCGGAGCGGCTGCCAGTTCGTGCGCCTGTGCGATGAGGCCGCGGAGGGTTTGCTCAGCGGTTACCCGGGCCGGGGAGAGTTTCGCGATCAGTCCAGGGAGGTCGGTGCCGGGGATGTCGCCGATCTGGCGGATCAGGTCCGCGATGTCGGGTGGCGGGATCGCGGCGGCTCCGAATGCCCGCAGGTCGATCACGGCCTCGCGGACCGCGCCATCGGCGCTATCGGTGTGGGTACCTGCGGCTCCGGCCAGGGCGCGGATGAGGGCGGCGGTGAGGTGGCTGGCGATGGCGGCGGCGGGCTGGCGGGCGTACCTATGGAGCCAGTTGCCGAGGTTGTGGTAGCTGGCTGCGATGGCGGTCACGTCCCTCGCCAGGTACTCGTAGCGGAGCGCGTCGCGTTCCATGCGGATGGCGGCATCGCCGTGGCCGCGCCGGTCCTCGGCGCTGGCGAGTGCGCTGATGACCACGCCGAGTGCCTGGATGTCGCGGGCGTCCTCGAACACCTGGCGACAGTGCATGAGGAGGGCCAGCGCCTCATCGGTTCGGCCGAGGCTGAGTAGGGGCCCGTGGTCATTGAATGTGGCCCGCGCGATGGCGGCGGCCGGGGCGCTGCGACCGCGCATGCTGGCGACTTGCTCGGCGTTCAGGCCGAGTGCGTCGTCCCACCGGCCAAGTTGGATGGCAGCGTAGCGGCCGACTTCGAGCGCCCTCTCGCGGACGCCCCACGGCGTTGTGGTCTCGTTGCGGAAGATGTCGGGCAGGGTCCGCATGTGGGCGCGGAGCCGGTGGACCTCGGAGAGAACCCGGCTGGCCTGCCCCATCATGGTCAGCACCTGCAGCCTCCCGACCTCGGCGTTGAGCTGGGTCCAGGGGCCAAGGCCAGCCTGCCGGGCATAGTCGGCTGTCTGATCGGCGAGGGCGAGGGCCTCGGCCAGCCGCCCGCTGTCCCGGCACAAGCTGGTCAACCGCGCGGCGGTCACCGACGCCGTCTGGTAGTCGCCCTGGCTGACAACGGCATCCAGGACGACGCGCAGCTGGGCCTCTGCGGCGGCGGGGTCGATCACCTCCAAGACTGCGGCCAGCACGTCGGCCTGGCCGGGGTCCCGGCTGGCGATCTGCTGGATGGCCGGGTACGCCAGCGCCACGTTCGCCCGCGACGGGTCATGACCGAGGGCCCGCCCTATCATGGCGCCGGCATCCGACCACTGATGCTGGCGGATCAGGTACGGGACGGCTGCCAGCCCGGCCCGCACCAGCCGCCCGGTGTCCACGTCACCCTCGCCTGCCCCCCCGAACGCGTCCCGGTAGACAGCGTCCAAGTAGGCGGCGGCTACAGCATCGACCGCGTCACGGAACGGCTTCCCGGCCTGAGCGCGGCCAGCCTCAGCGACTCCTGGGTGGACAGCGTAGAACCCGCCTTCCCCGCGGGAGGAGGCTAGCCCCCGGGCCGCGACGGTCGTGAGCGCCTGGTCTAGTTCGGGCGGCTGGCGGTCGCGCCCGAGCTGATTCCATAGCCGTGCCCAGGTGCCCTCCAGGAGGGCTCGTTCGCGGTCGTCTTCTTCCAGGCAGCACAGGAACCAGAACAGGTCACGCTCGCCCGGCGCCAGTATCTCGGCAACTTCCCTAGTCCACGTGGCGAGGACGTGCCAGTAGTCCGCCGCCGTCGCGGCGGGTGAGGCCGCTTCCCCGGTTGCGAAGAACCCCTCCGGCAGGCCGCCCTGCTCCTGCCAGGCCCGATCGCCGGCCGCCAGCAGCCGGGCGAGCTGGCCCGGCTTCGCGGCCTGGCCGTTGGCGAGTTCCAGCAGCTTGGGGTGGCCTTGGGCCAGTTCGATCGCGCGGCGGTTGAGGCGGCGGGACGTGAGGAGGTCGATGCTGGGAATCTCTCCCCGACCGAGGGCCTGAAGGTGCGGAAGTTCGCGCACGAGAAGCAGGGCCTCGTCCGCCGACAGCACGTCCACCTCGAGCACCTCCAGCCTCGTAAGCGTTAGCCCGGCAGGCACGTAGCGGCTCGTCAGCACCAGGCGTCCCCGTCCGGAATGGCCGCATAGCGCGCCGACCACGCCAGCCCAGCGGTCGTCGCGCCACTGGCCGTCCTCGGCCAGCAGCGACTCGGCGTTGTCGATGACGATGAGCACCCGGCACCGCTTCGCCAGTTCACCCAGCCGGGGCAGGAACGCGGCTAGCCGATCAGGCGGCACCAGTGCGTCAGCCATCTGGAACCCCGGCAGGTATCGCTCCAGCGTCAGGGCGAAGTCCGTCAGCGACCCGTCGATGGCCGTTCCGTCGTCGGGGGCCTTGTACCAGACGAGCCGGTCGAACGCGTGCTCGTGCCCGTAGGCGAGCTCAAGCGCGCATGCGGTCTTCCCGCCTCCGGGCATCCCGTGCAGGAGCACCCCAGGCGTCCCGCTCGCGGCGGCCAGGGAAGCGCTGGCGCGGCCCATCACGGCCGTCCGCCCCACGAACCGTTCCGGCTGCTGTGGGAACCCGGTCATCTTCAGCCGGTCGGTGTCGTCGTTCGCGGGCCCGAGACGATCCGGTGCGGCCAGGCGCAGGTCTGCGGCAGCCGCGCCGAACAGTGCGGGCGTCGCGGCCGCCAGCCCTTCAGGCGACAGCTCCCGCAGCGTCATCCCGACCGCGCGCGGCAGCGGCTGGCCCTCCGCGACCAGTAGCTCGTACAGCTTCCCGGTCAGCGCCATCGCGAACTCGTCCCCAACCGGGTACCGCATCGCGAGCACCGCGCAGCCCAGTCGCCTCGCGAACCCGGTTGCCAGTGCCTCCGAGATCGTCCCGGCCCCCGCGTCATTGGCGTCATTGTCATCGTCGCGCGAAGCGTAGTCATCCGGTAGCCCTAGCAGCCGCCGCTGCTCGCCAGCCGCCACCGCCGCCGACCAGCACGCTGACACCGTGACCAGCTTGACGCGCCCCCGCGCCAGATCGAGCAGGTCCGCCAGGTCCGGCCCGGCAACACGATCGGGGCGCCCGGAAGGGGTCTCCAGCAGCAGCGAGCCGGGCCGCCCGTGCCCGGAGACGTGGATGATGTCCCATCCCTCGGCCTCCTCCAGCACCTCCCGCAGCGCGGAGCGGGTCACTCCGTACTGCAGCACCCGGATGTCGGCGGCCTTCCCCGTGGCGTGGATCCCCTCGATCAGCCGTACCAGCCCTTGCCGCTCGCGCCGCAGATTCAGCGGGCGCGGGCCGTCCGGCAGGCTGAACAGCCCCAGCACCCGCAGCCGCTCCCCAACCGGAGCAACGCCGGGCGCGCAATCCGCTCCCCGGGAGGTCGTCCCACCGGACGACAGTTCCATCACAAGCGTCACGTCCTGCACCGACAGTGGCTTGCCGTCCACGTGCGCGAGCTCCAGCGGCCGCGACAGCAGCGTCCCCGCGCCTCTGGAAACCGCCTCGGGCGGCACCACCACGTGCACCACGGCGGGTCGCCTCTCCAGCAGCGCGGCACCGACCGCTCCGAGCACCCACGCCCCGATCCACTCCCCCACCTCGCCGATGGTCCGCGCCTCGTCCGCGGCCCGTCGGTCCGGCGCTGTATGCCACCTCAGGTAGAGCGGGAGGTCGGCAAACGCCTCGAGCTGCCAGTAGGCGCGATTCAACCGCACCTCGTGGTCCGTCACGAACGCCCCCGACGCGTCGGTGAGCACCCATCGCCACCGGGTCAGGTCCGTGAACTCCCGGACCTCCAGCCGAAGCAGCTCCGCCACTGGGTGCTCCCCTCGATGCAGTCGATGACGCCTAACGCGTCGGTGCCGGGAGAGGCGTCGCGGTTGCCGTTGGCGCCGGTGTTGCTGTCGGAGAGGTGGTTACGTCTGACGTCTGCGCCGGGCCGCTGCTGCCCGTTGCGCTGAAGAACAGCACGGCCCCGAAGGCCACGATGACCCCGCCGGCGAGCGTCGCCCTCCGTGACCGCTGCAGGGTGACCCGCACCAGCTCGGCGTGTCCGAGGGCCAGCACCCAGCGGACATAGACCGCAACGACCTGGCTGTTCTTCTGCACCTGCGCCAGCGCGGCCTGGGCCTGCCCCCGCTGTTCGTCGTTGGCCGCCTGCCCCACCTGGAGCATTAGCGCCGCAGTCTTCTCCCGCAGCAGGTCCTGGCGCTTGAACAGGCCGTCCACCGATTTCGCCGAGAAGCCCATGAACTCCGCCGGCTCGCTGGCGATCACGGTGCGCAGGCGGTCCAGCTCGTCTGCCTTTCTCATCGTGTTGGGCGTGGTGAGCCGCGGGACGAGGACCTGGCTGGTGTACCAGATCGCCACGCCGACCCCGCCGAGCGCGATGACCAGCCCCAGCCAGGCCAGGAAGGCATGCCAGAGCCCGTGCACCTGGCCGACCGCCACCAGCGGCCCGCCGCTGATGAGGGCCGCGCCGACAGCGCCGGCCGCCGCGAGCATCCACTTCGCCGCGGCGCGCATGTCATCGACGGAGTCAAGCGGCGACGGCAGGGAACCGCCGCCGACCCGCCCGTCATCCGATCCGGAAGGCGCGAGGTCGCCGCCCGCCGGAGTCGTCATCAGCCCTCCCGGATCGTCGTGGTCGGCGAGAAGAACGGATCATCCAAGGGCACCCACTGGCTCCCGTCCCAGATCCACACCTCACCAACCTCGTCGTACCAGCGCTCATTCTTCTCGGGATCCTTCGGAGGGTCAAAGGAAGTCATGCCCCGAAGTATGGCACCGGCAGCTGCCCGGTTACGCCGCTGTCCGCCGGCAGCCGAGCTGTACGTCCGGGCGAGAAGTACACCGCTGAGGGGATGCGGGTTCCGAAACGGTGCATGAGGGGCTGACCTGCAGGTTTTGCTGCGGGTGCCGGCCTGGCTGGCGGCATCGCAAGCCTGTGATGGTTCGGGTGCTCTGTTGGCGGCGAGGTCGGGGCGCTCCAGGCGCTGCAGCCAGATCTGGTCGACCTGCTTGCGCTGGGCCTCGACGTGCTCGTCGGCGGCCTGTGGGGTGCCAGAAGTCTGCATGCCCTGTGACCTGCGACGACACGGCATCATGGTCATCCGTGTCCCTGCGCCTGCTCTATCTCATCTTCGTCCGGCTCTGCGGCTGGATGGTCCTGCTTAG
>Ga0187808_10000348_pt1 | contig 13702 bp, 7 predicted proteins | sample NC_wetland_sal_i_5_FD_132427 | JGI IMG/M metagenome (GOLD analysis project Ga0187808, IMG submission 132427) | Wetland sediment microbial communities from Neuse River Estuary, North Carolina, USA - ASW_3 | ecosystem: Environmental > Aquatic > Freshwater > Wetlands > Sediment | place: USA: North...
AGAAGCTGTTCTTTCTTGCCATCGCGAGAGACCAGGTAGGCGTGTCTCCACCCGTCTTTTTCGCTGAGCCAGACGAAGGTCTGTTCGCCGCCGACCCACGGAATATCCTCTTTTACATCCACCCAGGCGGCGTCGTGTTCCTGGTAAACGGCGCGCACGCCGCCGGTCTGCGCATCGGCAATCAAAACGTCATCCGTGTTCTGGAGGCGATTGAGATGCTGGAGGATGAGTTCGCGCGAATCGGCGCTCCATTCCATCCGCGCAATGTAATTGTCGCGTGGGTCGCCAGGGACTTGCATCCAGCTTGTCTCGCCGCCCTCGGCGCTGACGACGCCCACGCGCGCCGCCGAATTTGTCGTTCCGGTTTGAGGATAAGGCATATCAAAGATCGCCGGGTAAATTCCCACCCGCGGATAAGGGATGTTTGTGACCACCTGACGGACGGCGCCGAGATTGTAAATCAACGGAAAATTCCCCACCCCGCGCGTGTCGAATTGCCAGTACGCGATGCTGCGGCCATCCGGGCTCCATCGATAGGCGTCGTGAATCTTCAATTCTTCTTCGTGGACCCAATCGCCTATTCCGTTGATGGTGGTTTCCGACCCATCCCGCGTGAGCTGTTGGATTTTGCTTGTTCGCAGGTCTTCGACATATATGTTGTTCGCCCGGACGTAGGCTGCTTCCGAACCATCCGGCGAAAATTTCGCATACATCAGTGTCGAGGGAGCAGCATCGCCGCCCAGTTTTCGCAGCGTGTGCTTTTCGCGGTCGAGGACCCAATAGTCACCGCGCGTCTTGAGCCGCCAGACCTGCCGCGAGTTCGTGAAGACCAGCAGGCGCTTCATTCCGGGGGACCAGCTGTAATCCTCGATTGCCAGCGCAGCCTTTTCGCCTGCGGGAACGAGCTCCGAAGCGGAAACCAAAATCTCGCGCTTCGCGGTGGCCGTTTCGTACCGCACGATGTCGCTCGCGCCCGTGAGCGCGGAGGAGGGTTCCACGGTCGTATAGGCCTCGCCGCCTTCGAGCCACCGCGCCGGTCCGAATACCTTCACCTTGAATTCGTCCGAGGCATAAAGCCTGTGCAGAAGCGTATCGAGGGCCGGCTTCTGCTGCGCGTGCGCCGGGGCGCCGAATACGCAAACAGCGGCGAGGAAAACCGCCAGCAGCGCCGGAGCCGCGTTTCTTCGCGTCCGAGCTGCCAAATTCCATCCATAGCGAAGCATCATGATCCTCTCCATTTGAGAATTTTCTCTGTCTCGCTAAAAGCGCGGGCGCCGAACCTGCAGGATGGCAGCCCCGAGCCTACGGGACGGCAACAACTGGCTTGCCTAGAACGTCCATTTTGGGAGTGATTCCCAGGCCCGGATTCCGAGAGGTTGTCATTCGCCCGTTTTTCCGCTGCGGGGCACCCTCCGCACAGCTCACGGTCACATAGCTATTGAAATCGGTCGTGGAGAATAGCAATTCCGGAGGCGTGCTGTGGGCCAGGTGCGCGATCGCCGCGGTCGTAATATCGCCGCCCCAGGTATCCTCGATCGTCAGCGCGATTCCGAGTGAGACGCACAGGTCGCGAATCTGGCGCGCCTTGGTCAATCCGCCGACTTTCGAAATCTTCAAATTGATAATGTCCATGGCGCGGTCGGAGTAGCCTCGAATGACCATCCGGACGCTGTCAATCACTTCGTCCAATATAACCGGGCGGTCTGTATGCTCTCGGACCACCCGGCATTCCTCATAGCTCGCGCAAGGCTGCTCGATATACACGTCAATCCCGCGCACCGCATCGGCTACGCGCAAGGCTTGATGCTGCGTCCAGCCGGTATTGGCGTCCGCAATCAGCACATCGCCCTTCTGCAACTTTTTGGCGGCCTCGGCAATCCGCGCAATATCCGTATCCGGCTCGCCACCAACCTTCAACTGAAATTTTGTGTAGCCCTCTGCGCGATATTTCGAAACTTTGGCAGCCATGGCGTCAGGCGTGTCCTGCGAAATGGCGCGATAGAGCGCGAATTCTTCGCCGAATCGGCCGCCGAGCAGCGTCGCCACGGGCAGGCTGCTCGCTTTTCCCAATATGTCCCAGCAGGCCATGTCGAGCGCGGATTTGACGTAGGGATGCCCGCGCATCGCGCCGTCCATGCGCCGGCTGATTGAGGCCAGCTCCGTGGGATCGAGTCCGATGAGGCTCGGAGCCAGCTCCGCAATTCCGGTGCGCGCACCCTTCGCGTACGCCGGCAGATAGGCCGCCCCCAGCGGACAGATTTCTCCATAGCCCGTGACGCCCTGGTCGGTTTCAATGGCGACAACGGTCGAGTCGAAAACTTCCACGAAGTTCCCTCCAGACCATTTGTAGGCGCCTTCATGCAGCGGCAGCTCGACGCGATATGCCTTGATCCCTGTGATGCGCATGGAAAGTGGTTTTCCGTACTTCGAATCCGGCGGGGAGTATATACCAGGTCCGGATTTTCCCTGCTGGCTGCAAGGATTTCCTCAGGCTGTCGCTCGCCCGCCTCCGCAAAGAAGCTCCGGCGCGGCAGCCTTCGCTCACTGGTTTCTTTGGGCTGCCGAGCCGTAGCTCGCCGGTTTTGAAGGTCAATCCGATCTCATGTCAACTTGGCGAGCGAAGGCTGGTGGGCCTGGGGAGAGTCGAACTCCCGACCAACGGTTTAGGAAACCGCTGCTCTATCCATCTGAGCTACAGGCCCCTGAAGGTGATGAGGTGATTTTATATCCATTTGTAGGATTTGGGTCGAGATAAGAGGCGCGCGCAAATGTCGGCGGGCAGTGAAAATCGCCGCGCTCTTCCGAGATTTCGTGGAGCCAGTTCAGAGCATCATGTCGCGGCGCAGGAGGTCGGTAAGACCCTCACTCCTGTCTGGTGCTCTTGCAGTTTGTCCGAATCGCTACCCTGCGCGCCTCCCTGCGCTTGCAATTCGAATCTGACTCACCGTATGCTAGCTGTGGGTCGTCTATTAGGCTCTGAGGGCCCTCCGTCTGGCTTCGAGCGTCATTGCACCATGTTTGAGTTTTCGGGCACTGAAACATGAATCCACGGTCCCAAATCGGGAAACAATCGCAAGACGACGCGCTGCTTCGGGCGTCATTCGTTCGGGTCGCGGTGGTGCTCCTTCTCTTCCTGGTTGCGGGGCTCGCTACTCTGGCCAAGAACGTACAATACCTGCCCAAGGCGGACTCGGCCCACTACATCAATTGCGCGACCAAGATGAAAGCGTCACAGGCTGCGCACGAAGGGGATCGGAAGCCGCTTCAGCCGGTTGCCAGGGTAATCCCTGCGCCTCCCCCCTATCGGCCGCCGCATCACGATGAACCGGAAACCCTGTCGATTCAGCTTATTGGTCTGACTGTCTCACTTCAGCACCGATCTCCCCCGCCGTCAGCCTCCTAGCACAATTGCGTCTTCTTAGGCACCGAGAACCCGGCGCCGCAGTATAATTCGCTCACGTTTTCACTGCGATTTGCCTGTGGACCTGGGCATGGGAGCTCTCATGAGAACAGATCCTCTACCACGGGCCCTGCTGGATGAGTTGGGCTATGTTGACGCCTGCACCGTGGCAAACGCCATCGAAACATTCGATGTACGTCTGCGCAACGTGGGATTCGCTGGGTCGAGCGTGCACTGCATGTTCACCGAGCTCCCTCCGCTGGTCGGCTACGCGGCGACGGCCCGAATCCGCACCTCCGAACCGCCCATGGAGGGCCACATCTACCATGGACGGACCGATTGGTGGGACCACATCCTCAGCATTCCGGCGCCCCGAGTCGTGGTTGTCCAGGACATTGACAAGTATCCGGGATTGGGTGCGTTCGTCGGTGAAGTCCACGCAAACATTCTTCTCGCATTGGGCTGCGCTGGCCTGGTTACCAACGGCTCGGTGCGCGATCTTCCCGATGTGCGGGCGGCTGGATTTCGATTGTTCGCCGGATGCGTGTCTGTCTCGCACGCCTACGCACACGTCTTTGATTTCGGCGGTCCGGTGGAGATTGGGCGCATGAAAGTGAAACCAGGCGATCTGATTCACGGCGATCGGCACGGGGTGCAGACCATCCCACTCGATATCGCCGCTAAAATTCCCGGCGTCGCGCAACGGATTCGCAAGAATGAGGAACGATTAATCGCCTTGACCCGAACGGCCGGGGTCACACCGGAAGACCTTCGCGAGGGAATCAGGGAGTCGAACTCGTGATCGGCTTATTCCGCGGATAAAAGGAATCTCGATGATATGTCAGGTGAACCAATGAAAAAGACGAAACCTCCGGAACTACTGGCGCTTTGCCTCATCGCAGGCATGATGGCCGGCTGCGGGAGCGGACACAACGCCCATGCGGATGACCCGGCGAACGCTCCGTCCGCCGCGGTGGTGAAAGTAGCGCGGTGCGATCTGACCAACAGTCTCGAAATCGCCTCGGAGTTGGAGCCCTTTCAGGAAATCGAAGTGTACGCCAAGGTTTCCGGCTATATCCGCAAGCTGTACGTGGATTGGGGAACGCACGTCAAACAAGGTCAACTGTTGGCGGTGCTCGAAATTCCCGAGCTCCAGCAGCAGTTGCAGCAGGACGAAGCATCCGTGCGCCGAAGCGAGCAAGACTTTTCGCGCGCACGGGAAGAACTGAGCCGCGCGGAGTCTTCCTACACGGTCGCACACCTGACCTATACCCGGCTTGCCGAGGTGCAGAAGTCGCGCCCCGAACTGGTGGCGCAAGAGGAAATCGACGTCGCGCAGGGGAAAGACCTCGAAGCCAGCGCGGGCGTTTCCTCGGCGAAAGACGCGCTGGCAGCGGCCGAGCAAGGATTGCTGGCTTCCAAAGCGGCGCTCGGAAAAGATCAGGCCATGTTCGATTACGCGCGCATCACCGCTCCCTTCGATGGGGTCGTCACCGAAATTTATGGCTATACCGGGGCCCTGCTCCCGGCCGGAACATCCTCGAGCAAGGGCGCCCTGGCCTTGTGCCGGCTCTCGCAAAATAATCTGCTGCGCCTGGTGATTCCCGTACCGGAAAGAGCCGTCTCGGAAATTCGCGTCGGGCAAACCATCGCGGTGGATGTTTCAGGCATCAAGAGGACGTTCGACGGAAAGATCGTCCGCTTCTCGGATCAAATCGACACGCAAACCCGCACGATGCACACGGAAGTGGAAGTCCCCAATCCAAAATATGAGCTTGTTCCGGGGATGTATGCCTCCGTCAAAATTCCGCTCCATTCCGCCGCCAATGTGCTGGCCGTTCCTGTCCAGGCAGTCGAATCCGGGGGAGAGGGACAGGGCACGGTGCTCGTTGTGGACAGCAGCAATCGGGTGGAAAAAAAAACCGTCAAGTTGGGGCTTCAATCGGCCACGCAAGTCGAAATCGTATCCGGACTTCAGCTGGATGAGATGGTCGTGTACGGCGAGCAGGGCCAATTCAGGCCCGGCGAACTCGTAAAACCGAAGTTGATTCAGCCTGCGGAAACGGAGTAGGCGGTCCTATGCCAACATTTTCACTGAAACATCCCTATTTCATTATCGTTCTGTGCCTTTTTATTTGTGTGCTCGGCTTGACCAGCGTGGCGCGGATGCCCGTGGACATGTTTCCACCCATCAACATCCCTGTGGTGCTCGTGGCCACCTTCTACAACGGCATGCCCCCCGAGCAGATTGAAGCGGATATCACCGACACCTTCGAGCGCTTTTTCACGCTTGGCAGCGGCATCGACCACATGGAATCCCGGTCCATGAGCGGTGTGAGCCTCATCAAAATCTATTTCCAGCCCGGCACGGATGCCAATGCGGATGTGACCCAGATTTCCAACCTGGCGATGGCCGACTTGCGCCGATTGCCTCAAGGAACCCTGCCACCCGTGGTGTTGAAAGTGGACGCCTCGAGCCTGCCGGTTTGCCTGCTCACCGTGGAAGGCCAGGGGCTGAACGAGACACAACTCCACGATTACCTGCAATATCAGATTCGAAACCAGGTGGCGGGAGTCCCCGGAGCGACCGTCCCGCAGCCCTATGGCGGTCGCTACCGCCAGGTGATGGTGGATGTGGACCCGCTGCTCTTGCAGGCTCATCAATTGAGCCCCATGGATGTGGTGCGAGCTGTGGACGATTCGAATCTCATCCTCCCCGCTGGCGACGTCCGCATCGGCCCGCTCGATTACAACATCTACACCAACGCTCAAGTCCCCAACGCCGCATTCCTCAATCAGGTCCCGCTGAAAACCGAAGGCCAGAAATCCGTTTTCGTTTCCGATATCGGCAAGGCCTCGGACAGTTCCGCGTTTCAATACAACATCGTGCGGGTAAACGACCAAAGATCCGTTTACGTGCCCATCCTGAAGCAGGGTGGAAACACGAACACGATCGAAGTTGTGGACGGAATCAAGAAAGCCATCCTGCACCTGCGCGATATCCCTTCCCAACTGAAGAGCCACGTCGTTTTCGATCAGTCCTTGTTCGTGAAAGCGGCCATTTCCACGGTAATGCGCGAAGGGGGGATAGGCATCGTGCTCACGGCCGTGATGATCTGGCTGTTCCTTGGAAGCATTCGCGCCACGGCCGCGGTCTTCCTTTCCATTCCTCTTTCCGTGATGATCACTTTTTTCGTGCTCCATACCGGAGACAGGTCCATCGATAGCATGGTGTTGAGCGGCCTGGCCCTCGCATTTTCGCGATTGATTGACGATTCGGTGGTCGTCCTCGAAAACGTATATCGCCATCTCGAACTGGGCGAGGATCCGAAAGTGGCTGCCGTCAAGGGAGCAAACGAGGTGGCCCTAGCGGTTCTGGCCATCATGCTCGTCGCCGTGGTCGTTTTCTTCCCGGTGACTTTCCTTTTCGGCGTGAGCAAGTATTTGTTCTCGGCGCTCGCGCTGGCGGTGGTCATCGCCCTATTCGCTTCCTACTTCGACGCGGTGACGGTCGTCCCCCTTTTCTGCGCCTACTTTCTCAAGCCCCTCCATGAGCATGGAGGAGGCGCTGCCTCGAAGAAATCCTGGGGCGAGCGGTTCCACGCCAGGTTCAACGCGAAATTCGAGAAAATGCTCAATTTTTACGAGCGCTGGGTGCGAAAAGCTTTGGACCGGCCGCGCGAGGTGGTCGTGGGTTTCGTGATCTTCTTTCTGCTGTGCCTGTTGCTGTATCCCTTCGTCGGTGTGGCTTTCTTCCCGCGGACGGACGCCGGTCAATTCGTCATCAGCGTGAAAGCGCCCACGGGAACGCGCATCGAGCTCACGGAAAATTACGTGAAAAAGGTGGAAGAAATTGTGCGCCAGGTGGTGAAGCCCGAGGATTTGACCACCCTGGTCTCCAACATCGGCGTCACGCCCGACCTCTCCTCCCTATTTACTCCCAATTCCGGGATGCACACGGCCATCGTTCAGGTGGGTCTGGCGGAGGAGCACAAAGAGAGCAGCTTCACCTACATGCGAGAAGTGCGCCAACGCATCACCAACGAGCTGCCTCAATTGCGCACTTATTTTCAGTCCGGGGGCCTGGTGGATTCCGTTCTCAACCAGGGCATGCCCGCGCCGATTGACGTCCAGGTAAGCGGCATGGATTTGAAAACGGACGACCGCATCGCTCAAGATATGGCCCGGCAGATCAAAGCTCTTCCGGACATATCCGACGTCTACATCCCGCAAGACATGGATTATCCCGCATTGCAGGTCAACGTAAACCGCGCTCGCGCCAGCGAACTCGGCCTCAGCCCCAAGGAAGTGATCAACAATCTCATTACGGCGCTGACAACCGACGTCATGATCGCCCCCAGCTACTGGGTGGATCCGAAGACCGGCAACAATTATTTTGTGAGCGTCCAGTACCCCGAAAATCATGTCAAGTCGCTCGAGGATCTGAAAGCCATGCCGCTGCGCTCGCCGGACCTGCGCATGCCCACCTATCTCAATCAGGTCGCCGAGGTCACACCCATCCTCACGCCCACGGAGGTGGATCATTACCAGTTGCAGCGTGCCGTGGACGTGTACGTCGCCCCCACGGGCGAAGATCTCGGTAAGCCGGCGAGCGAAATCTCGAAAATCATCAAAGCCACCACCATACCCTCCAACATCCGCGTGGATGTCCGCGGGCTGATCGTGACCATGCAGGCCTCTTTCCGCAGCTTCGGCTTCGGTCTGCTGCTGGCAATTTTGCTCGTTTACCTTATTCTGGTGGCCCAATTCGCTTCCTTCATCGATCCCTTTCTCATCGTGCTCGCGGTTCCGACCGGACTCGTGGGCGTAATTCTCACGCTGGTTCTCACCGGCACCACGCTAAACATCCAATCGCTGATGGGAGTTGTCATGCTGCAAGGAATGGTCGTATCGAACAGCATCTTGATCGTGGACTTTGCAAACGTGCTGCGCTTGGAAGGCCACACCATTGTCGAGGCGGTGGCCCACGCCTGCCGTATCCGCCTCCGGCCCATCCTGATGACCTCGCTCGCCACCGTCGTCGGCCTTCTCCCCATGGCCTTCAAGCTCGAAACCGGAAGCGAGGCCTACGCTCCGCTCGCGCGCGTGATCATCGGTGGCCTGCTCACTTCCATCGTGCTCACCATCTTCGTCGTTCCCGCCGCCTACCTGCTGATCTATCGGCGCCGCGCCGAAGCCAGAGCACCCGTTTTGGCAGAGGAGGCCCACTAATGTCCCGCCGCCCTTCGTTTCGGTTCTTTCTTCTCCTTGCCTTATCCGCAGCTCCCTGCACCGCACAAAATGTCCAGCACCTCACGCTCGCGGATGCCGAGAAGCTCGCCATCCAAAATCATCCGCAGATTCAAGTTGCCTCTTACCTCGCCGCTGCGGCCGGCGCGCGCGTCCAGGAGGCTCGCTCCGCCTATTACCCGCAGGCTTACGGCAGCCTTACGGGCGCGGACGCACAGCACAATAGCCGCATCGCCGCCGGCGCGTTGAATAACCCCATCATTTACGAGCGCTATTCGAATGGGGTCACCGTCGGCCAACTCGTCACCGATTTCGGCCGCACCCACGAGCTCGTTAAAAGCTCCAACTTGCACGCGCAGGCCGAGCAAGAAAACGTGTCAGCCACGCGCGCCGATGTTCTCCTCCGCGTGGATCAGTCCTATTACAGTGCCCTCAAATCGCTCGCTGTGCTCCAAGTCGCCGAGAAGACCGTGAAAACGCGCCAGCTCGTCGCCGATCAGGTCAGCGCTCTCGCGCAAAACAAGCTCAAGTCAGGCTTGGACGTGAGCTTTGCAAATGTTGACCTCTCGAATGCCCAGCTCCTGCTGCTCCAATCTCAAAACGATCTCCAGTCTGCTTACGCGGAGCTATCCGCCGCGTTGGGTTTTTCCGATCAGCGCACATACTCGCTCGCCGAGGAGCCTCTGCCGGCGGCTCCCCCTCCGGACATCGTCCAGCTCATCCAGGATGCCATGCAAAATCGGCCGGAGCTTATCGGCCAGCGCCTCGATGTAAGTTCGGCGCAGAGCTACGTTACGGCGGAGCGCGACCTCTGGTTTCCCTCCATCACCGCTGTCGGAGCCGCCGGCGTTACCCCTTATGGCGCGGACCAGCTCGCCACCCGCTACGCGGCCGCTGGATTCAACGTGAACGTTCCCCTCTTCAACGGCCATCTCTTCGGAGCCCTCCGCTCCGAAGCCAATGCGCAGGCCCAGGCGCAGCAAGAGTTTCTTCGAGATCTCCAAAATCGCATCATCCGCGATGTTCAAAAAGCATGGCTCAACGCCAATACCGCTTTCCAGCGCTTGGCCGTGACGGATCAGCTCCTCGCCGAAGCGAATCAAGCCCTCGATCTCGCCACGCAGCGCTACAAACTCGGGCTTAGTTCCATCATCGAGCTGAGCCAGGCGCAATTGAATCAGACCCAAGCCGAAATCGAGCAGACCAGCGCCCGCTACGATTACGAAGCCCAGCTTTCAGGCCTGAATTACGCGGTGGGCCTCCTGAAGTAAGCGCCCGAATCGGTAGGCACGGTCGTGAGCCTCCCTCCTTGTCGGGAAACTCCGCCACTGCACTCTCGTGGCCAGTCTCGTCGAAGGTGCCGCCGTTGCCGAATAGACAATCGCAGGTGGCGTTGCAGGAACCTCGCGGAGACCACCGCCTCGATATGGCATAATATTTCTCGGCGATTGAGGCGGCGGGGCCACGGGGGATTCGAACCCATCTGCCTCTCCTCGATGATTTCTTGACCGCAAAGACGAAAATTCGAAGGAAGCTTCTCGCGGCGCACCGCAAGCTGCGGGAAATGCGCATGATTGCCCGGGGACTCGTCTCCACGCGCCATCCGTTGCTCGTTCATGTGATCCCCATCCGCCGCTGCAATCTCGCCTGCACCTACTGCAACGAGTTCGACGACTTCTCGAAGCCCGTTGCCACGGACGAAATGTTTCGCCGGATTGACCGGCTCGGCGGCATGGGCACCGGCATCGTCACCATCAGCGGCGGCGAGCCCCTGCTCCACCCGGAACTGGACGCCATCATCGCGCGCATCCGCTCGAACGGCATCATCGCCGGGATGATCACCAATGGTTACCTTCTCACCGCCGCTCGCATCCAGGCGCTGAATCGCGCGGGGCTCGAATATCTTCAAATCAGCATTGATAACCTGATGCCGGACGATGTCTCGAAGAAAAGCCTGAAAGTCCTCGACCAAAAACTCGAGCTCCTGGCCGATCACGCCGAATTTCACGTCAACATCAATTCCGTCCTGGGAAGCGGCATCCACAATCCGGAAGACGCCCTGAAAGTGGCGCATCGCGCCATCGCCCTGGGCTTCACCTCCACCGTCGGCATTCTCCACGACGGCAATGGGCAGCTCCAGCCGCTCGGCCCGCGCGAGCGCGAAATTTTCGAAGAGATCATGTCGCTCGGGAAACGCTCCTTCTCGCGCGTGAATAATTTCCAGCACAACATCGCCCAGGGAAAAGAAAACAATTGGCGATGCCGCGCCGGCTCCCGCTACCTCTATATCTGCGAAGACGGCCTGGTCCACTACTGTTCCCAGCAGCGCGGTTATCCGGGCATTCCGCTCGCCGAGTACTCGGATGAGCAGCGTCATCGCGAGTTCCGCACCAAGAAAGGCTGCGCCCCGCGCTGCACCGTCTCCTGCGTCCACCAAATCGCGGTCGTGGATTCCTGGCGCGCGCCGCAGACGCTCGAATCGGGCGCCACGCTTTCCGCGGACTCGCTCGTGCAGCTCTCAGGCTCCACCACGCGCAACTGACGCGCGGCTGCCCGCAATCCTACCTGAATTTGATTGCTACCCTCGCGTTTTCCATTCCTTCACTCATGATTCAAGAAATCGCTATGCAACTCATTCAAGAAATCTATTGCAAAGGGAGGGGGGTTGGATTAGAAGTCCGGCATTAGCCGACGGGGGCTTCACGGGGTGTGGAGCAAATCCTTTTTGGCTCTCGCAATTCTGCGTGCGCGCGGCCGCAGGGCCGCTTTTAAATCGAGCTGGGCAAATCCAGGGGAGGGTGTGTCCATGCGTCTGCGAAGCATTTTGGTTTTTGCGTTGCTCGTGGCTGGAATGGTCCTCGCGTTTCCGCGCCAGATTGATGCCCAGATCAACACCGTCAACCTATCCGGCACGGTGCTCGATCCTCAAAGTCTTTCGGTGAAAAACGCCAAAATCGCCGTCGTAAATCTGGCCACCGGCGCCGAACGCACCACCACAAGCGATTCCAGCGGCCACTACGAAATCGTTGGGCTTCCTCCCGGAAACTATTCCCTCACGGTCGAGGCCCAGGGCTTTGCTGCGTTGAAGAATCCCTCCTTGACGCTCATCATCGGCACCTCGCCCACCTACGATCCACAATTGCAATTGAAGACCACAAGCGAAACCATCAGCGTCATTGCCGCAGCCGATCTGGTCGAAACCACCAAAACCGATGTCTCCACCACCATCACCCAGGCCCAAATCGACAACCTGCCGATCAATGGCCGGAATTACATCAATTTCACCCTGCTCAATTCCCAGGCGGCCCGCGACGATACTCCCTCCATCGGCGCTGCGCCCACGAGTGGCCTCAACTTCGGCGGCCAGCGCGGTCGCTCGAATGAGGTCTCCGTAGACGGCGCAGACGCCGTGGACAATTCCACCAACGGCGTGCGCGCCACCGTCTCCCAGGAAGCCGTCCAGGAATTTCAGGTCATCACGAGCAATTACATGCCGGAATACGGTCGGGCGATGGGCGGCGTGGTGAATATCGTCACCAAGTCCGGTTCCAACGCCATTCACGGCGATCTCTTCGGTTATCTCCGCGACAGCGCCATCCAGGCGCGCGACCCATTCTCCGTCACCGCTAATTGCAATGCCGCCGCCCTCACCTGCGGAACCACCCCCGTCAAGCAGTCCTACACGCGCGTCCAGGGCGGCGCGACGATCGGCGGCCCCATCCAGAAAGACAAAACCTTCTATTTTTTCAGCTACGAGACCACTCGCCGCCAGGAAACCGGTTTCACCAACATCGGCGCCAACAATTTCGGCCTCGTCCCCGTTCCCGGCGCCAGCCTTTGTTCCACCACGCCTTTACTGCTCACCGGCCCCGCCAACAGTCCCAATTCCAAAGCCCGTTTCTACCCGGCCGCACTCGCCGAAGCGGGCGGATGCACCAGTCCCTTCGCCGCCGGACTCATCCAGGCAGCCGCTCTGAGCGGCGCCTCTTCTGCCGTCGCGCTCTTCGGCAATACCGGCGCCTTGCCTCCGGCGCTCAACGGATTTCCCGAGGATGGCGTTCCCCTGCCCTCCACTTTCCAGGGGCTTGCCTCCGTGATTGGCAACTATCCCACTTCGGAGGAAGGCAGCATTTATTCGCTGCGTCTCGACCACAATTGGAATACGAAGAACAGCACTTTCCTTCGCGGTATGATTTCGCCCTTCACCACCACCGGCATTCAAGTCAACGCCCAGAATCAAACCTTCGGCCAGAATGCCGGCAACCGCACCTCCGACCAGACCACCCGCGATTGGGCCATCATCGCCCAGCACACCACGCTGATTCACGACAATCTCTTCAACGAGTTTCGTTTTCAGGCGGCTCGTCGCGGTTTGCACTATGGCTTTTCTGATTTGTTCGGCGGCAGTTTCCCGGCGGACAACATCGCCGGCGCCGCCTTCACCGGCCGCGAGCCTTTCACCACCGAGGATCGCATCGAAAAACGCTTTCAATGGACCGACAACGTGACCTGGACCAAAGGCACCCACACCATCAAATTCGGCGGTGATTTCAATTTCATCACTTTGGGCACCGGTGCCAGCCAGGTCTTCACTCTCAACTACGGCGGCGTCTTTGATTTCGGCTCCCTCACTGCCGGCTCGCTCAGTCCTGCCTTCTCCAGCCTGCCGAGTTTCAGCGCTGTCCAGGCATACGGTCTCGGGATTCCCACGGTTTACTACCAGGGCGTTGGCCAATCCCGGCGCCTCTTCAATAATAAAGTCCTGGGCGTTTTCGTGCAGGACAGTTGGAAAGTCAATCGCAAGCTCACCGTGAACTACGGCCTGCGCTACGACAGCGAATGGCTGCCCATTTTCACGCCCGGCACCACGTTCAACGCCATCGCCGAACAGGCTTTTCATGTAGTCGAGGGAATCCCCCACGACAGCAACAACGTCCAGCCTCGCATCGGCATCGCCTGGGATCCCTGGGGCGACGGCAAGACCGTCGTCCGCGCCGGCTATGGCCTCTTCTACGACCACCCCGCCCTGGCCCTCGCCTTCCTCTCCACGAC
>Ga0187808_10000349_pt1 | contig 13693 bp, 10 predicted proteins | sample NC_wetland_sal_i_5_FD_132427 | JGI IMG/M metagenome (GOLD analysis project Ga0187808, IMG submission 132427) | Wetland sediment microbial communities from Neuse River Estuary, North Carolina, USA - ASW_3 | ecosystem: Environmental > Aquatic > Freshwater > Wetlands > Sediment | place: USA: North...
GGCGTCGGTGGCCAGGTTCCCGACCGTCTTCGGGCAGAACCAGGCGCTGATCGTCGACCTCGCAGACGTCAACGACGTGCTCACCGCCGACCATACGATGCCCTTGCCGGTGACCCAGTGGTGGCTGAGCACCACCGACGGCCAGGTACCGCGCATGCCCCCGGGCCTCGGCCTGTCCGTCACCGACCGCGCCAGCCAGCAGGCGGCCCTGTTCGGCAACGAGCTGCTAACCGCCCCCCGGCAAGCCCTGGTGGCCATCGGGTTGGCGGCGGTGCTGCTCGGCGTGCTCGGGTTCTCGGTCAGCGTCGCGGCCAGCATCCGCTCGCGGCGGACGCAGAGCGCGGTGTTCGCCGCGCTGGGGGTGGGGAAAAACGCGCAGGCCGCCCAGCTGTGCCTGGAACAGTGCGCGCTCAGCGTCCCGGCCGCGGTCGCGGGCCTGCTGGCCGGGATCGGACTGGCCGAGCTGATCGTGCCCGCGATCACCCTGACCACGGACGCGACCGCGCCGGTGCCGTCGGCCCTCGTGACCGTGCCACTCGGCGCGGCCGTCGCGCTGGCCCTCATCACCGCGGCCGGGCCAGCCGTCGCCGCCGCCCTGACGATCGCGCGCCGACCCGACCCGGCGGCCCAGTTGCGGGTGGAGGCCGGATGAGAACGCTGTGGCTGCGGCCGCGCGCCGCCTGGGTGACGCTGACCGGCACCGGGGCCGTCGCCAGCGTCGCCTTCGCCTTGCTGGTGTTCGCCTCCGTGCTGGCCAGCCTGGCGATCCCGCGCGAAAGCGTGGGACTGACCACCGGGGCGCTGCAGCGCGTGATCGCGGGTTCGCAGGCCGACGACCGGACAATCATCGGGACGGTCGGTGAGACGGACCTGACGGATCTGAAGAACGAGGTTGTGGCCACTGACATCGCGGCGGTCGGCGCCTCCTTGCGGGCGCGGCTGGCCGCGCTCGGGGTACCCGTAGCTAGCACCCCGCCCGCCTGGTCGGGCCTGACCACCGGCTATGTGCCCTATGCCGGAGCGGCGCAGGCCGCCGGGTACGCGGAGCCGCAGTTCGAGCTGAGCTACCGAACGGCGCTGGCCCGGTACAGCCGCGTCGTGGCCGGCCAGCTCCCAGTCGGCGGCTCCGTGGCCGGGCACCAGGCCGTGCTCCAGGCGGCGGTGACCAGCGCCACCGCGGCAGCGTTCGGGCTGCGGGTCGGCAGCCGCCTGAACGCGGGACCGGTGGAGTTGGTGGTGACCGGGATCGTCCAGCCGGTGAACCTGGCTTCGGACTTCTGGAGCGACGATCCCTCGCTGGCCAGGCCCGCGCTGCAGACGGCCGCGTCGCCGCAGAAGTCGTACCGGATCGGAGCGGTCTTCATCGGCCCGGGCGCGCTGCCGCTGATCGAAACCCGGCTCGGCACGGGTGAAATGGTTGTGACCTGGGACTACACGGCCGCGCTTAGCGGGCTCACCGCGGGCCGGGTGGGCGGGGTCGAGGCGAGCATCACCAGCCTGGCCGCTTCAGGGGCCACGTTTATCCCCCCGGGGATCCTGAGCTCGGTCTTGGTGTCGATCGCCACCCAGATTCCCTCGATCCTGTCACCGTTTATCGCCGCGGAAAACAACGTCGCCCCCGTCCTCGAACTGCTGTATGTCAGCCTGGCCGTCATGGGGGCGGTGGTGGTGCTGCTCGGCGCCCGGCTGGTGGCGCAGCGCCGCGCGGCGGAGTTCACGCTCATGCGAGCCCGGGGCGCGGCGCTGTATCAGCTCGCCTGGCTGGTGCTGCGCGCCAGCGTGGTCATCGCCGTGGTCGCCGGGGCGGCCGCCGGGGCGCTCGCCATCACCCTGACCCCCGGCGATAGCGACCCGGTGGGCTGGTGGCTGGCCGGCATCGCGATCGGCGTGTCGCTCTTTGGTCCTGTGCTGATCAGCGTGGTCCCGCAGCGTGTGGCGGCGCCTGTCACCGGCAGGACAACGCCCCGGGCGGGCGCCCGTAAGCCGGCGGCCCGGCGGATCGTGATCGAAACCGCGCTGGTCGCCGCGTCCATCGGCGGCCTTGTGGTGCTCAGGTACCAAGGCGTGAGCGCCGGGAACAGCGGCCTGTACACGAGCGCGGCGCCGGTGCTCATCGCGATCCCTGTGGCCGTCGTCGTGCTGCGCTGCTACCCTCCCCTGGTCCGCGAGCTGGCCAGGATAGCGGGCCTGTCGCGCGGCGTGGCCGGGTTCGTTGGCCTGGCGCGGGCCACCCGCACCCCGCCCGGCGCCGTCTTGCCGTCGTTCGCCCTCGTGCTGGTGCTGGCCATGGTGGCGTTCCCTGACATGGTCAGCACCTCGGTGACGCAGAGCCAGGTAGCCGCGTCGTGGCAGCAGGTGGGCGCCGACGCGGTCATCTCGGCCCCGCCCGGTGAGGCGATCACCCCGGCCCTGCAAAGCCAGATCTCCGCGGTGCCGGGCGTCGTTTCCACCGCGGCCGCGGTGGTCGACCCCGGGTTGCTGCCCGACGGGGATGAGCTGCCCGTGGTGTTCGTCGACCCGGCCCGGTACGCGGCCGTGGTCGGCGGGCAGCCTGGCCCGGCATTCCCGCTGGCCGCGCTGTCACGGACTAGCGCGCCCGTCCCCGCGCTCGCCACCGCCGCCGCCGCCTCCTCCCAGCTGGTCGGCACGGCGCCGGTCGGCATCAGCGTGGGGGGCAGCACCATTACGATCCGGCTGGCCGGACAGATCGGCGGCGTCCCCGGCGTGTCAGGGGACGCCGTGCTTGTGCCACTGTCGGCACTCGGGCCCAACCCGCCCGAGCCGGGTCTGCTGCTGGTCGCCGGGCCGGGGCTGGACGCGGCGCGGCTGAGCGCGGCCGTCCGCGCCGCGCTGCCAGGGGGTTCCGTGACGCTGCGCGCCACGGCCCTCGCCGCGCTGGCCGGAGCGCCGGTGCCACAGGCGGCGCAGTCGGCCCTCGCGCAGGGACTGGCGACCGCGGCCGGGTTCGGTGTGCTTGTCCTGCTGCTGTCGCTGCTGCTCACCGCCCAGACTCGCGAGATGACGCTGGCGCGCATGGCGACGATGGGGCTGCGGCCCTGGGAGGCCCAGCTGCTGCTGACGGCCGAGACCCTGCCCCCCGTCGTGGCCGCCGCCATCGGCGGCGTCGCGTGTGCCTGGCTGCTCGCGCCGCTGGTCGGGCCATCGCTGAACCTGGCGGCGTTCAGCGGGACCGGATCGGCCATCGTGGTGACTCCCGCCGCGCTCCCGCTGCTAGCCGCCGCGGCCGGACTGGTGCTGGCCGCGCTGCTCGTGCTGGCCGTTCAGGCCGTGATCACCTACCAGCGAGGCAGCGCCAGGGCGCTGCGGATCGCTGACTGAGGAGGCTCGCACATGACAAACCCTCCCGCGCGCCAGCTCCCTCCTCCGCACCAACTCCCGCCCGCGCAGGACCAGCTTCCCACCGGGGCGGACGGGATCATCGTCTGTGACCGGCTCGTCCGGATCTACTCGGGCGAAGGGATCGAAGTACAGGCCCTGCAGGGGCTTGATCTGCTGATCGCCGCGGGAGAGCTGACCGCGCTGATCGGCGCGGCGGGCAGCGGCAAATCCACGCTGATGAACATCCTCGCCGGGCTGGACACGCCGACGGCGGGGGCGGTGTGGGTGGCCGGCCACAACCTAGGCGCGATGACCGCCAAAGACCGGCTGGCCTACCGCCGCAGCGTCGCCGGCTTCATCTGGCAGCAGACGTCGCGGAACCTGCTGCCCTACATGACCGCCCGGCAGAACGTGCTGCTGCCGATGCGGCTGAGCTTGCTCCGCCGCCGGGATCGGATAAAGCGCGCTAGCCTGCTGCTCGACACGCTCGGCATCGCGCACTGCGCCGACCGGACTCCGGACCGCATGTCCGGCGGCGAGCAGCAGCGCGCCGCCATCGCGACGGCGCTCGCGAACGAGCCGAAGGTGCTGCTGGCCGACGAGCCGACCGGCGAACTTGACTCCTCGACCGCCCAGGACGTGTTCTCCGCCCTGCAGACCGCCAACACCGAGCTAGGAGTCACGGTGCTGGTGGTCACGCACGACCCGGCCGTGTCGTCGCAGGTGCGCCGGACGATCGCGATCAGGGACGGCAAGACGAGCAGCGAGACGATACGGCACGCGGCCACCGACGAGACGGGCGCGACCACGGTGCACGCACGCGAGTACGCGATGCTGGACCGGGCGGGCCGGGTTCAGCTCCCGCGCGAGATGACCAGGCGGCTGCGCATGCGGAACCGGGTCGAATTGCAGGAGGAGTCCGACCACATCGGCGTCTGGCCGGACCAGTCCGCCGAACAGGAACAGGAGTAGCCGCGGCGTTCGCGCACGTTGCGCGTTCTGCGCGCTGTCGTTCATCATCATTCCTATGAGGATCGCCAGGCCGTCTCCCGCGTCTCGTATTGCGCTCGGTGAGATTAATCTGGCCGATACAGATCTCTATACGAAAAGAGACGCGCACCTGGTCTGGCAGACGCTGCGGGCTGAGCGCCCTGTTTTCTGGCAGAAACTCGACAGCGGGAGCGGATTTTGGGCGGTAACGCGGCGGGCCGACGTCCATCGTGTGCTTAGCGAGTATGAGACGTTCAGCTCAGAGGGCGGTACGGCAATCGCAATGCTGGACGCCCCTGATCCGGCGGCCGGCATCATGATGCATTCTAGCGATCCGCCCCGGCACCGAGCATTCCGTGATCAGCTTGGCAAGCCATTTTCCCCCCGCCAGATGCCTGCCTACTCAGACTTCGTTCGGTCATTTGTCAAGAACGCCATCGAGCCTGCCCGCGATGGTGACGTGTGGGACGTGGCGGCGTCGTTCGTCCGGCTGCCGGTGGCCGTGGTCGGCATGATGATGAGACTTCCCGAGGAAGACATCGACCTGCTGCTGCGCCTCGCCTACGCGTCACTCGCCCCCGACGACCCGCGATATAATAAGCAGTATAACAAGCGGGGAGCGGGAAAGCTGGCAACAGCTGGCGCGGCGCATTATGAGATCATCGGCTATTTCACCAACTGTATCGCCAGCCGCCGCAGCAATCCATCCGATGACCTCATCAGCTATCTGATCGGCGCGCAGATAGCCGGAAAACATATGACCGACGCGGAACTATTGTCGAACTGCCTGAGCTTGCTCCTTGGCGCGGTCGTTACGACTTCGCACGTCATCAACGCTACGATTATCGCCTTGACCGAGCTGCGCGGTGGTGCGGGATGCTGGCCGGATTCCACGACGTCGCATTCGGCGGTCGAGGAGGCACTGCGCTGGTCGTCTCCCGTGCTGCATTTCATGCGACGTGCCCGCCACGACACCGAGATATGCGGGCAGAAAATACAGGCCGGGGACGCGGTCACCGCGTGGATCGCGTCCGCGAACCGCGATGAGAACGCGTTTGAACGGCCGTATGACCTTGATTTCACTCGCGCCCAGAACAGGCACGTCGCATTCGGAGCCGGCCCGCATACGTGTCTGGGGAATCATCTCGCCCGGCTTATGCTCCGGGTCTCGTTTGAGGAGCTGTCCGCGAGCATCGAAACGTTCGAGCTCGCGGACGCTCCAGTCCACCTGGCGTCCAACGAGATAGCCGGCGTGGTTAGTCTGCCGCTGCGAGTCAAACCGCGGGTATCATTCTGAACTCGTACAGCGATCCGGGTAGGTCATCATGGTTACCAGGGACCCGCAGGTTCTGCGCGAGAAGCAGGCCGACGCGGCGGCGCCGATCCGGCTGGAACTGGCCGAATCGCTGCGCGTGCCGTTCGCCGGCCGCCGGGGCGGGGACGGCCCGCTCACCTTAGGACAGCGCACCACTCTTCTGTGGGTCACCAACCCCGCTTTCTACACCCGGATGATCGAGTGGCCGCTGACGGTTCCGCCCGGGGCGACGTCCGAGGACATCGCGGCCGCGATGGCGATCCTGCTGGCCAGGTACGAGGCGCTGCGCACCATGTTCCCGCCGGGCGAGCCGCCGGTGCAGCGGGTGGCCCGCACCGGGGAACTGCTCATCGACGTGTACGAGGCCGTCGGCGAGACGACGGACAGCGAGGTGCTCGCCGTGCCGCTGATCCGGCTGCTGCGATCCCGCGAGTTCGACCTGGCCGCCGACCTGCCCGTGCGGATGGCGGTCGCCGCCCGGCACGGCGAGCCACGGGCGGCGGTCATCGTGTATTCGCACATGGCGGTGGACTTCGCCAGCATGGCACTGATCGACCGGGAGTTCACCGCTTTGGTCAGCGACCCCGGCAGGCGCGGCGACGCCGGACCGCCGGCGCACCAGCCGCTCGACCAGGCCGCCGATGAGCGATCGGCGCGCGGCGCGCGGCGCAACGAGGCGGCGCTGCGCGGCTGGGAAGCACAGCTTCGCGCCATGCCCCAGTGCATGTTCGCGGTCCCGGTTGACGCCGCGGGACCCGAGGGCACCGGCTCCGGCTGGCTCTGGTCGCGGGCCGCGGCGCTCGCGCTCGCGCATGTCGCGGCGCGTACCGGGGTCAGCCGTCAGGTCGTGGTCTTCGCCGCGTTGTGCACGATGCTGGCCTGGCGGACCGGGCACGCCGAATGCGTCCTGCCGGTGGCGGCCACCAACCGCTACCAACGGCACCTTCGCGGCTACGTCGGCCCGCTGGCGCAGGACTGCATGATCGCGGTCGACACGCGGGCCGGCGGGCTGGACGAGGTGGTGCGGCGGGCCGCGGCGGCTACCATCCGCGGCTACCGCAACGCCCTGGTAGAGATCACGACGCTGAAAGCCGTCGTGAAACGGGTAGAACTCGACCGCGGCATCTTCTACGCCAGGCACTGCGTGTTCAACGACCTCAGCGTTCATCTGGGCGACACGGACGACGGGGCGGCGCCGGGCCATGATCCGGAAGACGCGAAGCTGGCGCTCACCCAGACGCGGTTCGCGGCGCTGGCCGCGCCGCCGATCGAGGAAATGCTGATGTTCTTGCTCCAGCAGGTGAGCGGGGAACTTATCCTCGGCGGGCTGACCCGCGACGCCAGCCTGCTGCCGGCCGGGGAGATCGAGTTGCTGCTGCGCGGAACGGAATCGCTAGTCGTCGCCGCCGCCTCGGGCGACGTCGATCTCGGCAAGCTGACCGAGATCACCGGCGTGCCGCCACTCGAACGCGGCGCCGGCTGGCTGCGGATCGACAGCAGCTGGGTCCGGCTCGACGCGATACGCCGGCTGCTCGCCGACGCGCTGCCCGGGCCGGCCGCCGCGTTCGGCGTCCGGGAGGTAGGCGATGACCCGACGCTCGTGGCCTACCTGGCGGCCACCGAACGCGTCGCGTCCCCCGCGCAGGCGCACGAGGCCTGCATGAACGTGCTCCGCGAGCCGGATTCCGCGGGCCGCGTCCGCCACACGGCCATGGCACCCACCCGCTACGTGATCTGCGCCGGTCCGCCAGCCGACCCGGCCGACCTCTCCTCCTGGCAACGTCAGCCAGTAATCGCCGCCGGCACCGGCCGCCCCACCCCGCCCTAGCCACACCCCGCCCCACCCTCCCCACAGCCCACCCCACCCTCCCCACCGCCCACCCCGCCCGAGGTGAATGTCCCATTCAGCTGCCAATAGCCAGCTGAATGTCCCATTCATCTGGCAGTGGACAGGATGCGGAACGGGACCTGGGCCGGGCGCGCGGAACCTGTAGAGTCGGGGGTCTCGGGCAACGGCCGCAGTCATCGACGCGGGAGGGGGCCGCCGTGACCAGCGCGTCCAGCTGGAATAGTCCGCTGTACGCGGATCGGTAAGCACGGTAACCGGCGTTACCGCCGTCCTCGCCGTCGCGGCAGCGGTCGTGGGCGGCAACGCGATAGCCGGCGCTTTCGCTGGCAAGGCCCATTCCTCGACGGCCTTCGCTCCGCCGCCGCTGTCGCAATGGACCTCCGCCCTCAACTCGGCCCCCGCCGCTGCCGCAAGCAGGCCGTCGTCACCGGTATCGGCCACACCCTCGCCGACGTCACAAGTCATGCCGCTGCCCAGGTCATCGTCGCCGGCATTGTCCGCTTCGACCTCGCTTATGGCGCCTTCGCCGAACGTCTCATCACTGGCGCCGGCGCCATCTCCGCCGGGCTCGAATTCGCCTCTCCCGTCCCTATCGCGCGGATTCGCTCTCGGCTGGTACCCAGCCCAGAGCGCTGAATTCGACACCTCCGCGATTGCCGCGCTGCCGGTCAAGCCGCAGGTCGTGAACTACTATTCCGGCTGGGAGCAAAGGTTCAACACCTCCTTGGCCGAGAGCGCCTACGCTGACGGGATCGAGACGTTCGTCGAGATGGAGCCGTGGAACTGCGGCAATAACTGTCAGGGAAATGCAGTCCGGGCGATGACCGACATCGCCGTCGGCGCCTACGACAGTTACCTGATCAGCTTCGGGCAGGCGATCAGGGGCATTCGGGCATCCGATGCTCGCGACGTTCGCGCACGAAATGAACGGCGACTGGGACCCATGGGGCTACGGCGGGAGCGAGCACACCACGCCCGCGCAATGGATCGCGGCGTGGGATCACGTCGTCACCGTGATCAATGCGCAGGCACCGGGCCGTCGCCCAGCCTCTCCGCCAGCACAGCGGCCGGCTTGATAGCGGATCCGCCATCAATTTATTAACGGCGAGTCGGTATGTTATATCTCAAAGTTCCGCTATCTCTTGCCTGGTAAAGCATGTCCATCCGTGCCTTTGATGCCGGGATGCGGGATATCGCGCACGATGTAGCGCACCGCGACCGCGCAGGTAACCATGCGCGGTCGACGGATCGAAGCCGGACAGCGGGTCACGCTATGGAACCCGTCAGCTAATAGGGGCGAGACTGTATTCGATGAACCGGATTGCTTTTCCGTACGCCGGCAGCCGAGCCGGCATATCGCCCTTGGTACCGGTGAACATTTCCGCCTCGGCGGCACGTTGGGCCGGGCTGAGCTGCGGCTGCTCTATGAGGAGCTACTGCTTTGCACCGGGCGGATCGAGCTCGACGGGACGCCTGTAATGCTGAGTTCCATCATTGTGAACGGCCCGGAAAGCCTACCGGTAAAACTCACTCCCCGGAAATAGAGGCTGCGAGGTATTGTTGTAAGGATCAATGTTCAACCGACGGTTGAACGCAGTTGAACGCGTGGACGTCGGCGGACCAGTACGTTACCCAACCCTGGAGGCGGTCGCCACATGCCATATGTATCAACCAACGGTATCCGGCTGTCATACGAGCGCGCGGGAAGCGGCGAGCCCGTGCTGATGATCATGGGGCAGGCGGCCGGCGGGAATGTGTGGAGCATGTATCAGGTGCCCGCGCTGACTAAGGCCGGATACGAGGTAATCACCTTCGATAACAGGGGCGTACCCCCGTCGGATGTGCCGCCGGGCGACTATTCGCTAGCCGACCTGGTCGCGGACACCACCGGGCTTATCGAGGCTCTGGACATCGGGCCGTGCCGGCTCGTCGCGACGTCGCTGGGCGGTTTCGTAGCCACCGAACTGGCCAGCTCAAGGCCGGACCTGGTCCGGTGCTGCGTGCTGATAGCCCTGCGGGCTCGATCTGACGCGTTGCGCCGAGCGCTGTCGGCCGGCGAGAGCGTGCTGCTGCGCGATGGGATTCGGCTGCCCGCTAGCTACGAGGCCCCGATGCAGGTGATCCAGATGTTCTCACGGGCCACGCTCAACGACGAGGCGACAGTCGCCATGTGGCTGGACGTCTACGAGATGTCCGCGGCACGCAGGGCGGCGGCTTCTGGGCAAGACACGATCGAGGTTGACTCCGACCGCACGGACTCGCTCGCGGCGGTCCCGGTGCCCTGCCGGGTCATCGCATTTTCCGATGACCTCATGTGCCCGCCGCACCTCGTCGCGGAGGTGGCCGAAGCCATACCGAACTGCGATTATGTGGAAATCGGTCCCTGTGGCCATGTCGGCTACCTGGAACGCCCGGAAGAGGTCAACTCCGCGATCATCGAATTTCTTGACAAAAACTGATCGACGGAAGAATGGTGTTTGACCTCTGGGGCGGCCGCAGTTAAACACCGTTTCCTGGCATGTCGTACCAGATGGGGATTCGGGTAACATTCCAACCGTGAGTCTGTAGGTACTCCGAAAGGAATGTTCGGTGGCAACGAATCCATTCGAAGACGAGGACGCCGACTACTTCGTTCTCATCAACGATGAGGGCCAGCACTCGCTGTGGCCGGTCTTCGCGGACGTGCCCGAAGGCTGGAAGATCATCTTCGGGGAAGACAAGCGTCAGGCGTGCCTTGACTTCATCGAGAAGAACTGGACCGACATGCGTCCCAATAGCCTGATCAGGGCGATGGAGGCGGACGCCGCCGCGAGGCAGAACGAGAACGGTGACTCCGGCAACGGGTCTGCGGCGACGAAGAAGAAGAAGGTGCAAACCGCCAAGAAATGACCGATCGGTTTTTCGCTTCTGCTGGTCGGCTGTATCGAAGCCGACCAGCACCTCTATCGGACGTGCCGGTCCTAGCCGCGCTGGCCCGTTCCCCTGTATGTCGATCGCGCATTTGGCCTGGATAGGGTGGGTCGATCGCGCATTCGGCATACGGCCAGCCCGACCTGCGCCGGTCATCGCGCCGGGCCGGTGCTCTCGCGCACGACAAGTCGCGTCTCGAGTTCCATGCTCAGCGCCTCGTGGGCGTGCCCGTCGAGTTGGCGCATCAGCATGGTGACGGCGGTCCGGCCCATCTCCTGCAGCGGCTGACGGACCGTGGTGAGCCGGGGAGTGGTGGCCCGGCTGACGTCGAGGTCGTCGAAGCCGGCGACGGACAGGTCCCCGGGTACCCGCAGCCCGCGCGTCGCGGCCGCTTCCATCACGCCCACCGCGACCTTGTCGTTGAAGCACGCCACGGCGGTCGGCCGCGGCCGAAGGTCGAGCAGTTCCCCGCCGGCCCAGACCCCGGTCTTGGCGGCGGGCTCGCCGTACCGCATCAGCTCCGGGTCGCCCAGTACCCCGGCCTCGGCCAGCGCGGCGAGGTGCCCGCCGACCCGGTCGTCGCGCGTGTGCCAGTACGGCGGGCCGGTGATGACTCCGATCCGGCGGTGACCGAGTTCGATCAGGTGCCTGGTGATGGCCCGGGCGCCGGAAAAGTGCGCCGCCGAGATCGACACCATGCCCCGCGGAACGGCGGTGCGCGGGTCCACCACCACGAACGGGTAGTTGCGGGCGGCCAGCGCCTCCAGGTCGGCGCGCGGTTCCGGCGGGAGGATCAGCACCGCGCCGTAGACGTCGCCGCGGCGCGGCAACTCGCGCAGCACGGCGGACTTGACCACCGCGTCGCCGGCGTCGAGGAGCATGCTCTGGCCGTGCGCCGCCAGCGTCTCGGCGATCGACGTGACGATGTGCCCGAAGTAGTCGGTGAGCAGGTACGGGCAGCGTACGAACACGGACGGGCGGACGGCCGGCCGGGCCCGCGGCTGCGGGCGGCGGCGCGGCCGCGGTGCCCGGTCGCCAAGCCGTTCGACCACCAGGCGCACCCGCTCACGTGTGTCAGAGGCGACGTTCCCTCCGCCGTTGAGCACCCGCGAGACGGTGGCGATCGACAGTCCGGTCTCGGCCGCGATGGCCCGCACAGTCACCCGGCCGGTCCCGGTAACAAGATCTGAAACTGGATCTTGTTTCATCGCCTCTCCGTTAATAAACCATCAATATTGTCGGCGCATGTTGACTCACTTCGAATCCACTGTTGCAATCACCGCGAAATCATTTCCAGATTGTTTCAGAAACAATTCGATGGTAGCTCAACAGAAGGGATCGCCGGTATGCGTCTACCAAAGAACCCCATGAAACCGTGGCGGGCCGCGCTAGGCCTGGCTGCCGCCACCGCAATCGCATCAGGCGGCCTCGGGCTCGCCACCATCGTTCCCGCCTCCGCGGCCGGGTCCGCCTTCCCGGCCCACTTCGCCGCACCCTACCTTCAGATCAGCTCGTCTGACGCCGGGGATATGGCCGCTGACATGGCGGCGACCGGCCTGAAGTACTACACGCTGGCCTTCCTCATCCCGCAGTCCGGCTGCACCCCGGAGTGGGAGGACGACGGATCTGGTGTCGGCGCCTTCGCCTCGCAGATCAGCGCCATTCAGGCCGCCGGCGGCAACGTGATGATCTCGTTCGGCGGCGAGGACGGCGGCGAGCTCGCGCAGACCTGTACGAACGTATCTCAGCTCACCGCCGCCTACCAGAACGTGGTGAACACCTACGGCGTCAACCGGCTGGACTTCGACATCGAAGGCGGCGTGCTGTCGGACACCGCCGCCACCTCGCTGCGCGACCAGGCGCTCGCCGCGCTGCAAGCCGAGGACCCGTCGGTGCAAATCGACTTCACCCTCGCCGTCTCTCCGCAGGGGCTGCCGACCGGCACCGGTTCTGAGTACGCGCTGCTGCAGGACGCCCAGGCCAAGGGGGTAAGGGTGTCTGTTGTCAACATCATGACGATGGACTTCGGCGCCGGGTCCAACGACCTCGCGGACGCCGAGTCCGCCGCGCAGGCCACCGCGGGCCAGCTGTCCGGCCTGTACGGGATCTCCACCTCGGCGGCTTACGGCATGATGGGCCTGACGCCGATCGCCGGCACCAACGACGACGGCACCTACTTCTCCACCTCGAACGCCCAGTCGCTGGAGAGCTTCGCCGCCTCCAACGGCGTCGCGGAGCTGTCCTTCTGGGAGGTCGACGGCTACGACAAGCCGACCGGCTACCAATACTCGTCGATCTTCAACCAGATAACAGGCAGCAGTAGCGGCGGAGGCGGCACCGGCACCGGGGCCAGCGGGCCGATTACCGGGTACGAGGGCCTGTGCCTGGATGACCGCTCGGCCAGCACCGCGGACTTCAACCCGATCCAGGTCTACACCTGCAACGGGACCGACGCGCAGGACTGGACCGTGAACAGCAACGGGACCTTGACGGTCCTGGGCAACTGCCTGGACGTCGACGGCGCGGGCACGGCCAACGGCACCACCGTCGACCTGTATCCCTGCAACGGCACCGGCGCGCAGTCCTGGGTCCATGAGTCCAACGGCGAGCTGGTGAACACGAACTCGGGCAAGTGCCTCGACGACACCGGCTGGGGCGGCTCCGGCACCCAGGTGCAGATCTGGGCGTGCGCCGACACCTCCAACCAGCAATGGAATCTGCCGTGAGACGACGACTCGCCGCCGCCGCGGCGGCGGTAGCCCTGGTGTTCGGCCTCGGCACGGCCGTCGCCGCCTACCACACGCAACCCGCGACGGCCGCGACCGTAGGCGCCACCGGGCCGATCGTCGGGTACGAGGGCCTGTGCCTCGACGACCGCGGCGCCAGCACCGCGTTGTTCAACCCGATTCAGGTCTACACCTGCAACGGGACCGACGCGCAGGACTGGACCATCGGCTCAGGCAACACCCTGCAGGTGCTGGGCATGTGCCTGGACGTGGACGGGGCGGGCACGGCCAACGGCACCCTCGTCGACCTCTACACCTGCAACGGCACCGGCGCCCAAGTCTGGGATCCCCAGTCCAACGGTGAACTCATCAACCCCAACTCCGGCAAGTGCCTCGACGACACGGGGTACGGCGGGTCAGGCACCCAGGTGCAGATCTGGTCCTGTACCGGCAACGACAACCAGCAGTGGACCCTGCCGAGCGGTACGCCCACGGGCAACACACCGAACTTCGGTCCGAACGTCTACGTGTTCACCCCCTCGATGTCGACCTCGACGATCCAGA
>Ga0187808_10000351_pt1 | contig 13679 bp, 11 predicted proteins | sample NC_wetland_sal_i_5_FD_132427 | JGI IMG/M metagenome (GOLD analysis project Ga0187808, IMG submission 132427) | Wetland sediment microbial communities from Neuse River Estuary, North Carolina, USA - ASW_3 | ecosystem: Environmental > Aquatic > Freshwater > Wetlands > Sediment | place: USA: North...
CACCACCACCAGTCTGGTCGCCCAGCCGAACCCGGTGCAGACGGGCGGGACCATCACGCTGACCGCGACCGAGGTGGCCTCGGACGGCACCAACCCGGCCGGTTCGGTCCAGTTCGAGTCCGGTGGCACCGCCATCGGCGCGGCAGTTCCCGTCAGCTCCACCGGCGTGGCCTCCACGACCACGACGGCCGGCGCAGCGGGCACCGTGACGCTGTCGGCGATATTCACCCCGACCAACACCACCAACTACAGCGGGTCGACCGGCACCTACAGCGAGACGGTGACGACGACGAACCCCAACTCCGGCAGCGAGCCGATCTCCGTGACCGTCCCCTCCACGGGTAGCTTCACGCTCACCGTGGCGACCGGCACGGTCAACCTGACCCCGAACGCGGTCGGGACCAGCGCTGCTGGCAACCTGAACCCGGTCACCGTTTCTGACACCCGGAACACCTTCCCGGGCTGGCAGGTTACGGGCCAGGAGGGCACCTTCACCGGCAGCGGCACCGCGGCTGCGGGCACCATCTCGGGCAACCAGCTCGGGTGGACGCCTAACGACACCTCTCTCGGCACCGGCGTTACGCTCGGTCCCACGGTCGCCCCGGCCAGCCCAGGCCTGGGTACCACGGCGGGCGTGCTGGCGCAGGCTCATGCGCCTAACGGCACCGGCACCAGCGTGCTGGGCGCGGCCCTGCTGCTCGCGATCCCGGCCTCGGCTCCGGCAGGTCCCTACGCCGGAACGCTGACCATCACCGCGGTCACCGCCTTCGTCTAATGCAGTTGCCTTAGCGGAGGCCAGGAGCGGGAGGCAGCAGCCTGCTGCCTCCCGCTCCACTCCACCCCACGATCGGTTACCACCAGACCCGGCTCATCGAGCCCGTCATGAATGGACCACCTGCGAGATGAACGTCGCCCGCTACCGCCGTAGCCCCATCCGTTCCCGAGTCCTGGCCGGGAGCCTGCTACTGGCCGTGATCGGCGCCGTCGCCACCGGGCCCGCCGCCGGCGCCGTCCCCTTGTCGCATGCCTCGCACGCCTCGCCGGTCTCGGCGGCGCGCCCGGGACACCCCGCGCTCAGCGGACCGGCCCCAGGGACGGTCAGCTGGTCAGTGGAACCCGCCAGCGCCACGGGGCCGGACACCCGGACCATCTACAAGTACCTGAACATCCAGCCGGGCAGCACCATCTTCGACCACGTCGCCGTGTTCAACCGCAGCAGCCAGGCCGCCGCGTTCTCGATTTACGCCACCGACGCCACCGGCACCACCGCCAGCGGCGCGCTGACGTTGCTCCCGGCCAACTCGCGGCCCTTCAGCATCGGTGCCTGGACCGCCTTCCCGGGGCACGGAGGCCAGCTGTCGATCATCATCCCGGGCGGCAAGGGCGTCATCCTGCCGTTCACTATCAAGGTGCCGCGCCGCGCCACCCCGGGCGATCACGTCGGCGGCATGATCGCCTCGGTCGGCGTGCCGCACCGGGCCTCCAACGGGCAGCTGGTGACCGTGTACGAGCGGATCGCGGTGCCGATGGAGCTCCGGATCACCGGGAAGCTGGTCGCGGCGCTGACGGTCGAGTCGGTCTCGGTCGGCTTCAGCACCCCGTTCAACCCGTTCGGCGGCGGTTCGGCCCACGTGACCTACTCGGTGGCCAACACCGGCAACGTCCTGCTGGCCGGCACCCAGGTCGTGACGGTCACCGGGCCGTTCGGCGCGAAGTCGACCATCCGGATGCACGCCCTTCCGACCATCCTGCCCGGCGACTCCGTCCGGTACGGCGTTTCCTCCGGCGGCCTGTACCCGGCCGGGTCGATCGGCGCGCAGGTCGCCGTCACCCCCGCATGGCCCAAAGATGCCACGCCCCTACCAGTGACCCTGGCGAGCGCGGACGCGTCCGGCTCGACGTTCGCGTTTCCCTGGGCGCTGCTCGTGCTGGTCATCCTGCTGGCCGGCGCCCTTTACGGCTGGCGGCGGCTGGGCCGTGGCCGCCGCCGGGCCCACCAGGCCGAGATAGCCCTGGCCGTGGAGCAGGCCCGCAAGGAGACCGAGCGCCGCCTGCTCGGCGGCAGCAACGGCAAGTCGGGCCCCACGTCCGCCTTCGAGTCCACCAAGTCTGACGCGTCCGGCGCCAAGCCCGCCGCGTCCGGCCCGAAGCCGACCAAGCCCGCGGGGTCCACCACCGCCAAACCTCCCGCGTCCACGACCAGACCGGCCACGCCCGCCGCCAAGCCCGTCGAACCCGATAAGCCCGTCGAGCCCGCCACCCAGTCGGCGCGGCCCTCGCCCGCGACACAGGCGGATTCCCCGAACGGCGTGAGCCAGCCCGAATGAGGATGATCTGCCGGACGCCGGGCCTAACGGACAGGCGCCGGATGCGAGAATGACCCTCGTGAACGTGTACCCGCCCCCGGGTCCGAACGGGGGCGGAAGCACCTGGGAAGAGGGCAGGCCAGTGGCGGGGTGGGACAGCCGTGAGCGTCCCCGGGCGGGCGGCCCGGCGTCGCTGTGGCGGGACATGGGCGGGTCCGCGCTGTGGATCCTGGGCCTATGCCTGCTCGGCTTCGTGCTGTGGTTCGCCTTCCTGTCGAGGCTGCACTACGACCGGATTCAGGTCGAGTCTTACGCCAACTTCCGCGTCGAGCTGGCCCTGGCCACCGCGCCTACCGGTCCCACCCAGCCGACCGCTCCCGCCAAGCTGCTCGTCCCCGGTACGGCCGTGGGTGTTCTGAACATCCCGGATATCGGCCTGACGTCGGTGATCTTCGAAGGCACCAGCGGGCGGGTGCTCGAGAGCGGCCCCGGACACCAGCGCGACACGCCACTGCCCGGCCAGCCCGGCGTCAGCGTGATTTTCGGCCGCCGCGCCGCGTACGGCGGACCGTTCAGCCGTCTGCCGTGGGTGAAGGTCGGCGACGTCTTTACCGTCACCACCGGGCAGGGCGTGGCCAGCTACCGCGTTATCGACCTGCGCCGGGCCGGCGACCCCTTCCCGCCGGCGCCCGCGGCCGGCCAGGGGCGGCTGATCCTGGTCACCGCCGACGGCCCTCCGCTGGCGCCGTTCGCGGTGCTGGACGTGGACGCGGACCTGATCTCCAAGCCGGTTCCCGCCCCGGCGATGGTGGTCTCCGCGGCCAACCTGTCGCCCAGCGAGAGGGCGCTCGGCACCGATCCGAACGCCCTGGTTGCCGTCGTCTTGTGGGGCGCGCTGCTGCTGGGCGCGGTCGCCTTGCTGGCCTGGGCCGGGCAGCGGTGGGGCCGCTGGCAGACCTGGATCGTCGCCGTCCCCGTGGTACTCTTTCTCAGTTTGTCCATATCCGACCAGGTGGCAGCCTTGCTGCCGAACCTGATGTGAGCGCCGGCCGATGACCTCGTTCACCCCACCGCCGTCGGAGGAGGCCTACCCCGGCACCGACGCACCGGAGGACTACGCCGCCCAGAACGGTAGCGGCGGCCAGGCGGCCGATGACTACCCGGAAACGGGTGACTACCCGGCGCTGTCCGCTGGCCAGCGCCTGGCCACGCTCGAGGCCCGCGAGATCACCGCGTGGTTCGGCGATCACATGGTCCTGGACCGCGTCTCGCTCACCATGGACGCCGGCGAGGTGACCGCGCTCATCGGCCCCTCGGGCTGCGGCAAGTCGACCTTCCTGCGTATCCTCAACCGGATGCACCAGCTGATCCCCGGCGCCCAGATGGCCGGCGAGGTGCTGCTCGACGGGGTCGACATCTACTCCACGTCGCAGCGGCTGACCCAGGCCAGGCGGGAGATCGGCATGGTGTTCCAGAAGCCAAACCCGTTCCCCGCGATGAGCATCTACGAGAACGTGGTGGCCGGCCTCAAGCTCACCGGCTCCAAGCTGAAGCGGGACGCGAAGGACGCCATAGTGGAGGAGTGCCTGACCAAGGCCGGGCTGTGGCGGGAGGTCCGCGACCGGCTGCGCCAGCCCGGCGGGGCCCTGTCCGGCGGGCAGCAGCAACGGCTGTGCATCGCGCGCTCGCTCGCGGTCCGGCCGCGGGTCCTGCTGATGGACGAGCCGTGCTCGGCGCTGGATCCCACGTCCACCCGGGTGATCGAGGAGACCATCGCCGAACTGATCCAGGAGGTGACGATCGTGATCGTCACCCACAACATGCAGCAGGCCCGGCGGGTTTCGGACCAGTGCGCGTTCTTCCTCGCCGAGCTGGGCACCCCAGGCTACATCGTCGAGTACGGCCCGACCGAGATCATGTTCACCGATCCCCAGGACCCTCGTACGGCGGACTACGTCGAGGGCCGGTTCGGCTAGGACCCAGCTCCGCTACGCAGTGATCACGCTGCGCCCACGTTCGTTGGTAGCGCGGGCGGGGTGAATCCGGCCGGTACCGTGGCGCCGGTCGAATACGACTTGCCATCGGATGAGAAGGTGAGGTAGGTCGTCATATCGAAGGACGCCTTCCCGGTGAGGCTGTCCCCGGAGAAGCAGATCACGACCAATTTCGCGCTGCCCCCATTGGGGATGTTGGCATAAGCCTGGATAGTCGCGATGGGGGCGAGCAGGTTCCCGTGGAACGGCGTGGTCACGATGTTGGTGGCCTGCGAGATGCTGGTGGTCAACCCGTGGGGCTGGATGATGCGGAAGACCGCCGAGCCACGGTACCCGGTCGGGCACGCGCTGTTGGTCGCCCAGGTCGGCGAGCTGCTAATCGGGCCGCTGGCCGGGTTCAGCTGGACCGCCGCCGAACCGCCGCCCGCGCTGTTGCCATTCCCGCTCCCACCGGTGCCGGGCTCGGACGAGCAGGCGCCGAGCAGCATGACCGCGACGGCGGCCACGGCCAGCAACGCTGGGCGCCCCAGCCGCCTCGGTTCGCCTGATCTCCGACTAATCGCGTTCATCGTCTGCCTTTCATGCCGTGATCAGCACGTTCATACACCAGAACCGAACCATAACGGGCCAATCTGAATACCAATCAAACACCCGGCCGACATCTGTTCCCGACGCCCATCTACGACGTAATCAGGACGAGCGTCCCGAGCGGGATCTTGGAAAGTATGCGCAGGGCGGTCGCGGGGACGCGCACGCAGCCATTGCTGACCGCCTGGCCGAAGACTGCCGGGTCAGGCCAGCCGTGCAGGCCGACCGTCCCGGGTCCGCCGCCGAAGCTGGAGAGCGCGTCCGAATGAGTCCCGAGCGGCAGGATCAGCGGGCTGTAGGTGGGATGCGGAGGCGCCAGCAGCGCGAGCAGGAACGTCCGGCCGGTGGGGGTCGGCGTTCCGGCCGCGCCCACCGCCACCGTCCACGTTCCCAGTGATACTCCGCTCTCGTACACGGTGAGCTTGCGGGCGCCGACCTCGATCTGGATGAGGTACGGGGAGACCCGGACCTCCAGATCGGTGCTCGCCGTCCCGTTGTCATAGATCCACCCGGTCGAGCGGTCGGGCCGACTCGGGAGCAGCACCTGAATCCACCCCGGGGTGCTGGCCACCACGGGAACCCAGGTGGGTCCGCCGAGTTCGGTCGCCGGCAGCACCCCCACCGGCTTCTCCCCGGGCCCCAGGTAGATGACCTGCGCCGTCAGCGGGTGCATGACCACGCCGTCGGTGACCTCGAGGGGATCCCGATCACGGGCGGCCGCCGGGATGCTCGTGAACGTCGTAGCCTGGGTCAGCTTGGCGAATTCTGCCGCCGAGACCGGAACGGGCGCGACCACCGGCACGTACGCGCCGCTCGGCTCCTGGGTGCATCCACCGAGTCCGAACAGGAGCAACACCGCGCCAGCGGCGACCAGGCTGACCAGGGCGGCCCGTGGCCGACGGCCCGGGCCCCCACGCAGGCCCGGAAACCGGTACCGATCGTTCATGAACCGTCCGCCGTGACCGCTGAGCACCTCAGCCCGTCACCGACAGGTTCCCGCTTACCGCGCTGGGTGTCGGAGCCGCCGCGCAACCCGAGGTCGCCGTCGCCGAAGGCGTGGCGGAAGCTGTCGCCGAGGCCGTAGGGGTGGCCGAGGCCGTAGGGGTGGCCGACGCCGTAGCCGTAGCGGTAGCCGTGGCGGTCGCCGTAGCCGTGGCGGTGGCCGTGCTCGTGGCCGCCGCTATGACCTGGGCCGCCGGAGGGCTGGAGGTCGCCGTAGCCGTCGCGGCGGTCGTCGGGTCGGGCGTCGCGCTCGCGGTGGCCGCCGGGGGGTCCGACGACGGCGTGCACGTGGGCGACGGCGACGCCGAGGCCCCGTTCACCGCACCCGTGCCCACCAGCGGCACCGTGGCGGGTATCGGGGTGTCCTGGCCGGTTGGCAGCAGTGCGGACGAGAAGGGAGAGAACGTGTCGCCGTTCGCCGCGGGCGTCGAGAAGCTGAACGACGTCGAGGCCGGGCAGGTGTTGGCCAGCACGATGAACTGGGCCTGCGCCTGGCCGGTCTCCGTTACCACCATCGCGGACGCGCTTTCCAGCTGCGCCCCGGGCAGCGTGGCCACGTAGGCCCCCTGGCGATCCATCGTGTAGGCGACGCTAAATGGGCTCGAGGGGATCCGCTGAACCCCGGTGGGGCTCGGGATCGGCGAGGCCGTCGAGGTCGCGGTAGCGGTCGGAGTCGCAGTGGCGGTCGCGGTCGGAGTGCTGGTGGACGGGCCGTTGAACACCAGGTCAAGGCTGACGATGAGGGTGGCGCCGCCGGGGACGTCAAAGTGCCATCCGTCTAGCCACGGCGGCACCACGCCATCACAGCTCGCCTGCGTGGCGAAGGTGGCCGCCGTGATCGGCGTCGGGGTGTTCGGATCGAGCCCGATCTGATACGGGGTCCCGAAGGTCGCGGCCGACCCCGCACCCGCGCTGGCCGCCACGAAGGCGCAAACGGCCGCGACGATGCCGGCCAGCCGCCACCCAGTCAGGCCGGCCGTGCTGCTGAACACTGGTTTCCTCCCTCGGTACCGCACACGCCTCCAGGCGACATTTTAGGCCAAAAGAAGCAGGTCGAAGTACTTGATCAAGGCACTTCATCAGCTATAACCTGACTTAGGCCGATATTCGGATTCTATTTCGCTAGCATTCGCGTCGGCTTTACTTCCCGATCGCGGGTGTAACGGCCATCTTCGCCTTACTGACTGAAACGGAATGACCACACCGTGATCAACTCGTTCTAAACGCTAGAAACGACACCGTAACGGGTCAATCTGAACAGCGATCAAACACGCGGCCGACATCTGTCTCCCGGGTTCAGCCGTCTCAGTCGAGGCGGGCCTCGCGGCGCAGCAGGGCGGGCAGGTCCGCCGGCGCCGGGCTGACGTCGTGCAGGCCGTGCTGGGTGAACCAGCGACCGACGTTCTCGGCGTCCCTGGTGAGAAACCAGGCGCCGCGCGGATTCGCGATCACGTCGACCACCTGCGGCAGGTCGATCAAGACCAGCCGCCCGTCGTGCACCAGCAGGTTGAACGCGGACAGGTCGCCGTGGGCCAGCCCGTCCCTGGCCAGGTCGACCAGCGCCTGGACCAGTTGGTCCCACAGCGCGGCGAGTTCGGCGGCGTCGGGCCTGGTCTCGGCCAGCCGCGGCGCGGCCGTCCCGTCCGCCGACCCGATGAACTCGAGCAGCAGCTCGGTCCCGAGGATCTGCGCCGGGTACGGCACCGGTACCCCGGCCGCGTACAGCCGGGCCAGCGCGCCGAACTCGGCGCCCGCCCACTGCCCCGCGATCGCTTCCCGCCCGAACGCGCTCCGGTTCGCGACGGCCCGGTTGGTGCGGGACTCACGCGTCCGGCGCCCCTCCAGGTAGCCGGCGTCGCGGTGGAACATCCGGTGGTCGGCGGCCCGGTACCGCTTGGCGGCGAGCAGGCAGGACCGGTCCGTCCCCGGCACCCCGCGCCGGAGCAGGAAGACGTCGGCCTCCTTGCCGGTCTTCAAGATGCCGAGCTCGGTGTCGACCGCGGCTAGCTCGGTGACCAGCCAGTCCGGGTAGGGCCTCGGGCCGCGCTCGGTCGGCGTCGACTGGTCCCAGGTGGTCCAGCGGTCGCCCTCGGGTAGGCCATCGGTAGCGTCGAACACCTCGATGGGCGGCAGCGCCCGGCGCACCCGGACGCGTTTGGCCGTGGTCGGCTGGTCGTCGTCGAAACGCTGCTTACCGCGGTGGTACCTAGATCTAAACTCTCCGCCGTACGCGGAGGCGTGGCTCTGCACGGGTAGTGCTCCTCGGCTGAGTATCGGAAAGGGCAGGCGGCAACGCGCCCACGACGGGCTTAAACACGTAGCGCCTCCCTTCCCCTCAGCCGGCCACCATGGTCGGTCCGCTGCAGGCTGCCACACCACCCGGACCCCGCGCAACCGAATTTCCGCCCCGGGCTCAGAACCAGCCCACGCCGTCCTGGATGTACCTGCCGTGGCTGACCCGGTACCAGATGTGACTCAGCCAGTCCGGATACGGGAGGACCTCGGCGGCCAAGATGGCGTAGAAGTACCAGAACATGATCAGGACGCCCAGGAGGTAAGCACCGACTACCGCGGCGCCGATGACCCGGCGCCGTACCCCGGCCTCGGCCGGCCCCAGGATCAGCCCCAGGCACAGCACGATGGACAAGATCAGGAACGGCTCGAACTCCAGGGCGTAGTAGTAGTACTTGGTCCGGGACACCAGCAGGAACCACGGTCCCCATCCCGTGATCACGCCGCACAGCGCCGCCCCGGCCCGCCAATCCCGGCGCCACACCCACCAGCCCAGGCAGAACATCAGGGCCAGGACGGAACTCCACCAGATCAACGGGGTTCCCAGGGCCAGGACCTCCTGCGACCACGTCGGGCCGGCGCAGCCCGCGGGCGGGCAGAAGTGCGAGGCCCCGGCGACCGGGCCGCTGTAGGACTCGTAGTAGAACGCCACCGGCCGGGTGATCACCAGCCAGTCCCATGGCTGGGACTGATAAGGCTCCGGCAGTCGTATGCCGAAACCTGAGCCGACCGCCTGCACGTGATACTCGAACAGCGAGTACAGGGCCGAGATCACCGGGAAGTTGACGCCGTGCAGCTTGGCGTAGTTCCTGTCGTAGCCGGTGCTGGTCAGCAGCCAGTTGCTCCAGGTGGCCACGTACACGACCAGCGGGATCGCGATGAACGTGAGCGGCAGCCATACGGCCTCGCGCAGCGCGCCGTAGACGGCCCTCGGCAGCTCGGCGATCCGGCGGGCGTTGATCTCCCACGCGATGAACAGGCAGGCGAACCCGATGATGTACCAGGCCGCGATCCACTTGGTCCCGACGGCCAGGCCGAGGAATATGCCGCAGGCCACCTGCCACTTGCGCAGGCCGAACCGCGGCCCGGCGTCGCCCCCGGCCCGGCGCGCGGCCTCCTCGGCCAGCCTGGCCCGGGACTGGTCCCGGTCGATGACCAGGCAGCCGAACGCCGCCAGGATGAAGAACATCAGGAAGATGTCCAGGATGCCGGTTCGCGACAGCACGAACTCCAGGCCGTCCAGGGCCATCAGCAGCCCGGCGATGCAGCCCAGCACGGTGGACCGGAACATCCGCCGAGCGGTGCGGCACATGAGCAGGATCGCCAGCGACCCGAACACTGCGCTGGAGAACCGCCAGCCGAACGAATTCAGCCCGAACATCGCCTCGCCCATGGCGATGAGCAGCTTGCCGACCTCGGGCTGGATGACGTACTCCCCGTGCCCCCCGTAGGGGCACATGGCGAAGATGTTGGTGTGCCCCTGCAAGATCAGCTGGTTAGAACTCGCGACCGTACACCACTCGACGCCGTGCTGCAGGATGCTCCACGCGTCCTTGGCGTAGTACGTCTCGTCGTAGACGACGGCGCGCGGCACCTGCAGCCGGAAGAAGCGCAGGAACGCGCCGAACGCCGTGACCAGCAGCGGACCGAGCCAGCCCCACAGCCGGTCGTCCGGCATCGGGGGGGCCAGCCGCCGCTGAAGCTCCGCCAGCCGATTGGCGGCCTTGGCCCGGGATCTCGGCATCGGCCACATGCTATCGACGCCAATATCGGGTGACCAGGTCGCCTGCCGCAGCAGGTAACGAGCGCTCCGCGCCGACCCGACCAGCACACCACCAACCGCGCGACCAACGTTCCACGAACATCCCGACCAAGACACCACCATCCCTGCGACCAGCGTGCCACGAAACCTGCGACCAACGCACCACTTAAACCGCCGAAAGCCTGGCCCGGAGTCCGCCGCTGTGGCACTCTGATCAGGTGGTACGTGTTCAACCGAGCCCGCTGGGCAGGCTGCTCGCCCGGCACGCCGAGGCGTCCGTAGCCGAGGCGCTTACGGACACCAGAGTGGTGGTCATAATCGGGCCCCGCCAGTCCGGGAAGAGCACCTTGGTCGGCTTGGTCGCCAAGAGCCGGGTCGCTGAATGGCGGAACCTCGATACCGCCACGACCCGCCAGGCGGCGATCGCCGATCCGGTCGGATTCGTCGACTCCGCCGAGCTCATGGTGATCGACGAGATCCAGCGGGTACCCGAGCTTCTGCTCGCCATCAAGGAGCAGGTGGACTCCGACCCGAGGCCCGGACGCTACCTGCTCACCGGATCGGCGCGCGTCCTTGGCCTGCGGGGCCTGCCGGATACCCTGCCGGGCCGGACCGAGACGATCGAGCTATGGCCATTCTCCCAGGGCGAGATCGACGGCACCCCGGACCGGTTCGTGGACGCCATCTTCGAGCAAGGCGAGGCGCTGACTCACGAATCGGCGCTGACCCGCCAGGAATACGCCGAGCGCCTCGTCCGGGGCGGCTTTCCCGAGGCGCTGGCCCGGACGAACCCTCGCCGGCGTGAGCGCTTCTTCGACTCCTACCTCGCCGATCTGGTCGCGCGTGATGTCAGCCAGCTGTCCGAGATCGAGCGAACCCCCGAGATGCGGGCCCTGATCCGCCTGCTGGCCGCCCGCTCCGGTCAGCTCCTCGTCGTCAACGCCGTGGGCAGCGACGCCAGGCTCCCAGCCAGCACCGTCCACCGGTACCTGGCGCTGCTGGAGGAAGTGTTCCTCATCAGGCGGATCCCATCATGGTCACGGAACGTGAGTGCCCGCGCCGTCGGAACCCCCAAGCTGGCCTTCGTCGATTCGGGCATCGCGGCCAACCTGCTGGGTGAGGACACGCGGAGCCTGCTGCGGCCCGGCGGGCAGTTCGGCCCGCTCCTAGAAGGATTCGTGCTCATGGAGCTGGCCCGCCAGTTGACCTGGTCGCGGCAACGCGCTGAGCTCTTTCACTACCGCACCAAGGACAAGGTCGAGGTCGACGCGATTCTTGAGAACCGCCAAGGAAACGCCGTCGGAATCGAGATCAAGGCCGCTTCCACCGTCACCGCCGCGGATTTCCGTGGCCTGCGGCATCTGGCCGGAAGGATCGGCGGCGACTTCATCGCCGGGATCGTCTTCTATACCGGCACCCAGACCCTTCCCTTTGGGCCGCGCATGCGCGCCATGCCCGTCAGTGCCCTGTGGCAGGTGTGAGGCTACCGTCCGCACACCTCTAGCCGACGCACGCCCCCAGCCGACTCGCGCGCAGACCGACGTCAGGAGTCGTCGCGGGTCGCGTCTCCGTCTCCGTCGCGGAGGTCGCGGATGGCGGCCTTGGCCCTACGCCCAGCGTCGCTGTCCCGCAGGTCGCGCAGGGCATCCTTCGCCCGGCGGGCGGCGTCGCTGTCCCGCAGGTCACGCAACGCCTCGCGCGCCTTGCGGCCGGCCTCTCCTTCGCGCAGGTCCTTGATCGCTGCCTCGGCCTTGCGCCCGACCTCTCCCTGCCGCAGGTCGCGGATCGCGGACTCGGCCCGGCGTCCGGCGTCGCTGTCCCGCAGGTCCTGCAGGGCCGACTTCGCCTTGCGCGCCGTGTCGGCCCGCTGGTCACCGCGCAGCCAGGCGGTCAGCAGAGACCACCACTTCCGCAGCTGCTGCTCAACTTCGGCCATCGCCGACTCTCCTTCGCCTCGAGCGCTTCGAGCGATTCGCGCCCGCAGCTCTTCTTATATCTCGATAATATTCAAGATATAACGTGACAGCGACTCCGGCCAAGCCCGGGCATAGCGTGACCCGGCCAGGACCGCACGCGATCCGTCTGATGTGCTACCCGTCTGGCCGCCCGCAAACCCTTCTGCCCACCCGGCCAGACCTGGGACGCCGGGTGGAAGAATGCCTGGAATGCAGCGTCAGCGCATCAGCGGGCATTCGCCCTACGAGCCGGTCTTCGGGTTCTCCCGCGCGGTGGTCGCCGGGGACCGCGTTCTCGTATCAGGAACCGCGCCGGTCCCGCCCGGCGGGGGCCCGCCTCCGCCCGACCCGCACGGCCAGGCCAGGCTATGCCTGGACCTGATCAGCGAGGCCCTGGTCAAGGCGGGCACCAGCCTCGATCACGTCGTGCGGACCCGCATGTTCATCACCGACGGCGCCCACTGGCGCGAGGTGGCCCGAGCTCACGGCGAGGTCTTCGCCGAGGTCCGCCCGGCGGCCACCGCCGTAATTGTGTCCGGCCTACTCGACCCCGCCTGGCTCGTAGAGATCGAAGCCGAGGCCGTCCTGCCGGATAGCTAGTACTGCGCCCAGTTGAGTCACGCCCGGAGCCCCCCGCCACGCGACGCGCTGCCGGTCCCGGACCCGGCAACCACCCGTATGTTTCACCAGCACCACTATTCACGCCCGCAATGCCCTCGTTTGGGGCTTGTGGGCCACAAACCCCGTCTATCGGTGCTTGTGGCCCACAAGCCCCATTCCTGTTCGTCTCATCTACCTCGTAGGCATCATTAGTCACTGCTCACACGCCGGGCCTGAGGTTGGGTGCCCCACGGCCCGTCCATCGGGGCCGGTGGGCCCCATGCCCCAGTCCTGGAGGCGCCACCACTGGGGTTCGTGGCCCGCGAGCCCCGTCCATCGAGGCCGGTGGGCCCCATGCCCCAGTCCTGGAGGGGCGTCACCGCTAGGGTTCGTGGCCCGCGAGCCCCGTCCCTCGGGTCCAGAGCGCCGCATGCCCCGTTACCGAGGGCGAGTGCGGGAGACCAAAGCCGAGGCCGAACGCGGCCGGTGCGCCCTGCCCGCTACCCGCGCTGGATACCGTCCAGGATCACCTCGACGACCTCGCGGATGAAGTCCTCGGTCAGCGGCAGGTGACCCAGCAGCAGCCGGTGCTGGGCGGCGCCGAAGAAGAGGTCGAGGACGACCTCCCGGTCCACGGTCGCCGGGATCTCACCCCGGGCGATCGCGCGGTCCAGCATGATCCGGTGCTGGCTCCGCAGCGGCTCGAGCACCCGGTCCCGCCACGCCGCGCGCAGTTCCGGGTCGTACTGGGCCTCGGCGATCAGGTCCGCCAGCATCCGTCCCATGGGCGTGCGGGTCACCGCCCGGACCCAGGCGTGCAGCGCGTCGAGCAGGTCGCCGCGTAGCGTCCCGGTATCCGGCAACGGCTGCTCGGCACGGAACGACGCGACGAAGGCATCCAGCGCGAGCAGGCCCTTGGACGGCCACCGCCGGTAGATCGTCGTCTTCCCGACCCCGGCGCGCGCCGCGACCTCCTCGATCGACATGGCGGCCAGCCCCCGCTCCGCCAGCAACTCCACCGTGGCCGCCAGGATCGCACGGTCAGCCTCCTGGCTCCGCGGCCGCCCCCGCGCTGCCCCGCCGCCCCCGGCGCCCACCCCCCCCCCCCCCCCCCCCCCCCCCCCCCCCGCCCCCCACCCCCCCCCCCCCCCCCCCCCCCCCCCCCCCCCCCCCCCCCCCC
>Ga0187808_10000352_pt1 | contig 13677 bp, 7 predicted proteins | sample NC_wetland_sal_i_5_FD_132427 | JGI IMG/M metagenome (GOLD analysis project Ga0187808, IMG submission 132427) | Wetland sediment microbial communities from Neuse River Estuary, North Carolina, USA - ASW_3 | ecosystem: Environmental > Aquatic > Freshwater > Wetlands > Sediment | place: USA: North...
CCGTCACCCCCGCGAAAGCGGGGGTCCACCGGTGGATTCCCGCTTGCGCGGGAATGACGTGACTTTCGAGAGAGCCGCAGGCGACGACCCGTCGCCCGAAGGCTTTGGGCCGCAGGGCGAGGAATCTCGCACTTTGTTGAAAATTCTCAGAGCGAGATTCCTCGCTGCGCTCGGAATGACTGCCTGAATGAGGTTCTCACGGAGACTCCCAAGGGGGAGAGGGCGAGAAACACCAGGGAGGAGAGGGCAATATCTACCGCTCGATTTCGCTTGAGGCAATCTAATGAAGAAATCCTTCTCAATTTTGGGCATGATACTTCTGGCTGCGGGCGCACCTGCTCAAACCCTGCCACCGGCCGCAGGGTCGATTCAGCCACTCACTCTCGAGGAAGCAGTAGGGATCGCACTCGCGAAGAATCCCGGAATCCAGGCTGCGGACGCTTACGCGCAGGCCGTACAAGAAGGCATCACCGCCGCCAAGTCTTTCCGTTATCCCCACTTGGATTTTACCGAAGGGTTCACGCGTGGCAACAACCCGGTGTACGTTTTCGGAACACTCCTTACGCAGCAGCGATTCACCGCTGCCAATTTTGCGCTCGGATTTCTGAACCACCCGCCGCCGCTGGACAATTTCCGCACGGCCTTGGTTGCCTCGGTACCCTTATACGATGCCGGTCAGACTTCTCGCATGGTGCGCAACGCGAAGCTGGGGGCACAGTCGGCGCAGAAAGGGAAGGAGCGGACTCGGCAGGAAGTCGTTTTCCGGGTGGTCAGCGCTTACTTGAACGAATTGCTGGCGCAGGAAAATGTTCGGGTGGCGAAGTCGGCAGTCGAAATGACGAAAAGCGACCTGGCGCGTGTCAATGCCCGGCAGGAAAGCGGGCTGGCCGTACCATCCGACCCCCTGAGCGCGCAGGTTCAGCTTGCCCAGGCGGAAGAGGAATTGCTCCGGGCGCAGAATGCGGTGGAGTTGGCCCAGGCAGGGCTCAATGTGGCTATGGGACTGCCTGAGGATGCCGCAACCTCGATTCGGGGAAGCTTGAGCGAGGCCAGCTTTTCCGCCGGCTCACTGGAGGAGAGGCAAGCTCGGGCCTTGGCGACGCGGCCTGATTATCTCCAAGCCCGGTTGGGCAGGCAGCAAGCGGCCAACGGGATGCGCATGGCGCGGGCTGAATTCCTTCCCAAAGTAAACCTCTTCGGTTCTTGGGAAGCCGACAACGAGACATTCACCACACGCGGCGGCAACAACTGGACCGCGGGCGCGACGCTCGACCTCAACCTTTTTGATGGAGGCGAGAAGATCGCCCGCTTCAAGGAGTCGAAAGCACGCGAGCTTCAGGCGGAAGCGCTCGAGAGCCAGATGGCCTCCGCCATCCGATTGCAGGTTCGCGAGGCCTACTTGAACTTGGCCACCGCACAAAAACGTTTGGAGGTTGTGAAGGACGCCACCTCACAGGCGGCGGAGAGCCTCCGCATCACGCAGAATCGCTATGAGGCCGGGCTTGCCACCGTAACGGATTTGCTGAGCGTTGAAACGGCGAAGACTACGGCGGAGAAAAACGCCCTGAACGCCATCTTCGATTACCGGCTGAGCTACGCCGCCCTTGAACTGGCCACCGGCGAACTCTCCGAGACTTCAGCGGCGGTGAGGCAGTAGACTCGCACCGCAGAGGTGCAGAGGCGCGGAGGATTGGAAACAGAAGATCCTTTCTCTGTGTCGCAGCGACTCTGCGGTGAGGATTTTACGAGGAATAATTGGTAGAAGGCATGAAAAAACAAAGATTGTCCTCGGGCTTAGGAAAAACCGCGGACCCCAAAACCGGCGGTCCGCGCTACCCCTCGTGAAACCAGAAAGGGCCGCCCTCTCCCCCAAGGGGGAGAGGGCTGGACTCATAGGAGCGTTACTACCAGCCATGCAAAGACGAAGATTCCTTCAGCCCTTGTCGCTTCTGATTGTGTTGAGCTTTCTTCCCTCCTGCGGCTCGAACAAGCCTGCTGGCGGAGAGACCGCTGGAGTTGTTTCAGGCGTGAGAGTCGAGACGGTCAGCGCTACTGCCGTGCCTCAGATGTACGAGGCTGTCGGGACCATACGATCGGCGAACGTCAGCGTCCTGAATGCGCAGATCGGTGGCACGGTGGGCGAAGTTCGTGTCAGGTCCGGGGACCGCGTACGGAAAGGGCAGGTGCTGGCGGCGATCGATGACCGTTCGCCGCGTGCCCAGGTTGAGGCCGCGCGGGCGGGAGTTGAGGAAGCCACGCAGGGCCTGGCGGAAGTCGAGCAGGCTCTCCAGGCGGCTACAGCGGAGCGGCAGTTTGCAGAGGCCACTTTCACACGCTACCAAGCCCTGCTTCAGAAAAATTCTCTGAGCCGCCAGGAGTATGACGGCGCGCAAGCAAAGTATAAGGCGGCCTTGGCCAACGAGCGGGCCCTCGAGGCCAAGAAAAAGCAAATCCAAGCCCGCCACCAGCAGGCCGAGGCGCAGAAATCATCCGCCGAGACAATGCTGAGTTATTCCCGCATTGTGGCGCCCAGCGATGGCGTGGTGACCCAGAGAAGCGTTGATACTGGCACGGTGGTCATGCCGGGGACGCCGCTCATGGTGGTCGAGGATACTTCTCATTACCGTCTGGAGGCGGGCCTGCCGGAAGAACTTTTCACCAAGATTAGGGTGGGGGAAGAAACGGCTGTCGCCACGACGCGGGGCCAAGTCCAGGGGCGCGTGGCAGAAGTAGTTCCCGCCGCTGATCCCAGCAGCCGGACCTTCCTGGTGAAAGTCGATCTACCTTCGAACTGCTCCTGCCAGTCAGGTGAATACGCCACCGCGATGTTCCCGGTGGAGGAGACGAGAATGATGTCCGTCCCGCGGGTGGCGCTGGTCGAGCACGGCGAGCTGGAGGGAGTTTATGTGGTCAATCCCCAGGGAAACGTGGAATATCGGCTGATCAAAGCGGGGAAGGCGTGGGGAGAACGGATCGAAGTCCTTTCAGGGCTGAATCAGGGGGATCGCGTGGCAGTGACACAGGTGGAACAGCTTCGCGACGGCGTTCGTGTGGAGGCCCAGTAACCATGCGAAAGCTCGGACTGGCAGGCCGCATTGCCCACTACTTCATCAACTCGAAGCTCACGCCCCTTCTGATGGGCTTTTCTCTCGTCCTGGGCGCTTTTGCCGTGCTCGAGACCCCGCGTGAAGAAGAGCCACAGATCATCGTCCCTATGATGGACGTCTTCGTGGAGATGCCTGGGGCCACGGCTCAAGAGGTGGAACAGCGAGTGACCACGCCCATGGAAAAACTCCTCTGGGAGATTCCCGGGGTGGAATATGTTTACTCGACGACGCGCCCGGGGCTGTGCATGGCGATTGTGCGCTTTAAGGTAGGGCAAAAAGAAGAAGACTCCATCGTCAAGCTGTACAACAAGCTTTATTCGAATTTCGATCTGATTCCTCCCGGCGCCTCCAAGCCGCTCATCAAACCCCGCTCCATTGACGACGTTCCGGTCTTGGCCCTGACTTTCTGGAGCGACCGCTACGACAGTTACACGCTCCGCCGCATTGCTGCGGAAGTGGACCGGGAAGTGAAAACCATTGACGATATCTCGGAAACCAAAGTGATTGGAGGTGAGCAGCGGCAGCTCCGTGTATTGCTCGATCCGGCGAAGATGGCCGGCTACAACGTCGCCCCAGCCACCATCTTCGCGACCCTCGAGCACGCCAACCAGCAACTCCAGGTGGGAAGCTTTGCGGCCCAGAATCGCGAGTTTGCGGTCGAGACAGGCGACTTCCTCAGGACCCCGCAGGACGTGGGAGCGGTGGTGATCGGAGTTTCCGAGGGCCGCCCTGTTTATCTGCGCGACGTGGCGGAGATCCGCGATGGCCCCGCGGAGCCTTCTGACTACGTGCTCTTCGGGTTAGGGCATGGATCCGGCAAAGTCCAGGCCGGCCCCATGGGCGAGTATCCCGCGGTGACCCTCAGCATTGCCAAACGCAAAGGCAAAAACGCGGTCACGGTTGCGAATGCGGTCCTCAAAAAGGTCCGCTTGCTGGAGGGCTCGGTGATCCCTAAAGGGGTCGAGATGACCGTCACCCGGAACTACGGCGAGACGGCGCAGGAGAAATCCAACGAACTGCTCCAGCACCTTCTGCTCGCTACCTTGTCCGTAACCGCGCTCATTGCCCTGGCGCTCGGCTGGCGCTCGTCCATGGTGGTCTTGGGGGCGATCCCCGTGACCCTGGCCATGACCCTGTTCCTGTATTTCATTTATGGTTACACCCTGAATCGGGTTACTCTTTTCGCTCTGATCTTCTCCATCGGAATCCTGGTTGATGACGCGATCGTCGTGGTGGAGAACATCACGCGCCACTTCCATCTTCCACAGAACAAGGGCCGCCCGATCGCCGACATCGCGGTCGAGGCCGTGGACGAAGTGGGCAACCCGACCACGCTCGCCACTTGGGCCGTCATTGCGGCCATCCTGCCGATGGCTTTTGTGGGCGGCCTGATGGGTCCGTACATGCGGCCCATTCCCATTGGCGCGTCCGTGGCCATGCTTTTTTCGCTCCTCATCGCTTTTGTGATTTCTCCCTGGGCGTCCATCCGCATCTTGAAGCGTGAAGGGGATCATCACAAAGCAGAGGGCCAGGAAGGTTGGAGCACCCGCCTCTATCGCCGCTTGATGACGCCTTTGCTGATTGATGCGCGCAAGCGGCGCGGTTTCCTCGTGGGTGTCGTGCTCCTACTGCTCCTGGTGTTGACAATGCCTTTGCTCAAAATCGTGCGCGTCAAGATGCTGCCCTTTGACAATAAGAGTGAGTTCCAGGTGATCGTGGATATGCCGGACGGCACCACGCTCGAACAGACGGCCACGGTCACGCGTGAGATCGCCCGGCGCATCGCGCAGGAGCCGGAGGTCATCAACTACCAGGTGTACGCCGGCGCGGCGGCGCCTTACAACTTCAATGGACTCGTGCGGCATTATTTCCTGCGCCAGGCGCCGAACCAGGCGGATATTCAGGTGAACCTGCTTCCCAAGGCGGAGCGCTCCGCGCAGAGTCATGACATCGCCAAGCGCGTGCGGATAGCTATTCAACCCCTCGGCGACAAATATGGCGCGCGATTGAAAGTGACCGAGATTCCTCCCGGCCCGCCGGTCCTGCAGACTTTGGTGGCCGAAATCTACGGCCCCGACGAGCGCCAGCAGCTTGAAGTGGCGCGACAGGTGCGCGACGCCTTCAAGCGTACTCCGGGCGTGGTGGACGTGGATTGGTATGTCGAAGACCCCCAGTCTCAATATCGCTTTGTAGTGGACAAGGAAAAGGCCGCCCTGAACGGCGTCTCGGCGGATCAGATTACCCAAACCCTGAGCATGGCCCTGAGTGGCGCGGTGGCCGGCATCGCCCATCAGGCCAAGGAGAAAGAAGACGTCGATATCGTGCTTCAACTCCCCCTGAGGGATAGAACCAGCCTCACTGACCTCGGGGAGATTCGCGTGGCGTCGGCGAAGGGGACGCTGGTTCCCCTCAGCGAGTTGACCCGCATCGACGCCGGCACCATCGAGAAGAGCATCTACCACAAAAACCTCAAACGCGTGGTCTACGTTACGGGTGATGTGGCCGGCAAGGAAGAAAGCCCCGTCTATGCCATCCTCAGCGTCTCGAAGGAACTGGACAAGATCGAAACGCCCTCCGGCACTACTCTCGTGCGCTACCTCACCCACCAACCCTTCATGACCGACCAAGTTTCGATGAAGTGGGACGGGGAATGGCAAATCACCTTTGAAGTTTTCCGCGACTTGGGCTTTGCCTTCGCCGTGGTGCTGGTGTTGATCTATGTCATCGTGGTGGCGTGGTTCCAGTCGTTTCGCGTGCCGCTCGTCATTATGGCCCCGATTCCGCTGACGCTGGTCGGCATACTTCCGGCCCACGCCCTGATGGGAGCTTTCTTTACGGCCACCTCGATTATCGGATTCATCGCGGGCGCGGGGATTATCGTCCGGAACTCGATTATCCTCGTTGACTTCATCGAGCTTCGCCGGAAGCAGGGGTTGCCGCTCGAGGAAGCCGTCGTGGACGCCGGCGCGGTGCGCTTCCGGCCTATGCTCCTGACCGCTGCCGCCGTAGTGGTAGGGGCGTTTGTTATACTGTTTGATCCTATATTTCAGGGTTTGGCAATTTCGTTGATGGCCGGCGAAGTGGCTTCCACGTTCTTGTCGCGCATGGCGGTGCCGGTGCTGTACTACTTGCATGCGAGGAGAAGTTGAGAGTCGAGAGTCGAAAGTCGAGAGGCCGAGGAGCCAGGCGCCGACTCCGCCGGTGCATCCCACTTTCCGGGCTGAAAGCCCGGCTCTGGAGTGCGGCAGCTTGCTGCCGCCTTTGTCCAGGCCAGCTTGCTGGCCGTCCGGGATTGCCGATTCCGTCTCGTGCGGCGCGAGCAAGCTCGCGCGAGGAAGGTGGCAGCTTCGCTGCCGCACTCCAAAGCGCCTGCGGCGCTGACCTTTCTTGGAGGTAAATGCATGGATGTGAATCGTTGGCTAAGGTTGATTGCCGGCACGTTCGTTCTGGCCAGCATTTTGTTGGGTTATTATGTGAGCGCCAAATGGTTTTTCTTCACGGGGTTTGTGGCCTTGAATCTGATTCAATCGGCCTTTACCAACTGGTGCCCCATGATGACTTTTTTGCGAAAGCTGGGTGTGAAAGCCTGAAAAGGTCCAGGTATTTAGGTTAGAATTGAAATGGACCCGCGTAAAGGCAATTCCCGTGGGGTGTGGCGCTGGTTCCCACGGCCGAGTACGCTGTGTGAAAACCTCGCCGGATGAGGCAACGGATCCAGGTGAGGACGCCCTCACCCGCCTGCGGGCCGTAGCGGGCTGAGCGCCCTGAGCGTCCGTAAGCCTTCGGCGAGCGAAGGCCCGTCCCACGCCGGCTGGTGAAAGCGCCGTCGCGGGCCACCCTCTCCCCCAAGGGGGAGAGGGCTGAGTCTTCACACGGATTCTGACGCCGTGGGCTACGTTACGCCGGCCCTGCGGGCCTTAGATAAGGAGGAAAGCGGTATGGGGAAGGAAACGGTGAGCCTTGTTGACAACCGCACCGGAACGTCCTGTGAAGTGCCTATTTTTAAGGGCACCATTCGGGCTATGGACCTGCGAAAGATCAAGACTGATTCCGAAGACTTCGGAATGATGACTTACGATCCGGCATTTATGAACACGGCGTCCTGCCAGAGCTCCATAACTTTTATCGATGGCGATAAGGGCATTCTGCGCTATCGCGGCTATCCCATTGAGCAACTCGCTGGAAAGTGCACCTTTCTCGAGGTCGCTTATCTTATCCTTTTCGGTGAGCTCCCGACCGCCGCACAACTGAAAGAGTGGACCAACAAAATCACCTATCACACGATGGTGGTCGAGACCACCAAGAAATTCCTGGAGGGGTTTCGTTACGACGCCCACCCCATGGGTATGTTCATCAGCGCCGTCGCAGGTCTATCGACGATTTACCCTGATGCTCGCAAAGTGCACGATCCGGAGCTTCGGGCCTTGCAGATTCAGCGGCTGATCGGGAAAGTGCCGACGATTGCGGCCTACACCTACCGCCACAGCCTTGGTTACCCCTACATTTATCCCGACAATGACCTCAGCTATACGGCCAACTTCATGAACATGCTCTGGAGGATGGTCGAGCCTAAGTACAACGCGAATCCCGCCTTGTCCAAGGCCCTGGACATCCTTTTTATTCTTCACGCCGATCATGAACAGAATTGCAGCACCAACGTCATGCGCGCGGTGGGCAGTTCAGAGGCGGATCCGTTTGTTTGCGTTGCCGCCGCTGCTGCCGCGCTCTCCGGACCTCTGCACGGTGGCGCCAATGAAGAGGTGCTGAAGATGCTTGAAGAAATCGGCACCAAGGACAAAGTCCCTGCCTACATCGAGCGCGTCAAGTCCGGACGCGTAAGACTGATGGGGTTCGGTCACCGCGTTTACAAGAACTACGACCCTCGCGCCAAGATCATCAAATGGGCCGCCGATCAAGTATTTGAAGTTACAGGGAAGAATCCCAAGCTGGAGATTGCGCTCGAGCTCGAGCGCATCGCCTTGCAGGACGAATATTTTGTTAAGCGCAGGCTCTATCCTAACGTGGACTTTTACTCGGGGATCATTTACCAGGCTTTGGGCTTCCAGCCGGAGATGTTCACCGTTCTTTTTGCCATCCCGCGCACGGTCGGTTGGCTTGCGCAGTGGAACGAGATGCTCCAGGACCCCGAGCAAAAGATTGCACGCCCGCGGCAGATTTATACGGGTTACGAATGCCGGGATTGGGTTCCGATCGAGCAACGGTCCGCGCAAACAACCGCGGCGGCGTAGAGAGGAGACGTCCATTCCCCCGCCTAGCGGGGGAGGGGGTTACACAGGACCCACGGCTGGCGCCGTGGGCCACATTCTTGCGCCCGTCGGCTGACGGGCTGACTTGCTTAACGGTTTTCTGACTCGGGACACCAGGAGGTCTTTGCTCATGGAAAACTTTTTGATTTTCGGTCTCTTTTGCGTGGTCTGGTTCCTGGTCCTGCCACGCATCCCCGGAATCTCACGTTTTACTTGAGCGCGGCGTTGGGCCTCCCCGGCGGGGAGTTCCAAACAAAAAAGCTGTGACATCAAGCCTAAGGAGTGAGTTCGATTTGCTGCATCGGAGGCGAGCTGGAAGCTCGCGCTCCCTGCGACATCAAGCCTAAGGAGTGAGCTCGATTTGCCATGCCTATCTTTGAGTACGCCTGTTCCAAGTGCGGACACGTCTTCGAAAAACTCGTTTTGACACGCCATCAGGAGCCGCCGCCGTGCCCGCAATGCGGATGGAAGCGCGTGGAGCAGAAGTTCTCGACCTTTGCCACCGCCGGCGCCACGCGCCATGCCGCTGGTGGCGCGTGCGCACCTGCGGGCGGCGGTTGACGCTTGTGATCGGGAGGCAGGCTGCTTCCCTTTGGTTTGGTTGGAGCCCAATAGTTCGAGAAAGAGATCGCACTCTGTCCGGACAACTTCAGTGCCTACCCAGATAAATGGCTTGCTGCGAGCGCCTTCGACCGCCCCATGAACCCTGCGACGATCACGGAGTACATTAAGAGAATGCCCGCGCGTGCGAAGGGGGAGCCTGCGGACTACCTTCGTGCACTATCTGCGGGATACTTGTTCCTGGGGCAAGAGCTTGAGAGCCGGGGCGGGCCGGGTGAGGGGGTTCGTGCTAAGCTACTTATTGTCAAGTTGAGGTCAAGTTGAGATTCAAGCATTCAAGAGATTTTGTCAAAGCCTGTGAGTTGGAGTATCCTATGAGACTTTCATCTCCAATACTCTCTGAGACCGAGCGATGAGCGAACCTTTGCCGCAAGTTTCCAATTCGACCCCAGCAAGCACACCTCAGCCGCAGTTGCAGCGGCGGCTTGGCATCCTGAACGCCACTTCCATCAACATGTCGAACATGATCGGCATCGGGCCGTTCATCACGGTCCCGCCCATTCTTGCCACGATGGGCGGGCCACAGGCGCTTATCAGTTGGTTCGTCGGGGCCCTCCTCGCTATTTGCGACGGGCTGGTGGTCTCGGAGCTGGGCGCCGCTTTGCCGGGGTCGGGTGGACCTTATGTGTTCCTGCGCGACACCTTCGGCCGCGAGCGCTGGGGCAAACTCATGGCCTGGATGTTCATCTGGCAGTTTCTCTTCTCGGGCACTCTGGAGATCGCATCCGGAAGCATCGGCATGGTGCAATACCTGAGTTTTCTCTGGAAGGACCTCGCATTGCATCCCTGGCGGATCAAATTCCTGGCCGCAGGGATTTCGGCCTTGGTAATGCTCTCCTTATATCGAAAGATACAGGATATTGCCCGGCTTATGATGATTCTCTGGATCACCACTTTGGTGACCACCGGCTGGGTGATCGTTTCCGGCCTGGCGCGCATGAACCCGCACTTGGCCTTCGATTTCCCACCTCATGCGTTCAGCTTGAATTGGGCATTTTTATTGGGGTTGGGCAATGGAACCGTGCTGGTGATCTACAACTACCTCGGCTACAACCAGGTCTGCTACCTGGGCGGGGAAGTGAAACGTCCGGAACGAACCATTCCTTACGCCGTAATCCTCTCCATATTGGGCGTCACCGTCATCGACTTCCTTCTCTCCTTCAGTTTCGTTTCCGTAGTTCCGTGGCGAGAGATGATAAAGGAAGGGTCACTGGCTTACAACGCCGTGGCATCGGTCTTCATGGGCAGGATCTACGGCCGGTGGGGGGCCTTGGTGATTTCAGCGATGGTACTGTTCACGGCCTTTGCCTCTGTATTTGCCCTGATGCTGGGGTATTCGAGAGTGCCCTACGCCGCCGCGCAGGATGGCGCCTTCTTCCGCTACTTCGGAGTGCTGCACCACAAAGGGGAGTTTCCCCATCGCTCGCTGGTTCTGGTCGGGTCGCTTTGCATCATCGCCAGCTTCTTCGGGTTGGTGCAGATCATCACGGCTTTGATCCTGGCGCGAGTCCTGGTGGTTTTCATCGGCCAGATCACCGGCTTGTTCATCATGCGCCGGTACCGCCATGAAATAAACCTGCCTTTCAAGATGTGGCTTTATCCTCTGCCCGCCATACTCGCATTAATCGGTTGGGTATATGTATTCGTCAGTCCTTTAGGCCAGCCGGGGGGATGGAGATTCATGCTCTATGCCTTCGGGACGATCATTGCCGGATTAGCCGCCTACCTCGCCCTGGCCGCCCAAAAGCGCGATTGGCCTTTTGCTGCTCGAACGTAGCGGCATGTCGGGCTCCTTCGAGCTGTACCTGCAAACCATACCCCAGGTCGCGATGTAGGGGCGGCCCTATTGGCCGCCCGGGCAAGCACAAAGGTTGCCCCCATATTGGCGTCGCCAGGCGCGACACCCGCACCACATCTGCATTCTTTTGGTATAATAGGGCCATAGTGGAAGGGCGGCTCTTTTCGGGTAACACGAGCGCGGGGAGTGCGAGAATACGGAGGTATGTCCACGCGTGCTTCTTTCTTCGAGGCCGACCGGAGCTCCACTTTGTTGGCGCGCGGCTACTTTACGAGGGGCCGCGGACCTCAAACACGGAGGTCCGCGCTACCAAAGCGGGGGCACGTTTGAATTTGGGGGTATTCCAGGAATACTATGGCAACCACGCACGTTGAATTGAAAGAAAGCGAATTATTTGCAGAGCAGAAGAGGATCATCAACGATCTGAGCATTCAGGTCGCAACTGTAAACGGCTCCGGGAGCCAAACGGCCAACACAGTCCTGTTGAGGGCCATCTTCCAGATGGGGATTCCTGTCTCCGGCAAGAACCTTTTTCCCTCCAACATCGCCGGCCTGCCAACTTGGTTCACCATTCGCGCTTCCAAAGACGGGTACATCGCCCGCCGGAAAGACAGCGAATTCTTGGTGGCCATGAACCCTGAGACCGCTGAGGAAGACGTACTTACGCTGAAGCCGGGTGCCGCCTGTGTATACGACGAGCGCCTGAACCTGAGACGGCTTCGCGACGATGTGGTCTTTTACCCGGTGCCTTTTGACCAGCTCGTGGCGCCGGTTTGCCCCGACGCTCGCTTACGCAAGCTCGTCCGCAACATGATTTACGACGGCGTGCTCGCCCAGTTGCTGGGCATCGACATGGAGGAGGTCCAGATCGGCCTCCGCAAGCAGTTCAAGAAGAAAGCCAAGGCAGTTGACTTGAACTTTAACGCCGCGCTGGCCGGCTACGACTACGCCACCAAAAATTTCCAGAAGCAGGACCCCTACTACCTGGAGCGCATGGACGCGACGCGCGGGAAGATTATCATTGACGGCAACTCGGCTTGCGCGCTGGGGGCGATGTTCGCCGGCGTCACCGTGGTGACCTGGTACCCCATTACTCCTTCCTCGTCGGTCTGCGAGACTTTAATCGAGTACATGAAGCGCTACCGCGTGGATAAAGAAACCGGGAAGGCTACCTTCGCCATCGTCCAGGCCGAGGACGAGTTGGCCGCCGTCGGCATGGTAATGGGGGCCGGCTGGGCGGGGGCGCGGGCCATGACGGCTACCTCCGGCCCCGGCATTTCTCTCATGTCGGAGTTCACGGGCTTTGGCTACTACGCAGAGATTCCCGCGGTTATTTTCGACATCCAGCGGGTCGGGCCTTCGACTGGTTTGCCGACGCGGACAGCGCAGGGCGATATATTGAAGAATGCAGTACTCTCCCACGGCGACACCAAGCACATTATGCTGATTCCATGCTCCGTCGAGGAGTGCTTCACACTGGCGATCGACGCATTCGATTTGGCGGAAGAATTCCAGACTCCCGTGTTCGTCATGAGCGACCTGGACCTGGGGATGAATAACTGGATGGCCGATCCTTTCCCCTATCCGGAAAAGCCCATTTCACGCGGCAAGGTGTTGGACGCTGAAGATGTCCGCCGCCTGGGCGGTTTTCATCGCTACAAGGATGTGGATGGAGACGGAATCGGATACCGCACTTTACCCGGCACGGCCGAACCTCTGGCCGGTTACTTCGCTCGCGGCAGTGGCCACAACGAGAAGGCCATCTACAGCGAACGTCCCAACGATTATGTCGGCAACATGGACCGCCTGTCACGCAAGTTCGAGACGGCTCGCACCAAGGTCCCCAAGCCGTTGATCCAGGAAAACAGCAAAGGCGAAGTGGGCATCATCGCCTATGGCACCAGCCATTGGGCGGTCGTGGAAACCCTCGACCAACTCAAGAGGGAGCATGATATTGAAGCCGGCTATTGCCGGCTGCGGGCTTACCCATTCTCGATGGAAGTCCACGACTTTATCCGCCGCCACACTCGGGTTTACGTTATTGATCAGAACCGCGACGCGCAGATGTTGAGCCTTTTCCGTCTGGATCTGGAACCCGAGCAGATCAAGAAGCTGCGCAGCGTGCGGCATTACGATGGCCTGCCCATTGATGCGCGCAGTGTTACGGAGGAGATTGCTACCCAGGAGGGAAAGAACTGAAATGGCTACCGCTACGGTCCCGCCGGCATCGCCGGTCAAAGTCAATCGTCTCGGCCTCGAGATGGCCAATTACAAGGGCAATAAAAGCACGCTTTGCGCCGGGTGCGGTCACAACGCCATCTCGGAGCGCATCATCGAGGCCTGCTACGAAATGGGTGTCGAGCCGCATCGTGTGGCCAAGCTTTCGGGCATCGGCTGCTCCTCGAAGAGCCCGGCCTATTTCCTGCGCACTGCCTATGGTGTGAACTCGCTCCACGGGCGTATGCCCTCCATTGCCACAGGCGCCATGCTGGCGAACCGAAATCTGATTGCCCTGGGAGTGAGTGGCGACGGCGACACCGCCTCGATCGGGGTCGGCCAGTTCGTGCACCTGATGCGGCGGAACATGCCCCTGATTTACATCATCGAGGATAACGGCGTTTACGGGTTGACCAAGGGCCAGTTCTCCGCCACCGCCGATATCGGTTCCAAACTCAAGACCGGCGTGCTGAACGACCTTCCCCCCATCGACACCTGCGCGCTCGCCATCCAACTCGGCGCCACCTATGTGGCCCGGTCCTTCTCGGGCGACAAGAGGCAGCTATTGGCCTTACTGAAAGGTGCCTTGGCCCACAACGGAACTTCGATGTTGGACGTAATTTCTCCCTGCGTGACTTTCAACGATCACGAGGGATCGACCAAGAGC
>Ga0187808_10000354_pt1 | contig 13655 bp, 9 predicted proteins | sample NC_wetland_sal_i_5_FD_132427 | JGI IMG/M metagenome (GOLD analysis project Ga0187808, IMG submission 132427) | Wetland sediment microbial communities from Neuse River Estuary, North Carolina, USA - ASW_3 | ecosystem: Environmental > Aquatic > Freshwater > Wetlands > Sediment | place: USA: North...
GGACAGCAAGCTGGACACGGCGGGCGCGGAGCCCGTCACCGACGCCATCCGCGTGGCGGGAGGAAAGCCCAGGTCGCAACGGTCAGCGAGCTCCCGTTCTGAATAACCAACCGGATCCCAGCGGATCAGGGCCTGCACGACGGGAACCCCCGCGTCGGCGTGGACCAGCACCGTCCCCTCCGCGTGCACCAGGGCGGCGGCCGCCAGCCAGCGGCGCAGTGCCTCCTCGCCGGCGCGCAGGCTGGGGCGGCCGAGCAGCGCCCACCCGTCGAGCAGCAGCGCGGCGGCGTACTGGCCGAGCGGCTCGGCGCCCGGAGTGGCGATGACCAGCGCGGGCTCGTCGGGAACCGCCGTGATCACCGACTCGCCGCCGGAAGAGCGGACCTTGACGCCAGGGAAGGCGCGACCGAGTTCTTCGGCGGTACGGGCCGCGCCCGTCACGATCGCGCGGATCCTGTCATGGCCGCACCTGGCGCATTTCCAGGCGCCGGCCAGCGCGCCGCACCATCTGCAGTCTGGCACCGCGTTCGGGCCGGCCAGCCGCAGCGGCCCGGCGCACTGGGCGCACCGGGCCTGGGACCGGCATCGTTCGCAGGCGATCGCCGCCAGATACCCACGGCGCGGCACCTGGACGAGCACCGGGCCATTGGCGAGCGCGCCGCGCACGGTGCGCAGCGCCAGGCTGGGCAGCCGCGCCGTGACCGCCGCCTCGTCCCTGGCCAGCTCCGCTTCGTCGGCCGCGGGCCGCACCCTAGGCGCGACCTGCCGCAGCGTCACCCGGTCCGGCTCAAGCGAGCGCGCCCATCCGGATCCGACCAGCTGGGCGAGCTCGGCGGTGCGGGCGAACCCGCCGATGAGGGCCGCCGCGCCCGCCCGGTGCGCGCGCAGCGCCAGCACCTCCCTGGCGTTCGGGTAGGGAGCACGGGGCTCGGCGTGCAGGTCGTCGCCGTCGTCCCAGAGCACCACCAGGCCCAGGTCACGGACGGGCGCGAACATCGCCGCGCGGGTGCCGGCCGTGATCAGGACATCGCCGCGGAGCGCGGCGAGCCAGCGGCGGTACCGTTCGGCGGGGCCGAGGTCGGCGGTGAGCGTGACGTGGGCGGCGCCGACGGTCGTCAGCGCCGCGCCGACCCGGGCGAGGTCGCGCGCGTCCGGCACGACGATCACCACGCCGCGGCCCGCGCTTGCGCTCGTGGCGGCGGCGCGCGCGATCTCGTCCGGCCAGGTGGCCCCCGGCAGCGCGGTCCACGCCGCGCGGGCCGGCCGTGCCTGGCTGAGCGCGTCGAGGAACGCGCGCCCCGCCGGGTACCTAGCCCACGAGCCCGGGTCGGGCCGCTCCTGGGTGGCCCGCGCCGTCGCGGCTCGGGGGGCCGCCTCGGTCGCGGCGTGCCGCTGCGGGACCGCGAGCCGTAGCACGTCGGCGAGCGTGCCGGCGTACCGGTCGGCGACGGCGCGGGCCAGCCCGGCGATCTCTTGTGTCAGCACCTGCTCGGGCGACACCACCCGCTGCAGGAAGTCCAGCCTGCCGCGGTGCTCGCTGGCTTGCGCTCGTTCGAGGACGAAGCCGTCCGTGAGCTGTCCGGCGAACCTGACGCGTACCCGGACGCCGGGACGCGCCTGGTCCGCGAGCCGTTCCGGGACCAGGTAGTCGAACGCCCGGTCCAGGTGGGCGAGCGGGATGTCCACGGCGATCCTGGCGACCGGATTGTCGGCGGCGGGGTTCAGCGTCTTGGCTGGCTTGGCTGGCTCGGCTGGTTTGGCTTGCTTGGCGGCCTTCGCGGTCTTGGCTGGTTTGCCGGTCTTGGCGGGGTTGCCGGTCTTGGCGGGGTTGCCGCTCCCGGCCGTCTCTCCGCCCTTCGGGGGCTCCGCGCCGGGTGGCGATCCCGTGTCCGGACGCGCGGTTCGCGCGCCGTCGTCCTGGGTATTCGCCACGTTCCCGTCCTACCAGAAAATGCGGAGTTAACGGGACGGGCGGGCTCTGGGCGGGGTGGACGGTGGCACGCTTTGGCCGATTTACGCGCTATGTCCCGATGTGCTCCCCACCCTTGCGCGGATGAATGTCCCATACAGCGGCCTATCGCAAGATGAATGTCCCATTCATCTGCCTGCTGGGCGATGCGGGGGCAACGCAGCGCGAGCGGCCGGGCACGGGAAGCCGCAGTTCCCGTACCCGGCCGCTCGCGGGTTGCTAGTTGATCAGGTCGTTGAATTCGCCAGTGCGCAGGGCGCTGACCATCGCGCGGACGGCACCGGCCGGGTATATCAGCGCCGTGCCCTGCGGGTCGCGCGAGTTACGCATCGCGACCGTGGCTGAGTCGAGGCGGGCGAGCTCAACGCATGCGCCCTGGGAGTTGCTGCGCTGGCTCTTCCGCCAAGTCGCGCCCTCTAGTTGCGCGGCGGAGATCCCGTTGTGAATGTCTTGCATCGTTTCTCGTCTCCTGACGCATTGATATGGTCCGTCGGCCAGCACCTGCTGCCACGGCCCCAGCGCGCTGGCGCCAGCCGCCAACCGCGGCTGGCTCCTGTCGGTCTCTTGAGCTCCCCCGGACTTACGGAACCGAGCTTATCGTATGCACGTGCATTCGCAAGGGATTACGCACTCTCATACGCATACGCATTTGCACGCCCGTCGGCTTATCCGTGATTGCGGCTACCCCAAATCGGGGGCATCACACACGCGGCTCACGTGCCGCCTATACCACAACTTGTTGTAATCGCAGCCTATCGTCCGGTAATCATCACAGATCAGAATCTCAAGGCGCGACCGTTGCGACAATGCCCTGAATCCGCTTACGGGAAGGAGGCAGGGGGCCGGTGGCAGCAGGCCGGTGGCAGGGGGCCGGTGGCAGGAGGCCGGTGGCAGGGGGCCGGTGGCAGGGGGCCGGTGGGCCGGCCTGGTTTACAGGCCGGCCGCGGCACGCAGCTGGGTGGCTCGGTCGGTCCGCTCCCAGGAGAAGTCCGGCTCGTTGCGGCCAAAGTGGCCGAAGGCCGCCGTCTGGGAGTAGATCGGCCGCAGCAGGTCGAGGCTCGCGATGATCGCTCGCGGCCGCAGGTCGAAGACCTCCGTGACCGCGTCCTGGATGCGCTCCACCGGCACCGTCTCGGTGCCGAAGCACTCCACGAAGAACCCGACCGGCTTGGCCTTGCCTATCGCGTAGGCGACCTGTGCCTCGCACCGATCCGCCAGGCCCGCCGCGACTACGTTCTTGGCGACCCAGCGCATCGCGTACGCGGCGCTGCGGTCCACCTTGGACGGGTCCTTGCCGGAGAAGGCGCCGCCGCCGTGGCGGGCCATCCCGCCGTACGTGTCGATGATGATCTTGCGACCGGTCAGGCCCGCGTCGCCCATGGGGCCGCCGACCTCGAACCGCCCGGTCGGGTTGACGAGCAGCCGGTACCCGGTGGTGTCGATGTCGAAGGTGGAGATCACCGGGTCGACCACGTAGTCCTTGATGTCGGGAGCGAGGAGTTCCTTGAGGTTGATGTCCGGCGCGTGCTGGCTCGATACGACAACGGTGTCGAGCCGCACCGCCTGGTCCCCCGAGTACTCGACGGTCACCTGCGTCTTGCCGTCCGGCCGAAGGTACGGGACCGTGCCGGAACGGCGCACGTCAGAAAGCGTCCGCGCGAGCCGGTGCGCCATCATGATCGGCAGCGGCATCAGTTCGGGAGTCTCCCGGCAGGCGTAGCCGAACATCAGGCCCTGGTCGCCCGCACCCTGACGGTCGTAGTCCTCGGTACCCTCCCCCTCGCGGTACTCGAACGCGTCCGTCACGCCCTGGGCGATGTCCGGCGACTGGGCGCCAATGGAAACAGACACGCCGCAGGACGAACCGTCGAAGCCCTTGGCCGAGGAGTCGTAGCCGATCTGAAGGATCTTCTCCCTGATGATGCCGGGAATGTCAACGTACGTCTTGGTGGTGACCTCGCCCGCGACATGGACCTGGCCCGTGGTGATCAGCGTCTCCACCGCCACCCGACTGCCCGGGTCGTCCTTCAGCATGGCGTCGAGGACGGCATCGCTGATCTGGTCAGCCATCTTGTCTGGGTGACCCTCGGTAACCGACTCCGAGGTAAACAGCCTACGGGCCACGTTTCTCACTCCATCCTTAGCATCATCTCGGCCTCGCAGAGTCTAACCGCAGGACCGTCAAGGTGTTAGGTCACTAAGTTAAGACGCGCTTCTACCAGTTTCAGTACAACGTCCGCGAGCGCGTTCTTCGACTGGCGCGCGATGGTTGTCTCGGTCCCGTCGCTGCCGAGCACGAGGGCCTCGTTGTCGCTGGTGCCGAAGCCCTGGCCGTTCCCTACCGGGTTGACCACGAGCAGGTCGCAGCCCTTGCGGGCAAGCTTGTCCCTTGCGGCGTCAAGGCCCGGGTCCGTCTCGGCGGCGAAACCGACGATGACCTGGTGCGGCTGGCCGCCCGCCGGCGTCGCCGCACGGCGGGCCACAAGATCGGCGAGGATGTCGGGATTTTCGATGAGCGCGATCGGTTCAGGCGCCCGGCCGTCTTTCTTGATCTTCGAGTCGACGCGGGTCACCGGCCGGAAGTCGGCGACCGCGGCGGTCATCACGACGGCGTCCGCGGCATCGGCCTGGGCGAGCATCGCGGCGTGCAGCTCGCGGGCCGACACCACCCTGATCACCGTCACTCCGGCCGGATCGGGAAGCTCGACGTTCGCGGCCACCACGGTCACGTCGGCGCCGCGCGCGACCGCCGCCCGCGCGAACGCGTAGCCCTGCCTGCCCGTGGACCAGTTCCCGAGGAAGCGGACCGGGTCGAGTTCCTCGCGCGTCCCGCCCGCGGAGATGAGCACCCGGCGCCCGGCCAGCGGACTGGCGGCGGGGTGCGTTCCTGATGAAATTATCTGTTCCGCCAGCGCGAAGAGTTCGGCCGGTTCCGGCAGTCGTCCCCGGCCCGTGTCGGGGCCGGTCAGTCGGCCGACGCCGGGATCGACGACGATCGCGCCCCGGTCGCGCAGCACCGACACGTTGTGCCGGGTGGCCGGGTGCTCCCACATCTCGGTGTGCATCGCGGGCGCGAAGAGTACAGGGCAGCGCGCGGTGAGCAGCGTGCTGGTGAGAAGATCCGATGCCATGCCCGCGGCGGCCCGGGCCAGCACGTCGGCCGTCGCGGGGGCGACCAGGACCAGGTCCGCCGTCTGGCCGAGACGAACGTGCGGCACCTGTGCGACGTCGGACCAGACGTCGGTGGTCACCGGCTCGCCAGACAGCGCCGCCCACGTGGGCTCGCCAACGAAGCGGAGCGCGTCCGGGGTCGGGATGACGCGCACCCGGTGGCCGCCCTCCGTTAGGAGGCGGAGCAGCTCACAAGCTTTGTACGCGGCGATTCCCGCGCCGACGCCGAGTATGACGCGCGCCATGAGGCAGTACCTGAGCGGTGAACCCGCTCTAGCCCTCCGTGGCCTCCACCTTGAGCAGCCGCTCGCGGGTCTCGCGCAGCGCGATCGACAGCGGCTTCTCCTGGACGCGGGTCTCGACCAGCGGTCCGACGTACTCAAGCAGGCCCTCACCGAGCTGCGAGTAGTAGGCGTTGATCTGCCGTGCCCGCTTCGCCGCCATGATCACGAGCCTGTACTTGCTGTCCACGACATCCAGGAGCTCGTCGATCGGTGGGTTGATGATGCCGTCAGCGGTCGGAGTCCCTGCCACGTTTTGCCTTCCTCATTAATCACTGTTAATCAACGTTACCATCTGCCGGCAAACGTCCTCGACGGATGTGTTCACCAGCATGACGTCGAACTCGTCCGCCGCGGCGAGTTCTTCCCTCGCCACGGCGAGACGGCGCTCGACGACGTCGGGAGGCTCGGTGCCCCGCCTGGTCAGCCTGCGGACCAGTTCCTCCCAGGACGGTGGCTTGAGGAACACCAGCAGGGCGTCGTCCTTCATGACCTCACGCACCTGCCGGGCCCCGGCCAGATCGAGCTCCAGCAGAGTCGGCAAGCCCCGTTCGAGCCTGTGCTCCACCGGTTCCCGCGGTGTGCCGTATTTGTTGCCGGCGAACTCCGCCCACTCAAGAAGTTCTCCGGCGACCACCATCCGGTCAAACTCGCGGTCGTCGACAAAATGATATTCCCGTCCGTTCACTTCTCCCGGCCGAGGCCTTCGAGTAGTTACAGAAACGGAAATCCAGACCTCCGGGCTCCGGCGGCGGAGTTCCGCGACGACTGTGCTCTTCCCGACCCCGGAGGGTCCGGAGAGCACAGTCAGTCGCAAGAATTCCTCCGTGCCGCGGACGGGTCGGCGCCTGTTGGCGCGACTCCCCTCGCGGGCACAGCGATTACCGCCTCGCGCGCTTTACCGCCGAGCGAGACAGCCATGCCCTCGCGCCCGTGCCGGCCGCCCGCTGAGCCGACTTCCTGGGTCAGATATCGGCACCGAACTCCTGCTCAAGCGCGGCGCGCTGGTTGTTGCCCAGACCGCGCACGCGGCGGGATTCGGCAATGCCGAGCCGCTCCATGATCTGCTTCGCACGGACCTTGCCGACGCCAGGCAGCGACTCGAGTAGAGCCGACACCTTCATCTTGCCAATCACGTCGTCTGTTGATCCGTCCTTGATGACCTCAGACAAGGTCGTCGCGCCGCGCTTGAGGCGATTCTTAACCTCGGCGCGTTCCTTGCGTGCTATCGCCGCCTTCTGCAAGGCGTCGGCGCGCTGTTGGGGAGTGAGGGGAGGAAGAGCCACTCGGGGTCACCTCGGGTTTCGTCGGTAAAAAGGTTGGACGGGAGGGGAAACTAGCGAGTCAAGCACCCTTTCGGCAACGCGAACCTCCGTTTATGTCATCACAAATTTAAATAAATTACTCTATGCACACGAAAGATTACACATAGTAGTCAACTGCAGGTCCAGCGGGCGCGTCAGGCTCTCGCAGCGTGATAGCAGCGGTAGCCGCCCGGACCGCCGCGTCCCTGTCCTGTCTGACAAAGAATATGCCTCTTGTCCCCTTCTGAACCCGTGACAGTGCACGACCCCGGCAAGCTGGCACGCGCTCCTTAGCACACCCCGTACCGGGAGCGGATCACCACTCCCGCGAGTCAGCCCCGCCCCGTCTCGCCGGGCAGTCAGGCGGGCCTTCGGCCGGACCCGCTGGCGCGCCGACGCGACGAGAGACGTCACTGTGCCCGGCGTGGCCGCAGACGCCATTGTCAGGCGACCGACCCGGCGCGCTCCCGGCTCGCCAGGTACCGACTGAACAACCCTACACGCTGCGGCGGAACCCCAGCATGGGGGTGGTGCGCCCCGGTGCTTGACGCCCAGGCGCCCAGCTACCGACGAATGCGATTTATGGGATGTAATTGATGGTTTATCCATAATCGTGGATGTTTCTCGCGTGCTTGCCTTGGTCGGACATATTACCCACCGAAGCGCTTCCCACACACACGAATCCCTGAATTATCGCAGGTAGATTCGTGTCGCCGAACACCCTTGCGCCATCGTAGCCCTGTCTTGTGGTACGAGTGAGGCTGCATTCCACTTTTGCTGGCTATCGAGGCCTACTCTGTGCATGCACGAAATGCTTTCGGCCCGATCGGCCCGCCGGACGCGCCGCGCCAGCCGACTGGACGATGCGCGGTCGGCAACGCCCGCCACTTCAGCCCCTGGTGTCCTCCTCGCACACTTCGTGACCATCTCGCCGGGTGAAATGTCCGGAATATGGCGATGAAAATTACACCGGGGGGCATTGGTGCGGCGGGCAGGGCGTCGCGGGCGGTGCGGCGGGCAGGGCGTCGCGGGCGGACGGGCGTCGCGGGCGGGCGGCGGACGGGCGTCGCGGGCGGTGCGGCGGGTGGGGCGGGAGTGGTTAAGCCCGCGACCGGGCCGGGGACGACGCGGCGGAGAGAGGCGGCGACGGCGGCGGCCGCGGCGCCCGGGTCGGGCGACCGGGTGATGGGGCGACCGATCACCAGCAGGTCGGCTCCGGCCCGGATGGCCTCTTCCGGGGTCGCGACGCGCGCCTGGTCGTGCTGCTCCGCCCCCGCCGGGCGAACGCCGGGAGTGATCAGGGTCACGTCCGGCCCCACCTCGGCCCGGACCGCGGCGACTTCATGCGCGGAGCAGACAAGCCCCCGCGCGCCCGCCGCCACCGCCATGGCGGACAGCCGGAGCACCACGTCGCTGACCGGGCAGGACACCCCCATCGCCGACATGTCGCCGTCCCCAAGCGAGGTCAGCACGGTCACCGCGGCCACGTTGCAGCCGGGCGCCGACTCGACGGCGGCCCGGACCATGTCCGGGCCGCCGGAGGCGTGCACGGTGAGGATCTCAGGCCGCAGGCGGGAGACCACGCGGCAGGCTCCCGCCACCGTCGCCGGGATGTCGTACAGCTTCAGGTCGAGGAAGACCTCGACGCCGCTCGCCCCGCGCACGCTGGCCACCACGTCGGGGCCGTAGCGCAAGTAGAGCTCAAGGCCGATCTTGACCGTGGACACGTGCGGCGTGACAAGCGCCGCCCAGCGCGCCGCCGTGTCCAAGTCCGGTGCGTCCAGGGCAACGGCGACCGGTGCTTGCCTCCTCACGCCAGTCTCCTTTCTCGCGAACGGGTTTCTCGCGAATGGGCCGGGCTACACCCAGCTGTGGCGCTCCGCGCCGTATCCGGCGGGTTCGTGAGCACGGCCCACGATGTCTGATACCCGGTCAACGCCCCGTGCTCCCAGTTCTTCCTCAAGCTCTCGCTGGATCCGCGAGCAGGCAGAAGGGTCATGGAACAACACCGTCCCCACCGCTATCAGCGCCGCCCCGGCCAGCAGCAGTTCCAGGGCGTCCCGGCCGGTCCGCACCCCGCCCGCGCCGATGATCGGCACGTCGGGCAGCGCCTCGCGGACCTGCCAGACGCACCGGACCGCCACCGGGCGGATCGCCGGGCCGGACAGCCCGCCGGACAGCCCGGCGAGCGCGGGCCGCATGGTCACCGGGTCGATGGCCATGCCAGGAAGCGTGTTGATCATCGACAGGCCGTCCGCGCCCGCCGACACGCACGACCGCGCAACCGCCACGATGTCGGTGACCTCCGGCGACAGCTTCGCGAAGACCGGGATGTCGTACCTGGCGCTGCCGCGGACCGCGGCTACCACCTGCCCGGCCGCGGCCGCGTCGAGAGCGAACGGGCGTCCGGCCGCGGCGGCGTCCGGGCAGCCGAGGTTGACCTCGATGGCGGTCACGCCGGCCGCGTCCGACAGCCGCGAGGCAAGCTCCCCGTACTCCCGCGCGGTATGGCCCGCGACGCTCACGACGGCCCGCGCCCCGCGCGACAGCAGCCACGGCAGGTCACGCTGGAGGAACCCGTCCATGCCCGGCCCCTGCAGCCCGGCCGAGGACAGCATGCCGCTCGGCGTCTCGGCCAGCCGGGGCGCGGGGTTGCCGGCCCGCGGCTCGAGCGTCACCGACTTCGTGGTGACCGCGCCGATCCTGGCGACGTCGGTGAACTGCGCGAGTTCGCGGCCCGTCCCCGCGCACCCGGACGCGGTCACGATCGGGCTGGGCAGGTCCAGGTGGCCGATCCTAGTCCGCAGGTCAGCCGGCATTCGAGCGCTCCCCCGCGGTGCCGTGGGCCGGCGGGGTGTCCGGAGCCGATGGGGCCGTCGGCGCGGTGACCGAGGCGGGCGCGCCGGGACGCGGCTTCCAGCCCGGCGCGCCGAGCGCGTCGAACGGGATCGTGCCCACGTCGTCCCAGCGGACCGCGTCGCCGCGGAACACCGGCCCGTCCACGCAGGCCCGCACCATCCGGGTGATCCCGTCATTGCCCACGGTGGGCAGCACGCACCCCATGCACAATCCCGTGCCGCACATCATGGTCGGCTCGGTGACCAGCGCCTGCACCGGGATCGCGTACCGGTCGGCCAGCGTGCACACGGCGCGCAGCACGCCGAGCGGCGCGGACGCGTAGATCACGTCGGTGCGCGCCTGCTGGACCACGGTCGGCAGCATGTCCACGACGGACCCGCGCGACCCCAGCGACCCGTCATTCGTCGTGATCACGGCCGAACGCCCCGTCCGCCGCGCGGTCAGCGCGCCGAACACCCGGTCCGCGCTCTCCGCGCCGAGCAGGAAGTCCGTGGGGCAGCTCCGGTCGGCCAGCCGGGCCGACAGGGAGAACAGCGGCGCGGCGCTGGTGCCGACGCCGAGCAGCAAGCAGGATGCCGGGTCGCGCGGCACGGGGAACGGCCTGCCCAGCGGCCCGACCACATCGAGGACGTCGCGCGACCGGCAGTCCGCGAGCCATTGCGTGCCTGGTTCACGCGGCGCGAACACGAACTCCACGGTGCCGCCATGGTCCGGCCGCACGTCGTGCACGGAGAACATCCGCCTGCCGAGCATGGCGGACTGCGGGCCGCCGACCGCGATGGCGATGAACTGGCCCGGGCGGAACCGGGTGGCGATCGCTGGGGCGACCACCGTCATGGCCACGTACGCGTCGACCCGGCGCACCGTGAGCACCGTCCCGCGCACCTGAACCGGTGCCACCCCGCCCTCCCGATCTGACTGCGCCATGCACCCAATCGCCGCCTCAGCCGCGTAGCCCGGCGGCGTGCTCTTGCAGCGAGCGAACGCCCACCTCGCCGCGGATGATGGCCTCGATGCCCTGCACCGCGGCCGCCAGGCCCGCCACGGTCGTCACGCACGGCACGCCCCGGCGGACCGCCGCCGTCCGGATCTCGTACCCATCAAGGCGCACGGAAGCCGACGTCGCGGACGGGCTGCCGAATGGCGTGTTCACGATCAGGTCTACCTCACCGTCCAGGATGCGCGTGACGACGCTCGGCTCACCGCCTGGGCCAGCGCCTTCGCTGTGCTTTCGCACGATCTTGGCACGAACGCCGTTCCTGCGCAGTACCTCGGCCGTTCCTGACGTGGCCCAGATCTCGAAGCCGAGGTCCGCCAGCCGCTTGACCGGGAAGATCATGGCCCGCTTGTCCCTGTTGGCGACCGACACGAACACCCGGCCCTTGACCGGCAGCGACCCGTAGACCGCCGCCTGCGATTTCGCGTACGCCGTGCCGAACGTCTCGTCGATGCCCATCACCTCGCCGGTCGAGCGCATCTCCGGCCCGAGCACGGTGTCCACCCCGGCGCCGGTGACGTCACGGAACCGCCCGAACGGCAGCACGGCTTCCTTCACCGCGACCGGCGCCGACTCGTGGGCGGTCTGCGCGGGCAGCATGCCGGAGGTTCGCAGCGACGTGATCGAGGTCCCCAGCATCACCAGCGCCGCCGCCTTCGCCAGCGGCACCGCGGTCGCCTTCGATACGAACGGCACCGTGCGCGACGCGCGCGGGTTGGCCTCGAGCACGTACAGCACCCCGGCCGCGAGGGCGTACTGCACGTTCAGCAGGCCGCGCACGCCCACGCCGCGCGCGATCCGCAGCGTCGCCTCCCTGATCGCCTCGATATCACCGAGGCCGAGCGTGATCGGCGGGAGCGCGCACGCCGAGTCACCGGAATGGATCCCGGCCTCCTCGATGTGCTCCATCACGCCGCCCAGGTACAGCTGCTCGCCGTCGTACAGGGCGTCGACGTCGACCTCGATCGCGTCGTCGAGGAACCGGTCGATCAGCACCGGGTGGTCAGGTGACGCGGCGGACGCCCGCGAGACGTACCCGCGCAGCGTGGCCTCGTCGTAGACGATCTCCATGCCGCGCCCGCCGAGCACGTACGACGGCCGCACCAGCACCGGGTAGCCGATCTCGGCCGCGGCGGACGCCGCCTCGTCCGCGTTCATCGCGACGTCGCCGCGCGGCGCGGTCAGCCCCGCCTGCGCGAGCACCGAGGCGAACGCGCCGCGGTCCTCGGCCAGGTGGATCGCCTCCGGCGAGGTGCCCACGATCGGCACCCCGGCCGCCTCGAGCGCCCGCGCGAGGCCGAGCGGTGTCTGCCCGCCGAGCTGCACGATCACGCCCGCGACCGGGCCGGACGCCTGCTCGGCGTGCACCACCTCGAGCACGTCCTCCAGCGTGAGCGGCTCGAAGTACAGCCGCGAGGAGGTGTCGTAGTCGGTGGACACCGTTTCCGGGTTGCAGTTGACCATCACGGTCTCGTAGCCGGCGTCGCGCAGCGCGAACGAGGCGTGCACGCAGGCGTAGTCGAACTCGATGCCCTGGCCGATGCGGTTGGGGCCGCTGCCCAGGATGATCACCTTGGGCCTGTCGCCTTCCGGCACCTCGTTGCCCTCGTCGTACGTCGAGTACAGGTACGGGGTGCGGGCCGCGAACTCCGCGGCGCAGGTGTCGACCGTGTGGTACACCGGCCGGACTCCGAGGGCGTGGCGGAGCTTGCGGACTTGTTCGGCCGACAGGCCCCGCAGCTCGGCGATCTGGGCGTCGGAGAACCCGGTGCGCTTGGCCGCCCTCAGCAGATCCCCGTCGAGTGAAGAGGCGGCACCAATCGTTCCGGACATCTCGAGAACTTGAACTACCTGATCCACGAACCATGGATCGATTCCGGTCGCGGCGGCGACGTCGGCGGCGCTCGCCCCCGCCCGCAGCGCCTGCAGCATGGTGTCCAGGCGGCCGTCGTGCGGGGCGCGGCAGCGGTCCAGCAGCCCCGCCGCGTCCCCTGCTGCCTTCTTGAAGCTGAACGGACCGTGGCTGCTCTCCAGCGACCGCTGAGCCTTCTGGAGGGCCTCGGCGAAGTTCCGGCCGATCGCCATCGCCTCGCCGACCGACTTCATGTGCGTGGTCAGCGTGGTGTCCGCGCCGGGGAACTTCTCGAACGCGAAGCGCGGGATCTTGACGACCACGTAGTCAAGCGCTGGCTCGAAGCTGGCGGGGGTCTGTCCTGTGATGTCGTTCGGGATTTCGTCGAGGGTGTAGCCGATCGCGAGCTTGGTGGCGATCTTGGCGATCGGGAAGCCGGTCGCCTTCGAGGCGAGCGCGGATGACCTGGACACACGCGGGTTCATCTCGATGACGACCATGCGGCCGGTCGCCGGGTTGACCGCGAACTGGATGTTGCAGCCGCCGGTGTCCACGCCCACCGCGCGGATGATCTTGATGGCCTGGTCGCGCATCCGCTGGTACTCACGGTCGGTGAGTGTCATAGCGGGGGCGACGGTGACCGAGTCACCGGTGTGCACGCCCATCGGGTCGACGTTCTCGATCGAGCAGACGATGACGACGTTGTCGTTTCTGTCGCGCATCAGCTCGAGCTCGAACTCTTTCCAGCCGATGATCGACTCCTCGAGGAGGACCTCGGTGGTCGGGCTCGCGTCCAGGCCCGCGCCTGCGATCCTTCTCAGGTCGCCTTCGTCGTAGGCGATGCCGGAGCCGGCCCCGCCGAGCGTGAAGGACGGCCGTACGACTATGGGGAGGCCGAGCTCGCGCGTCGCGTCGAAGCACTCCTCGATCGTGTGGCAGATCCTGCTGCTCGGGACCTCCGCGCCGAGGGCCGTGACGATCTCCTTGAACCGCTCGCGGTCCTCGCACGCCTCGATCGCGTCGATGTCGGCGCCGATGAGCTCGACGCTGTACTTGCGCAGCGTGCCGGCCTCGTGCAGCGCGACCGCGGCGTTGAGCGCGGTCTGCCCGCCCAGCGTGGGCAGCACGGCGTCCGGGCGCTCCTTCGCGATCACCTTCTCCAGCACGTCCGTGGTGATCGGCTCCACGTAGGTCGCGTCGGCGAACTCCGGGTCGGTCATGA
>Ga0187808_10000355_pt1 | contig 13627 bp, 10 predicted proteins | sample NC_wetland_sal_i_5_FD_132427 | JGI IMG/M metagenome (GOLD analysis project Ga0187808, IMG submission 132427) | Wetland sediment microbial communities from Neuse River Estuary, North Carolina, USA - ASW_3 | ecosystem: Environmental > Aquatic > Freshwater > Wetlands > Sediment | place: USA: North...
AGTAGCGCTGACCTTCAGGTCAGCAGATTCCCGGTCGAGCTGAGCCCGCCTCCAGGGGTCAGCAGATCTTCTATTGTGTTGACCCCGCGAGGCAGGGTCAGCGCTACACGGAACATGGCTCACACGAGAACACGCCCGATCGGCAGTCCCACCAACTCCCTCTTGAAGGTCTACCGGCGGGCTTTGGAAAAAGGAACAACGCGTGAGGGGTGGTTGGCTGTTGAAGGTCCATTCCTCGTCGAGGAAGCCCTCGCGGCGGCCCCGGCGGTTCGAACGCATAGCGTCCTCGTGGCAGAAAGCGGTGGGGCGAAATTTGTGCGGCTTTTGGATCGGTTGCCCGCAGAAGCAGAAGCTGTGCAGGTTCCGGACCGCCTGTTCGAGCAGGTGGCTCAGACTCAAAACCCTCAGGGGATTGCCGCGCTGGTCGAGTTGCCGCCTCACAAGCTAGGTGCGATCCTGGCGGGGCAGAATCTGCTTCTGCTGGTGGCCTGCGGTCTTCAGGATCCCGGCAATCTGGGCACGCTCTTGCGTAGCGCAGCGGCTTTCGGCGCTTCCGCTGTCTGCACCCTCCCGGAAACTGTTAGCCCTTTCAATCCCAAAGCCGTGCGATCTTCAGCGGGCGCGATCTTCCGCATTCCCATCCTGGCGGGCCTGGCAGTGGTTGACCTCGTGCAGCGTTTGCGAGCGGCTCGAGTTCGCATCGTCGCCGCCGATCGGCACAGCTCCTCACCGCTCGACCAGGCCGATTTGAAAGGTTCGCTCGCTATCATGGTGGGCAGGGAGGCTTCCGGCCTGCCCCCAGAGATTGCCCGCGAAGCTTCTCTGCTCTTGAGTATTCCCATTCGTCCGGGGATGGATTCCGTTAATGTGGCGACTGCGGCAGGTGTTTTTCTTTACGAAGCGGCTCGCCAGCGCGGATTTAGGTATTAAATGAAAGTCCGTGGTCCGTTGTCCGTCGTCCGTTGCCCATTGTTGGTGGAGAATTGTTTCGTTTCGCGGACGGACCCCCGTGCGCACAAGCGATAACTGAGCAGGCACTGCGCACCTCGGGCAACTGACAACGGACCACGGACAGCACGTCACTGATGATTCATAATTAACGAGGCAAAGGATATGAGCCTCTTCGAACCGCCACCAAGCGATGATTTTCCCCCTCAAAAGCCCGAGGGCAAGGGTGCAAGATCGCCCCTCGCCGACCGTATGCGCCCGGAAACAATCGAAGCATTCGTCGGCCAGGTTCACATCCTGGGGCCGGGCAAGCCGCTGCGCAAGCAGATCGAGCGCGATGAGCTTGCCTCGATGATCCTTTGGGGCCCGCCGGGTTCCGGCAAGACCACGCTCGCGACGATTATCGCGCGCAAAACACGCAGCGAGTTCGTGCGCTTCAGCGCCGTTCTTTCCGGCATAAAGGAAATCAAGGGAGTGATGGCCACGGCGGAGAAGGTACGGCAGTACGGGCGAAGGACGGTGCTTTTTATTGACGAAATTCATCGCTTCAACAAAGCGCAGCAGGATGCCTTTCTCCCTTACGTCGAGCGTGGCGACGTGGTGTTGATCGGCGCCACCACGGAGAATCCTTCCTTCGAAGTAATTTCCGCGCTCCTCTCGCGCGCTAAGGTCTACATGCTTTCCGCGCTCTCGACCGATGAGGTCTTGACGCTGCTGGAGCGCGCCTTAAAAGACGAGCAACGCGGCTTGGGCAAGATAAAGGTGGAAATTACACCCGAACTGCTGCGCCAGATCGCCGTGTTTTCCAACGGGGACGCGCGCGCGGCGTACAACACCCTGGAAGTGGCCGTGGCCGCTGCCCCACACGAGGGCGAAGGTGACGCAGCTCGAGCCATGGTTACCGAGGCCATTCTTGAAGACACTCTCCAGCGCAAAATGCTCCTCTATGACAAGGCCGGCGAGGAGCACTACAACCTGATTTCAGCCTTGCACAAGTCGGTGCGCAATTCCGACCCGAACGCCACTCTCTATTGGCTGGGCCGCATGCTCGAGGCGGGCGAGGACCCGCTCTACATCGCGCGCCGCATGATTCGCATGGCCTCGGAAGACATTGGCCTTGCTGATCCCAATGCTCTGGCCGTAACCGTTGGCGCCATGCAAGCGGCGCATTTTGTGGGCATGCCGGAAGGGAACTTGGCGCTGGCCGAAGCCGCTGTCTACCTCGCGCTCGCTCCCAAATCGAATGCGCTTTACGTCGGCTATGGCGAAGTGGCGCAAGACGCGCAAAAGACCCTCGCCGAACCCGTGCCGCTTCACTTGCGCAACCCCGTAACCGGCTTGATGGCCAACCAGGGGTACGGCAAAGGCTACCAATACGCCCACAACGCCCCCGACCGCCTCACCGACATGCAATGCCTTCCCGACAATCTCAAGGACCGCCACTATTACCGCCCAACCGACCAAGGATTTGAGAAAAGATTGAAAGAGAAGATGGCGGCCATTGCGGAATGGAAGAAGAAGTAGTCAAATCCCCTCCGTCACAAACCGCTTAGCGTGTTCTTTCAAAATGCAGCGGTCCTGAACCACAAGCAGTCCGGCGGCGCGGGCGCAGGCGGCAGCTTCTTCGTGGATGACCCCTTCCTGCATCCAAACCACTTTGGCGTGCTTGCGGATGGCGGCCTGGACAACTTCGAGCACGAATTCCGATCGGCGGAAAATCACCACCACTTCGAACGCCTCGGGGACGTCGTCGAGGGCCGCATAGGCTTTCTCGCCGGAGACTGACTGTTCGTTGGGATTAACGGGGATAATGCGGTAGCCGTGGGCCTTCATGTAGGCAGCCACGCCGTAGCTGGGCCGCGCGGGCTTGGAAGAAAGACCGACCACGGCGAGGGTCTTGCAATTCTCGAGGATCTCGCGGATGGAATCGGACATGCCAAACCTCAGCCTTACCTTACTGCCCTGACGGAAGATGCCGCCACGCGTTGCAAGGCCTCGAGGAACTGCTGGTTCTCTTCGTGCTTTCCCACCGTGACGCGCAGGGAGGTGGGGAAGGCATAAAGCTTCATCGGACGCACGATCACTCCCTCGTGAAGAAGCCGGATGAAATCTTCTTCGCAGTCGCGGCCCGTGTCGATCAGCAGGAAGTTTCCCACCGAAGGCGTGTAGTGCACACCCATCAGGGTCAATTCCTGGGTCAAGAATTTCATCTCCCGGCAGTTCATTTCCACCGAGCGCGCCACGTGCTCACGGTCATCGAGCGCCGCCAGTCCCGCCACCTGCGCCAAGCTCGAGGCATTAAAGGGCGACCGGATGCGGTTCAGGCATTCAATCAACTCGCGGTGACCCATGCCGTAGCCCAAGCGTATGCCCGCCAGGCCGTGGACCTTGGAGAAAGTGCGAAGCACCATAATATTCCGGCCCGCGCGCACATAATTCACAGAATGGGAATAATCCGGGCGCTGCACGTAGTCGTAATAGGCCTCGTCCAGCACCACTAGAATCCGCGACGGGATAGCACCCAGGAAGCGGTCCAGTTCTTCTGCCGTGAATATCGTCCCGGTGGGATTGTTGGGATTCCCAAGGTAAACCACCTTGGTCCTTTGGTTGATGGCATGCGCGATGGCAGCGAGATCGAAAGTCATGCCCCGCATGGGCGTCAAAACCAGTCCCGCGCCCATGTCCTCAATTGCCAGACGGTACATGTAAAAAGCCGACTCGGAAGTGATCGCCTCGTCGCCGCCGCCCAAGAAGGTCTTGGCAATCAACTCAATCAAGTCCGTGGAGCCGGCCCCCAGGATGATCTCGTCCATATTCAGGCCGTGAATCTCCGCCAGCTTCTGGCGCAGATAATAGCCGCTTCCGTCGGGGTAGTAATGCATTTGGCTCAGGTAGTTTTGGATAGCTTCCTGGGCCTTGGGGGATGGCCCGAGCGGGTTTTCGTTGGAGGCGAGCTTGATGGCGGTGCGGCCTAGCTCGCGCTCGACCTCTTCCACCGGCTTGCCTGGCGGATAGGGCCGGATGCGGCTCGACCAGGGTGGGAGTATTTCGTAAATGATGGATCGTGGCATGATGTGTTCTTGCAACCACTCCCTCGCTTGGCAACTCTCGCAGGGATCTGAGTAGTTGCCCTCTCCCTTGGGGAGAGGGTGTCCCGCTGCCGGCGCTTTCACTAGCCGGAGCGGGACGGGTGAGGGGTCATTTGCGCGATCGGGGGAATGCCGCAGGCGGGCGAACTAACCCCTCACCTGGCTCGCTCCGCCCGCCACCCTCTCCCCAAGGGAGAGGGCTCTGCCCCTTGTCCTTTCCACTCCCTCAGCCTTTTCACTTCCGCTGCCCTCAACTCGCGAAACCGGCCCGGCGCCAGGCTATGGTCCGTCAGGAAGGCAATTCGGACGCGCTTTAACTTTACCACCCCTTGCCCGATGCGCTCAAACATCCGCCGCACCTGGTGGTATCGTCCCTCGACAAGAGTGATTTCATACCAGGGTTTCTCGCCGGAGGCAAGAGGACGGATTTGGCAAGGGGCCGTGCGGCGTCCATCCAGAACAATCCCCTCTTCCAATTTGGCCAGAGCCGACGCTTCCACCTGACTTTCTAACTTGACGTGATACGTCCGGGGCACACGGGATTTCGGGGACATCAGGAAATTGGCCAACTCCCCATCGTTGGTCAGCAGCATCAACCCGGAGGAATGATAGTCAAGTCGCCCCACCGGATAAACTCTCTCCTTGATATCACGCAGGAGTGAAATCACCGTGGGGCGATGCTGCGGATCGCTCACCGTAGAAACATAGCCCGGGGGTTTGTTAAGCAGGAGGTAGAGCCGCCGCGTCTTGCGCCTCAGCGGTCTGCCGTCCACAAGGATTCGGTCACGCGTGGGGTCAGCTTTGGAGCCTAATTCGGCCACCACCTGCCCATTCACCGAAACGCGGCCCTGCACGATTAGTTCCTCGGCCTTGCGCCGGGAGGTTATACCGGCCCCGGCGATGAGCTTTTGCAATCGCTCCTGCATCTGGGCCCCTTACCCAACACCGTGCGCGTTCTGTAGGGTCACACGTTGTCCTTCGGCTGAGAGCGCGTGAAATAATGGCACCCTGTCATCCTGAGCGAAGCGAAGGATCACTGCAGTTGTTCGTAGATCGTAGAATCAAAGAAACTGCGGAGATCCTTCGCTTCGCTCAGGATGACAGCCACTCGATTCTTTCACACCTTCTGACGAATTAACTCCTGAGGCAGGCAAGCCCTGCCCCTACAAGGCACCACCGGTTGCGGCTTGGCCGCGCTACGTCACCTGCTATTCTTCCTCTCCTGCTCCCTGTACGGCCGAGGGAGTTACAGCTTCGCCGACTTCGCTGGGCACGCTCGCTGACATCGCCTCCGCTTTATCAGGAGCCGCAGGCGCTTCTTGCGGGGAAGCCCCCGCCTCTGGGGCAGTCCATTCCGAGCCCAAGGCTTGCTTTGCCAGTTCTTCGAATTCTTTCAGGCTGGGAAGCTCACCCACGTCCTTCAACCCAAAATGCACCAGAAAATCGCGCGAGGTTCGATAGAGGATGGGCCGTCCCACCACATTCTTCCGCCCCACCGTCACCACGAGTTTCTTTTCCAGCAGGGTATGAATGACGCCCCCACAGTCCACGCCGCGGATCTCGTCAATCTCCGGCAAGGTCACGGGCTGCCGGTAGGCAATCACCGCCAACGTCTCGAGCGCCGGCTTGGAGAGCCGGATGGGCGGTTTCAAACTCTTCACAAACTTCCGCATCACCTCGTGATGCTCAGCTTTGGAGAAGAATTTGTAACCCCCCGCCACTTCGCGGACTTGAATTCCATGCTGCGCCTGTTGAAAGTCCGCTACCAGTTCCTCCAGTTTGGCCTTCACTCGCTCGCGCTCTTCCCCCTCCAAAGCGTTCAGAATCGCGTCGAGCGAGACCGGCTCAGGCGCCACGTAGATGATGGCCTCAATCAGTGCCTTCAGCGTCTCGTCATTCAACATGCGCTCGCCTACTGTCCGTGGTCCGTGGTCCGTCGCCCCTATATGTCATTCCGAGCGGAGCGAGGAATCTCGCCTTGCTTCTCTCTTTCGCGATCCACCCCGAGGCAGAGCGAGATTCTTCGCTTCGCTCAGAATGACAGGGCACGGACAACGGACGACGGACCACGGACAATGGACCACGGACGATTAACCAAAATTCTCCTCCAACCCGATTTGAAGCGCTGCGGCGTTGGTCGCGGAGAGAATCTCTTCAAACCGCTTGCTTTTCCAAATGGTGATGGGACCAAACAGCTCCTTTTGGCGCAGCAGGATGGCCCGGACTCTTGCCAATTCCAGCAGGGCCAGGAAGAGCGCAATGAGGGCTTCCCTCCACAGATAGCCCGCGATAAGTTCCTCCAGAGAAACGGGCCCAGACCTCGCCTGCAGCACCCGCTTGATGTGCTCGACCATCTGCGCCACGGTCATTTCCTCGCGTCGAATCTCGATCTGGGGCCGCTGTTTGGCGCGCTCCAGTATCTCGCGGAAAGTCGAAATCAGGTCGAAGATGGAAACGGCAAGGCCGGGCTCATCCTCGGCCTCAACGAACTCGCCGATGCCCGGCTGCGACCACATCGCCTCCTCCACTATCCGCTTGGACTGGAGCATCTGCGCCGCATTCTTGAACTGCTCGTGCTCGAGCAGACGATGCACAAGCTCTTGGCGCGGGTCTTCCTCCTCTTCGGGCGGCGCGTTCGGATCGGGAGGCAAGAGCATCCTCGACTTGATGTGGATCAGGGTGGCGGCCATGAAAATGAATTCCCCCGCCACATCGATGTTCAGCTCTTCGAGCATATGGAGATAGTCGAGGTATTGTTGCGTAATTCTGGCGATCGGAATGTCGTAGATGTCGATCTGTTGCTTGCGGATGAGGTCGAGGAGTAGGTCCAGCGGCCCTTCGTACATCGCCAGCTTGACGGGCGGCACCGGCTCGCCCCGGTGCGTCAGGCGCTTGCGGGGCAGCGCCGGCCCTCCGCCCTCCGCTTCGCTCCCTGCGGTTGGGAGCTCCGCCTCGGCTGACCCAGCGCCCGGCGCAGCAGTTCCGGCAGTCTGCTTGCCCTCTGGCGGATTCACCACCGACTCTTCGGCCTCATTTCTCTCTTCACTCATCGCACCACACTTTTGGCCATGTCATTCCGAGCGGAGCGAGGAATCTTGCTCTGCTTGCGGCGAATGGCGAGACTAAGAATCAGAGCAAGATTCCTCGCTCCGCTCGGAATGACACGCGGCAGTGTGCCGACACGGTGGGCAGTGCCGCGCGTGAGCAAACTCACAGCACAAAAGCGGCAGCAAGCTGCCGCACTCTAAAACTACGTCAACTTCACTGCCGCTCTTACTTCCGCCATGGTGGCTTGGGCCACCGCCCGGGCTTTGCGCGTACCATCCTCGAGCACATCCCAAACCATCCGAGGGTTTTCCTCATAAGGTTTCCGCCTTTCCTGAATGGGCGCGAGAAACGAATTCAGATGCCCGGCCACAAGCTTCTTGCAATCCAAACATCCGATCTCCGCCGTGCGGCACTCGCGATTTACACGGTCGATCGTCTCTTGAACGGAGAAAACCTTGTGCAGATCGAACACCGGGCAGACGTCCGGATTGCCGGGGTCGCTGCGCCGCTTGCGAGCCGGATCGGTCATCATCGTGGCGAGCTTTTTCGAAACTACATCTGGGGCATCGGTCAGGAAAATCGCGTTGTTGTAACTCTTCGACATCTTACGGCCGTCGGTGCCCGGCAGCCGAGGCGCGGAAGTGAGCATGGCCTCTGGCTCAGGAAAGATCTCGACCATTTCGCCCAGACCCCGGTTGAGATAATACGCCCTCGAGTCTAACGAAGCTCGCCGAAAGCCTTCCTTGATTGCCTGGATCTTATTTGTCGAGGTGAGCGCGCCGCTTGCCAGCGCACCAACACCAGTACTCGTCGCCAGCCCGTCCCAATAGGGGTCGTTGGGTGGGTGGTCTCTTTCTTCCTTTAACACGACCTCACCGAAGGCATTGTTAAACCGCCGCGCGACTTCTCGGGTAAACTCGACGTGCGGCACCTGGTCTTCGCCCACCGGCACATAGTTTGCCTTATACATCAGGATGTCGGCCGCTTGCAGCAGCGGATAACCCAAAAAGCCATACGTGTTGATGTCATGGTCTTTTATATTCTCGAGCTGCTCTTTGTACGTCGGGATGCGCTCCAGCCAGCTCAGTGGCGTCACCATCGAAAACAGCAAGTGCAATTCTGCATGTTCGGGCAAACGCGACTGAATAAAAAAAGTGGCCTTATTCGGATCCAGCCCGCAGGCCAGCCAGTCGGCAACCATTTCCCAGGTGTCTTGGCGTAAATCCAGGGTATTCTCGTAGCCCGTGGTCAGCATGTGCCAATCGGCAACAAAGTGGAAACTCTCGTACTCATCTTGCAGCTTGACCCAATTTTGAAGCGCCCCCACCAGGTTACCCAGGTGCAGTTTGCCCGTGGGACGCATGCCGCTCAATATCCGAAGCCGCCCGTTAGTTCCTTCGCTCAATAGATTTGCCTTTTTGTTCCGAAATGAAGATTGCCCGCTGCACGCATTCCCACTCCTTACATCTGCGCCACTCGCCATCCTAGCACAGGTGCAGTTGCTATGGTTTCCAAAACATGGCTGCGGGGCGTAAACTGGCGATCACTTACTGGGCGGACCCTGCGGCGGCCCTTTAGCGATGGCAATATAATATCGCCGCTACAGCCTGCTATAATGGGTTGGTTCAGGGATTGAAGACTTTGAGCGATCGGAGGTGGCAATGAGCAAGACCAAAACTGTTTTAGTGTTTGGACTGGGGCTGTTGCTTCTCTGGAGCGCTTGTAGCGCGGGTGAAATGCCGGCCGCGAAGATCAAGGTGGGAGATAAGATGGCCGATTTCACGCTCCCGGATATCAGCGGGAAGCCGCACCGGCTATACGATTCGGAGGGAAAGAAGGCTGTAGTAGTCATATTCATCGCCACCCGCTGCCCTTACTCAAATGCCTTCAATCACGTGATGGCCAGCTTGGCGCACGAGTACGAGAGTCGCGGCGTCGCCTTTATCGGGATCAATGCCAATAAAACCGAACCCGTTGCAGAGGTGGCGGAACACGCTCGCGCTCACGGCCTCGACTTCCTGATCCTCAAAGACGAGGGGAATCAAATTGCCGACCGGCTGGGCGCCACCGTAACACCTGAAGTATTCTTGTTGGACAGTACATGGACGCTGCGTTACCACGGGGCGCTTGGGAACAGTCACCAGCCCACCACCAACCCCGATAAGACCAATGCCGATGAATTCCGCCCGGCACTCGACGACGTCCTCAATGGGAAGCCCGCCGAAGTGACGGAGACTAAGGCGTTCGGCTGCACCATCAAACGTGTCAAAACGGGCTAACGGGATGCTGAAAAATCCGCCCGGCGTGCCATTCTGTCGACAATCGACCCCCTCACCCGGCCCGCCCCGGCTGATGAAAACGCCGGCTGCGGTCCACCCTCTCCCCCAAGGGGGAGAGGGTAAGATCGCAAATGGGCTCGCAGTGGCGGGCTTTATTTCCTGTCTGGCCGCGCTACTCCTCTGCGCCGGCTGTTCGCACTCGACCATTCCACCCGAGCCACCGCCGCCTAGGGGGATCGTCGATCTGGATGAAACTGGATGGGAGAGGACGCGCGCACAGCAGCGCGGCCGGGTTCTGTTAGTCAATTTCTGGGCTACATGGTGCGATCCCTGCCGGGAGGAATTCCCTGACCTGGTCCGCCTTTACAATACCTACCGCAGCCGCGGGCTATCCGTGGTAGCAATCTCCATGGATGAGCCGGAATCTCGACCCGCCATCGAACAGTTCTTGAACACGCAGGGAGCAACCTTCGGAAGCTATCGGCAGCATTTCAAGGACTTTGAGGCGCTTGTGAATTCCATCAACCCACGCTGGGGCGGCGCCATTCCCGCCACTTTTCTTTACGACCGGGAAGGACGGCTGGTAGAAAGCTGGGAGGGTGCGACGCCGTTCGAGGAGTTTGAAACGGCGGTCAAGCCGCTGCTGCCATGAAGAGCTGTTTCGACTCTTGACTCTCGACTCTTGACTAGGAGGGTTTCGCGATGTGTTCCGCAATTATCCGTTTTCTTTGCTTGATTTCATTCCTGCTTAGCGCCTGGTCGATCGTGTATGCCCAGACGGAAGGCGAAGCGTGGAAAGACCAGGGAATCATCAATACGTCCGCAAGTCCCAAGGCAAAGTTGCATTCGGTGCCTATTCGGGCCGTGACCATGGGCGACGGGTTCTGGGCGGCGCGGATGCGGACGAATGTGGAAGAAAGCATCCCCACATTGCTTGCGCTTCTGGAGGAGCACGGTGTCGTGGACAACTTCCGCCGCCTTTCGGGCCGCAAAAACCAAGGCCGCAGAGGGCCGCTCTATACCGACTCCGACCTCTACAAGTGGATGGAGGCGGTCGCCTTCGTGCTGCAATCGGGTGATCGGCCCCAACTTCACGAAACCCTGGATAAAATCATTGACGATGTGGTGGCGGCTCAGGAACCCTCGGGATATTTGGATACCTATTACGTTGGGGAGCGCGCCAAGCTGCGATTTTCCGAGATGTATCGCAGCCACGAATTGTACTGCCTGGGACATCTGCTGCAGGCAGGTATCGCCTATTACCGTGCCACGGGAGACCGAAAGCTCCTGGATGCAGGGATCAAGTATACCGACTATGTGTTGCATATCCTGGGGCCCGAAAAGAAACCCGCTCTCACCGGACACCCGGAATTTGAAATGGCCTTGGTGGAGCTTTACCGTACCACCGGCGACAAGCGCTACCTGGATTTCGCCAATTATCTGTTTACCGGCGAGAAAATGCGCTTGCAGCTCACCGACGACCAGGTGAAGTACCTATTCAGCGGCGTACCTTTCATTTCACGAACCGAGCTCGAAGGCCATGCGGTGCGGGCTCTTTATGCGTGCAGCGGCGCCACGGACTACTACCTCGAGACAGGCGACGCAGAATATGGCGAAACTCTTGACCGGCTTTGGAAGGACCTGGTCCAACGCAAAATGTACGTCACGGGCGGAGTCGGCTCGTACGCCGAGGGTGAATCGGTGGGTATTGCCTATGACCTCCCCAACGAGCGCGCCTATGCAGAAAGTTGTGCGGCGATAGCCAACTTCATGTGGAACTGGCGCATGCTGGCGGTCAAAGCAGATGCCCCCTATGCCGACGTCATGGAACAGGCGCTTTACAACGGGATCAACTCCGGTATGTCACTTTCGGGGACACTCTATTGCTATCGCAATCCGCTCGAGTCCCGAGGCGACGAAGACATTAGGCAGCCATGGTACGATACCACCTGCTGCCCCCCTAATTTGGAACGAACATTTGCCTCGCTTCCCGGCTATCTCTACTCGACGAGCCCCGCCGGCCTATATGTCAATTTCTACCACGCTTCCACACTGGATTGGCACTTGGAGGACGGCACGGGGCTCAAGGTCGTCCAGCGCACCAAGTACCCTTGGGACGACGATATTACATTAACGATCAGCCCTGCCAAGGCCGCAACTTTCACGCTCTATCTGCGGATCCCGGGCTGGTCGAGCAAGGCCACCGTGACGCTGGAGGGCAAACCTGCGCCCGGGAAACCAAAACCGGGCGAGTATTTCGCCATTCATCGGGAGTGGAATGGCGAAAGCACTGTTCGCTTACAGTTGGATATGACCCCGCACTTGGTGGCGGCCAATCCCCTCGTCCGCGAAGATTATGGAAAGGTCGCAGTCCAGCGCGGACCCCTTCTGTATTGCCTGGAGCAGGTGGACCAGGAGGACCGCGCGTCTATATTCGATGTGACGCTTTCGGCGAGTTCCCCTCCGAACTGGGGGTTTACGTCCCAGTTTCGCCCCGACTTACTTGGAGGAATCGTAATGCTGGAACACAAAGGCTGGGCCGCCGCCAAACCGCTATCCGAAGAGCCGCTGTATCACAGCTTGGAAAGAACCCCGCAAAGCGGAGGGAAAGAGGTCAATCTGACTTTCATCCCCTATTACGCTTGGGCCAATCGGATCATGGGCGCAATGGAAGTTTGGATACCATACGCCCCCGGCGGACCACTGGCGGCCGCGAAACACGGGGCGACGCGGGTCGATACCATCCCAAAACCTTAATGCAAGAGGCTATAATTATCGGGCTATGACTTGCCCAAGGTTGTCCCAATTAGCGGCTCACGACGGTTCCCAGAGCGGCTCTGCCGCCCCGCTTTGCGGAAAGCCTTCGGCTTTCCGCAGAGCAGGCGGCAAAGCCGCGTGCCGTCGTTAAAAGGCCTGACCGCAAGTTGGACAAGTTTGGGGCTTGTTCCACCCTCGTCGATGGGTGGAGAGAGGTCCCCCAAAAGGGGACGGCAAGCCGTCCATCTACAGTCTGTGGCAACATGTAGAGTGTCAACTGTAGACTTTCAACTGTTGACTGTGTTAGAACGCCAAATAAACCGGATTCTCGAGGATTTGCTTGAGTGTCTGGAGGAACTTCGCGCCGGTAGCTCCGTCCACCACGCGATGATCGCAGGAGAGCGTCATGCGGCAGCGGAGGCCCACTTCGATCTGACCCTTTACCACTACAGGCTTCTCCGCCACTTCGCCGACGGCCAGGATGGCGCCCTCCGGCGGGTTGATCACAGCGGAAAACTCTTCAATCCCCATCATGCCGAGATTGGAAACCGTGAACGTGGCGCCGGTGTACTCGTCCGGATTCAGCTTGCGGTTGCGCGCCCGCGCGGCCAGTTCCTTCGCTTCCCGCGAGATTTCCTGTAAGCTCTTGCCCTCGCAATTACGAATGACCGGCGTGATCAGTCCGCCATCTTCCAGCGATACGGCGACGCCAAGATGAATGCGGCGGTAATAGCGGATCGCTTCGCCCTGAAAGGATGCGTTCACGTGCGGGTGCACTTCAAGCGCAGCGGCGCAAGCTTTGAGGATGATATGGTTATAGGAAAGGCCCAGCTCAGGGTTCAAAGCCTTCGCCGATTCACGCAATTCCTTAGCTCGGCCCATGTCCACTTCAATCGTCAGGTAGAAGTGCGGCACAGGAGCTTTGCTCTGCACGAGACGCGTGGCGATGACTTTGCGCATCGAGCTCAAGGGTTCGTCGTAGAATTCCGGACCGGTGGGGACACGCGCCGGCCGCCTTGGCAAGGCGGGCAGTTCATGGAGCGCGGGCGTCTCGCCCGCTGTGGCGCGGGCATCCTGCCCGCGCGCGGGAACGAGACGCTCTCGCCACGGGGGACCAGACGCCCGCGCCGCACTGTGTAGCAGCGCCGCGCGTTCCACATCCTGGCGCACAATCCTCCCTGCGGGGCCCGAGCCTGCAATGCGATTCAGATCAAGGCCCATTTCCTGAGCCATTCTGCGGGCCAGCGGCGAAGCCAAAACACGTCCGCCATTCTCCGGCTCGCGAGCGGAAGGTGCAGCGCCGCCCTTTAGAGCCGGCCCCGATGCCACAGTCGCGGGAGAAGGGACGGTATGTGCCGGTACCTCGCTTGGCGCAACCGGCGCTACGGACGGCGCCGGCGAGCCAACGGCCGCGGGGTGCGAAGACGCGGCGGCGGGGGCCGGGACCGCACTCCCGGCAGGCGCCGGCTTCACCCCCGTGCCTTCACCTTTGAGCAGCGAGGAAAT
>Ga0187808_10000356_pt1 | contig 13618 bp, 11 predicted proteins | sample NC_wetland_sal_i_5_FD_132427 | JGI IMG/M metagenome (GOLD analysis project Ga0187808, IMG submission 132427) | Wetland sediment microbial communities from Neuse River Estuary, North Carolina, USA - ASW_3 | ecosystem: Environmental > Aquatic > Freshwater > Wetlands > Sediment | place: USA: North...
AAGAAATAGTGAATATTGAATGGTAAATGGTGAGTGGTCGAGCGAGCCCCTCCTTTCCCGTGTCTACAGGCAGGAGAACCGGCAAGATCGATCACCGACGGGAAGTCCGCTTCTCCGCTCCCTTCATGATTCCATTGCTAACGGTATGCTATATTCCTCATTCACCATTCACTATTCACCATTTACAATTCCCTGGCTCACGCCAGGTGTAACAAGCCCAGCAGCCTATCGATCAGAAAGATGCAGGGAAAGGGCGCAATGAAGCCGCCTAATCCGTAGATCCAGAGGTTGCGGCGTAACATAGCGGCGGCGCTCTGGGGCCGGTATTTCACTCCGCGCAGCGCCAGTGGCACGAGAGCGACAATGATCAAGGCGTTGAAAATGACCGCGGCCAACACCGCGCTGTGAGGGGTGCGAAGTCGCATGATGTTGAGCTTCGCCAGCGCCGGATAGGTGGTCATGAACATGGCGGGGATAATGGCGAAGTATTTCGAGACATCGTTGAGGATGGAGAAGGTGGTCAAGGCGCCGCGGGTGATGAGCAATTGTTTTCCGATGGCGACCACTTCGATAAGTTTGGTGGGATTGCTATCGAGGTCCACCATATTCCCGGCCTCCTTGGCTGCCATGGTGCCGGTATTCATAGCCACGCCGACGTCGGCCTGCGCCAGGGCCGGAGCGTCATTGGTGCCGTCGCCGGTCATGGCCACCATGCGCCCGCCCCCCTGTTCTTTGCGGATATACTTGAGCTTGTCTTCGGGTGTGGCTTGCGCGAGGAAGTCATCCACGCCTGCCTCCGCAGCGATGGCCGCTGCGGTCAGCGGATTGTCGCCGGTGATCATCACGGAGCGGATACCCATGGCGCGGAGTTGGGCGAGACGGCTCTTCATCCCTCCTTTGACGATGTCCTTGAGGTGCACCACCCCTAGCATCCGCGCACCGTCAGCCACGGCCAGGGGTGTGCCTCCGGCGCGAGAGATCCGGTCTGAGATTCCCATAAAGTCGGCGGGCACCTGGCCTCCTTGCTCCTTGACGAAATTGATGATGGCCTCGGTAGCTCCCTTCCGCAAGCAACGTCCATCCAGATTCACCCCGCTCATGCGCGTATAGGCCGAGAAGGGAATAAAATGCGCCCCAGGCTCGGCAACTTCTCTGCCGCGCAACTGGAATCTCTGCTTCGCCAGTATCGCGATGGAGCGTCCTTCCGGCGTTTCGTCGGCAAGACTTGACAATTGTGCAGCGTCCGCCAGCTCCGCTTCGCTCACCCCTTTCACCGGAATGAATTCCACCGCCTGCCGATTGCCCAGCGTAATGGTGCCTGTCTTATCCAGCAAAAGTGTATCGACATCGCCGGAGGCTTCGACCGCTTTGCCACTCATTGCCAACACGTTGTGCTGCATTACGCGATCCATGCCCGCGATCCCGATGGCCGAAAGCAATCCGCCGATGGTCGTCGGGATCAGGCAGACCAACAAGGAAACCAGCACCGCTACCGTCGGCACCGTCCCGGTTCCGGCAGCAGCGATGCTATAGATTGCGAATGGCTGCAGAGTCGCCACAGCGAACAAGAAGATGAGCGTCATCCCGGCAATCAGGATGTTCAAGGCGATCTCGTTAGGAGTCTTCTGGCGCTCGGCCCCTTCCACCAGCGCGATCATCCGGTCCAGAAAGGTCTCACCCGGGTTGGAGGTAATCTTGACTTTGATCTGATCCGAGAGAACTTTGGTTCCACCCGTGACCGCGCTTCGGTCGCCCCCCGACTCGCGAATCACCGGGGCGCTTTCGCCGGTGATGACCGACTCGTCCACGGTCGCAATGCCCTCGATCACTTCCCCGTCTCCGGGAATGATGTCTCCCACTTCACATAAGACGGTGTCCCCGGCGCGCAGCTTCGAGGCTGGCACCGATTCCATTTTGCCTTTACCAATGAAGCGCTTGGCGATGGATTCGGATCTGGTCTTGCGCAACGTGTCGGCTTGCGCTTTGCCGCGCGCCTCCGCCATGGCTTCCGCAAAGTTGGCAAAGAGCACCGTGAACCAGAGCCACAAATCGATCTGAATCTCAAATCCCAAGCTCGGCGCGCCGATGAAGGCGTCCCGAAACAGGAACACGCCTGTCAACGCCGCGCCTACTTCCACCACAAAAATCACCGGATTCTTGAATAGTGTGGCGGGATTCAGCTTGATAAACGAGTCCTTCAGTGCCCGCCCCACTAGTTCGCGATCGAACAGAGGACGCGCCCGCACCAGCCGCTTCGGAATCAGTGTGGTCAGGTCGTCAACCAAAGGGGGGACAGAATTCAATGTCGTGGCCATGCATCAGCTCCAAATAGAAAACATCAGCGAAGAAAACAGTTTCCCCTGGTGCATAAGGTAGTGTTCGACCAGAGGGCCCAGCGAGAGGGCGGGGAAGAACGTCAAGGCGCCGATTACGATCACCGTCCCCACCAAAAGCCCGACGAAAAGCGCGCCGTGGGTTGGGAACGTGCCGCTGGAGGAGGGCACTCGCTTCTTGGACACCAAGCTTCCCGCGACGGCCAGGGTTGGGATAATGAATGCGAATCGTCCCAGCGCCATAGCCAGACCAAGGGTCAGGTTGTACCAGGGCGTATCCGGGTTGAGCCCGGCAAAGGCGCTACCGTTGTTCTCCGGGGTGCTCGAATAAGCGTACAGAAGCTCAGTAAAGCCGTGAGGGCCGGTATTGGTGAGATTGGCAGTGGCCGGGCCGGGCGGGTTCCAGTAGCCATTCTTGGCGAAGGGCACCACCGTGCTGACCGCTGTGAACACAAGGATCACGAAGGCCGTGGCGAGAATGGCCAGCATGGCCATTTTCACTTCCTTCTGCTGGATTTTCTTCCCCAAATACTCCGGCGTTCTTCCTACCATGAGCCCCGCAATGAACACCCCGATAATGGCGTACAACAGCATGCCGTACAGGCCTGATCCAACTCCCCCGAAAATCACCTCGTCACTCTGTATGTTGAACAATGGAACAAGGCCCGCGAGGGGAGTTAGGCTGTCGTGGACGTTGTTGATGGCCCCGCAGCTTGCGTCGGTTGTGACGGTCGCAAACAGCGCCGAACCGGCGATGCCGAAGCGAGTTTCCTTTCCTTCCATGTTGCCGCCAGGCTGATTGCCCGTATACTTGGTCTCAATGCTGAGCTTCGCGAGGATGGGATTGCCAGCCTGTTCGTAGTGGTAGCATATGAAGACTCCCGCGAGAAACATGACCGCCATGGCGGAGAATAGAGCCCAGCCCTGTCTTGTGTCGCCAACCATGCTGCCAAAGGTGTACGTCAGCCCGGCCGGAATCATGAAAATCAAAAGCACCTGGAGAAGGTCGGTCAAGGGGGTGGGGTTCTCGAAGGGGTGCGAGGAGTTGGCATTAAAGAATCCTCCGCCGTTGGTCCCCAACATCTTAATGACTTCTTGAGAAGCCACGGGACCCTGCGGAATGGTTTGGGTAGCTCCCTCCAGCGTCTTGACCGTGGAATAGGGATGAAAGTTCTGAATGGCGCCCTGATAGCAAAAAACTAAGGCAGCGACGAAAGCGATGGGCAGCAAGACGTAGACTATCGTGCGCGTGAGATCCACCCAGAGGTTGCCGATGCTGTTCGCCTCCTGGCGGGCAAAGCCGCGAATCAGCGCCACGGCAACCGAGATGCCCACCGCTGCCGAAGCGAAGTTTTGGACAGCCAGAGCCGCCATTTGCACGAAGTAACTGAACGTCATCTCGCCGCTGTAGGCCTGCCAATTGGTGTTGGTAAGAAAGCTCACTGCCGTGTTGAAGGCCAAGTCCGGCGTGACGGGAGTGGCTCCTGAGGGCGCGGCCTTGGTGCCAAAGTGCATGGGGTTAAAGGGCAAGAAGCCTTGCAGGCGTTGGATGAGATAAACGAACAGGAAACTCGCCACGCTGAAAGCAATCACGGATGCCGCATATTGCGTCCAGCGCTGCTCGGTGTCCTCGCGCACACCAACCAGGCGGTAGATCAGGCGCTCCACAGGCCGGAGCAAAGGGTGCAGAAAAGTCCGCTGCCCCTGGAACACTTTGGCCATGTACGCCCCAAGCGGTTTCGTGATCGCGAGGATCAGAACGAAGAAAACGGCGATGTGCAGAATTCCAAGCGCGCTCATGTTTGTTCCTCTTCTTCTACGTCAGTCTTGCAAGAACCGGGAGCTGGTCCAGATTCCCCTCCTCATTGAGGAGAGAGCTGGGGGTGGTCTCAAAAGCGCTCCGGCCGAAGCAAGGCGTAAAGCAGGTAAACCAAAAGAAACAGCGCAGTCACCCCTGAGATAATATAATCCATAGTCCGCCTCCCCTCTTACAACCGATCACACGCCTTGGTCGAGGCCCAGCAGGCGACAAACAACAATATCCCGATACCGACATAAACGAGATCCAGCATAATGACACCCATGCGCCCAGAACTTCATACACCAGATCAGAATAATCTCGAGCCCTGAGTCGCGTTCATGTGTAATCCGAGCTTCCAAACTAGTATGCTCGACGCCACATAAAGAAGGCATAAGGAATTACCAAAAATTTCGTTAAGCCTTACAAGTCAAGGAGTCGAAAGTCGAGGAGTCGAGAGTCAAGGAGCTGAGGCTACAGGCGGAACGACCCGGAATCCAAAGCCCAAAGTCCAAAATCCAATCTAAAATCCGAAATCTAAAATCCGAAATCGGCTATACTGAGTGCGTCGGGTCATCGCTAGCAAATGGGAAACGAACTGGTTCAAATAACCGCCGTTAGTCAGCCGGGAGTGGCCGGCGCACTGCAAACTTCTTCTGTTGCTTCGGCTGGCAGGCTGAAGACCTTTTACATTGAAACCTTCGGCTGCCAGATGAATGTGCATGATTCGGAGAAGGTGCAAGGGGTGCTGCTGGCGCGTGGCATGAAGCCCGTTGAAGATCACGCGCAGGCTGACCTTGTGCTCTACAACACGTGCAGCATCCGGGAAAAGGCCGCGCAGAAGGTTTTTTCACGGCTTGGGGCTTTCCGCAAGGGCAGCAGTGGCGCAGGTAAAGTCATCGGAGTGCTGGGCTGTGTGGCGCAGCAGGAAGGCGAGCGTTTTTTTGAACGTGCGCCGCAGGTCGGCTTGGTTTGCGGTTCCGCGAGCTATTCCCAACTCCCCCGCTTGCTTGACCAACTCGAAGGCGGAAATCAGCGCGTTTCCGGTCTCTCCCTCTACACGGATGAATGCTTTGAGACGGAACTGACCCGCCGCGACAACCCTTTCCGCGCTTATCTCACCATCATAGAAGGGTGCGACCAGCGCTGCGCCTTCTGTGTCGTCCCCATGACGCGCGGCCCGCAGCGAAGTCGTCCGAGCGAGAAGATCCTGGCTGAGGCGCGGGGACTGGTGGACGAAGGTTATACTCAAATCCAGCTCTTGGGCCAGATCGTCAACGCCTGGCAGGATCCTTCCCCGGCGCGTTGGAGCTTCGCGGAATTGCTTGCACGCGTGGCCGAGATTCCGGGAATTCGCCGCGTTCTGTTCACGACTTCGCACCCGAGGTTCTTCGGTCCCGATATCGTTCAGGCGATCGATTCCCACCCCACCCTTTGCGACCAGATTCACCTGCCGGTACAGTCCGGTTCCTCGGCAGTTCTGGCGCGGATGCTGCGTGGTTACACACGCGAGGAGTATCTGGAGAAAATCCATTCCATTCGCCAAGCGCGGCGCGCGATCAGCCTCTCCACGGATGTCATTGTCGGCTTTTGTGGCGAAACGCCCCAGGATTTTGAACAAACGCTTTCGTTGATGAAGGAAGTGGAGTACGATCAAGTCTTCTCGTTCAAGTACTCGCCGCGCCCCAATACACTCGCGCAGGCAAATGGGGACAATATAGAGGAGGAAGAGAAAGGGCGGCGTCTGGCGGAGCTTCAGGAACTACAGCGGCAGATTCAGTTGCGGCGTAATCAGGCGCTGCTGGGCGAGACTTTCGAAGTACTTGTGGAAGGATACCAGGCACGCTTGGGCCAGGCGGTGGGGCGCGCCACCACGAACCGGGTGATAAACTTTCCGGGTAGCTCTGAGGATATTGGACGCTACCTTGCTCTGAAAGTGACCGGGGCCGGTCCCAACAGCTTGGTGGGGGTACGCGTATAGGTCTGGAGGGTCACATGGAAATCGAAATGAGAATCCGCGGTTTGGTGATGGATCCGGTCACAAATATGCCCATTGTGATCCTGAAAGATGTCAACGGGGCCTCGGTGCTTCCGATTTGGGTAGGCATCTACGAGGCCAACGCGATTGCCCTGGAAATTGAAAAGGTGACCACGCCCCGGCCCATGACCCATGACCTGCTGAAGAATCTGTTGCTGGGGCTCGAGACGCGCGTGCAGAAGGTAGTAGTGAGCGAGTTAAAGGAAGACACTTTCTACGCCCTGATCTGGCTGGAACGCGATGGGCAGGTGATGTCCATCGATTCACGGCCCAGCGACGCTCTGGCGCTAGCCCTGCGCATGGATTGCCCAATTTATGTCGAAGAAGAGGTCCTGAAAAACTCCAAGGTCGCCGGCGGAGCCAGCGAAAAAGCGAGCAATGAAGAGCTCCGAAAGTGGCTGGAAGGTTTGGGCGACGAGGATATGGGACGCTACAAGATGTGACCTAATGAGCACAGTCATCGCGATCGCGAACCAAAAAGGTGGAGTCGGAAAGACCACGACCGCTGTCAATTTGGCCGCTGCTCTGGCCCTACATGACCAGCGAACCCTTCTGATCGACTTGGATCCCCAGGCCAATTGCACTTTGTCCTTCTTCAACCCTGACGAGGTTGTTAACTCGACCTACGAGGTCTTGGCCGATCATCGCATGGCGCTGGCGCAAGTGATGCGGCCCACCAGGGTGGCGAATCTTTGCCTGGTGCCGTCCCGCATCTCACTGGCGAAGCTGGAAACTCAACTGGTGGGGCAGTTCGATGCGCCCTACAGGCTCAAAGACGCTTTGCCTGCGGTGCGAAACGACTTTGACCTTCTGGTGATTGATACGCCCCCGGCGCTCGGCCTTCTCACCGTAAATGCCCTGGTTGCCGCACACTATCTGCTGGTGCCCATCCAGGCTTCCTACTATGCGCTGGAGGGAACAGACGACCTGCTGGAGACTCTACAGCGCATCCGCGCGCGGCCCAATCCGGAACTCGAGTTGCTTGGGGTAATCGTCACGCTCTTTGACAGGCGGACCAATCTGGCGCGAGACATCTACAAACAGGTCTGTGAAGTGTTCGGCGATAAGGTTTTCAAGACCATCATCGGCAAGAACGTGCGCCTGGAGGAAAGCCCGGCTTATAAAGAAACCATCTTCACTTTTGCGCCCGATTCATCAGGAGCGAAGGAATACAGGCAACTCGCGAAGGAGGTCATGCAACGTGTCAGTTAGACGCGCGGGTTTACCCCTGACCGTCAAGATGCGGCACAACGCCCACTACGTGGAAGAAATAATCTCTCGCACCGGCGCCGCCATTGGCAGAATGATCCCCGTCGAAGAACTACAGCCCAACGCCAGCCAGCCTCGGAAAGACGTCGGCGATTTGCAGGGGCTTACCGATTCGGTGCGCGAGAAGGGTGTGCTGGAGCCGCTGCTGGTGCGGTTTCTCCCTGAATCGGGCAAGTATATGATCATTTCCGGGGAACGCCGCTACCTGGCAGCGCGCGCTGCCGGACTTTACGAACTTCCCTGCATCGAGAAGGACGTCGATGACGCCGAAACCCTCGAGATGGCGCTCATCGAAAACCTCCAGCGGAAAGACTTGACCCCCTTCGAGGAGGCAGACGGCGTGCAGGCCCTGGCCGGTCGCTTCAGCTTGACCCATGAGGAGATCGCCAGGAAAGTAGGGAAGTCGCGCTCCTCAATTACTGAACTGCTCAGCCTGCGGACCATTCCCGATGAGATTAAGGCCTTGTGCATTGAAAAGGGCGTGCTCTCCAAATCGCAACTATTGCAAGTGGCCCGCCAGCCCAACGAAAAGAAGATGAAAGACTTGGCACTGCGTTTTGCGCTGGGTATGGTGAACCGCGAACAGGCCCGCGCCGAACGTAACCCCAATAAGAAGCTGCACCCCGCCGTCTTTCGCTTTGTCCCTCCCGCCAAGGATTTTAAGCTGGTCTTGCAGTTTCGCAAGAACACTGTCGAACGCAACGAAATCATCGCCACCTTGCGCAGAATTCTCGAAGCCTTGGAAGCTGGTAGCGCGGACCTCCGTTTTTGAGGTCCGCGGCTCTTGAGGGAAGGTAGCGCAGACCTGCTTTTTAGGTCTGCGGTTTTTCGTGAGTTCAGTGGCTGTTCGTCTGCGTTCGTCTACCCACTGATGGGAGTGCATGGATCTAACAAGCCGCAGACCTAAGAAGCAGGTCTGCTCATGAGGGAAGGTTGCTGAAAACGAACCTGCTTAGCTTGCGAATGGAGTAGGCGAAGGGTCCGCGCTTATGCCTAACGATCAATCCAAGGAGTTAAGTCCGAACCAAGTTGCGGTGCTCGAGTCGCTGTTGCAAGCAGGCTTCAGGTTCGTTACTTTCGAGCGATATGCACGATACTTGGCGGTGGAGAAGGATGGATTTGTTGCCTTGCTGGAGACCTGCGAAGGAAAGGTTAAGCTCTTCGGCCAAGTGGGCTATCATGTGGGTGAAGGGATCGCGATGCTGGTCGAGCGGCCGGAGGGCAAGACCTTTGTCTGGAAGGCTCAATCTGTGCCCGCCACGCCGGAGTTGCTGTCGGGATACGAGCGGACAAAGGCTGACCTGCGGCAACTGCTGCAAGGCGCAGCGGGGCAAAGGCAATAGGCGGAACGAAGAAGACAGTCGCACATGCCGCCAGCGGGGCCGGGAAGCCATGAAACAACCCTGTCATTCCGAGCGAAGCGAGGAATCTCGCTCTGTGTCGAGCGGATCACGAAACAAAGATCAGGGCGGGATTCCTCTCCCGCGACTGCGGGATCGGAATGACAGCCAATCTCAAAGTAGAAGGCAGAGAGCAGGGTACGAAAAGAAAGAGCGAAGTCAAATGGCAAAAGGCAAAAGTCAAATGGCAAATGGTTTAAGATCTTCGGAAAGGCAAGTCTTAAACCATTTGAATTTTGCCTCTTGCGATTTGCCATTTGATTTGCCTGTCCGGACCGTCAGGCGACTGTTTGCTGTCGACTGCCTACTGCCGACTTCTAACGAAGGGGGGACTCAACTGAGATGAACGCTGTGTACGACGTGCTGGTGGTGGGTGCCGGGCCGACGGGCCTGGCTTGCGGGATCGAGGCGCTGCGCGCCGATCTCAAGCTGTTGATTCTCGAGAAGGGCTGCCTGGTGAACTCCTTGTTTCATTATCCGCCCAACATGACGTTCTTCACTACTCGCGAGCTGCTCGAGATCGGCGACCTCCCTTTTGTGAGCGTTAATATCAAGCCCACGCGCGCGGAAGCCCTCGAGTACTATCGCCGTGTGGCCGGCTACTATCGTCTGCCCATCCATTATGAAGAGCGTGCCACGCGGGTCGCGCAGGAAGACGGTGCGTTCGTAATTGGCACTGAGCTGCGCGGCGGTGAGCGCCGCGAGTACAACTCCCGCAACGTGGTGCTGGCCACCGGGTACTACGATCTGCCTAACCTGATGCATGTGCCGGGGGAAGGTCTGCCCAAGGTCTCGCATTACTACCAGGAACCACACCAGTTCTTTGGGCGGCGGGTGGCAGTTGTCGGGGGAGGGAATTCGGCCGCGATTGCGGCGCTTGACCTTTATCGCTATGACGCCAAGGTCACCCTTGTGGTGCGTGAGCCCCAACTAAGTCGGCACATCAAATACTGGATCAGGCCTGACCTTGAAAATCGGATCAAGGAGGGTTCCATCCGGGCCATGTTCGGCAGCCTCGTGACTGAGATTGCCAACGATTGGATTTCGGTGCGGGATACCGAAGGCCAAACCTTGCGCATCGAGAATGACTTCGTTTTTGCCCTTACCGGATATCACCCGGACTTCGACTTCCTGCGCAGCGCCGGCGTCCGTATTGACCCCACTACTTGCCGCCCGGAGTGCAACCCGGAGTCGCGCGAAAGCAACGTTCCCGGCCTGTATCTCGCGGGCGTAATCATCGCCGGCCTGGATACCAACGAGATCTTCATCGAGAATGGCCGGTTCCACGGCAAGCAGATCGTGGCGGACATCAGGCGGAAAAGCAGTTGTCAGTAGTCAGTTGTCAGTCGTCAGTTGCAGTCTATTATCTTACGTTGTATTATTATATTATGTACAAGCTACACTTCCTAACCCTGCCTGCTTACAGCTATCCCCCTAGTTCCTGAGAACTGACGACTGACAACTGACCACTGACAACTGACGACTGACTACTGCTTTACCGGCACCTTCGTGCAGGTAGTATCGCGGGAAATAGCGAAGGTGACCTCAGTTCCCGCGGGAATAACGATGTTCTTGCCTTTCTTGGTGGAGAAGGTGCTCGCCATGGCGGTTAAGCCCCCCGTTCCCTGACCGCTGGACTGCGCGCCTCCGGCAGCCTGGGGGGTTGCCACGATGTTGTATTTTGTGCCGTCCGGGGCTGTGATGGAATCAGCGATAAGCAGAAAGTCTCCTCTTTCTTTGTCTTTACTTTTGGCTTTGGCTTGCCCCGGGCCGCTCGGGAACGTGATGTGACCGTCCACGGTGCTGCCCTCGGGAACGATTTCGCCGCCTTTTCCGAAGACGGGTTCGACGACCTTGCCCGTCCACATATCGCCGGTCTCGTTGCTTTTCGAGCTGAGCTCGGTGATGAGCTGCACATGCAGCTCCCTTCCGGCAATCAGTGTAATCGTATCTTCCGCCGCAAAGGAGATTGCCGAGCTGACAAGTACTGCTGCCAGGCCAAGCGCGAATCTTAAGTTGATCATAGAGCCGCCCTCAGATGCCAAGTGCCTAGTGGCCAGTGCCTAGTGGTCAGTGCCTAGTGCCAAGTGTTTAGTGGCCAGTCTATAGCGCCCACGGTTCAACCGCCCACTGCCCACCTGCCTACTGCCTACTGCCTACTGCCTACTGCCTACTGCTTACTGCCCTTTGCGCCGTGGTGTCGCGCGGAATAACGAAGGTCATTTCCGTACCGGCCGGAACAATGATATCTTTGCCCTTCTTGAGAAGGCCGTGGGCTAGGCCTGCCATAGCGCCGATCCCCGCACCGTATAGGGCGCCTGTTCCGCCGTGGGCGATGGCCCCCACGCCCGCACCTGCCGCAGCGCCCACGCCGGTTTCGATCTTTGTCTCTTTCTGGTCCTTACCGGGCCCCTGCATGGTCCCTTCTTTATCTGTCACGTTGGCCCCCTCAGCATCCTTGAGGCTTGCCACGATGTTGTACTTCGAAGTGTCCGGTATGGAGATAGAATCTACCACGAGTCGCATTTCACCTTTGCCCTTGACTCGCCCGGGGCCTTTCACATAGGTGATGTGACCATCCACGCTGCTGCCCTGAGGGATGATTTCCTTTCCTTTCGAGAAGACGGGTTCGACCACCTTGCCTGACCACATGTCGCCCGTCTCGTTGGTTTTCGAGCTGAGCGTAGTGATCAGTTGTACTTGGAGCTCGGTTCCAGCGGGCAGCATGATGGCATCGTCCGCCGCAAAAGACACAGTCGAGGTCAAGAGGATTGCTGCCAGGCCCAGAGTGTATCTCGAGCTGAACATAAGGCCTCCTTACTACCTGTCATCCCGAGCAAAGCGATGTCACCCTTGACGACTCAATTGTATCAGGTCTAGTCTTTGTCTGGCAGGCAATCAACCAGACTATTTTCGGAGGAAGAAATGCCTTCTCGACGTCGTTTCTTACGCCACGCCGGCGCCGGACTTGCCATCACCTCCGGGTTCGCTTCCGCGCTGGCCCCGGGAGCGCTCGCGGGGCAGGGAATTGGCAATCCTGTTTCTCCCAGCTCGTTACCGCCTTCCATCGCTGCCCTGCAATCCCTGAAAGATCGGGCGAAGCCGATCACCGTGGAGGAGCGGCGGGCGCGGATCGAGCAAGCGCGCCGTCTGATGGTCGAGCACCAGATTGACGCGCTGATGCTGATGGGCGGCGTGTCGCTGGTCTACTTCACCAACATCCGCTGGTGGAGTGGCGAGCGGCTGTTCGCCTTGATTCTGCCTGCCAAGGGCCGGCCCTTTTTCGTGTGTCCTACTTTCGAGCGCGAGCGGGCCGAGGAACAGATTGCCCTGAGCCCTTTCGCCGGACGGGGCGACATCCGCGTCTGGGAGGAGCATGAGAACCCTTACATGCGAGTCGCCGAGGGCCTGAGGGATCGTGGCCTTTCGAGAGGCCGCCTGGGGATAGAGGAAACGATCCACTTTGTCTTCAGCGACGGCGTGAGCAAGGCAGCACCGGCTGTGAACATTGTAAGCGGCACACCGGTAACCGCCGGGTGCCGGATGCACAAGAGTAACCACGAAATTGAGCTGATGCGACTCGCAGCGCAAGTGACCATTTCCGCATATGAGGCGGCGTGGCGGGCTCTCGAACCGGGCATGACGCAGCACCAACTCCAGCAATTTATCGATGCCGCCTACTCCCGACTCGGATTTCCAGGCGGGGTGAGCGTCAACGTCGGTCAATACTCCGCCCTGCCTCACGGGTCGGTCCAACCACAAACCATCCACGAGGGCGAGATCGTGATGATCGACGACGGTTGCATCGTGGAAGGCTACTTTTCCGACATCACTCGGACCTTCGTGCTCGGCAAACCCACCGACAAGATGCGTCGAGTGTTTGACATTGTCCGCCGGGCGCAGAAGGCAGCGCTTGAAACGGCCCGTCCAGGGGTCGAGGCCCAGGCAGTGGACGCGGCTGCCCGCAAGGTGATCACCGACGCCGGCTACGGCCCGGATTACAGGTACTTCAAACATCGCCTCGGCCACGGCATGGGGATGGACGGCCACGAGTGGCCGTACCTGGTGCGCGGAGACACCATCAAGCTGAAGCCGAACATGGTGTTCAGCGATGAGCCGGGCGTCTACATCCATGGTGAGTTCGGCATCCGCCTGGAAGATGATATGCATGTGACTGAAAACGGCGCCGAGCTGTTCACCGGCCAGAGTGCGTCGCTGGAGGAGCCCTTTGGGCGCTGAAGTCGAGAAGTTGAGGAGTTGAGCAGTTGAGCAGTCTTTGGGTTGTGGGGCAGCTTCGGACCAGGTTATGACTGCTCGACACTTCATTGCGGCATTCTCGATCAGGTTGCTACTTCTCAAGTTTAGATTCGCGAATTCTCGACTTCTTAACTCCTCAACTCCTCGACTTTCCAGTGGGTGTCCGCTATACTGAGATTTGAAGGGCTATGGCAAACATACTTAAAGAAATCGCGGATTCCGCAACGGCTCTGGCAAAGGGTTTTTCCATCACTTTTAAGACCATGCTCCACCCCACGGTGACGGAGAACTACCCGGACGAACCGGTTCATTTTGAAGACCGCTATCGCGGCCTCCACGTTTTGAGACGCGACGAGAACGGGCTTGAAAAATGCGTTGCCTGCTTTCTCTGCGCCGCGGCCTGCCCGGCGAATTGCATTTACATTGAGGCGGCCGAAAATACCGGCGAGCAGCGCATCAGCGCCGCGGAGCGTTACGCCAAGGTCTACAACATTGATTACAACCGGTGCATCTTCTGTGGCTA
>Ga0187808_10000358_pt1 | contig 13596 bp, 13 predicted proteins | sample NC_wetland_sal_i_5_FD_132427 | JGI IMG/M metagenome (GOLD analysis project Ga0187808, IMG submission 132427) | Wetland sediment microbial communities from Neuse River Estuary, North Carolina, USA - ASW_3 | ecosystem: Environmental > Aquatic > Freshwater > Wetlands > Sediment | place: USA: North...
GACCGCGGTGCCTCAGCCTCCGTCAGGACCGGCTCGGCCTCCGACCGCGGTGCCTCAGCCTCCGTCAGGACCGGCTCGGCCTCGGACGGCGGTGCGTTGCCTTCCCACAGGACCGGCTCCGCACCGGGCGCGGGCCCTTGCTCCTCCAGCATCGCGCGCAGCCTACCCGGTCCTGCGGGCGCGGCAAATGGGTGCCGAGCAGGCCTTTCCCCGGACGGACGGGCGGGGTCAGACGAGGAGCAGCTTGCCGATCCGGCGGCCCGACGCGTACAGGCCGGCCAGCCCGAGGACGGCCAGGTAGGCGGCTCGCCAGAGCAGGCCGGGCCCGACTACGCCGAGCGTGAGGTCGCGTAGCAGGACGACGCCCTGGTAGAGCGGCGTGCACTCGATCACCACCTGGACCGCGCGCGGGTAGATGCTGATCGGGTAGAACGTCGCCGAGAACAGGAAGATCGGCACGCTGATCAGCAGGACGTAGTCGAAGTCCTGCCAGCTCTTCATGTACGTGGTCCCGGTCATGCCGAGGGCGGCGAAGGCGAAGCCGATCAGCACCGCGACCGGGACGTCCAGCACCGTCCACGGGGAGTGCACCAGCCCCAGCGCCAGCATGACCAGAGTGAACGCGATGGCGTAGATGGTGCCGCGGATCAGCGCCCAGCCGATCTCGCCCAGCGCGACCTGGGCCGGCCGCATCGGGGTCGACAGGACGGCGTCGTACAGCTTGGCGTACTTGAGCCTGAAGAAGATGTTGAACGTCGAGTCGAACATCGCGCCGTTCATCGAGGACACCGCCAGCAGGCCGGGCGCGACGAAGTCCCGGTACGGGATGAGGCGGCCGCCGGGGCCCGGCACCTTCCCGATCAGCACGCCCAGCCCGATCCCTACCGACAGCAGGTAGAACAGCGGCTCGAAGACCCCGGAGGCGAACACCAGCCAGGCGTGCCCGTAGGCGCGGGCGTGCCGCTCGATCAGGTGCAGGCTGCCCGCGTCGCGACCGGCCCGCCGCAGCCGGGCCAGCTGCCCGGCGGGCGGGAGCATCCGCAGCGGCACGCTAGACATGGCGTGCTCCGCTAGACATGGCGTGCTCCGCTAGACATGGCGTGCTCCGCCTGGACATGCCGTGCCGCTAGACATCCGACGCTCCCTAGACATACAGGCGCCTGCGGTAGGTGCGCCCGCCGGCCCAGATCCCGATCGCCGCGAGCACGGCCAGGTAGGCGACGTGACCCAGCGCCCCGAGCGGGCTGAGGCCGGCCCCCAGGCTGAGGGCGCGGCACAGCGCGACGCCGTGCCACAGGGGGGTGGCGTAGGCCACCGCGCGCAGCCAGCCCGGCAGCTGGGACAGCGGGAAGAACGTGCCGGAGAAGAGCATCAGCGGCATCATGCCGAACCTGAAGATGTAGACGAACGACAGCTCGTTCTTCGCCAGCACGGCGTAGGCCGCGATCGGCGCGGCGAACGCGACCCCGGTCAGCACCGCGACCGGCCAGGCGAGCACCACCCAGGCGGACCTGACCGCGCCGAACGCCCACATGAACGCGATCGTGACCGCGGCGTTCATCGCGAGCCGCATGGCCATGAAGATCAGGTGCCCGCGGAAGATGTCCTCGGGGCGCAGCGGCGAGGACTGCGCGCCGATATAGATCTTGTTCCACTTGAGCGAGCCGAACACCGGCCAGCTCGCCTCCTGCATCCCGGTGTTCATCGCGCTGGAGGCCAGGATGGCCGGGGCCACGAACGCGAGGTAGCTGACCCCGCCGAGGCTCGCCGTACCGTGCTTGTTGACCAGCGAGCCGAGCCCGAAGCCCATCGCGCCCAGGTAGAACACCGGGCCGAGCACGCTGGACCAGACGCTGGAGCGCCAGATCCGCCGGTACACCGTCAGCCAGCAGCGGAACGCAGAAAAGGTCCGGGGGGATATGGGCCGGGGGGGTATGGGGGGGCGGGCAGCCCTCCCATACGCGGGGGGTACGGGGGGGCGGGCAGCCCCCCCGTGCGCGGGGGGTCCAGGGGGGTCGTCCCCCCGGACAGATACCACCATCAGTCCTCCAGCCTCCGCCCGGTCAGGCGCAGGAAGACGTCCTCGAGCGTGCCGCGGCGGACCAGCGAGGTGAGCGGGTCCAGCCCGCTGGCCCGGACCGCGGCCAGGGCCGAGTCACCGTCGGTGACGTAGAGCAATATGCGGTCAGCCAGCACTTCAGCTCGTTCGGCTGGAAAATCTTTGAGTTTGTCCGCGGCCGTCTCGTGCAGTTCGGGATCGAAGCGCAGCTCGAGGACCTCCGGCGAGCAGTACTCGGCGATCAGGTCGCGGGGCGAGCCCTCGGCCGCGAACCGGCCGTGGTCCATCACGGCCAGGCGGTCGCATAGCTGCTCGGCCTCGTCCATGTAGTGCGTGGTCAGGATCAGCGTGACGCCGCGCTGCTTGAGCCGGAACAGCCGGTCCCACACCACGTGCCTGGCCTGCGGGTCCAGGCCGGTGGTGGGCTCGTCCAGGAGCAGGATCTCCGGCTCGTTGATCAGCGAGCGGGCGATCGTCAGCCGGCGCTTCAGGCCGCCGGACAGCGGGTCCACCTTGTCCTTCGCCCGGTCGCTGAGCTGCACGAACTCCAGCAGCGCGTCGCTCCGCTCGCGGATGACGCGGCGCGGAAGACCGAAGTACCTGCCGTAGACCAGCAGGTTCTCCCGCACGGTCAGCTCGACGTCGAGGGTGTCCTCCTGCGGCACGACGCCCAGGCGGGCCCGGATCGCGGACCCGTCCCGGACCGGGTCGGCGCCCAGGATGGTCAGTTCCCCGCTGGTCGGCGGGGAGACGCAGCCGATCATCCGCATCGTGGAGGATTTGCCCGCGCCGTTGGGCCCGAGGAAGCCGAAGGCCTCCCCCCGGTATAGGTCGAAGTCGATCCCGTCTACCGCCGTGAAGCTGCCGAACTTCTTGGTCAGGCCCCGGGCTCGGACCAGTACCTCGGTTCCGGAAGCTCTCAGCACCTGATCCAGGCTACCGGGGGGTTATGACATTCCCCGAACGGTTTTACCTCCCCGCGCACACCACACCAGGTGGCACGATAATGTCGGTCTATACCCGGAGGACCAGGTAAGGGACGAAGCCACGGTGAGTATCATCCGCAGCCTTTACGCACGTTTCCGGGTGCTCATCCACGAGGTCGCCAAGTTCGGGGTGGTCGGCGGGCTCGCGTTCGTGCTCACCGTCGTCCTGTTCAACGCCTTCCGCTCCGGCGCCGGGCTGGGCCCGATCCCCTCCGCGACGCTCGCCAACCTCCTGGCCACCGTGTTCGCCTTCCTCGGCAACAAGTTCTGGGCGTTCCGGCACCGCAAGGGAAACAACCCGGCCCGCGAGACCCTCCTGTTCTTCTTCTTCAACGGCATCGGGATCCTCATCACCGATGGGGTCGTCGCGATCGCGGAGTACGGGTTCGGGCTGAAGGGCACCTTCTCCGACAACGTGGCCAACGTCATCGGCATCGGCCTGGCCACGCTGTTCCGGCTGTACTGCTACCGGCGCTGGGTATTCCTTTACGCCGACGGGCAGGCGCCCGCCGCCGAGCAGCTAGAGCCCGAGACCTCGGGTACCTGAGGCCCTTCTCCCCGGTGTGCGAGAGGTTAGGCGTTACTGGCAGCCGCGGACGGCGGACAGGCCCAGCGGGGCCTTGAGCGCCGCCGTCTCCTGCGCCCCGGTCAGGTCGCCCACGGCGGCCATGCGCCCGATGACGTGCACCAGGCGGGCCCTGGCCTGGGCCGGGTAGACCAGCGGGTCGTCGTAGGTCGGCGCGTTCACGATCCCGGCGAGCATGGCCGCCTGCACCAGCGTCAGCCGGGCGGGCGGCCGCCCGAAGTACCCGCAGCTGGCGGTCTCCAGCCCGTAGTAGCCGTGACCGTAGTACGCGATCTCCGCGTACAGGCGCAGGATCTCGGCCCGGCTGTACGCGTGGTTGAGCTTGAGCGCGACCACCACCTGCTCGATGATCTGCAGGAAGCTGCTGTGACCCGAGGTGTACAGGTTCTTGGCCAGCTGCTGGTCGATGGTGCTGCCGCCGCCGTCGGTGTGGCCCGTGACCCAGGACGCCGCCACCCGGATCAGCGCGAGGGGGTCCACGCCCGGGTCGCTGTAGAACCGGTGGTCCTCGGTCGCCACCAGGGCCTGCGCGAAGTACGGCGGGACCGGCGAGCCGGGGTAGGCGATGTGATGCTCCGCCGCCTGGGCGCGGGCCAGCGCGGTCGCCTGGCTCGCCGACGGGGTCAGCAGGTAGAGCAGGCCGAACCCCACGGCGAACACGACGATCAGGATGAAGACCACCTTGATGATCCACAGGGCCAGCCGGGCCCGCCTGCCTCGCGGGCGCCGCCCTCCCCCGGCGGCGTCCTGATCGCCGGAAGCCGAGCGGCGAGCGTTCAGTACCCTCAACGGCCCGGCCCCTCCGTACCTGAGATGCGTCCTGCAAGTTACAACGAGCGCGGCATCCGCACCATGCCCGGTCCCGTCACAGCTTCCTCCCCGGGCTTCTGGTCGACGTAGCCGACGGCCGTCGCGCAGGTCGAAATCGTTCAAATCGTTATATGTCAGTAAAAGTACTTCAGGCGCCTGCTCGCGCCCGTTGCCGTACGTTGCTGTTCAGTTATGTGTCACCGCGGATAGATTGCTGCCCCGCCGGCCCGGGACGCCTGGGCGGGGGTGTCTGCGGGGTACTGGGACCGCGGGGGCCGCCAGGTGCCTCCCTCAACGACCTGAGGAGGCAGCGTTGCTGCATCGAGCCCTTCGGTATCTGCGGGCGGCCGGGGTGCTGACGCTGGTCGGCGGTTCCCTGTTCGCGGGTGGCGCCCCCGTCGTGGCGGCGGCCGGCCTCGCGATCCAGCCGATGCTGGTCACCAGGTTCGCGTCGGCCACCCAGGCGCCCGACAGCGACCAGTGCGTGCAGCAGTTCACCGAGCCCTGCTACCAGCCGGCCCAGCTGCAGGCGGCCTACGACGTGCAGCCCCTGTTCAATCGCGGGATCACCGGGAGGGGCCAGACCATCGTGATCGTCGACTCGTTCGGGTCCCCGACGATCCGGTCGGACCTGGCGACCTTCGACCGCGAGTTCGGCTTGCCGGCCCCGCCGTCCTTCCGGATCATCCAGCCGGCCGGGCGGGTGCCCAGGTATGACGGCAACGACAACACCCAGCTCCAATGGGCCGGAGAGACCACCCTCGACGTGGACTGGGCGCACAGCATGGCGCCCCGCGCGAACATCCTGCTGGTCGAGACGCCGGTCTCGGAGTCCGCAGGGACCACCGGAGTCCCGCAGATCGTCGCCGCCGAGAACTACGTCATCGACCATCACCTCGGCCAGGTGATCAGCCAGAGCTTCGGCGCGGCCGAGGCGACGTTCCCGGGCGCCGCGTCCATCTCCGCCCTGCGCAGCGCGTACATCAACGCGGACCAGCAAGGCGTGACGGTCCTGGCCGCGACCGGCGACAACGGGGCGACCGACTACTCGAACGACGCCGGGACGCTGCTGTACACCCACCGGGCGGTCATCTGGCCCGCCAGCGATCCCCTGGTCACCGCGGTCGGGGGGACGCAGCTGGCGCTCGATTCCACCGGCCGGCGGACCACGGCGGACGCGGTGTGGAACGACGGCAACAACTACGCCCTGCTCAACGCCCTTAGCGGCAGTCCCGACCCGACCGGCATCGCCACCGGGGGCGGCAAGTCGACGGTCTTCGGGCGCCCGTCGTACCAGAACGGCGTGGCGCGCGCCGTCGGCAGTCACCGGGGTATCCCCGACATCTCCATGAGCGCCGCCTGCTCCGGGCTGGTCCTGACCTACAACAGCTTCGGCGGCGAGCAGACCGGCTGGTACGCCTCGTGCGGGACCAGCGAGGCGACCCCCCTGTTCGCCGGGATCGTGGCCCTGGCCGCCCAGGTGGCGGGGCATTCCCTCGGCCTGATCAACCCGGCACTGTACCGCCTGTACGCCGAGCACGCGCCCGGGCTGGTGGACGTCACCCAGGGGAGCAACACGGTGTCGTTCACCCAGCACAGCACCATGTACACGGTCAAGGGCTACAGCGCGGGCCCCGGCTACGACCTGGCCTCGGGGGTCGGGACGGTCAACGCCGACCTGTTCGTCCCCGAACTCGCCCAGGCGGCCGGGGGCTGATTTCGGCCGCGGCGGGGCCCGGCCCGGGACGGAACTTCGTTCCTGGGGGCGCCGGGCTTGCGCTAAGCTGACTGAGCCCGCCCGAACACGGTGGGCACGTGCCATCATTGGCACGGCGGGACGTGGCCCAGCTTGGTTAAGGCGCCTGACTGGGGGTCAGGAGAGCAGGAGTTCAAATCTCCTCGTCCCGACAAATGATTGCCGGTAGCCGAAATGTCAGTACCGGGCGCTAGGGTACTACTATGGCTGCGGGTTCACCCAAGAAACACAATTGGTCGGATGCCGACCTAAACGACGCAGTAGCGAAATCTAGGTCTTGGCGCGGCGTGATGCGCGAGCTTGGACTATGTGTCACTTCATCTGGATCCATCCGGGTGGTCAAGCGCCGTGTTGCCGCACTCGGGCTCGACACTTCACACTTCACCGGGCAACGTATATGGTCTGACGCCTCGCTTAAACGAGCCGCGGCCTATGCCTACTCCTGGGATGAACTACTCGCCGCGATCGGAATTAAATCCCGTTCGGGAGATGAGCGCGTCCGGGTAAAGGCCCACGCGGTGCGCCTCGGACTTGACCTGAGCCACCTCATCGATCAGTCTCCGGAGACCGACCGTCAGCCGACCCTGAAGCCAGCGCTCAGCAATCTGCGGCAGGCCGCGATGTCGCTCGCCGCATCGTGGTTTTCGCTGCGCGGGTGCGCCACGGCCATCCCGATAGAGCCGACCGTCTACGACCTACTGGTGTCGACTCCGGACGGAATCAAACGGGTCCAAGTCAAGACGACCACATACAACGGCAAGACCGGTTGGCAAGCTGGGGTCGGCCGCCGGCCTTACTCGATTGGTAACATGGAGCGGCAGATTCCCTACGACCCGGAATTGATCGATTGGTTCTTCATTGTCGACGGTGACCTCACCATGTACCTGATTCCCAGCCGGGTCATTGCCGGCCGAGTCTCGATCCTGCTGCACACGTACGCCAGGTACATAGTGGGCAGCGCCGCCGGGTTTATGACTTCGCGACCGCGCGCGGCATAACGAGGCTCGCGCGTCTGGAAGGCGGCGGCGCTAATAGCCTTTTGCTATTCGCACCGAGCTGAGCATGGACGCTATCTCCGCTTCTTGCCTGGGCAGGCCCGGGGGCGCGCAGGCAGGCGTCATCTCGTACCAGTTATCCGGCACGTTACGAAAGATCTTGACCGTGATCGCCTCGGTCCCGCGCAGCGTCGCACACCATCCGCCGGCGGTCCTGGTCTCGATCGCCAGGCGGCCCGCGATGGTCGTGTTCGGCTCCGGCGGATGCGGGCGGCTGGTCACCGTGCACGGTCCGTCAGCCGGCCGCCCTCGCCTGGTTGCCTCCCGGCGCGCTCTGGCCCGGGCCGGAATCGGCCACCCTGGAGCGCATGGTGTTGACTAGCGCTATGCCTGTTGACGGAGAATACGAGCCGAGCCCGGCGGCCTGGGTGCGCGACCAGGTGGAACTGTACGAGGGGTCGGGCGGGACGCAGGGGCTGACGCTGCGGGAAACCGGCCTGCCGGTGGTGATCGTGACCAACCTCGGCGCCAAGAGCGGCAAGGTGCACAAGACACCGGTAATGCGCGTGGAGCACGGCGGCCGGTACGCGATGGTGGCGTCGAAGGGCGGCGCGCCGGAGAACCCGCTCTGGTACTACAACGTCCGCGCGAACCCGCTGGTGGAACTCCAGGACGGCCCGCACAAGCAGGACATGGTCGCCCGCGAGATCAGCGGCGCCGAACGCGCCGAATGGTGGGAACGCGCGGTCGCCGCGTATCCGCCGTACGCCGAGTACCAGCAGAAGACCACGCGCGAGATACCGGTGTTCGTGCTGGAGCCAGCGGCCGGGCAGTAACGCGGCGCCGCGTCCTTGCGTGCCGCCCTAGCCGTTGACGGTGCCCACGCCCGGAATGATGGGCCCCACGATGCTCAGGTAGCGCACTCCCTTACGCGAGCACGACTGGAAGTCGTAGGCGGCGTACGTCGCGCTGTGCCGACCGGGCGGGTACACCTTCAGCAGCACGGCCGAGTTCACGGGGTCGCATCCCGGTTCGGTGGTCACCGCGGCGTCGTGGTAGGCCAGCATCGTGTGCGCGGTCGCGCCGGGCGCGAGGATCACGGTGTGCGGGGACGTCGTGCCCTCCCAGTTGGCGGAGCTGCCGAGCTGGTGACCGTGGATGTCGACGGCCGAGACGCCGGGGAACCCGAACAGCGAGCAGGTGTGCCCGCTCAGGTTGGTGAACTCCAGCGGGTAGTAGATGGTCCCGGCCGCCCCGTTACCTTGCTCGACCGCCACCCAGACGCCCAGGCCGAAGGCGGTACACGCAGGGGCGGAGGCCGCCGAGGTGCGCGCGCCGGCCGAGGAGGTCGTCGCGGAGGCGGCGGTGGCCACGATGAGCCCGGTGGCGGCGACGCCGACGACGATCGCGGCTATCCTGCGGGCGGTGATGGAAAAGTAATTCATGTGTCGTCCTGTAGGGTGCGGATCCGCAGTTGCGGAATCCTGTGCGGTTAAGACGGAAATGACCGGTGACCGGTTAAAGATCTCTTTTATACCCGAACGAGCGGTGGTGCGAGTTATCCGGCTGGCTTAATCCGTAGCAGGGGGACGGCCAGCGACCGCGGAGCCCGATTCGGGACACTGGTGCGGTGACAGGACGGGCAGAACTCGTGCGCCGGGCGCAGGCTCACGGCGTAGCGGTCTCGTATCACGACTGGCGGGGCCGGTTCGTGGAAGTGGCGGACGAGACGCTGGCGGCGGTGCTGGATGTGCTGGCCCCCGGGGGGCAGTATCTCCCCGGGGGGACGACCCCCCGGGATCCCCCCGCGCCTGGGGGGAAGCCATTTCCCCCAGGCGCGGGGGGATGCCCCCAGGCGGTCTACCCCGCGTGCAGGTCGTGGGGATTCGCGGTGCAGTTGTACTCGCTGCGTTCCCGGGCCTCCTGGGGTCACGGTGACCTGCGCGACCTGGCCGACCTCGCCGCCTGGAGCGGGCGCGAGCTGGGCGCCGGCTTCGTGCTCGTCAACCCGCTGCACGCGGCCGAACCGCTGTCGCCGGTCAGCCCGTCCCCGTACCTGCCGATGAGCCGGCGCCACCTCAGCCCGCTGTACCTGCGGATCGAGGACATTCCCGAGTACGCCGGGCTCGGCCCGGCCGACCGCGCCAGGATCGAAGCCCTCGCCGCACCGCTGCGGGCCGCGAGCACGACGGCGGCGCTGGTCGACCGGGACGCGGTCTGGACCGCCAAGCGCGCGGCGCTCGAGATCATCCGGACCGTCCCGCTCAGCCCGTCCCGTCGCGCGGAGTTCGACGCCTTCCGCGCGCGCGACCCCGACGCCGTCGACGACTGGGCCGCCTGGTGCGCGATCGCGGAGGCGCACGGCCCGGACTGGCGGTCCTGGCCGCCGACGCTCGCCGATCCCCGCTCGGCGGAGGTGGCCGCGCTCCGCCGCCGGCTGGCCGACCGGGTGGAGTTCCACGCCTGGCTGCAGTGGCTGGCGGCCGGGCAGGCCGCCGCGGCGCAGGCCGCCGCCCGGGGGGCCGGGATGAGCATCGGCGTCATCGCCGACCTCGCCGTGGGGGCGCACCCCGGCGGGGCCGACGCCTGGGCCCGCCAGGACGTGATCGTGCCCGGCATCAGCGTGGGCGCCCCGCCCGACGAGTTCAACCAGCGGGGCCAGGACTGGACGCTGCCGCCGTGGCACCCCGGTTGGCTCGTCGCGCAGGCCGGCCGGCCGCTGGCCGAGCTGATCGCGGCCACCACCCGCCACGCGGGCGGCATGCGCGTCGACCACGTCATGGGCCTGTCCCGCCTGTGGTGGATCCCTGCCGGGATGACGCCGGGCCTGGGCACCTACGTGCGGTACGACCACGAGCTCATCGGGGGCGTGCTGGCCGCCGAGGCCGCCCGCGCGGGCGCGGTGGCCATCGGCGAGGATCTCGGGACGGTGGAACCCTGGCTCCGCGAGTTCCTGGCCGCGCGCCGGGTGCTGGGCACGTCCATGTTGTGGTTCGAGCGCCGGGCGGACGGCACGCCGCGCCGGCCGGGCGGGTGGCGCCGGGGCTGCCTGGCCACCGTGGGCACGCACGACATGCCGCCGGCCGCCGCGTTCCTCACCGGGGAGCAGGTCACGATCCGGGCCGGGCTCGGCCTGCTCACCCAGCCCGAGGCGGCGGAGCGAGCCGCGGCCCGCACCGAGGCGGCCAGGTGGCTCAGGACGCTGGCCCGGGCGGGGCTGCTGGCTGCGCCGGGCGGCCTCGCCGCGACCACGCCCGAGGAGTTCACCGTTGCTCTCTACGCCTACCTGACCCGCACCCCGGCGGTGCTGATCGGCGTCTCGCTGGCCGAGGCCGCGGGCGAACGCCGCCCGCAGAACATGCCGGGGACCGTCGACGAGTACCCCAACTGGCGGATCCCGCTCGCCGACGCGGACGGCGAGCCGGTCCTGCTCGAGGACCTCCCGGCCCACCGGGGCGTCCGCGCCGTCGCGCAGGCCGTATCGGACGGCCTGCGCGACGGCACCCGGGTGCCGTAAAAGCGGCCGGGGTGGCCCGGAATCCCGGGCCACCCCGCTTGAGCTGCTCCGTGCGTCCTAGGAACGGCTAGGCGTACGACGCTCCGCCACACGCCCCGCTGAACTGCGGGTTCGGCAGCACCTGGCTGATGTTCGTGCCGAAGAACCAGCTCAGGTCCGGACCGGCGTACTGCTTGTCACCACCGAAGTTGTTGATGGTGTTCGGCTGGTTGGCCCCGAAGTTCCACACGCACGAGGTCAGCTTCGACCCGAGCGCGGAGCTCGACGAACCGAGCGACCAGTACGGGTAGAACTTCGCGCTGATCGGCGGGATCACGCAGCCCTGGCCGTTCTGGGCGCAGAGCCTGGCCGACCCGCTGGCGTCGGTCTCGAACTGGATCGATGGGTACGGCTGCCCGCTGGCCATGAACGGCCCGACGTACTGGAACGAGGTCGGGTGGTTCGGGCTGCCGTTCGGCCAGGTCCCGGTCTGGTAGTCCACGCCGTCGTAGTCGAGGTCACCGTTCTGGAACCGGTTGGCCAAGCACTGGTTGGTGTCGGACCATGCCTGTACCGGATTCCCGTCGACGAGGACCGTTCTGGCCCCCTGCGGCAGGCAGACCCCGTCCGCGTACTCGCAGTGGGAGCCGGATGTCGGGTCGGTGTTCGGGCATCCGGTCGGACCGTAATTGCCCTGGGTCAGAGCGTTCTGGCAAGAGGCGGTGTTGACCGTGCCGGCCCCGGTGAGAGAGGTCGCGAAACACGGACCCTCTCCGGTGGAGTCGTAGGCGCTGTCCGATGAGCCCTGGCAGGTGTCGAAGATGTTGTCGTCTTCGAAGGTCGAGCCGTCCGGGTAACCGCTCAGGACCGGGTCGTTGTTGGTCAGCGAGCTGCAGACCTCGGAGTGACCGATTTCCTGCTGCATCAGGACGCCGCCCTCGAGCGCGGCCCACGGGGTGCGGTTGTTGATCGACGCGGTGTTGTACTCCGCGCGGAAGGTGTACGGGAAGCCGTTGCAGGTGTTCAGGTCGCTGTTCATGAACCCGTTCTTGGCGCTGCCCGTAATCCATCCGGTCTTATGTGTGGTCAAATCTCGGATGGTGGCCGTGATTCCCGCCGCCGGGTCCGTGATCGACACCTGGATGTCGTCGCCCTGGTTCATCATCAGCGTGTGGGAGTTGGGCAGGAAGGTCTGCACGGTCGACAGCTGCGGGCTCGGCGGACCGGCGGGGACGCCGTTGGTCTGCAGGAACGCGAAGTTGATCGGCTCCTGGCAGTTGGGGTTGCAGAACTGGAAGTTGAAGTTGCACTCGAGGCTGTCGATGTTCAGGGCCGCGCACCACTGGGTCTTGCTGCAGCTGGGGGCATCGACGAACGGCGTGTAACCCGGCGGGTACAGCTGCAGTTCCATGAACGCCCCGCCCGCGGCGTTCGGCAGGTTCAGGCCGACGTTGCTGTCGCTGCCGGGGGTGCACGGGTTCTGCGGGTAGGACCTCGGGTCGCAGAGGCCCAGCCCGAACCAGGGAGCTACGGACAGCTGACCGTAGTTGGTGACGCTGCCGCTCGCGGTCGGGGCGGCGGTCGGGTCCACCGGCAGCTTCGCGAGGTACGACATCGTTTCCCCGGAGCCCGCCGCGCTCGAGATGAACTTGATGGTCGGCTCGTCGTGGCCCACGTACCAGCCGTTGTCGACGAATCGGCCGGCCTTGCCGTTCTTGAGGCTGATCGGGTCCGTGCAGTCCATGCCGGCCATCTCCCTGACCGACCGGTACGCCTTGCTCCACCCGTTGCAGTCCATCTCGCCGATCTTGTTCGGCTTGACGCCCGCATTTGCCGTGTTGGCCTTATTCGCGGCAAGCGTCGCGGCGGTGGAGGCCCCGGCCGAGCCCGTCAGGCTGAGCTGACAGATCACGGCTATTCCTATCGCGGGCACCAGTAGTAGCCGCCATCGTCGTGAGCTGGCCCGGGACTTCCGCCCGGACGGTGCCGACCTCCCTGACCAGGGAATGCGCATGTGCGATCCTTATCGCTCGCGCGTGCCGCCGAGTCCCCAAGCGGGCTCGGGGTCAACGGTCACGCCACTGTTACCGTCCCGGGTATGAGACGCTTTCCGACGGAATCTAGCAATCGCATAAACCCGCAGCTACCAGCCATTGGACATAGGCCGACACCTGAATTGTTACTAACTCGCCCGGGTTTTGGCGAGATTCCGCTCCATCGAGACCGCCGGACAGACGGCCGTCAAGCAAAATCGACGTTCATGGACGAAGAGGCACGAAAAGCCCATAAGTCTCGGTCTGGAATCTCGCTCGAATGCGTCTCCCAGGCCAAAACCGCGACGGCAGCCTAGCAGCGGGAGCGGGCCCGTGCCAGATGCCACGCGTGACACGCCGCGGCGGATCGAGCGCGCCGTCCTTGGGGCGCACGGGGCACCTGTGGCGCGCGGGGTGCATCCTAGGCTCTCGGGCCTGCGGTCGACGCCCGAGCGCTCGGGGCCGCCCGGCCAGGCGGTAGAGTCCGACGCGTGACCACCCGCGATGAACTGGACGCGCTCTCCTCGCGCGAGTTGCACGACCTCGCCGTGCGGCGCGCGCTGCACCACGCCGACGTGGAGTTTCTCTGGGAGTTGCTGCGCGCTCTGCCCGCGGCCGAGGCCGTCGAGGGACATCCTGCCCACGCCGGGGAGGACATCAGCGAGGTCTCCGCGCTGATCGCGGACGCGATCGACTCCGGGGAAGGCGACGTGGCCGAGGCGCTGCGCCCGCTCTACCTCGACTACCTGACCAAGCACGGCGCCAGCGGCTGAGCCGGAACACGCACTACGCTCCGTTCGGCCCGGAAAAGGCAGAGCGGGCGGTGCGCCGGGCGCGGCCGGGACACCCGTGCAGGCCTAGTCGTCAGCGTGGGC
>Ga0187808_10000359_pt1 | contig 13593 bp, 8 predicted proteins | sample NC_wetland_sal_i_5_FD_132427 | JGI IMG/M metagenome (GOLD analysis project Ga0187808, IMG submission 132427) | Wetland sediment microbial communities from Neuse River Estuary, North Carolina, USA - ASW_3 | ecosystem: Environmental > Aquatic > Freshwater > Wetlands > Sediment | place: USA: North...
GACGATCGCGAACTCCCGCGCGTTCAGGTCGGTCGCGTCGGCCAGCGTGCTCGGCACGTACACCAGGACGTTGACGACGATCGCGACCAGCAGGATCTGGCTGACCAGATCCGGCCAGCTGAGGAAGCGCCGCGCCACCTGGCCGATGGCCCAGGCCACCAGGGCCACCCCGGCCAGGTGGACGACGGCGAACGCCACCTCGATCGCCGGCCCCTGCGGCCAGGCCCCGAACAGGGCGAGCAGCCCCTGCCCGGTGACCCGCGCGTGGCTAAGCCACGTGTGCAGCGGCGCCAGCTTGTACCCCACCGGGTGCAGGATGAAGCCGCCGCTGGCCCGGAGCAGCCGGTTGACCAGCGCAGCCGCGCCGTAGGCGAGGATCGCCGCGGCGGCCAGGAACACCTCGTACTGGCGAGCCCGCAGCGCTGCCCCGAGCCACCCTGGTGACCCGCGTTCGCTTCGGCGGGCCGCGATGCCGGCGCCGCTGACGCGGATGGCGCACACCGCAACGAGAGGCACGATCCCGATCACGAGCACCAGCTGGTCGGCCACCAGCACCCAGGTCAACAGCAGCCAGACCACGATGCTGTACACCCCCGGGGGGACGGTACTGGCCCGGGGGGACGACCCCCCGGAACCCCCCGCGCTTGGGGGGAAGCCTTTCCCCCCAAACCCCCTCGGCCCCCCAGACCCCCTCGGCCCCCTGGCCCTGGCGCCGAAATCGATGACCAGCCAGGTGAGCATGAGCGGGACGGCGGTGCCGATGTGGCCGACCGACAGCAGCAGGACGAAGACCCCGACCCCGAGTTGGGGCGCGAACATGATCCCGGTCGTCAGCAGTACTCGCGGCCAGGCCCCCGGCCGGGTTACGCCCCTGGCCAGCAGGGCGGCCATGAGCACGACGAGCGTGTAGGTCATCGCCGCGGCGACGTGCGCGGTGTCGGCGTGCAGGCCGATGAGGCGCTCGAGCAGCGCGTACTGCGGCAACTCGGTGGTGTAGAACGAGACGTCCGACAGGTACCAGCCGTGCAGCAGGACGTTGCCGTGCAGCATGTCCGAGGCCATGAGCAGGATGTTCGCCTCGTCGGAGTTCTCCGGGTAGGTGCGGGACACCATGAGGTAGACGACAAAGATCAGGAGGGTGGTCACCGTGATGGCCAGCCAGATGAGTAGGCGGCGGGCGTTGGTCGGCTCGCGGCCCGGTTCCCCGGCCGGCCGCGCGTGGCGGGCGGCCGTCCTCGTCGTACCGGGCGTGCTACCGGGCGGCGGCGCGGCGGAAGCCTCCGGCGTCCCGCTGCTGCGCACCATGCTCGCTACTCACCTTCCCGATGAACCCTCACAGGGTAGTCTGGCATCGCCCTGGTAGGCTGCGCGTCTGGTCTAGGGCGCCTGGTCCAGGATTGCCTTAGACCTTCCCGCCTGACCGCCACGGTGGAGGCACGCGCTTGCAGCTCACTTCGACGTCGGAAGAGGACGAATCCGTCCGGCAGCGCGCGTCGTCGCCGTGGCCGAGACTGGACCGGCCGATCGTCGCGGGCGTGATCGCCTTCGTGGCCTGGCTCGGATTCGTCCTGGCCCGCTGGCAGATCTGGGCCAACGGGAACCTGAGCAAGTTCATCCTGCTGGGCTCGGGGCGTACCGGGTTCACGAATCTGGCGCAGCTACCGCGCGGCGTGGTGCTCGGCGACCCGAACCAGGCCGGGTACGACGGGCAGTTCTACTACCGGCTCGCGCTGAACCCGTTCAACTGGGCCAGGACCGCGTACGGCATCACCATGGACCAGTCGTACCGGTACACCCGGATCGGGTACCCGGTGCTGGCGTGGCTGGTCTCGTTCGGCCAGCACCAGCTGGTCCCCTACGTCCTCGTCCTGATCAACCTGTTCGGCGTGGCGGTCATGGCCGTCCTCGGCGGCATGTTCGCCCGCGCGTCCGGCCGCCACGCCCTGTTCGGGCTGGCCTTTGCCGCGTACTTCGGCCTGGTCATCAGCGTGGGGCGGGACACCGCCGAGCCGGTAGCCGAGGCGTGCCTGCTGGGCGGCCTGCTGGCCTACCGGCAGACCAGGTACCTGCTGGCCGCCGGCCTGTTCGCGTTCGGCGCCATCACCAGGGAGACCATCTTGCTCGCCCCGGCGGCGATCGCCGTGGTCCGGCTGGTCCAGATGGCCCGCCGCCGCACCCGGCCGGGCCTGGCCGACCTGACCTGGGTCGCGCCCGCCGTCGCCTACGGCGTACTCGAGGTCGCCGTCCACTTCGTGGTCAAGGGACAGTTCCCGCTCCTGGCGAACACCAGCCGCAACCTGACGACGCCGTTCACGGCGCTCTACGACGCGCTCAGGTACGAGGTCGGCCACATCAGCACCGCTCACCTGAGCCCGATCGACATCGCCCTGCTGGAGTACGCCACGGTGGCGGTCTTCATCGTGGCCGGCCTGGCCGCGGGTAAGGTCACCGAGGCGCCGGTCCACGAGCGGCTGGCCTTCGTCTTCTTCGTGCTCGAGCTCGGCTTGCTATCCAGTCAGATCTGGACCAGCACCTTCGGTGACGGGCGCTCGCTCATCGAGGTCTACCTGATGGCGCTGATCCTGCTGGTCGCGACGCCGCGGCGGTACCTTTCCTCGCTCAACCTGGCCCTGATCGTCGCCTGGGTGCTGCCCGCTCTGCTGATCGTGGCCAGGCGCCGCGCGCTGTACATGTAACGCGTCACAGCTGGGCGTGTGGCCTGACCAGCTTGTCAAGCAGGTTGGTGTTCCAGACCATGACGGTGTAACCGTCGAAGTGGTAGACCCGCTGCGGCGGCCCGAAGGTCCTGACCGCGGAGGCCTGGGCATCCTGGAGCGGAGACGGCCCCCCCGCCACCAGGAAGTTCGCGTAGTGCAGCGAGGGGTTGAAGTCCTGCTCGTTGGTCTCCCACTGGTACGGCGTCAGGTCGCCGTCGGCGGTCCGCGTCACCGCGGCGACCAGGACCCGGTCGCCGCTGGCCACCGTGGTGCTGTTGGCCTCCCAGTATCCGGCCAGCCCGGCCCGGAACCCGTGCCCGGTCAGCCAGGCCACCAGCGGCTCGTTGACGGGCGGAGCCGGGGTCTGCGCCGCGCCGTACGCGAGCGCGCCCAGGTAGCCGGCCATGACCACCGCCAGCGCGGGTACGAGCGCTCGCGGCCACGCCCGCAGCGCGGCCAGGGTCCGCTCGCCGAGCATCCGCCCGGCCAGCGCCGCACCGAACGGCAGGACCGCGGCCATCTCGCGCGCGCCCAGGACGTCATGGGTGTGCGTGCTGACCAGGTAGGCGCCCAGGTTGATCAGGATGGCCGCGGCGAGCACGGCGACGATGAATTCATCCGGGCGGAAGAGCCGGCGGAGGGCCAGGCCCAGGCCGCAGAGCACCAGGACCGCCCCGACCAGGTGGAAGATCGCAAAGACCACCGTGATCGCCGGTCTGGCCTGGAAGACGTTGGCGCCGAATAGCTCGAGGAAGCCCTTGGCCATGACCACTGCCCCGTGCGGCCAGTGGCTGGCGGGTGCCGTCTTCGTCCCGATGCGCCACACGTGGAATCCGCCGAGGGCCCGGATCGCCCGGGGCGCCAGGATGCCGAGTCCGGCCGCGATCACGGCGGCTCCGGCCAGAGATGGCTCGTACCACCTCGTGGCCCGGTCGCCGGTGCCTCGCATCAGGCGCGCGAACGATCGGACGGCGGCGACCAGCACCAGCGGCGCGATGCACGTGAGCAGGATGACCGAGTCGGCCACCATCGTCCAGGCCAGGATCGCGCACACCGCCGCGGGGATGAGCCAGCGCGGCCTGAAGTGCGGGTAACGGTCGATCAGCAGCCAGGCCACCAGCACCGGCACCGCGGTACCCGTATGGTCCGGCGACAGCAGCACGATCGGGGTGGCGCTGAGCTGGGGCGCCATCATGATGCCCGCGGCGAGCAGCGCGCGGGCCAGGCCCGCCCCGCCCCGGGCCCGCCCCTTGGCGAGCAGGGAGGCGAGCAGGACGAGCAGCGTGTAGGTCATGGCCGCACCCACGTGCACGACCCAGGCCCCGAGCGTGAGCAGGTGCGCCAGCAGGGCTTCGATCAGCGCGTACTGCGGGAGTTCGGTGGTGTAGAAGGACACGTCGGAGGAGTACCAGTGCCGCAGGAGCAGGTTCCCGTGCAGCATGTCCCAGGCCTGCAGGATGTTCCCCGAACCGTCGGATGACACCGGGACCGACGAGGACTGGCGGAGGTAGCAGAAGAACAGGACGGCGACCGCCAGCCCGACCAGGACCGCGCGCTCCGCCCGTCGCCTTCTCGAGGCCGTCGCTGGCCCGGCGACGCCGGCGGAGGCCTCCCGCTGGCGCCCGCTGACGCTCATCCCGCGGCTCACCAGGCCCTGGCGACGGAGAAGCCGGTGAAGCGCAGGATGACCTGCGTGCCTGGCGGTGCGGCCGGCGGGTAGAACCAGTAGCCGGCACTGACGGCCACCTGCGCCGGGGTGCAGATGAACTGCTGGGTCACGAGGAAGGAGTACCACGGATCGACCAGGCAGGCCCTGACGCCGGTGCGCTCCGCCTGGTCGAGGAAGCCGATGGCCTGGGGCCAGACGATGTGGTCGACCTCCAGCGCGATGATCTTGCCCGGTGACCTGGCGGCGAGGGCCGCCACCGCCGCGGGCAGGGACTCGTTGATGTCACCCGTGCTCGTCCTGGTCCCGGGTATCACCGCCAGGGTGATGAACGCCGCCGCCGCGGCCAGCACGGCCACCGCCGGGGCGGCGGCGCGCAGGATCCGGCCGGACCGCAGGCGGAGCGCCTCGACGGCGCCCACGACGATGATCAGCACCATGATCAGCGGCGCCGACCAGTAGAAGTACCCGATGTAGTGCGAGGTCAGGTCGTCGATGCCGATCGCCGTGTACAGCACGAAGGCCAGCGTGGAGACCACGTTCAGGGCCAGCAGCGCGATCAGGAACCTGCGCAGCGGGCCGCGGGCGAGCCCGATGATGACGCCGACCGCGGCCACCAGGAGCAGCACCGGGGCCAGCCACGCGTTCGCGTGCGGCCACCAGAACCACAGTACGTAGTCCGTCACCTGGGCGGCCGTGTAGTGGCCGGCCAGGCCCAGTTGGCCGCCCGACTTGCCGTAGGAAAGGTACTGACCGAAGTCTCCCGGCCAGTGCTGGGCCAGGTTGAGCACGATCGGGAACACGAAGACCACGCTGATGACCACGGCCGGGATCCAGGCCTTCCGCTGCTCGCCGAAGAACGACCGGAGCGACCGGCGCCAGGCCCGCCAGTGCCCGGCCGCCGCGGCGACCAGCACGGCCAGGATGATCGCGGGTACGAACAGCAGGAAGCACGCGTGCCCGTGGATCAGGAACCAGCCGGACAGCGCCAGGACCGGAAGGTCGCTCCCCCGCCCCGCCGTCACCGAGCCGGCCGCGAGCAGGAAGACCACGTACGTCGGAACGTAGAGGTACGGCATCCAGTCGGAGTTGACGACCGGCGGGTAGACGACCGCCAGGCCGAGCAACACGGCGAAGGTCGCGGCCGCCCCCGCCAGTGAGCGCGTCCACCCGTAGACGATGCCGACGGCCAGCGCGAAGAACGCGCTATCCAGCACGAAGACCGAGAGCACGTGCGCGTTCCACGCGGTCGGGACGACGTGCAGCGCGTTCAGGAACAGGTACTCACCCAGGGCCTGGACGTACATGTACGCGGGCCCGGGGTGGTTGAAGCCCTCGCGCGAGTAGCTGCCGATGAGCAGCGTGAAGTGCTTGGCCTGCGTGATCAGGATCGAGTTGGCGCCCGCGTCGCCCTGCTCGTACAGGCGGGTGGCGAACAGGAACGAGTTGCGGGCGCAGAGCAGGGCGAACAGCGCCACGAACGGGATCGCCCAGATCGCCCAGATCCACCAGGGCCTGCGGCCACTGGCCTGGTGAATTGGTTCGGGTACGGCGGTTCCGGTGGCATCGGCGGCTGCGGTGGCATCGGTCGCTGTAGTGCCATCGGTGGCTCCGGCGGCCTGGTTCTTGGCTCCGGCGGGGCTGCTCTGGACCGACTCAGACCCTGTGGCCACCGTTACCTGCCTGCTGTCCGTACTGCCGAGCTCAGATGGTTCCGGCCTTGATCGCCGCGTCGATCCAGGGGATGACCTCGTCGAGCATCTGGTCCAGCGACGTGCTCGCCTCGAAGCCGAGAACGCGCTTGGCCTTCTCGGTATCGGGGACGCGGCGCTGGACGTCGTATTCGAACGGATCGTCGTGCGCCAGCGTGAGGGGGACGTCATCGCCCTTGATCTTGCGCCAGATGACCTCGGCCAGCTGGCGCACGGTCGTGCTCTGGGCCGTCGACAGGTTGAAGTCCTCGTTGAGCGCGTCCGGGTGTTCCATCGCGGTCACCACGCCTCCGGCGAGGTCACCACCGTAGGTGTAGTGCCGCACCTGGTCACCCGAGCCGAGGATATGCAGCGGGTCCTGGCCCTTGAGCACCTTCTGCACCAGGTCGGGAACCACGTGGCTCATCGCGAGCTGGACGTTCCCCGACAGGATCTCCGTGTCGCCGAGGGCCCGGCTCTCGCCGATGCCCACGCAGTTGAACGGGCGCACCAGGGTGTACGGCAGGCCGTACTGATCCCACGCGGCCTTCGCGAAGTACTCCACGGCCAGCTTCTGGAAACCGTAGGAGGACAGGGGCGGCGGTATCCGCCGCTCCTGCCCCTCGTACGAGGGCCACTCGTCGGCGCTCTCGAAGACCATCGAGGAAGACAGGTACGTGACCTTGCGCAGCCGGCCTTCCTTGTGCGCGGCGATCGCCGCGTCGCAGGACGAGGCGATGATCCGCTCGTTGGTCGCCAGCAGGTCGTAGGCGTAGGTGTGGAAGTAGGAGATCCCGCCGATCATGGCCGCGCCCGCGATGAAGTGGTCGCAGTCGGCCAGGAGCTCGGTCATGAGGGTCACATCCCTGGCGTCGCCCTCGACGAGCCGGTACCGCGGGTGCCCGTCGTAGGACTTCCTGACCTTCCCGTATTTGGAAAAGTTATCCAGGCCGACGACGGCGTAGCCGCGCTCGAGCAGCTCGGCCACGACATAGCCGCCGATGAAGCCCGCGGACCCGCTGACCAGAACTTGCTGCATCAACTCTCCTGCCCGGTTTGCTGTTTGGGTTCTGCGCCCGCGCCGCGGGCGCGGACCTGCTCTGGGGTGAGCCGCGGCCCGAAGGCGAAACGATACCAGCGCAGGTAGCTGGGCACCCACTTCGCGACCTTGAAGTTCGACATCCCGGCCTGCCGGTCCAGCCAGATGGTCGGGATCTCCGCCACCGGCCGGCGCAGCCGCTTGGCCTTGGCCGTCAGCTCGATGCCGATCTCGAAGCCGTCGCGCGAGTCGATGCCCACCTCCCGGACGAAATCGGTCGAGTAGGCCTTGAACGAGTTGGTCGCGTCCCTGGTGCCGACGTGGGCGAACGTGCGGAGCGACCGCCCGGCCAGGCGGGACAGGGTGCCCTTCAGCACCGGGCCGCCGACCTGCTGGCCGCCCGGCATGTACCGCGACGCGGCCGCGACGGCCACGCCCCGCTCGACCAGCCGGACGAGCTCGTCGATCTGCCTGGCGTCATCGCAGCCGTCCGCCATGGTGACCACGACCACCGGCGCGGTCGCGGCGTCGATGCCGTACCTGATCGCGTTCGCGGGACCCCGGCCGTAGGTGTTGATCAGGCACTTCAGCCGCGGCTCCTTCCGCGCGTACTCCTCCGCCACGGGGACCGTGGTGTCGTCGGGCGAATCCACCACGACCAGCACCTCGCACGGCAGCCGCACCGACTCGAACAGCCGGTCCAGCACGCTGACCACCTGATCGCCCTCGTTGTACGCGGGCACGACCACCGACACCCGCGGGTATTCGGTCATACCCGCACGCCCTGCCCGAGAGCGTCCCAGATGTCGGCCACCGGCTTGTCGATCACCAGTCCGCGGTATTCGGGGTGCGGCGCGGCGATGACCAGGAGGTCGGACTTGGCCAGGACCTCATCGAGCGGCAGCAGCCCGGGGTCGGTGGTGACGTACGGGTCGGTGCACAAGACGGCGTCGGCCTTGAACGCCAGGATCCGCTTGAGCTTGTAGGACAGGCTGGACCTGATGTCGTCCGAGCCGGCCTTGAACGCCATGCCCAGGATCCCGACGGTCATCGAGGCCAGGTCGAAGCGCTGCTCAAGCCGGTGCACGAGGTACAGCGGCAGGCCCTCGTTGACCGCCATGGCCGCGTGCCCGAGCGGGAAGTTGTTGTGGTTGAAGGCCGCGAGCTGCATCGTGTCCTTGAACAGGCACGGTCCGGCCGCGAAGCCGGCGGCCGGCATGTCCGCGGCGCGCGGGTAGTCCTCGGCCAGCCCCCGCCGGATCCGCTCGAAGTCCAGGCCCCACTCGTTGGCCATCATGTACAGCTGGTTGGCGGTGGCGAACTTGATGTAGCGCCAGACGTTGGTGAACAGCTTGGCCAGTTCCGCCTCCTCCGGAGACATGACCACCAGCTTGCTGGTCAGCCTGCCGAACAGGCTCCGGGCCCGGTCGGTCCCCGCCGGCGTGCGGGACGAGATGATCTGCGGCAGCTCGAACAGCTCCGTCATCGCCTTGCCCTCGGCGATCCGCTCCGGGCAGAAGGCGACCTCTATCTGCAGCCCGAGCCCGGCGATCATCTTCTCCACCAGCGCCGTCACCCCCGGGAACACGGTGCTGCGCAGGACGAGGAGCTGCCCGTCGCGCAGGTAGCCCGCGCACCCGCCCAGCGCCTTGAGTATCGCCGTCTGGTCGGGGTTCAGGTGCTCATCGACCGGCGTGCCGATGACCACCACCACGTACTGCGCCGAGCCCACCATGGCCGGATCGACCGACGCCTCCAGGCGCCCGGCCGCGAGCACCCGGCCCAGCACCTCCTCCGCGCCGGGCTCGGCGAACGGCATCCGGCCCGAGTTCACCGTGGCGACCGCGGTCTCGCTCACGTCGTAGATGCCCACCCGCGCGCCCCGGTCGGCGAACGCCAGCGCGAGCGGCAAGCCCACATGCCCGCACCCCCCGATGACCACCACGTCCCGCTCGAGCACATCCGGCACCTTCGTCACCCCATACCTCCGGCTGATCATGGCAGGCCCACGGGGCATCCGGAGCCTCTGGGATACGGCCACCGGCACCGCCGTCACATGTCTGGCGCTTCACCTTACCGCCAGGTTTACCCCTGCCACCGGGTTTGCGGAGCTCAAGGTAGCCCGTCAGCGACGGACTCACGTTCAGCGGTCCCTGAGAGCGTCCTGGCAGGGAACCCCGGCGCCGGCTGAGGTAGGCTCACGCCGCGGTTACAGCGCGCGGTGGTACGGCCTGGCCGCTGAACCCGCCGCCCTGGGCAAGGAATGGACGATGCCTGGTCAGGAGTACCCGGCGGCCCGCTCCCGGGTCGCGAGGCCGGTCCACCCTGACCACCCTGACCACTTTGACCACACTGTCCCTTTTGTTCGCACTGGCGACTTCGGCACGGCGTCCCCGGCGCCGGCCGGCGCTACGGCCGGCCCGGGCGGCTCGCCAGGGTCGTCCGGCGCAGCGGACCCACAGCGAGTAGCTGGCCTGGCGCGGCTGGCTGACCGGCCGATCGTGCCGGGCCTGATCGCCGTGGCGGGCGCGCTGGCCTTCGTGCTGGCCCGCCTGCAGACCTGGGCCCAGGGCAGCATCAGCCGGTTCATCCTGGTGGGACAGCACTTCGCGACCCCCGCCCAGCTGCCGCGCGGGATCGCGGTGGCACCGGCCTACGGTTACGACGGCCAGTTCTTCTACCGGCTGGCCCTGGATCCGCTGAACTTCCGCCTGACGGCGTTCGGCATCACCGTGGACCGGCCGTACCGGTTCATGCGGATCGGCTATCCGGCGCTGACCTGGCTGGTCAGTGCGGGCCAGCACGCGGTGGTCCCCCTCCTGCTGGTCGCGGTCAACGTCGTCGCGGTCGGCGCCATCGGCTTTCTCGGCGGGGTCATCGCCCGGCAGGCCGGGCGGCACGCGCTGGCCGGGCTGCTGCTGCCGGCCTACTTCGGGCTCATCACCAGCCTGGCTCGGGACACCGCGGAGCCACTGGCCGCGGCCTGCCTGCTCGGCGGGCTGCTCGCGATCCGGGCCCGCCGGCCGGCGCTGGCCGCCGTGCTGCTGGCCTACGGCGCCCTGACCAGGGAAACGGTCATGGTCGCGGTGGCCGCCATCGCCGCCGTCCAGGTCTTCGGCATCCTGGCCAGGCGCCGTCCGGCCAGGGTCTCGGGTGACGACCTTCCGTGGCTGGTGCCGGCCGTCGCGTTCACGGCCTGGCAGGTGGTCGTCCGGGCCGCGACGGGAAGCTCGACGGTGCTCGCCGACGGCGGCCGTAACGCGGGGGTGCCATTCACCGGGCTGTTCGACGCGCTGAAGGCCAACCTGGCTCACTTCGACGCGCACCGGTTCGATCAGGTCGACCTGTGGTTCTGGCAGCTAGCCGTGCTCCTGGCGTTCGCGGTGGCGGCGCTGGCCTGCCTGCGTTCCACCACGGCGCCCGCCCACGAACGGCTGGCCTTCGTGCTGTTCCTGGTCGAGATCTGCGTCGTGACGCCCGCCACCTGGAGCAGCCTCGACTCCGACCTGCGATCCTTCGTGGAGGTGTACCTGCTGGCGGTGGTCATCCTGCTGGGCGCGCCGCTGCGGAGCCTGGCCACCAGGCTTCTCCCCTACCTCGCGGCGTTCGGGCTGCCCGTCTTGGGCCTGGTCACCGAGCGCAGGCTGGTCGGGTCGTGACCCAGCCCCGTCTCCGCGTCATTCTCGGCATTCTCACAAATTGCGTTAAGCCAGTTCACGGCCGTCCAGCAGTTGAATCCTGTACGATTCTGCCCCAGCAAGCTCGAAAGTGTGGCGGTGTGTCCGGGTCCGGCCCGCCCTTCGAGAAGGACGGACCATGACTATCCAGGAGCGCGCAACTAGCGCTGGCCCCGATGTGGCCGCTGGAGGCCGCGTGCCCCCGGCGGACACGGCGGGCCTAGACTTGCCCGCAGTGCCCAGCCTGGAACTATCGACGTCTCCCGGCGCGGACCTGGCTCAAGCCGCTGCGCTGGACGCGGTCGACCTCGAACGGCCGGAAGAAACGACCCGGCGGGCTGCGCTCCAGGGCTGGCGGCGGCGGGCCCGGGCGGTCATCGCCTGGACGGACCGGCCCATCGTGACCGGGCTGATCGTGCTGCTGGCCGCCACCGGATTCGTGGTGTCGCGCTGGGACATGTGGTCCAGGTGGAGCATCAGCAGGTTCATCCTGATCGGGCAGAACTTCGCGACCCCGGCCCAGCTTCCGGCCGGCATGCCGCTACGGGCGCTGAGCGGCTATGACGGCCAGTTCTACTACCGGCTGGCGATCAACCCGCTCAACTTCCACGCGACGGCCTACGGCATCACCGTCGACTCGCCCTACCGGTTCATGCGGATCGGCTACCCGGTCGTGACCTGGCTCGTCTCGTTCGGGCAGAGCTCGCTGGTGCCCTGGATGCTCGTCGCGGTCAACGCCGCGGCCATCGGCGCGCTGGGCTACGTCGGCGGGCGGTTCGCCGTCCAGGGCGGCCGGCACGCCGCGTGGGGCCTGCTCCTGCCCGGGTACTTCGGCCTGGTCACCAGCCTGTGCCGGGATACGGCCGAGCCGGTGGCCGCGGCCTGCATGGTGGCCGGGCTGCTCGCCATCCGGCTGCGCCGGCGGAGGCTGGCGGCCCTGCTCCTCGCGTTCGGCGCGTTGACCAGGGAAACCGTCATGGTCCTGGTCGCGGCCATCGCCATCGTCCGGATCGTCGGCTTCCTGCGCCACCGCTACCGGCCCGGGCGCGACGACATCGTATGGGCCCTGCCCGCCTGCGCCTTCGCCGTCTGGGAGTTGCTGGTCTTCCTGTTCACCTCCCACCTGCCGATGCTGGCCGACGGCGGCCGCAACGCCGGGACGCCCTTTATCGCGCCCTTCGAGGCGCTGAAGGCCAACCTCCATCACATCGACTGGCACAGCTACAACGCGATCGACGTGTGGCTCGCCGAAGTGGCCGTCCTGCTGGTCTTCGCGGTCGCGGCGCTGTGCTCGCTGCGGGTCTCGCGCGCGCTGGCCCACGAAAAGCTGGCCCTGGTCCTGTTCCTGATCGAGATCTGCGTGGTCACCCCGACCACCTGGAACAGCGTCAGCGCCGACCTGCGGTCCTTCGTCGAGGTCTACCTGCTGGCGGTGGTCGTCCTGCTCGCGCGGCCGCGCCGGCCAATACGGCACCTGGGAGCCTGGCTGCTGCCCGCGCTGACGCTGAGCCTGCTGCCGGTGCTCGACGGGGTGATCAGGCTCAGGCTGCACTGGGCCTGACGGGTTTACTGGTACAGCGCTTGGATGGCCGCGTTGCCCGGGATGCTGAGCAGCAGGTTCTTGGGCCAGACCAGCACCGTGTACGGGCCGGTGTGATAGGTCCGGGCCGGAGTGCCGAAATACCTCTTGATGAGCCACCGCAGCGGGTCCCAGCGCGAGTAGCCGGGCGTGCTGTCGAGGACGATGAAGTTGGCGTAGTGCTTCTGCGGGTCGTACCACGAAACGCTGGACATCCACAGGTAATCCTGCATGGATGGCATGAGCGCCCTGACCTGGACCCGGTTGAGGCTGTCCACGGTGACGCTGCTGGAAGTCCAGTAGCCGCTGAGCCCGTGGGTCAGGTGATGGTCGAGCAGCCAGGTCGCCAGGGACGTGTTGGCCGCCGGGCGGGCAGGCTGTCTGATCTCGTACCCGAGTCCCGCAGCGTAGCCGATAAGCACCAGTATCCCGACGGCTGCGCCGGCCAGCCGCAGGCCGCCGGCCAGCCGCAGGCCGCCGGCCAGCCCGACCCGGCGGGCGCGGGAGGCGGGGTGGGCTCCGCGGGGCGCGCGGGCCGCGTCCCGCGCGCGGACCAGCACCCGGGCCGCCAGGGCCGCGCCGAAGGGGACGATGATCGCGACCTCGTGCGCCGCCAGACCTGAGGCGTTGGTGAACATGAACAGCAGCACGTTGAGCACGATCGCGACCGCGAGGATCTGGTCCACCAGGCTCACGCGGAAGAAGCGCCAGGCCACCCGCGCCAGCGCGCAGGCCACCAGGGCCACGCTCACGAGGTGCAGGAACGCCAGGACGAGCTGGGTACCGCTCAGCCCGGTGTAGTCGGCCCCGAAAACCGTGAGCACCTTCCACCCGGCCGGCCAGTTGTTGTGCAGGTCCGACCAGGGCGTTAGGTGGAACGGCAGCCCGGCCATGGTGTACCCGCCCACGCCGGACAGCATCCAGTTCGCGAACCACGCCAGGCCCGTCGCGGCGACCGAGGTTGCGCCCAGCGACAGGTCGTACCACTGCGACCAGCTTTCGTCGGCCTTGACCCAGCCCCGGATCACCCGGAGCGCGCTGACTATCCCCAGCGGCCCGACCCCCACGATGTACACGATGGGGTCGGCGACCAGGACCCAGGCGAGCAGGATCGCGACCAGCCCGCACAGGTACCCAAGCAGGGCCTGCGGGGACGGGTCCCCCGGGTCGTGCGGGGCCACGGGGGTACGGGGGGACGGGGCGTCCCCCGGTGATCGGGGGGCC
>Ga0187808_10000360_pt1 | contig 13574 bp, 9 predicted proteins | sample NC_wetland_sal_i_5_FD_132427 | JGI IMG/M metagenome (GOLD analysis project Ga0187808, IMG submission 132427) | Wetland sediment microbial communities from Neuse River Estuary, North Carolina, USA - ASW_3 | ecosystem: Environmental > Aquatic > Freshwater > Wetlands > Sediment | place: USA: North...
CCGTAGTTCCCGGGGCCGCAGCCTTGCGGCGAACGCGCTATACTGGACGGGGCGGCTCTGCGGCCCCGCCCACGCGTCTACGCCGTAAGGAGGCTCCATGTCTTTCCGCCCATCGTTCTTCAGGGCTCTTCCCTTTTTCGCTCTGACGCTCCTTGCCATCGCCGGAAGTTCCGGACAACAGAGCGCACAGGCTCCGGCCACCTCCCTCGAGCTGCCTGTGACCAGGGTCGTGCTCTTTTCATCCGGAGTCGGCTACTTCGAACACCGCGGCACCGTCTCGGGCGACGCGACCGTGTCCCTCCCCTTCCGCTCCGACGAGGTGAACGACGCGCTCAAGTCGCTCGTCGTCTGGGACCTCGGGGCGGGCGCCGCGCAGAAGCCTGCCGATGCCGCGCTCACGCCCTCGGTCAGCTATCCATCGGAAGAGAGTCTCGATCGCGCGCTCAAGGGTTTCCGCATCGATCTTTCCGGCTCGCCGCGCGTCGCAGACATGCTCGCTCATCTTCGCGGCGCAGAGCTCGCCGTGGACGCCCCGGACACCATCTCCGGGAAAATCGTGTCGGTCGAGTCGCGGCCGGGCGGCAAGGACGGAAGCGTCCAGGTGCCGTGGCTCATCCTCGCGACGAAAAACGGGGTGAGGGCCGTCTCGCTCGACGACATCGTCGCCTTCCGCTTCGCAGATCCGCGGATCTCCGACGACTTCGACCGCGCCCTCTCGCTCATCCTCTCGACCCAGGACACGCTGCGCCGCGTCCTCGAGCTCCATCTTCCGGGTTCGGGCTCACGTCAGGCCGCCCTGGGCTACGTCGTCGCGGCTCCCGTCTGGAAGGTCTCCTATCGGCTCGACCTCTCCGGCGACAAACCCTACCTCCAGGGCTGGGCCATTGTCGACAACCCGACGGACCAGGATTGGAAGGATGTCAGCCTCTCGCTCGTGAGCGGCAGACCCGTATCCTTCCAGCAGGACCTGTACACCCCTCTCTACCTCGACCGCCCCCTCGTGCCCCTCGCGATCGCCGGCACCGCGGCTCCGCGCAGTTTCGAGTCCGGCCTGAATGCGCCGCAATACGCCGAGGAGTCGCAGGCCGAAGACGAGGCCGCCGGCATGGCCCGGGCAGCCCCTGCCCCGATGCCACCGCGCAGTGTCGCGGCCAAGTCCCTTGCCGCTCCGATGGGCGAGGCCGCGCCGTCGCTCAGTCAAGGCGCGGCGGCGGCGGCCCAGGGCAGATCGGCAGGCGACCAGTTCGAGTTCACGGTCCGCGGCGCGGTGACCCTCGAGCGGCGGCGCAGCGCGATGCTCCCCCTCATCGCGGGGAGCATCGCGGCCCAGAAGGTATCGGTTTTCACGCCCGGCTCGGGAGCCGGCGGGTCCGATCCTCTCCACCCAATGCTTGGGGCGCGGATCGCGAACGATACGGGCATGAAGCTGCCCGCCGGCCCGATCACGGTCTTCGACGGCGGCGTCTACGCCGGCGACGCCCTCTTGGATTTCCTCCCGGAAAAGGACAAACGGCTCATAGTCTTCGGCGACGACCTCGCGGTGAACGCCGACGTATCCGCGTCGAGCTCCCAGGAGACGCTGGCCGTCACCGTATCAAAGGGCGTCATGACCTTCTCCCGTCGCGTCACCTGGACAAAAACCTACAGCTTTACGAACGCCTCCGCCGTCGCCAAGACAATCGTCGTCGAGCACCCCATTACTGCCGGAACGGATCTCGCTGAACCCAAGACCTTCGACGAGAAGACGCCAGAGCTCTATCGTTTCAGCGTCGCCCTGCCGGCGACCGGAGCCGCAACCCTCTCGGTCAAGGAACGCTCTCCATCGTCCGAGCGGGTCGTCCTCTCCTCCCTCGGCTCCGACGCCTTCCTCGCATACGCGAGCTCAACCGAAATCCCCGCTTCGGTTCGCGACGCCCTCAAGAAGGCGGTCGATTTGAGGAAGAAGGCCGACGACGCGGATCGCAGCCTTGCCGATCTACAGTCCCAGAAAGGCGAGCTGAGCTCGGATGAATCGAGAATCAGACAGAACCTCTCCGCGGTTGGCAGAGACTCGACGCAGGGGCAGCAGTACCTGAAGAAGCTCGGAGATACGGAGACGCAGATCGACAGCCTCGGCGCGCGCATCGACGACGCCCGCGCGGCCGCCAAGCAGGCGCACGCGGCCTACGACAGCTACCTGGGTTCCCTCGACCTGAAGTGATTCGCGCATGGCGCGGAAGGGGCCCGGCGCCCTCAGCAGGCGGCGGGCGCCTCAAAGCCTCGGGCGGGTCCCGCAGGCGGCAGGCGGGTCCCTCGGGCCCCGACGCCTGCCGCTTTAGCCGCGGGCAAGAAGATCGCCGACTATGGCGCCCAAACGAGCGAGATCCTTCTCGGTGCGCTGGGACCAGACCGCCGCGTTCAGCCTGATAAAATCCTGGAATTTGTGCGTCGGAGAGAAAATGTAGCCGGGCGCGATGGTGATGGAGGCTTTGATCGCCTCTCGGTAGAGCCGCATCGAGTCGAGGCCGTCGGGCAACTGAACCCAAATCACGTAGCCCCCGAGCGGCTGGGCGATCCGCGTACCCGCGGGGAAGGCCTCGACGACGGCCTCCGACATCCGCATTACTTTCTGCGCGTAGGCCCTGCGAATCTTGCGGAGGTGAATGTCGTAGCCGCCGGACTCGAGGTAGCGCGCGATCGTCATCTGCGGCAGGACCGACGTGCCGTTGTTGAGGGCCATCTTGAGTCGCTGCACAGCGTTGAAGTAACGCCCGGGCGCCACCCAGCCGATCCGGTATCCCGGCGAAATATCTTTAGAGAAGGAAGAGCAGAGGAGCACGCCGCCCTTCCGCTCGGAGGCCTTCGCGACGCTCGGGCGTTGGTCGGCGAAGTAGAGTTCTCCGTATATGTCGTCCTCGATGAGCGGGATGTCCCGTTCCTCGAGGAGCGCCACGAGTTCCCGCTTGGCCTCGTCGGGCATGCAACTGCCCAGCGGGTTGTTGAAGTTGGTCATCACGATGGCCGCGCGGACCGGGTGGTTCTCGATCGCAAAGCGGAGGGCGTCGAGGCTCAGACCCAGAGCGGGTCGGGTCGGGATCTCGAGAGCCTTCAGGTGCAGGGCCTCAAGGGCCGGGAGAATGCCGAAGTAGGTCGGCGACTCGATCGCCACGAGATCTCCTGGGGCGCAGATGGCCTGGAGACACATGGAGATTGCCTCGCTGCAGCCCGCGGTGATCACCACCTCGTCCGGCCTGATCGAACAGCCATAGCCGAAGGCGCGCTGCGCCACCTGAACTCGGAGCTCGTCCGCCCCTTCGGGATAAACCGACGTGTCCAAAGCGAAGCGCCCCTCTCTGGCCAACTCCGCCAGAATCCGATTGAGTCGGCCCGTAGGAAGGAGATCGGGATCGGGAAAGGCCGCGCCGAACTGGGCGAAATGGATGTTGTGAGTGTCCTTTATGAGCTGCATGGATAAATCGTCGATGCTGACCGCGGTTGGGTCGGCACGGATCGGCTGCGAATCCTCCTCCAAGACCTGGCTCTTGGGCTTGAAGGTCACGTAGTAGCCAGACTGCGGCCGGGCTTCGATGATGCCGCGCATCTCGAGCAGGTGATAAGCCTGGAGGACCGTGGTCAGGCTCAGCTTGTGTTGGGCGCTCGATTCCCTGAGCGCCGGCAGGCGCCCACCCACCGGGAACGTGCCGGCCCTGATCTGCCCCTCGAGCTCTCGAGCAAACTGCTCGTAGAGCGGCAGCTTCTTGTCCTGTTTCATGCCGCCTCCCGCAAAATGATCAGAGAATCACCATATAGCCGACGATCGTGTCAAATTCTAGAAAAATCAACCATACAATACAGAATTCGTATGGTCAAACCATAACACTTTACCATAGTCACTACTGTACTGGGAATAATTTCTATTTCCTGAATCTGTTCTCTTTATGCCTCTCGTGCGTATATTTGGTCTGCGGATCGGATGATCCGGCAGACCAGACCCATACAAGGAGGGGCTTATGAACACGCAGGCCATGAAATACGCGAACGTCATGCAGATCAACGGTGCGCCCACGGACGCGGGAAGCAAGAGACTGGAACTTGGACAGCACGACGCCCTCACTCTCGCCAAGGGCAGAACGCTCACCTGCACCTCGGGGCTGCTGTGGGTCACGCTTGAGAACGACGTCATCGACCACATACTTGCCGAGCACGAAAGCCTGCCCATCGAAGGGCGCAGCAAGGTGGTCCTGAGCGGGCTTCGGCCGAGCAGCTACCTGGTAGCCTAATCCGAGATTCTCTCGCCGGGCGCCGAAATGCCTCCTTTGGCGCTCGGCGCCTTTCGCTTCAATAATGCGGCGGCCTCTCGTTCTTCGAGAAGGGTGACAGCCCGCCTTCTTCCAGTTCCTTCAACCTTCCCATGGCGAGGCGCAGCTCCTTCTCAAGACGCTCGATCCTCTTGCCCTGATCCAACACGAGATTCCCGAGATCCTCCAGCGCCGCCTCCTGGTACGTGAGTTTCGTCTCAACTCTCTCTACGCGCGTGTCGTCCTCTCCCATGGCCCATTCCTCCCCCTTGCATCGGACTGTCCGCGAACCCGGCGTCGCGCTGGCGCTAAAATTTGACATAAACGCTCGCTATCGTAGACTGAAAATATGGCTAAACAGTAGTACCTCCGTCGACGAGAGACAGTGAAACAGCGCGAGGGAGAGAAAACACTTTAGAATGTCCGGGCCGTTCCGTGCCATGGAAGATGACTGAGGAGGCCTATGATCGCACAACGCGCCTTCGCTTCTCCACAGACTCTGTGGCGCGTCGCCGAGGTCGCCGGACTGTTCGCTTTCGTGACTGCGGCTGCCGCCCTCGTGGGCCACGCCCTTAACATCGAGATCCTCGGGCGGCTGCCGCGATCGGCCTTCGCCATGAAGCCAAACACGGCTCTTTGTTCCGTCCTCCTCGGCCTGTCGCTGTTTCTGGCCGCCGCGGGGGACGGCAGATCCCTGGCGCTCAACATCTCGCGTCGCGTACTGGCCGTCGCCGCCCTGACGATCGGCGGCGTCACCGCCGCAAACTACCTCACCGGCGCGAACATCCCCATCGACAGTTTTTTCCTGCGGGCGGCCCAGTCCGGCATGGGAACGCTGTCCCCCGGCCGGATGGCTCCTGCCACGGCCCTCATCTTCTCGCTCTTGGCCGCGGCACTCGCGGTACGATCCGAGCGAGGCAGGGCCAGCGGCCTCGTGGAGGGCATCGAGCTCGCAGCCCTCGGCCTCACCGCCCTGGCGTGTTTTACCTCCCTCTACGGGCTTCAGCCCACGACGGGCTTCGGGTCCGGCGCCCGCACCGCGCCCCGCACCGCTCTCACTCTCGCCATCCTCAGTGTCGGCTCGCTGCTTCTCGATCCCGACCGCGGCCTCATCGCGCTGCTCCGATCCGTCGGTCCTGCCGGGGGAATCAGCAGACGCCTCATCCCCGCGGCCATCGTCGTGCCCATAATCGTAGGTGTGGCGCAAATGGAGGGCGGACGCCTCGGACTCTACGAACCTTCCTACGGACTCGTCTTTGCGGTGCTCGTCAATATCGTAATCCTCTGTTCGTTTGTCGTCTGGAGCGCGCGGTCAATCGAGCGCAGCGACCGCGCCCGCGCGGACGCGGAGGACGAAACGCTGCGAAGCGAGCACCGCTTCCGTGCCTTGAACGAGCGATTCTCCCTCGCCCTCAGAGCCGCAAACCTGGGGATCTGGGACTGGGACATCGCCGAGGATCGGCTCGAATGGGACGACCGCATGTTCGAGCTGTACGGCGTCGAAAGAGGAGAGTTCGCCGGCGTCGTCGATGCATGGAGGAGCCGCGTCCATCCCGAAGACGCGGCGCGCGCCCAGGACGGGCTCGAGGCGGCGTTGAGAGGCGAGCGCCAATACGATACCGAGTTTCGAGTGGCCCTCCCCGACGGGAGCCTGCGATTCATACGAGCCTACGGGCAAGTCACGCGCGACTCCGCAGGCAGACCGCTCCGCATGACGGGCATCAATTTCGACATCAGCGAGAGCAAGAGGGCCGAGGCAATCCTGCACGCCAACGAGCGCACGCTCCGCCTCTTCGTCGAGAACAGCCCGGCGGCCGTCGCCATGTTCGACCGCGACATGCGCTACATCCTCGTGAGTCGAGACTGGATAGACAGCTACAAGCTCCAAGGCCAGGTTCTCATCGGCAGGAGCCATTACGACGTTTTCCCCGAGATAGGCGAGGACTGGAAGAGCGTCCACCGGCGCTGCCTCGCCGGCGCGGTGGAGAGCCGGGAGGACGATCCCTTCCCGCGCAGCGACGGCTCTCTGGATTGGGTCCGCTGGATAGTTCGACCCTGGTACACAGCCGAGGGGGAGATCGGCGGTATCATCATACTTTCCGAGGTCGTCACCCAAAAGAAGAAGGCGGAGCTTGCCATAAAGGCCAGCGAGGAGCGCTACAGAAGCCTGTTCAACAACATGGTCGAGGGCCTGGCCTACTGCAAGATGGAGTTCGAGGACGACCGTCCCGTCGACTGGATCTACCTCGCGGTCAACCCCGCCTTCGAGCGGCTCACCGGTCTCGCGCACATTGTCGGCAAAAAGGCCAGCGAGGCCATCCCGGGCATACGGGAGGCCGACCCCCAGCTGTTCGAGATTTATGGTCGGGTGGCGACGACCGGCATCTCCGAGCGCTTCGAAATGAACGTCCATGCGCTCGACATGTGGTTCTCCGTCGCTGCGTACTCGCCGGAGAAGGAGTTTTTCGTCTCCGTATTCGACGTCATAACCGAGCGCAAGCGCGCGGAGGAAGAGGTGAGAAAGCTCAACGTGGAGCTCGAAGAGCGCGTCAAGCGGAGAACCGCTGAGCTGGAGACGACCAACAACGAGCTCGAGTCCTTCTCCTACTCGGTATCGCACGATCTTCGCGCCCCACTGCGCGGCATCGACGGCTGGAGCCTCGCGCTGAAAGAGGAGTTCGGTTCCGTGCTCAACGACACCGCCCGGGATTACCTCGACCGCGTCCGCGCGGAAACCAAGCACATGGGCAGCCTCATAGACGACCTCCTACAACTCTCACGAGTGTCGCGCGCCTCGCTAAGAAGCGGCCGGGTCGACCTCTCCTCCCTCGCCTCTGCGGTCTCGGAGCGCGCACGTTCGGCCTACGCCGGCCGGAGCATCGACGTCGCGATCGAATCGGGGCTGTGGGTCAGGGGAGACGAAGGCCTTCTGGACATCGCGCTCTTCAACCTCATCGACAACGCCATGAAGTTCACCGCCCCCCGCGAGAAGGCGATGATCGAGCTCGGGACGACCAGCGAGAACGGCCGCAGAGTCTTCTTCCTGCGGGACAACGGCGTGGGCTTCGACATGACCTACGCGGGGAAGCTCTTCGCCCCCTTCCAGCGCCTGCATCGCTCCAGCGAATTTCCCGGTACCGGCGTTGGCCTCGCAACCGTGCGGCGCATCATGGGCAAGCACGGCGGCGCCATCTGGGTGGAGTCGCGCAGGAACGAGGGAACCACCTTCTACTTCACACTGGGGGAGGATGAGTGAGGACGAACGCGGATCTCCGGCCGGCGCCCCCCTCGGCCGTGCCTATACTCATCGTCGGGCTGCTTGCCCTGTTTCTCATCATCGTCGGGGGCGCCTACTTTTATTCCTCGCAGGAAGGGCTGGCTCTCTCGGTCGTCGAGGATCAGCTGTTGTCGGTCGCCTCGCTCAAGATTCAACAGATCGTCGAGTGGAATCATGATCGTATCGCCGACTGCCGCTCTTTCATGGACGATGGCGAGCTGGGCGCGACCATCTTCGCGTGGATGACGCAAAGGGCTGCGGCCGAGTTCGAAAGCCTGAATGCCCGCTTCACCATCGAAGAACGGCGGGAGAATTACCGAGACATGCTCCTCGTGGACGAGGATGGGCGGATACTCATGAGCCTCGCGGGCGAAAAGGGCCGCCTCGAACCGGAGAGTCGGGCGCTTCTCTCCCCCGCTCTGGATCGGAACAGCCCGATGCTCTCGGATCTCCACCGAGCTCAGGACGGCAAATTGGCCATCGACGCCATCGCCCCATTGGTTGATGCCGTCTCGGGGAGGAGGGCGGCGATCGTGCTGCGCAGCGACCCCGCCGCCTTTCTTTATCCCCTCATCCAGAGCTGGCCCGCGCCGAGCACGAGCGCAGAGACCCTCCTCGTACGGGCCGATGGCGACTCCGTCCTCTATCTCAACGAGCTCCGGCAAAGCTCAAGCCCTCCGCTGACCATTCGCCTACCGAGATCGCGCCTCGATCTGCCCGCCAGCATGGCCGTAAACGGCGAGGTCGGCATCCGTAGCGGCCTCGACTACCGCGGCGTGAGGGTCCTGGCCGCGCTGGCCCCCGTGCCCGGCACCACGTGGTTCATCGTATCCAAGATGGACCTTGCCGAAGCCACCGCGCCGTGGCGTTCGCTCGCGCGGATCATTCTCGCCCTCCTGGGAGCGCTGGGGACGGCGGCTCTGGCGGTGATGGGCGTCCTGTGGCAGCGCTCGCGCCTCCACCACTATCGTGCGCTCTACACGGCCGAGCAGGCCACCACGCGGGCGGAGGCCGAACTCCGCTCGCTCAACGCAGAGCTCGAGCGGCGCGTAGGCGAGCGGACGCGGGAACTGGAAACGACGAACGCAGACCTCGAGGCCTTCGTGCACAATGTGTCGCATGACCTGCGCACCCCGTTGCGCGCAATCGACGGCTATGCGGGGCTCCTGTTCGAGGAGGAGTCTTCCCGGTTGAGCGAAGCGGGGAGGACACATCTCGAACAAATCCGCTCCGGGGCGAGGCGCATGGGGAAGCTCATAGACGATCTGCTCGAGTTCGCCCGCGTCGGCCGCATCGAGATGGAACGGGGAAGCATCGACATGGACAGGCTTGTGCGATCCGTGTTGGACGAGTTGTCGCCGGAGTACGACAAGCGGCGCGTCGATTTTGTCCTTAAGCCGCTCATGCCGGCCGCAGGGGATGCAGGACTACTCCGTCAGGTCTGGATGAACCTGATCGACAACGCCATCAAGTTCAGCTCCCGCAGGGACCGCGCCGAGATCGAGATAGGTTGCGAGCGGACGGCTTCCGGAATAAAGTATTTCGTCAAGGATAACGGCGCCGGCTTCGATATGCGCTACCGATCCAAGCTGTTCCGCGTTTTCCAAAGGCTGCATGGCCCGCGCGAATTCGGGGGCACCGGTGTCGGTCTCGCCATCGCCCAACGCGTCGTCGAGCGGCACGGAGGCAGCGTCGACGCCGTCGGCTCAGTGGGAGAGGGTGCGACCGTATCGTTCACGCTTCCTGCCTTGGAGGTTTAGAATGGATATAGACGAGGTGGAGGTTCTCCTCGTAGAGGACAATCCCCAGGACGCCGACCTTGCGAAGCGGGCCCTCAGGAAGAAGAATCTCGCGAACCATCTTCAGTGGGTGGAGGACGGCGAGGCGGCCCTGGACTTCCTCTTCTGCCGCGGCTCCTACTCCGATCGCACGCCGAGCCGCCAGCCCAAAGTGGTCCTCCTCGACCTCAAGCTGCCCAAGCTGGACGGCCTGGAAGTCCTCGAGGCGATCAAGAGCGACGATCGGACGAAGTCGATCCCAATCGTCATCGTGACCTCGTCGCGGCAGGACCCCGATATCGCCAAGGCCTACGCCCTGGGAGCGAACAGCTACGTGGTCAAGCCAATCGACTTCGACCAGTTTGCGGACTCGATGGCTAATCTTGGGTATTACTGGCTTCTCATCAACCAGCCGCCAACGCGCGAGGGGGCGATGTAACAACCCGCCTCATTCGTCGGAGAGTGGGAGCGCAAAGCTGAAAGCCGCCCCCTTCCCGACCTCGCCCTCGGCCCAGGCCCGTCCGCCCTGTCGGATGACCGCTCTTTGGACTATGGCCAGGCCCATGCCCGATCCGGCAAACTCGCGGGCCGGATGCAGACGCTGGAATATTCCGAACAGCTTGCCGGCATACCGCATGTCGAAGCCGACGCCGTCGTCGCGGATGCAATAGATGATTTCGTGGCCGCGCCGCTCGCCCGTCACCTCGATATGGGCTCGCTCCCGCCTCGTTGAAAACTTGACCGCGTTGGAGATGAGGTTGGTCCAGATTTGTTTGGAGAGGCGTAGATCGCCCATCGCAGCCGGAAGCGCGGAGACGACGAAGTCGATTCTTTGTCGCGCCGCTTCGGGAACGGTCTCGCGGTAGACGGCCAGAACGAGTTCCCCCATCTCTAGCGGCACCTTCTCGATATCCGCTTTGCTAAGCCTGGCGAAGATGAAGAGTTCCTCGATGAGCGTGCCCATCCGCGTCGCGTTTTCCCGAATGGTTTCGACGAGCCTCCTGCCATCCTCGCTCAAGCGCTCTCCCTCGTCCTCCTCCACCATTTTGGCGAAGCCGTCTATGGCGCGCAGCGGGGCGCGCAGATCGTGAGTCACTGCGTAGAAAAAGGATTCCATTTCCTTGTCCGCGGCCTGGAAGTTCAAGGCGCGGCGCGCCAGGCGATCGGCCATGGCCCTCTCCTCCGACTCGGCGCGCAGTCTGTCGGCGATGTCGAGAATGATGACGAGGAGGTAAAGCTTGCCGCCGTAGTCGAAGGCGCTGAAACGAAAATCCGCGGCAACTTCCTTGCCGAACGTGGAGACCGAGCGGAAGACGCGGGCTATGGTTGTACGAGTCGTCAGCGCCTCCTCGGCGACCGCGAGAAGCCCGTCACGGCGCCATGACTCGAGAGCGCGGTAGTTCTGGCCAAGCATCTGGTCAACGGTCCCGCCGGAGATCCGCGCCGCGGACTCGTTGGCTATGACGCAGTTTGCCGAGGAGTCATAAACGAGGATGCCGGCGGGCGAGGAGTGGAGAACCTGCCTTAAAATCCCCGATTCGAGGCGCAGTTCCTCCTCGGCGGGGAAGCCATCCATGATCACGGCGGCGGCGACGCCTGGCCAGCGGAGAGATCGAGGCAGACGCTCAGGCCCTCGGGGTTTTCGCTCAAGGTTCCGCCGAACTGAGCTACTATCTGTCCGACAAGGTCGAGTCCGGAGGATGGCACCATTGTCCCGGGCTCTCCGTGTTCGGTATATTCCACCCGCCACACAGCCGCTCCTTCCTTCGCCCTCTGCGCCCGCAGACTCACCGAGACCTGCTTTTCCCCGATCGTCCGCTGGGCGGAACGGGCATAGAGCTCGCTCACCATGATGCCCAGTGTCACGGCGGTCTCGAGAGGCACATAGAGCTCCGAACACTCGACGAGCGGGTTGAAGTCGGCCGTGTCGGCGCCGACGCTCTGCGCGACGCGGATGGCGAGCTCGCGCGCGTATTCCCCGAAGTCCACGCCGGTGAAACTGCCGCGCGCGTAGAGCATCTCGTGCACGAGGGCCATGGAGTTGATGCGCCCCTCGAGCTGTATGAGCACGGAACGGACGGCCTCGTCGGTGGAGCGGCCGGCCTCGAGGGAGATGAGGCCGGCGATTGCGGCAAGATTGTTTTTCACCCTGTGATGGATCTCGCGGAGCAGCTCGTCCTTTTCCGCGACGCTCCTGACAAGCTCGCGCTCCGCGTCCGTGCGGACGAGGTAACCCAGGAACACCGCCGCGGCCTGAGCGAGGAATTGCTCCAGATCGGGTGTCGGAGGCGATTGGGGGGCGAAGGAGAAGACGAGAGCGCCGAGGCTTCCATTGGGGCCCTCGAGCCCGCGGCGCAGCTCGAAAGCCTTTTCTCCCACCATATCCGCGCCCCCTTCTTCGAAGCCGGCTCCATTGGGGCGCTCGTAGCGGACTCCGACCAGCCCGGGAATCGCATTGACTTCAAGGAGGGGCGCGAGAACCTCCTCCGCCTTGACCTCGGCTCCGGGGACGCTTCGGGAGAGCGACTTCGAGAGCATCGCATACAGAACGATGCGCACCTTGGCTTCCGTGAGGAGCCGCTCCTCGGCCTGCCTGCGCTCGCGGCGGGCGCGGTGCCGCGCCACGGCGCCGACGATGGCGTCGCCGAGCCGGGCGAGCCGGTCCTTGAGGAGATAGTCCGCGGCGCCCCGCTTTATGCAATCCGCGGCGAGCTCATCGTCCAGGGCGCCCGTGACCACGAGGGCCGGCAGGTCTATCCTGCGTTCCTCGAGGATCTCGAGGACGCGGAGCGCGTTGAAGGAAGGCAGCTTGAAATCAGTGACGATGACATCGTGCGGCGCGTCGAGGGCGGTAATGAAATCCAACTCGTTGTCGACCCGAGTCCAGGAGGCTTCGATGGTCGACCTTCGTACGGCCGATTCCACGAGCTTGGCGTCGTAGGCATCGTCTTCGACGAGAAGGATATCGAGTTTTTCCATCGCCCGTCCGTCCTTTGGCAGAGCTGCGGGGCTCCCTCGTACCCCGACAAAACATTGTACAGTAGGCGCGAAACAGACGCCACCGGCGGACGGCGCAGGGGCTTTTCTGCAAGCCGTCCCCAGCCCGTATTGCTTCGACTGAAGAGAACACTATACTTGGCACGTGGGGGTATGCATGGCCGACACAATCCTGTTCGTCGACGACGAAGCGAATATCCTAAACTCCCTGAAGCGCGAGCTTCACCAATGGGCGGGGGAGGCAAAGATACGTCTGTTGACCGCTCCCTCAGCCAGGGAGGGCCTCAAGATACTCGAATCCGAGAGCGAGCAGGTCATGGTCATAGTCTCCGACCTCAAGATGCCCGAGATGAAGGGCTCGGACTTCCTGCTCGAGGTCAAGCGCCGATGGCCGGACATTGTCACGATCCTCCTCACCGGCTTTTCCGAGACCCAGGAGGTCATGAAGGCGGTCAAGGCCGGGATATTCAGCTATATCCTCAAGCCGTGGGACTCCGACTACCTGCAGTCCGAGGTGTCCAAGGCAGTCGAAACCTACCGACTGCGCCGCCAGAACGAAGTCTACGCCAAGACGCTGGAAGAGGAGCTGCGTTGGGCTGGCGAGCTCCAGCGCGCAGTGCTCAAACCCAGCCTCCAGAAATCGGAGGGGATCGAGTTCCGCTCGAGCTATCGCCCAGTGCCGGGACTCTACTGCGGCGGGGACTACTACGACGTCATCCCAATGGGCGTCGACCGCTACCTCCTTCTCCTCGGGGACGTCGCCGGCCACGGAGTAAAGGCGGCCTTCGTGACCCTCATGCTCAAGGCGATCATCTACCCGGAATACGTCCACATGGCGCCGCCTAAGAATTTTTCGCCCGCGGCCTTCCTCGGATGGCTCAATCAGCGGCTCAACTTCGAGCTCAGGCAAACATCGGATCTCATCGTCACCTTCGTCGCCGGCGTGCTGGATCGTCAGGCCATGACCTTCACCTACGCGAACGCCGGCCACGATCACCCCGTCGTTGTCGGCCCCGAGAGGGCGAGGGAGCTGCCTGTTTCGGGATCGGCGCTCGGTTTCGCGGGCTCGATCACGTACGTGGACAAGACCGAGGTCCTTTCGAGCGGCGATGTGATCCTCCTCTACACGGATGGGCTCGTGGAGCCGGGGACCAAGACCAGCGCCAAACCCTCCGTTCTCATCAAGGACCTCCTCGCGGCCACGCCCTACGGCGCCGAATACCACAAACGGCTCCTCGAGGGAGC
>Ga0187808_10000361_pt1 | contig 13553 bp, 10 predicted proteins | sample NC_wetland_sal_i_5_FD_132427 | JGI IMG/M metagenome (GOLD analysis project Ga0187808, IMG submission 132427) | Wetland sediment microbial communities from Neuse River Estuary, North Carolina, USA - ASW_3 | ecosystem: Environmental > Aquatic > Freshwater > Wetlands > Sediment | place: USA: North...
CCCTGGGCAGACGCCAGCACTTTGCCCAAAGCCTTCCTGCCGGCCAGCGGCCTCATAGCGCTCCCAGGTAAGCCGTCGACGACAGCGTAGCCCGGTAACAGGCGCATCACGGTGCTTTGCGAAGCCCTTGTCAGCGAGCGCCAACCGACGTTGGATAGGGGAACCATGCCCCGACCCGTCGCTCACCTGGCAAATCTGGACCTGAACCTGCTTGTCGCGCTGCGCGAACTGGTCAGGGAACGCAGCGTCACCCGGGCGGCGCAGCGGCTGGGCGTCACGCAGCCGGCGGCGAGCGCCGCGCTCGCCAGGCTGCGTCGGCACTTCGGCGACGAGCTGCTAATCCGTGAGCACGGGGAATACGTGCTGACCGCGCTCGGCGCGCAGCTGGCCGAACAGGTGGAGGCGGTGTGCGCCGCCGCGGAACGGCTGTTCGCCGCCAGCACGCACTTTGACCCGGCGACGTCAGAACGCGAGTTCACCCTCGTCATGGCGGACTACACCATCATGGTGATGGGCGAGGCGCTGTCCCAGGCCGTCAGCAAGGCGGCACCGCGCGCCCGGCTGCATGTCAGGCTGGTCAGGGAGTCGCTGAGCACCGAGTACGCGGACGGCATCAGGTTCGTCGACGGCATGGTCGCCCCGCCCACGCATGGGTTCACGCTGCCCGACACGCGGTCGGCGGAACTGTTCCGCGATCGGTGGGTGTGCCTGGTCGACGCGGATAACCCGGCGCTTGACGCCGGCCAGCTGCGGCTGCGGGACATGGCCAGGCTGCCGTGGGTCGCACCGTACTACCGCAGCAACCCGAACCCGCCCTCCGTGCCGGTGATGCGACAGCTCGCGCTGCTCGACATCCAGCCGCGGATCGCGGTCCGGGTGGAGAGCTACCTGTCGGTGCCGTACTTCGTCGCCGGCACCGACCGGGTCGCGCTGATGCAGGAACGCCTCGCTACCAGGCTCGCCGCGCAGATGAACCTGAAGGTGGTGGAATGCCCCGGCGTCGCGGAGCCGATCGTCGAGTCGCTGTGGTGGCACCGGCAGTATGAGGACGACACGGCGCACGCCTGGCTGCGCCGGCTCATCGTGGAGACCTCGCGCCGCTTGTGAGGCGCCTCCGGTTTTAACATAAACCGCATCTATAGCCCATAGCAGAATCTTTTGTTTGCAGGCATCCGGTTCGCAATTTTACGGTCATGGCAAGGTGATTACCGGCCGTGCGAAAAGGAGCCTCATGCCGCATGCGCTGACCGAACTGAAGCTGGACGCGGTGACCCGGTCGCCCGTCGACGCCCTCCATGTGGTCAGCGCCGACGTGTGCGTCGTCGGCGCGGGGATAGCCGGCTCGACGGCGGCGATCGAGGCGGCGCGACTCGGCCGCAGCGTGGTGCTCGTCGATTCGCTGCCGCTTATCGGCGGGCAGATGGTCCATTCGTTGATCGGTCTTTTCTGCGGCGTATTCGGCAACGCGCCGGATTACACGCAGCTGACGCGCGGGGTTTTCGACGACATATTCCGTGAGCTGGGGCCGTCCGGGGACCTGCACTTCGCGCGGAGCCACACCACGACCGTCTTCTACAACGAGGTGGCGCTCGCCCGCTGGCTGGAGAAGACCGTGCACGGGCTCGGCATCCAGGTGGTTGTCGGCGCGGTGCTGCAGCATGTCGCGATGAGCGACGGCCAGGTCCGGTCGGTGGATCTGGCCACCCGGTACGGAAACGTGCGGGTCCGGGCGGCGAGCTACGTGGACGCCAGCGGCGACGCGGCGCTCACCTGGCTGGCCGGGCTGCCCTGCTGGGTGCCTGAGCGCCCCATCTACGGGAGCCAGCAGGTCATCGTGGAGAACCTCGACGAGAACCACAAGCCGGAGATGGGCGAGATCGACGCCGTGTTCGCCGCGCGCGGTGAGGAGTTCGGGCTGCTGCGGCGGGGCGGGCTCGCGTTCTTCTTTCCCGGCCGCGGCACCGCTGTGCTGAACGTGACCCACATCGACGCCCCGCTCGACCCGGTGGCCGCGTCCCGCGCGATGTTCGAGGGCAGGGAGCAGGCGGATCGCGCGATAACGCTGCTGCGCGCGGAGTTCCCGAAGGCCTTCGGCGAGGCGCGGGTGCGGGCCTACGGTTTCCCTGGCCGCAGGCAAACCCGCTGGATCCGGGGGGTCCACCAGCTCACGGTGGACGAGGTGCGCGACGGCACCAGGTTCGACGACGCGGTGGCGCGCACCGCCTGGCCGATCGAACTGCACGACCGGTCCGACGGCTACGTCTGGGAGATGTTCGACGCCGACCACGTGCACTACGTGCCGCTGCGGTCGATGACGCCGCCGGACGCGCACAACCTCCTCGCGGTCGGCCGCTGCGTGGACGGCGACGCCGCCGCGCTGTCCAGCGTGCGGGTGATGGGGCCGTGCTCGGCGATGGGCGCGGCGGCGGCGCACGCGCTCGACCTCGCGAGCAGGTACGGCACGAGCGTGCATGACGTCGACACCGCGCTGCTGCGCGAACGGCTTTCCGCGAACCTGGGGGACTGCTGATGTTCCTTACCGAGGAAGAACGGCGGATGCGCGACGGCGCCGAGGGCGCCGCCGTCGCCGCCGCGATGGACCTGCTGATCCGGTACGGCCAGGCCCTGGACGGCGAGCGGCTCTGCGACATCCGCAACGTCGCCGGGACGATGACCCAGCCGTCCCCCGTTAAGGCGCGGCTTGTCAAGGAGGGCGGCTGGGACAAGGCCTTCGCGGTCATCAACCTGGACAGCGACGAAGACCTCGAGATCCCCGGCATGCGGGTGCCGACCTGCCAGTTGCAGCACGGCTTCGGTGCCGACGCGCTCGGCGTCGTCCCGTACCCGAAGCAGAACATCGAACTACAGACGAGCGCCGAGTCCTTCTACGGGCGGCACGGGGTCAACATCCTCGCCACCTGCACCCCCTACCAGGTCGGCAACCTGCCGATACGCGGCGAGCACTGCGCGTGGATGGAGTCATCCGCGGTGATCTACGCCAACTCGGTGCTCGGCGCGCGGACCAACTGCGAGGGCGTCGCCTCGACCGGCGCCGCGTCGCTCACCGGCAAGATCCCCTGCTGGGGCAACCACCTGGACGAGAACAGGCACGGCACGCACCTGGTCGACGTGCAGGTCCGCGTGGAGAGCTTCCAGGACTGGGGGATGCTGGGCTATTTCGCCGGCGGGGTGGCGGGCGAAGACCGGCCGGTGATCGTCGGCGACATCAGCAGGCCGGACCTGACCGAGCTCAAGCACTTCGGTGCCGCGGCGGCCACTTCCGGCGGCGTCGAGCTCTACCACATACCAGGGATCACGCCAGAAGCCCCGACGCTCAAGGCGGCGTTCGCGGGTGCCGCCTGGCCGCCGGCGCCTGTCGTCTACGGACCGGCGGAGCGGCGCGGCGTCTACGACACGCTCAACGAGATCGGCAGCTCGACCGACGTGGACTTCGTGCTGCTCGGCTGCCCGCATGCTTCGGTCGACCAGATCCGGCGGACCGCTGGCCTGCTGGACGGCAAGCGGCTGTCGGCTGGCACGCAGCTGTGGCTGATGGCGCCCCGCGCGCTGAAGGACGTCGCGGACCGCAGCGGGTACACGGCGGTGATCGAGCGGGCGGGCGGCCGCGTGCTCGCTGACTCCTGCCCCGCGATGTCCCGCGCCGCTCCGGCCGGAACCAAGGTGTTCGCCACCGACTCGGCCAAGCAGGCGCACTACCTGCCCGCCATCCTCGGCATCGAGGCCTGGTTCGGCACGCTCGAGGAATGCATCGGCGCCGCCGTGACCGGCCGATGGAACGGAGGGTTGAAATGACTTCCTTCGAAGGCTTGACTATCGCTCGCACGTTCGAGTACAGTCTGGATCACGGGACTGCGGGATGAGGCCACTCATCCTGCACGGACGCACAGTCGTCCCTGGAATTGTGGAAGGCGAGGCTCTTGTCTCGCATGAGCCCATTTCGGGCTGGGGCGGAATTGACCCGTCCCGCGGCGTGATTATCGAACCCCGTCACGAGCTGCACGGAGTGTGCTTCACCGGGAAGATCCTCGTCTTCCCGAGCGCCAAAGGGTCGTCAGGCTGGTCGGGCTTCTTCCAGACGACGCGGCTGTCGGACACCGCGCCGATCGGCATGGTGATCGGGCGCATCTCCACCAAGTCAGCCCTCGGCGCGGTGGTGACCCGGGTACCCGCCGTCACCGATCTTGACCAGGATCCGTGCACCGTCATCGCCACTGGCGACTGGGTCCGCATCGACAACGGACGCGTGGAGGTAAGGAAACCGTGAACCTGCGCAGCAACTACGAGCCGGGCACGTCCCGGTGGGCGACCCGGCGCGCCCAGTGGCTCGCGCTCGGGCTGTCCGACGAGGACATGGTCAAGCCCAAGATCGCGATCGTCAACACCTCGTCTCAGCTGGCGATCTGCTTCAGCCACCTCGACGAGATCGCCCGCCGGGCCAGGCGCGCGATCGAGTTGGCCGGCGGGGTCGGGTTCGAGGTGCGCACCGCGGCGCCGAGCGACTTCATCACCAGCGCCGGGCATCGCGGCGGTTACATCCTGTCCGCCCGCGACCTGATCACCAACGACATCGAGGTCCAGGTGGAGGGCGCGCAGCTGGACGGGATGATCTGCCTCGCGTCCTGCGACAAGACCGCGCCAGGCCAGTTGATGGCCGCCGCCAGGCTGAACATCCCCACGATCATCGTCGCGTGCGGCTATCAGCCGAGCGGCAACTACAAGGGCAGGCACTGCGACATCGAGGACGTGTTCCTCGCCGCCGGCCACGTCGCGAACGGCCGGCTGAGCACGGAGGAGCTCACCGAGATGAGCGAGAACGCGGTGCTCGGGCCGGGCGTGTGCGCAGGCATCGGCACCGCGAACACGATGCACCTGGCCTGCGAGGCGCTTGGCATGGCGCTGCCGGGCAGCACGCCGGTGCGGGCGAACAGCGAGCCGATGTGGCGCGCGGTCGACCAGGCCGCCGGGCGGATCATCGAGATGATCGCCGAGGACCTCAAGCCGCGCGACATCATGACACCGGCGGCGTTCCGCAACGCGGTCACCGCGATCTTGTCGGCCAGCGGCTCCATCAACTCGGTCAAGCACCTGCAGGCGGTCGCGGCGGAAGCCGAGTGCGACGTGGACGTCTACGGGCTGTTCGAGCGGCTCGCCGACGGGGTGCCGCTGCTGACCGCGATCCGGCCCAACGGCGAGACGCCGATCGAGGAGTTCGAGGACGCGGGCGGGACTCGCGCGCTGATGGTGCAGCTCGCGGACCTATTGCAGACCGACGCGCTGACTGTCACGGGCGAGACCGTCGCGCGGAACCTGGCCGGGGTCACCGTCGCCGACGAGGAAACGATCCGTCCCGTCGAGCGGGCGCTCGGGCGGCGGCCCACGATCGTGCTGATCCGCGGCAGCCTGTGTCCCGACGGCGGGATCGTCAAGCTGGCCGTCGCCGACGACCGGCGGCTCGAGTTCGCGGGGCCCGCGGTGGTGTACGAGTCGCCAGAGGTCGCCATCGACGCGGTCCGCGCCGGCCAGATCCCGGCCGGCGCGGTGGTCGTGCTGCGCGGCCAGGGCGTCACCGGCTCCCCTGGCATGGGCATGGCGTCGCGCCTCGTGTTCGCCCTGGACGGGGCGGGGCTGACCGGCGAGGTCGCCGTTGTCACCGACGGGCAGCTTTCCGGGCTGGTCAACAAGGGCATCGTGGTCGGCGAGGTGTCGCCAGAGGCGGCCAGGGGCGGGCCGCTGGCACTCGCCGAGAACGGCGACACGATCCGGATCGACGTGCCCGCCCGCACCGCCGACCTGGACATCCCGGCCGAGGAGTTCGAGCGCAGGAAGGCCGCGCTGCCGGCCCGTCCGCCAAGCGTCGAGGTCGGCTGGCTGTCGGTGTACCAGCGCCTCGTCCGGCCGCTGCCGGAGGGCGCGGTGCTGAGACCGCGGGGGCCGGCGTCGTGACCGCCGCGCTGACCGTCACCAACCTGTCGGTGTCGTACGGGAACGTCGTCGCGGTGCACGACGCCACGTTCGCCGTCGAGGAGGGCGACGCCTGCGCGATCACCGGGCCGAACGGCAACGGCAAGTCCAGCATCCTGATGGGCGTCACGGGCCTGGTGCGCCGGCGCGGCGCGGTAGAGATCTTCGGCACCAAGGCCCCGAACGGGGACGTTCGGTGGGCGGCCAGGCACGGGCTCACCCTGGTGCCAGAACGCCGCCAGCTGTACCCGGACCTGTCCGCGGCCGACAACATCATCCTTGGCTGCTACTGCTGGACAAGAAGTATCGGCCGGGCGAGACGCTCCGGTTCGTTCGGACGAGCCATTGATCTTTTTCCCGAACTCGAGCCGCACCTGAAGCAGGCCGCCGGCACCCTCTCCGGCGGGCAGCAGCAGATGGTCGCGATCGCGCGCGGGCTGGCGAGCGACCCGAAGATCCTCGCGGTGGACGAGCCGTGCCTGGGGCTGGCGGAGGCCGTCGCGCGGCGGGTGTACGACGTGCTCGCGCGGATCCACGAACAGGGCACGACGCTGATCATCGTCGAGGAGGCGCCTAAGCGGGCGCTGACGCTGTGCAACAAGCGGGTCGAGGTACGCAACGGCTTGGCTGAGCTGGTGCTCTCAAATGGGGGGCCCGCCCCCCATGTGCCCCCCGGAGAGAAGACCGCATGAAGTTCGGCAACCTCCTCATCGCCGGCCTGGTGACCGGCTCGATCTACGCGGTGTTCGCGGTCTGCGTCTCGGTCTGGTACCGGGTGTCGAACATCCTCAACCTGGCGGTCGGCGACTTCGCGATGGTCGGCGCGCTCGGCGTCGACTACGTCTACCGGGTCAAGGGGCTGCCGCTGCCCGTCGCCATCATCACCACGCTGGCTGTCGTCGGGGTGTTCGCCTACGCCTACGACCGGGTCGTGCTGCGGCTCGCGCAGGACGGGCCGCGGCCGATGGAAGGCATCGTCGTCACGTTCTTCTTCACCTTCGCGCTGTCGTTCTTCATCGACGGCGTGGCGAAGATGCTGTTCGGCACGGATGTGCACGCGGCGCCCGCGCTGTGGAACGGGCAGGCGCTGACCTGGGCCAGCTTGCACTTCGAGCGCGCCGGGCTGCTGGTGCTCGGCTGCGCGATCATCATCGGCGGCGCGTTCTGGCTGTACATCCGCTACACGCTGGGCGGCAAGGCGCTCGAGGCCTGCGGCGAGAACGTCATCGGCGCGCGGATCGCCGGGATCGACACCCGCCGTTACCGGTGGCTGATCTTCGTGGCCACGGCGGTGATCGCGGCGATATTCGGCATCGTGGAGTCGCCGATCACCGGCTACACGTACCTGTCGGGCGCGACGATCTCGCTGACGGGGTTCCTGGCCGCCGCGTACGGCGGGTTCCGCAAGCCGGGCCGGGCGCTGCTCGCCGGGCTGTTCATCGGCGTCCTTGAGGCCCTGCTCGGCGGCTACGTCAGCGCCGAGTACGGGGACACGGTGCTGTACGCCATCCTGGCCGCGCTGGTGCTCGCCTGGCCACGCGGGCTCGGCTTCGAATCGGCGGTGAGCGGGTGAGTGGGCGGGTGAACAGCTTGGTCGGCGTCGCGCGCACGCGGTCGCTCGCGCCTACGGGCGTGGTCCTGGTGGCGGGCGTCCTCATCGTGGTGATCTACGGGCAGCAGTACACCGGGTCGGTGTTCGTGCTGGCCGCCTGCTACGCCATCGTCACCGCCGGCATGGCCGTGCAGATCGGCTTCAGCCAGCAGATCGCGTTCAGCCAGTCGGTGTTCATGGGCGTCGGCGCGTACGGCGTCGCCATGCTGAACACGCACTTCAACATGTCGGTGCTGGTCGCCACGCCGATCGTGATGGTCGGCGCGGCGATAGCCGCGCTGGTGCTCGGCTCCGTCGTCACCCGGGCCTCCGGGCTGGCGCTCGCGGTCGCGACGCTGATGCTGCCGCTGATCGCGGTGGGATACGTGAGCAATACCGGGTTCCTCGGCGGCCCGGTCGGCGCGCCGCTGACCGGGCAGCTGTGGCCATCGTCGTCGACGACGACGTCGCTGGTCGGCGGCGGCGTTGTCACGGTCGCGTTCCTCGCGATCGTGGTGTTCGTCTGCTCGCGGATCCTCACGTCCGACATCGGGCTCGAGCTGTTCGTCCTGGGCGTGGACGAGCGCACCGCCGCGGCCATGGGCGTCAGGACACCGCGCCGCAAACTCGAGCTGTTCGTGCTCGGCTGCGTGTTCGCCGCCCTGGGCGGCGCGGCGTACGCGGGCACGCAGCAGTTCGTCCCCGAGACGCTGATCGACCCGACCGCGGAGCTCGCGCTGCTGATCATGCTGTTCATCGGCGGACGGCGGTCGGTCGTCGGCGCGGTCGTCGGCGCGCTGGTCATCCAGTACCTGCAAGGGGCCAGCAACTGGGTCAGCGTGAACATCCTCGTGGTGGAGGGACTGCTGCTCACCGTGGTGCTGCTGGTGGACCCGGAGGGGCTGGCCGGCATCGCGCACACGGTCACGGGGTGGCTGCGCGCCCGCTACGGCGACCGGCTCCAGCGGCGGCGCGAGCCTGCGGTCGCGCCGGAGGAGGTTTCGGCGCTGGAACCAATAGTGCTGAAGGTTGAACCGCCTATAGCCGGTCGAGGCTTCAGCGCTAACGGAGCCGGCCCGGAAGCGCCGCTGCTTGAGTGCAGGAGCGTGAGCAAGGAGTACGGCGGGCTATCCGTGCTCGACGACGTCTCGCTCGTGCTGCCGGACCGCGGGCTGTTCGGCCTGTGCGGCCCGAACGGCGCCGGTAAGTCCACCCTCCTCAACGTGATCGGCGGCAGCGTGCCGCCGTCGCGCGGCCAGGTCCTGCTCGACGGCGACGACATCACGAGGACGCCGCCGCACGAGCGGTTCTACCTGGGGATCAGCCGGACCTTTCAGGCCGTGCACCTGATCAAGGGCAGAACCGTGCTCGACAACGTGGCGGTCGCCTGCCTGGCCTCGCATAAGTCGAGCATCCTGACCCGGATCGGGCGCAGCAGGCTCGACCAGGCCAGGGAACAAGCCGCCGAGACCCTCAAAGACCTCGGCATGCGGCACATGCAGGACCGTGAGGTCTCGTCGTTGACGCTAGAGAACCAGCGGCTGGTCGAGCTGGCCCGCGCGCTGGCGCCGCGCCCACGGCTGCTGCTGCTCGACGAGCCCGCCTCCGGGCTGTCAGAACAGCAGCGCTACCGGCTCGCCGACCTGCTGCACGCGATCGGTGAGCTGACCTGCGTACTACTCGTGGAACACGACCTGGACCTCGTCGCCCAGGTCAGCCAGCGGATCTTCGTCCTGTCGAGCGGCCGTCTGGTCTTCGACGGCGGCCCGGACGACTTCCGCGCGTCCCCAGTCGTCAACTCACTGCTGGTAGGTCTCTAGGAGGTTGAACCATATGCGAAGACGCACACTTATCCCCCTCGCCGCCGCCGCGACAGTCCTGCTCGCCGGCGCTCTCGCAGCCTGCGGCTCCAGTGGCGGAGGCAACTCCGCCAGCGGCAACTCCACCATCGTCGCCTGCGGCGACCTGGCGCTGGCCGGCCCGTACGCCCAGATCGGCGAGACCGACAACTGGGGCGCGCAGGCCTACTTCAAGCACATCGACGCGACCGGCGGCATCCTCGGTCACAAGGTCAACTACATCACGTTCAACAACCAGTCCAGCGCCGCGCAATCGGAGCTGATCGCGCGCAAGTGCATCGACCAGTACCACGCGATGTTCATCGTCGGCCCGGAGTCCGGCGCCGACACCGAGTCCGCGCTGCCGATCGCGATCGCCAACCACACGATCCTGATCAGCCTGTCCTCCGGCTGGCAGACGAACGGATACCCGACGAGCGAGCTGACGTCCTGGGGCTTCCCCGGCTTCTACGACGTCTTCTACGAGGACCAGTACGCCTCGGTGCAGCAGCTCATCGTGCCGCGGCACTACACCAGGGTCGCCCTGCTCGAGGACAACTGCGGCTCGGTCTGCCTGGCCAACCAGGGCAGCGTGCAGGCGCTGGCCAAGCAGTACGGCTTCCAGCTCGTCTCCACCCAGATCGACCAGGTCGGCGCCACCGACGTCACCCCCGAGGTGGTGAACATGCTGGCGACGCATCCGCAGATCATCTTGTTCGGCCTGGTGCCTGGCACGGACTCGATCACCGCGATCCGGGCGATCCGGGCGCAAGACCCGACGATCCCGATCAGCGAGTGCTCCGCGTGCGAGCTGCCCAGCTTCATCGCCGCCGCGGGCGGCGCGACGGTCATGAAGAACATCTACGTGCTCGGCTCGATGCAGGACTGGCTAACCGCCGCCAAGCAGGGCACCTCCGCGCAGGAAAAGGCCACCGCCACTGGCCTCGAGGCGTACATGGCCGGCATGCAGGCGGCGGGCCTGGGCAATGACAACGCCATCGACAACAGTCAGGAAGGCTGGGACGCCGGGCTCGAGATCACCTGGGCGATCCAGCAGGCCGGCAACCTGAACGAGACCACGATCATGCAAAAGCTCCAGCATCTGGACATCAACACGCTGGGCATCATATGGAACAGGAACCCATCCAACTACGAGGACATCAGCCAGGTCCTGGCCGCGATGGAAACCATCAACCCGGACGGGTCGGCTGCACTGTACAACGTAGGAAGTTAGAAAACATTATCCGAACGGTCCCCGCGGTCACCCGGGGACCGTTCGGGATAACCCTAGGCAGTAGCGGGCGCGGCGGGCCACGGTCCGTGCGAGCCCTGTGCCACCCCGAGTTCCTTCCTGAACCGCTCGTATTCGGCGATCTCCCGCCCCGCGGGGACGAGCACGAGGTCGCGGGACACTACGGCGACCCGTTCGCGCATCGCCTGTTCGGCGCGCTCACGCTCGCTGTCGGCGGCGAGCAGCACCATGTTCTGACAGCCGGCCGCGGTCAGGAAGCCGAGCAGCAGCATCGCGGCCGCCAACACCACCAGCCACGGGATCAGCGATACGTCGCCGAGCAGCGTCGACTGCCCTCGCCCGCCATGCGCCACGGCGATCACCACGGCCCAGACCAGCCCGGCGACGGCGAGCACGGTCAGCAGCCACTGCCAGGCGGTGATCACCCGCCACCAGAGGGGGACGATCGCGCCCTCGCCGCGCACGGCGCCGCCTACCGCGTCGGCGAGCGCTGACGGCACCGTGGCCGCGTTCGACCGTGCCGCCTCCCGCAGCGTCGCCGACCACGGCTCGGGCATGCTGCCGCCCACCGCGTCGGCGAAGCTCGTGATGGCGTTGTCGACTTCCGACTGCTGCGCCTGCCCGGCGCCGGTGGCGCCGACATTGCTGGCCGCCCGGAGCGAGCGCACCGGGTCACGCCGCCGCCGGATCAACCTGGCCGGCGGCCAGCCCGTGAACCGGGCCGCCTGCGCCTCGCGGGCGCCCGCGAGCGCGTCCGCCACGGCGGCGAGCCCGGCCGCCTGCGCGAACGCGTCGGCCAGCTCCCGTGCGGGCCCCACCGGCACGTTGACGACGGGATCGACGGCCTCGGCCTGGCCGTCCGGCTTCGCGTCGTCCCAGGGCGGCTTCTGCTTGACCACCTCGGGCTCGTCGTCCCCGATTTCCCAGGGCGGCCGGGCTTCCGGCTGCTTTGCCTTTTCGTCATCTGGGGCGTTGGCGGATTCCACCCTGGCCGTCGCGGCGAGCGCCCGGTCCGGCGCGACCTGCCCGCCGGCGTGTTCCGCGAAGCCGCCGACCACCGAGTCGATGTCCGCGGCGATCCGCTCGCTGGCCGCATGGCTGGCGTGCACCACGTCCATCAGCAACGCCCGCAGGTCCTCAAGGCCCGCGCCGGTGCGCGCGGACACCGGCAGCAGCGGAGTGTCGGCGAGCCCCTCGGCGTCGAGCAGTCGCCGCAGGTCGTTCTCGCAGTCTTTGGCCTGCTCCGGGGTGAGCGTGTCGACCTGGTTGAGGACCACGGTGAAGACGCCGGCGTGCCCGGCCAGCGGGATCAGGTACCGGTTGTGCACCGCCGCGTCGGCGTACTTTTGCGGGTCGAGCACCCAGATCAGCATGTCGGCCAGCTTGGAGAGCCGGTCGACCGCGGCCATCGACGCGGTGACCACCGAGTCGTGGTCCGGCAGGTCGAGAAGCAGCAGGCCGTTCAGCGTGGACTCGCCGGAGTCAAGCGCGCTCGCGCGCGCGTACCGGTGACGGCGCTGCACGCCGAGCCAGTCGAGCAACGGCGCCGCGCCCTGCATTCCCCACACGCACGCGTGCACGTGCCTGGTGGTCGGCCTGGTCACGCCCGGCGGCGAGAAGGTGGCCCCGGACAGCGCGTTGAACAGCGTCGATTTCCCGCTGCCCGTGCCGCCCGCCAGGGCCACCACGGTGTGGTTGGCGGACAGCCTGAGCCGTTCGCCGGCCCGACGCAGCACGCCTTCTGAATCGTCGATCAGGGACTTGTCGAACCCGTCCTGGTTCTGCCGTGGCTTGGCCATCCTGACGAGTTCCGCGAGCGCGTCCAGCCGGGCGGATAGGTTCCGCTCCATCATCTGCGGGGGCCCGACCGAGGGCAGTGTGGTCATCGCGCCGCTTCCAGGGAGTACTCGGCCTGGTAGAGCCGGACCGCCGCGATCGGATCCACCGGACCAACCTGGTCAAGCACCTCGATAAAGCGCAGCAGTTCCTCGTCGAGGAGCAGCCGGACCCGCTCCGTCAGGTCCGCGCGGGCTTTGTCGATGAGGTTCTTGGACTCGAAGGCGCCGAACGCGGACGCGAGGAGTTCGGTGGGAATGTTGAGGATCTCGCTACTGCCCGCGTCGCTTGGGTCCCGTGCGTCGCCGTCTTCGCCGAGCATGGCGATCAGCGTCACCAGGCTCAAAGGCTCGACGTCATAGGTCGTGCCGCCAGCCCGTTTCGCCAGGTTCTCGGCCTGCACAAGCCGCATGAGCTGATCCTGCCACGCGCTGACCGCGCGGGTGACGCGTGGTGGCAGCTCGGTGGAGGAACGGTCGAGTGTCGTGGCCGGGTGCGCGCTCGGGGCGCTGCCCGCGCTGCCCGCGGTGGCCGCGGTGGGCCCGGTTGGCCCGGTCGGCCCGGTTGCGGCGTGGTCGGGGGTGGCGGCGTGCGCGCCGTGCGCTTGCGGGCGGGGGGGTTGCGGGTTAGGGGGCTGCGGGCTGGGGGGTTGCGGGTCAGCTATTTGCGGGCCGACCGCGGCCCCGTCGAACGGGCTCTCGCCGAACACGGACTCGAACTCCCGCTTGGCCCGCTCTCCCCTGGCCCGGCTGGCCTCCGCCTCGGCGAGCAGGGCCGAGCCCGCGGACTCCGTCCGCCAGCCGTGCGTCACCTGCTCGGCGGCGCGGTCCGCGACCGAGACGACGAGGCCCTGCAGTGCCGCCCGCAGGGCGCTATCGAGTGCGCTGATCCGCGTGGTGCTGACGCCTTTGCGTGCCCGCCTGCCCTTGCGGGTCGGGCGCTTGCCGCGCAGCGCGGCACCGAGGTCGCCGCTCGCCGCGTAGTCCTGCCAGCGAGCCAGCACCTCGCCGCGCAGCAGCTTGGCGTTCCGCGTGCCGGCTTCGAACTCGGTGAG
>Ga0187808_10000362_pt1 | contig 13535 bp, 7 predicted proteins | sample NC_wetland_sal_i_5_FD_132427 | JGI IMG/M metagenome (GOLD analysis project Ga0187808, IMG submission 132427) | Wetland sediment microbial communities from Neuse River Estuary, North Carolina, USA - ASW_3 | ecosystem: Environmental > Aquatic > Freshwater > Wetlands > Sediment | place: USA: North...
CTCTTTCACTGTCACAACCAGCAGCACATGGACTTTGGATTTAAGGCGTTGTTCAGCTATGCGTGAGGCGTTGGTTTGATGGAGTGCGGCAGCTTGCTGCCGCTTTTGGTCACGCCAGCTTGCAGGCGCGATACCCGGTGACGCGCGAGCAAGCTAGCGCCAGAAAAGCGGCAGCAAGCTGCCGCACTCCAAAATCGGATTCTGGCGCTTTGTTCTTGTTGCATCCAACGGCTGATTCAGGGCATCGTACTCAGGGTAATTAGGGCTTCGAGACGTTTTAATGTAGGGGTGGCCCTTGTGGCCGCCCGGCGGGCAACTACAAGGGTTGCCCCTAGACGGTAGGGGCAATTGCGGTAGTTGGCCCGGCCGTGGTCTGCTCCATGTTCCAATTTTTCTTTAAGTACCCACGCTGGGTTTTTTCGAGAGGCGAGCTAGTCCTGCTCAGCAGTTGGCCGAAGTGGCTCTTGGGCATAATTATCCTGACAGCCATCGGCGGCCTGGCGTTGCTGGTGCGAGTTCGTCTGCCGCAAGCTGCCCCCAGCGTGCGAAACTGGCGGGCAGGAGTGATCTGGCTTCTCCAATCCTGTCTTGCGGCCCTCTTGCTCATCCTGATCTGGCAGCCCGCGCTGGTCATTGCGCAACTTGAACCGCAAAAAAACATCATCGCAGTTTTGGTTGATGACTCGAGCAGCATGGCCGCCACGGAGGACGGCGGCACACGCCTCGACAGGGCCGTTAAAGTTCTGCAGGACGGCCTCCTCGCTGGTCTCCAGAAGCAATTCCAGACCCGACTCTATTCCCTCGATCGCCAGGTCACACGTGTTTCGAGTTTGGAAGGGTTGCGGGCCTCGACCCCTGTAACGCACATTGGCGCGGGCCTCAAGCAATTGGCCGAGGAAACAGGCGATGTGCCCATCGGCGCCGTCGTGTTGCTCAGCGACGGGTCCGACAACTCCGGCGGCGTGGACCACGACACCATCGCCGCTCTACGGTCCCGCCGGATTCCAGTCCACACCGTTGGATTCGGGCCTGAACAGATGGCCCAGGACGTGGAAATCGACGACGCCAATGTTGCGCCCCGCGCCTTGGCCGATTCGCGCCTGGCGGCGACCGTCCGTTTCCATCAACACGGTTACGCGGGGAGGAAGGCCACGCTGCGGGTTACCGATGGCGCGCGGGCGCTCGCGGCGCGGGAAGTCACCTTGGCGGCGGATGGCGCCGCCCAAAGCGAGGGCCTGATGTTCAATGCCGGGAGCGCCGGCGCAAAGGCACTTAACTTCTCCATTGATCCGCTCCCCGGCGAAGCGAATCCCTCCAATAACACGGTGACACGGCTGGTAAACGTCGAATCCGGCCGGCGCCGCATCCTATACGTGGAAGGTGAGCCTCGTTGGGAATACAAATTCATCCGGCGCGCTGAGACGGATGACTCCATCATCCAGTTGGTTTCTATGCTCCGCACGACTGAGAATAAAATCTACCGCCAGGGAATTGACGACCCCAAGGAACTGGCGCAAGGGTTCCCCGCCTCCGCCGAGGAGCTTTTCGCCTACCAGGGGCTGATTATCGGTTCGGTCGAGGCCAATTACTTCACGCCCGCGCAGCGGGAATTGATCGAGCAGTTCGTGGATCGCCGTGGTGGCGGCCTGCTGCTGCTCGGCGGCCGCTTCGCCCTGGCAGACGGAGGTTGGGGCGCTTCCCGCCTTGCCGATCTTCTCCCTGCCCTTTTACCAAGCAGGAAGGGCACGTTCCACCGGGACCCAGCCACGGTGACTCTCACGCCCGCGGGAGCTGACAGCGTAATCTGCCGATTGATTGAGGATCCGACGCGTAACCTGGCGCGCTGGAAAAAACTCCCGTACCTGATGGACTATCAGGACCCTGGCACGCCCAAGCCCGGTGCGGCCGTCTTGGTGGAAATCAGCGGCGGGGGGCGAAAGTCACCGTTGCTCGTCACGCAGAATTATGGCCGCGGCCGGACCGCCATCCTGGCTACCGGCGGGACCTGGCGCTGGCAGATGGCTCTGCCTTCGGGGGACCATACGCACGACGCTTTCTGGCAACAACTGCTGCGCTGGCTGGTTGCGGATACACCCGGCCGTATCGTTGCCTCCGTTTCCAACCCGATTTCGTTTGACGAAGGAGGCGTGAAGATCTCTGCCGAGGTCCGCAATCAGGATTTCACTCCCGCTGCGGACGCCCTCGTCCAGGCGCATATCTCCGGTCCCGGAGGTCTGAGCGCAACGCTCGATATGGTCCCCGATCCGAACACGCCGGGCAGATTTCAGGCCGAGTGGAATGCCGACCGCCCGGCCTTGTACTCGGTCCTGGTGACGGCCAAGCGGGCGGACACAGATCTGGGTAGCGATAGCCTGGATTTTGAAAGGATGGACGGCGTCGCGGAGAACTTTCACCTCGAGCAGAACCGCGACCTCCTGGAAAGGCTGGCCACGCAGACCGGCGGGAGATATTGGCGGCCTGCGGAGGCTGCCCGGCTCGCCGGCGAGGTTCCCTATTCGGAAGCGGGTATTAGCTTTCGTCAAATTAAAGAGTTGTGGAATATGCCGGTCGTCTTCCTGTTAATTCTGATCTTGTGCTGCTCGGAATGGATCCTGCGCCGGAGATGGGGGATCGTGTGAGAACCGCGACTTGGGGGTTACCGCTTGCACTCTTGCTTATGTCCGCGCTTCCGGTGAGGGGCGCGACCTACTACCTGACCGTCTCAGGCCTGGGTGGCGAGCCGGAGTATGACCAACGATTTACCGAACTCGCCCAAGATCTGGACAAGGGCTTCAAGAGCTCGGGCGGCGACGCACGAGTCTATACGCTGACAGGCAAGGAGGCCTCACGCGCGCGCCTGACTGAGACCCTCACCCTCATCGCGGGCCAAGCCAGGCCGGAGGACGACTTCGTGCTTATCCTCATCGGCCACGGCTCCTTCGACGGCGTCGAATACAAGTTCAACCTCGCGGGGCCGGATATTTCCGGTGAGGAACTGGCGGGGCTTTGCGATCGCGTGCCCGCCAAGCGCCAGTTGATCGTTAACACCTCGAGCGCCAGCGGCGGCTCGATTCCCGTCCTCGAACGGCCTGGACGCGCCGTCATCGCCGCCACCAAGTCGGGAACCGAAAAGAACGCCACGATCTTCTGCCGCTTTTGGGTTGAGGCGCTGCACGACCCCGACGCGGATGTCGACAAGAACGAGGCGATTAGCGCCACGGAAGCCTTTCAATATGCCACCCGCAAGACCGCGGCTTATTACGAATCTGAGAAGCGCCTGGCCACCGAGCACGCGGTGTTCGAAGACACGGGCAAGGGCGACGCCGTGCGCGAGCCCGCGAGCGACAGTGGCGAGGGGTTGATGCTTTCGCACTTCACTCTGGTCCGATTCGGCGCTGCCGAGCGGGCCGCGAACGATCCCGCAAAGCGGGCTCTGCTGGCTAAGAAAGAGGAACTCGAGAGCCAGATCGATACTTTGAAATATCAGAAAGCCGCCATGTCTGAAGACGATTACAAAAAGCAGCTCACCGCCGCGCTCGTGGAGTTGGCGCGCGTCCAGCAGGAGTTGGACAAATGAACGGGGAGTCAGGTTTGTTCAAATTACGCTTTAAGCGCTTCTCTGTCATCCTGAGCGCAGCGATGCCGGTATTCATTTTCCTGACCCTCGGCCTCAACTTCGCGCAGGCCGCGACGCCGGAACAGTGCCAAGCCCTCAGGAAGCACGGCCGCCGCGCGGAAGCTCAAGTTTGTTACCAATCACTAACGGCCGCGCGCGATCATTATCTCCGCGCCGAAGGTTACTGGGGTCTCGAAATGTACCAGGAAGCCAACAATGAGTTTCGCGAGGCGGTGGCCCAAGACGACCGTGACGCTAACCACCGCGTTCGCTGGGGTCGCCTGATGCATGAGCGGTTCAACGACGTTGAAGCCGAAAAGCTCTTTGAAGAAGCGTTGGAGCGCGACCCCAAGAACGCACAAGCCTGCCTGGGGCTCGCTCTGGTGAGCGCCGAGGGGTTCGACTCGAAGGCCGTGAGATGGGCTGCCAAAGCGTTGGAACTGGACCCCAAACTTGTGGAAGCCCACGAATTGATGGCCAATCTGGCGCTCGAAGACTCGAATCGCGCCGAGGCGTTGAAGCAGGCTGACGCGGCCCTCCAGCTTTCTTCCGAAGCGCTTGACGCCCTGGCCGTCCATGCGGCGGTGGAAGTGCTGGCGGATCGCTCGCCCGACCCGTGGCTCGCAAAAATCCGCCAGGTCAATCCCACCTACGGCGAAGGCTGGGCGATCATCGCCCACCACCTGCTGCTCAACTACCGCTTCGCGGACGCCGTGTCCTATTATCAAGAAGCCATCGAGCTTGATCCGCAACTCTGGCCGGCGCGCTCCGCCCTGGGCATCAACCAGATGCGCTTAGGGAAGGAGGACGAAGCCCGCCAGCAGCTCGAGATGTGCTACGAGCACGGCTACCGGGACGCTGCGACCGTCAATAGCCTTCGCCTGTTGGACAGCTACAAGAATTTTGTGACCTTCAGAGACGTAGCGCCGACCTCCGGGGGTGAGGCACGCGGATCTGTAACCACCATCCTGAAACTGCACAAAAAGGAAGCCGAGCTCCTGCGCCCCTATTTTGAGGACGTGTTGCGCCGCGCGATGGCGACCTACGAGAAGAAATACAAGATGACGCTTCCCGGTCCTGTGCAAGTTGAAGTCTATCCGGACCATGAAGACTTTGCTGTTCGAACCATGGGGATGCCGGGCCTGGGCGCACTGGGCGTCACCTTTGGCGAGGTCGTCGCCATGGACAGCCCCTCCGGCCGGCCGCCCGGCGAATTTCACTGGGCCGCCACGCTGTGGCACGAGATGAGCCATGTCTACATCCTCACCGCAACCCACGACCGCGTGCCACGCTGGTTTACCGAAGGCCTGGCCGTCCACGAGGAGACAGACGTTTCACCTGAGTGGGGCAGCCGCGTGACCCCGGATATCCTTGTCGCCCTGCGTGATAAGAAGCTGCTTCCGGTTGTGCAACTCGACCGCGGCTTCGTCCGCCCGGAATATCCGGCGCAGGTTCTAGTCTCCTATTATCAGGCAGGCCGCATCTGCGATTACATCCAGGGGCGCTGGGGCGACGCGAAGCTGCTCGACATGGTGCACTCGTTCGCCGATCGGAAAACTACACCCGAAGCCATCCAGCAAAACCTCGGCATGCCGCCTGAGGAATTCGACAAGCAGTTTCAGGCCTGGCTTTACGGCGACCTCGGCAAGACTGCCGCAGGTTTTGATGAATGGCGGACCAGCCTGCGGGCCCTGGCCGCATCCGCCAAGGCCGGCAATTACGATGAGGTGCTAAAGAGAGGCGATGAGGTTCGCCAGATGTATCCGCAGTATGTTGAAGAGGCGAACGCTTATGAATTCCTCGCGGAAGCTCACCTCGCCAAAGGAGAGAAGCAGGCTGCCGCTGAGGTGCTGACCGAGTATGAAAAGGCCGGAGGGCACAGCCCTCAAACGCTGAAAGAGCTGGCCTCGCTCGAGGAGGAACTGGGAAAGCCTAAAGACGCCGCCGCCACGCTGGATCGGATTAATTACATCGACCCGGTTGACGAGGATTTGCATCGCCGCCTCGGCAAACTTTGGCTCGCGCAGGGAGATTTCTCCGGCGCGGTCCGTGAATACAGCGCGGTCGTGGCTATGCATCCCCTCGACGCGGCTTCCGCGCAATTCAACCTGGCCCAGGCCTACTTTGCCGCCGGCCAGCGCGATCAGGCACAGGAACATGTACTGGCCTCACTGGAGGCCGCGCCCGGCTATCGGCCGGCGCAAAAACTGCTGTTGGAGCTTCAGGATTCCTTGAAAAGGTGAACTATGGCGACCATCACAGACGTGCAACTGGATTCAGCCCAACTCAAGACCCGGATTGACCGCTTCCAATCCGTGCGCGACAACATTCTCACCCAGGTCCGGGAAGTGATCGTAGGACAGGAAGAGGTCCTCGACCAAATCCTCATTGGGCTCTTTGTCGGGGGCCACTGCCTCATCACCGGCCTGCCCGGCACAGCCAAAACCCTTATGGTGCGAACCATTGCCCAGACGCTCGGCCTGGTCTTCACCCGCATTCAGTTTACGCCCGACCTGATGCCTTCCGATATTACTGGGACGGATATTATTGAAGAAGATCCTACCACCGGCCATCGCCGCTGGACGTTCGTCCGGGGCCCCATCTTCGGGAACGTGGTCCTGGCCGATGAAATTAACCGCACACCGCCCAAGACGCAGGCGGCGCTGCTGGAGGCCATGCAGGAGCTTTCTTGCACGGTGCGCGGAAACCACTATCCCTTGCCGCTGCCCTTCTTCGTCCTCGCCACCCAGAATCCCATCGAGCTCGAGGGAACTTACCCGCTGCCCGAAGCCCAGCTCGACCGTTTCCTGTTTAACACCCTGCTCGATTACCTGAGTCCGGAGGACGAGGCCAAAGTCATCGACCTGACCACCACCACGCGGGTACCCAAAGTCGAGGCGGTGACCAATGCCGAGGAAATTCTCGAGTTCCAGGGCCTGGTGCGCATGGTGCCCATAGCGGATTCGCTGGCGCGCTATGTGGTCAGCCTGGTCCGGGCCACGCGCCCGAAGAGTGGAACAGCGCCGGAGTTCGTCAAGAAATACGTCAACTACGGGGCCAGCGTCCGCGCGGCGCAGTTCATCGTGCTGGCGGCCAAAGCTCGCGCCCTGGCGCACCGCCGCTACCACGTGACGTACGAGGACGTCCGGGCGCTGGCCACGCCGGTCCTCCGCCACCGGATTCTTCTGAATTTCCATGCGGAGTCGGACCGCATCGATTCGGACGAAATCCTTCACCGCTTGCTCGAGCAAATGCCGCCTCCGGCAGGAGGATAGCCGTGCAACGTTTCATCGATCCGGCGGTGCTGGCAGGCATCTCCGGGCTGGACTTGATCGCCAAGACGGTAGTGGACGGATTCATCGCCGGACTCCATCGCTCGCCGAATTTTGGCTTTAGCCAGGAGTTTGCCGAGTACCGCGCCTACACACCCGGCGACGATCTGCGCCATATCGACTGGAACGTCTATGCCCGCACCGAGCGTGCTTACTTGAAGCGGTATCGCGGAGAAACCAACACCCTGCTGACCGTGCTCCTCGACGCCAGCAACTCGATGAAGTACTCCTCGCACAGGGTTAGCAAGTCGGACTACGCGCGATTCACAGCGGCGTCGCTGTTTTATCTCACCACGCAGACCCAGCGCGACGCCGCGGGCCTGATCGTCTTCGACAATGAGGTCCGCAACTACATCCGGCCTTCCAACCGGCAAGGGCAGTTCTACAGGCTCTTGAGCGGCCTCGAGCACGCCGAACCCCAGGCGCGAACAGACATTACCAAGGCCCTCGAGCGCTTCCAGGAATCCCTCCGCCGGCGCGGGGTGGTCATTGTGATTTCGGACTTCTACGAAACCCCCGAGCGGATCATCAAGGCACTCGAACCCTTGCGTTTCCGCGGCAATGAAGTGCTCCTCTTTCACATCCTCGATCCCGGCGAAGTTCGGCCGCAATTTCGCGGCCCTACCACCCTGATCGAAATGGAGACGGAGGAGTCCCTGGAGGTCAGTCCCGAGTATGCCCGGGTCGAGTACACGCAGAAGATCGACTCGCACATTGCGGCGCTTCGCGACGGCGCCCGGGGCTCGGGGATGGACTACCATCTGCTAGTGACGGACCAGCCGTTGGACGACGCGTTGCGCGAGTACCTTTCTATTAGACAAGGGAGGGCGTGAATGGGTCTACTCTCTCCATGGTTTTTGGCGGCGGCGGCTTTGGTGGGGCTCCCACTCTACCTTCATCTGCTTCGCCGCCACGAATCGGAGGCGCAACCGTTCAGCTCGCTCATGTTTTTCGAACGGCGCACGCAAAGCTCCATCAAGCACCGCCGCCTGCGCTATTTGCTATTGCTGTCACTGCGCATCGCCGTCCTGCTGTTGTTGGCCCTGGTATTCGCAAATCCCTTTATTAACCGTACAGTGGCCGGCGTGGGCGGAAACAAGCTGCTTCTCGTGGTCATCGATAATTCCTTCAGTATGCGCGCGGGGTCGCGCCTGGCTGACGCCAAGCGCGCCGCGCTCGGCGTGCTCGGATCAAGGAACCCCGGAACGCGTGCCCAAGTCATGACGCTCGGTTCTCAGCTTGTCGCGCTGACAGGGCAGACTCAGGAAACCGGGGAGTTGCGCCACGCCGTCGAAAGCGTCTCGGCAGGCGACTCTCGCGCCAGTTTCGGTGAGCTGGCGCGGGGTCTTCGCTCCCTGGCGGAAGCGGTTCCCATGCCCATCGAATTGCACCTCGTCAGCGATTTGCAGAAATCGGACATGCCACCCAGCTTTCAGGAAATGACCCTGCCGCCGAAGACGACGCTCGTCGTGCATCCTGTGGTCAAGGAGGCGGCGCCCAACTGGACGGTCGAAAGCGTGAATGCGCCCGGCCAGGTTTGGGACCTCAAGAAGGCGCAGGTTCAAGCCGTGGTCGCGGGATTTCATACGCCGGCAGCCACCCGCACCGTCTCCCTGGTTGTTAACGGAAATACTATTGCCACGCGCAGCGCCGGCATACCTGCCAATAGCCGCGCCACCGTCGAGTTTGACTCTCTGGATGTGCCCTACGGCTTCAGCCGCTGCGAGGTGAGAATCGATTCGGCGGATTCTTTGCCCGCCGACGACCGATTCCTGTTTTCGGTCGAGCGTTCTGACCCGCGGCGTGTTCTCTTCATTCACGAGGCCAACGATACTCGCTCGCCGCTCTACTTCGGCTCCGCCTTGACCTCCGCCGCAGAAGGCGTCTTCGCGATGGAAACTCGCACGGTGGACCAGGCGTCGAACGCGCAGCCTTCCCAATATGCTTTTGTGGTTTTGTCCGACGTTCTCTCCCTGCCCTCTGCATTTGAAGAGAGCCTTCGTGACTACGTCCGCGGCGGGGGAAGCGTTCTGATTGCGGTGGGTCCTTCCGCGGCGCGCCGCCCTCGCATCCCCGTTTTTGGCGGCAACATACTGAGTGCCCGCAACTATTCAGACTCGGCCCAGCGCTTCCTGACCGTGGGCGAAGTTGACCCCACCTATCCCTCGATCGCGAAAGCTGACCGCTGGGCCAACGTGGAATTCTACTTTGCTACCGAGGCCGAAACGTCGGGGGCGCGAGTTATCGCGAGACTCACCGATGGGACGCCTCTGCTAGTGGAGAAGAAGCTGAATGAAGGACGCGTTTTGCTGTTCACCTCCGGTCTGGACAATCTCACCAACGATTTCCCGTTGCATCCAATCTTTGTCCCCTTTGTCGAGCAAACGGCGCTTTATCTCTCTCGCATGGAGCGTCGGGTGGGGTCGAGCGTGGTCGATTCGTTCTATGAGCTGCGCTCTGACAAGGACCACGCGGCCAGTGTGGAGGTTATTGATCCCGATGGACGCAGGCCTCTTTCGCTCAAAGAGGCCGCTACTTCATCGACGTTCCAGTTGAGCCGCGCCGGCTTTTACGAATTTCGCCTCGCCAATGGCCGCCATGAGGTTCTTGGAGTGAACGCGGACCGCCGCGAGTCCGACCTCGACGTCATTCCAGAGGATGTTTTGGCGCTTTGGCGCGGCAATCCTGCGCCAGTCGCGCAGCCGACCGCGGCAGGAAGCGTCGCGCAAGAGCCGGCGAAGCCCTACAGCCTTTGGTGGTACGTCATGCTGCTGCTTTTGGCGGCTGCGCTGCTAGAGTCGCTGGTGAGTGACCGATATCTGGGCAAGCTGCGGGAAGAGCCGTAAACGCCGTTAGGGCGGCGCTTTGGAGTGCGGCAGCTTGCTGCCGCTTTCGTTCAGGCCTGCTTGCTGGCCGTGCACCCTGTGAAGCGCGAGCAAGCTCGCGGCAGGAAAGCGGCAGCAAGCTGCCGCACTCCAGAGCAAGGAGGAGCCATGAACCCACGAGATCAGCTCGCTTCCTACCTCGAAAGGCTTAGGGGACGCCTGCGCCTGGGCGCCTTGTTGCGCGGCGTGGCGGCGTTGTTGGCGGTCGCCTTGACGGCGACCTTGATCCTGGTGCTGATCACCAACGCCTTTGGCTTTTCCGACGCGAGTCTCCTTTGGGCCCGCATCGCACTCGCCATCGTTTTAATCACGGCCGTTGGCTACGGTTTGGCGTTGCCCTGGCGAGCACTGAACAATCCCCGCGCCGCCCGCAAAGCCGAAGTGGTTTTCCCCCAATTTGACCAGCGCCTGGTAACCTTCGCCGAGCGCGACCGGGGCGGCCGTGATCCCTTCCTCGAATTGCTGGCCGCAGATACTCTGCAAGTGGCGAGTTCCGCCCAAGCGGCGTCCTTAGTTTCGAACCGCAAGCTTCTGGTGTGGATTGCAGGCGGCGCCCTCTCTCTCGGGGTTCTGGTCTGGATGATCGCCGCGGGACCGGGATATCTCGGCTACGGCGCGGCACGGTTGTGGGCCGGCTCCCTGCACAGCACCGCCCCTTTTTATGACATCCGCGTGACCCCCGGCAACGCCACTGTCCGCCGCAGTGCCAACCAACTAGTGACGGCCCAAATCACCGGCCTGCAAGTCGAGAGCGCGCGCCTTTATGCGCGCTACCAAAGCGCGTCTAAGTGGGAACAGGTCACCATGCAGCGACAGTCCACCGCGGCGGGCTTCGAATTTCTCTTCGCAGGGCTCCCCGAAAGCGTCGAGTACTACATCGAAGCCGGACCGTTGCGATCGCGGAATTTCAAACTTCGGGTGGTGGATTTGCCCTCGGTCAGGCAGATTCGGGTGACTTACCATTTTCCCGCCTGGACGGGGCTGAAGGATTCCGTCGAGGAGCACGGCGGTGACCTGCGTGCTTTCGAGGGCACCGCGGCGGAACTGAGCATCCTGCTCAGCCAACCAGTAGGCCATGGCTTTCTTGCCCTCGACGGCGGAGAGCAGATTGACTTGGCAGCCGGCGCACACAATTTCTATAACGGCACGGTCCGCATTGAAAAGGATGGAATGTACCATGTCGCCACACTCGATCAGGGACAGCCGGTACGTTTATCGGAGGACCTCTTCATCGAAGCACGCAAGGTGAATCCGCCGCAGGTACGCATCACGCGGCCAGCCGGCGAATACCACGCCAGCCCTATCGAGGAGGTCACTGTCTCCGTTCAAGCCGAGGATGACTTTGGCCTCAACGGCGTGACCCTACACTATTCGGTTAATGGCGGGCCGGAGCAGACCAGCAATCTGCTCAAGCAAAAGGGCGCGAAAGAGGCGGAGGGTTCCACCACGCTCTATCTTGAGGACTTCAAACTGGCGCCCGGGGACCTGGTAAGTCTGTACGCAAGCGCCAAGGATGCGCGCGCCGAGTCACGTACCGACATGATGTTTATCCAAGCCGAACCCTTCTCGCGAGACTACTCGCAATCCCAGATAATGGGCGGAGGCGGGGGTGGCGGGATGGGTGCAAGTCAACAGCAAATCTCCCAGCGCGAGAAGGAAATCATAGCCGAGACCTGGAAGCATGAGCTCGACAAGAATGCTTCCAAGCAGGATCTGACGGAAGCTGCCAAATTCCTTTCCGGCGTGCAGACCAAGCTCCGTGACCAGGCGCTTTCTTTGGCAGGACGCTTGGAGAGGCGCGAGTTGACTGAAGAGAACGAGGAGTTCAGCAGTTTCCAGAAAGATATGGACGACGCCGCCCAGGTGATGGGTCCAGCGGCCCAAGCCTTGCAACAACAGAAGTGGAAGGACGCCATGCCCCCGGAGCAGAAGGCCCTGCAATTCTTGCTGCGCGCTGAAGCGACCTTCCGCCAAATCGAAGTGGCCTTCGGCAACATGGGTGGAGGAGGCGGCGGGGGAGGCTCGGGGCGCGACCTCCAGAGCCTATTCGACCTCGAACTGGATACGGAAAAGAACCAGTACGAAACTGAACAGACGGCCAGCTCAGCCAATCAGCGTGGCGAAGAGATCGACAAAGCCCTCCAGAAGCTCGATGAATTGGCCCGTCGTCAGGAGGAATTGGCCCAACAGCAGCGTAAACCGCAGGATTTCCAGTCTCGGTGGCAGCAGGAGATGCTGCGCCGCGAAGCCGAGAAGCTGCAAGACCAGATGGCACAACTGGCGCGCAACGGTTCGCAATCAGGCGCTTCAGGTTCGTCCAGCCAGTCTTCTTCCGGAAGCGGGCAGAGCAGCTCCGATGCGTCCAGCCAGTCGCGCCCCGGGAGCGGGCAGAGCAGTTCCGACGCGGCCGTGCGGCAGGCCCTCGACCGGCTGCGCCAAGCCAATGACGATATGCGCCGCGCCGCATCGCCAGGGCAGAGTGGCGCCGACGCACGCCGGGCCGCCGACCGGCTCCGCGAAGCCTCAGACCTCCTCAGCAGCTTGCGGCGGCAGGATGCAGCCCAACAGCTCGATTCACTGGCTCGCAAGGGGGAGCGCTTGAGCAGCGAACAGCGCGACCAAACGGAGCGCATGCGGCGGGAGTTCAGTTCCGCAGAAGCGGCGCAGCGAGCCGGACAAGGCCAGTCAGAGGCTGCCCTTGACAATTTGGCCAAGCTGGCCGCCGACCGGAAACGTCTGGCCAATGACCTCGCCGGCCTGCAAAAGCAAATGCAGGATGCCACTCGCGCCTTGGCTTCCGATCAGCGCGCAGCGGCTTCAAAGCTGCGTGACGCTCTTGCCGGCATGGACCAATCTGACCTCCTTACTAAAGTTCAAAGGAGCGCGGAGATGATCGGCCACGGCATAGACCCCAACGGCAATCCCAACGAAGCCACTATCAACGCCGGCATCGAACACCTGAACGAACAGTTGCGCCAAGCTCAGCAGTCATTGGGCAACGAGCAGCAAAACCCGGAAGAGGCGCTGGATCGCGTGGCGCGCCTGCGAAACCAAATCGATATGCTGACTCGGAATCCAGGCGATAGTGGCGGGCGGGCGGCGGATCGTAATGGCCAGACGGGCGGTCACAGCGGGCGCGCTGGGGACTTTGGTGCGCAAATAGGGAATGGGGTCGAGGGCCGAGACTTGCGGTATGGCCCTGCCACGGCGCCCAACGGAGGCCGCTGGGACGGAGATCGCTTTTATGGCGGATACGATCCTGGCAGCTACGCCAGGGCGCAAGGCACGGAGCGCAAGCCCACCCCCATTACTCAGGCTGACATCGAACGCGCTTACCAGGAAGCGTTGCGCGACCTGGATGAGTTACGCCGGACTGTTCGCGGCGAGCCCGGGCCCTTGGGCGATATCCGCGAGCTGCAGCGCGAGCTCGACCGGCTCGACCCTCGGCGCTTCCCTGGCAACCCCGCCATGCTCGAGGAGCTCCACACCCAAGTGCTCGCCAGCATGGATAAACTCAAGTTGCAAATCCGCCGCGAAATGGGCGATAAGCAATCGGGACAGGTCCGCGCAGGTGACGCCCAGCGCGTGCCCGAGGGCTATCAAGACTCGGTCGCAAACTATTTCCGGCGATTGAGCAAGAGTCCCGATGCGAATAAGTGATTGCAGGAGATTCCTCACTGCACCACTTGCAGAACCGGAAGC
>Ga0187808_10000365_pt1 | contig 13493 bp, 11 predicted proteins | sample NC_wetland_sal_i_5_FD_132427 | JGI IMG/M metagenome (GOLD analysis project Ga0187808, IMG submission 132427) | Wetland sediment microbial communities from Neuse River Estuary, North Carolina, USA - ASW_3 | ecosystem: Environmental > Aquatic > Freshwater > Wetlands > Sediment | place: USA: North...
CCTTCACCTCAACCTTGGCGGCGAAGTAGTCTTGCTCGCCGTTGAACCGGTGCGCGAAGTCCCTCCTCGTGCCGAACACGAAGTCCACGTCGTCGTACAGGTTCAGTACGGGAGGCAGGTTCGTGGACGAGACGAACTTGGCCGTCTGGAGGCCGGAAAGGTTGCTGTGCTGGTGCCAGGTGTTGAGCGGGATCGCGAACATGGACCCGGCCTGCCACTCGAACGTGACCTCTCTACCCGCGTCGTTCCACACGCGCGTCGAGCCCCGCCCGTCGAGGATCAGGATCATCTCCTCGAACAGTTGCCGCTGCGGGGCGAGCGCGCCGCCGCGCGGGATCTCGCAGACGTAGCAGTCATTCGAGGTCCGCGACGCGTCGTGGTTGATGAAGACACCGCGGCCGCCGCGCCTGTCCCACGGCTTCAGGTCCAGGCCGCGCAGGTCACGGACATAGTGCCCGCCGATGATGTCGAGCCCCTCGGCGGCCACCCAGCGGGTGTACGGGGTCTCCTTCTCGGTGGCGAACTTCTTAGCGAATCCTTCGTCGAGGACTGGCTCCATTGCACGCGCTCCCGTCGCTGTCCAAGCACTGACGACTTGCTAACCTTAGCCCCCGCATGGGATAAATGTCTAATCATTATTCCATCAGCTTTTTCGAACCGAGAACACCCGTATCCGACGGAGGTGGGTGCTGGCCGTGCATGCTCACGAGGACGAGGACGAGGACCACGAGGACGGGCTGACCGAGGCCGACCGCAGAGACATGGTCGCGGCGATGCTCCAGCGGGAGACGCTGCGCCTGCTGACGGTCGGCATCGACATCGGCAGTTCCACGTCGCACCTGCTGTTCGCACGGGTGCTGTTCCAGCGCCGCGGCAGCCGGGCGGCCCCTAGGTTCGTCCCGGTGGAGCGGACGATCGAATGGCGTTCGCCCATCGCGCTGACACCGTTCCTGCCCGACGGGACGATCGACGCCGGACGGCTGTCCCGTTTCATTCGCCAGTGCTACGCCGAAGCAGGACGAGAACCCGACGACGTCGACACCGGGGCCGTCATCTTGACTGGCGAGGCTATCAAACGTAAAAACGCGAGCGCGATCAACGAGATCTTCGCCGAGGAGGCGGGCAAGTTCGTCTGCGCGAGCGCGGGGCACCGCCTCGAGAGCACGCTGGCGGCGCACGGCTCCGGCGCGACCGCCCTCTCCCGCGCCCGCGCCGCGTGCGGCTTGCACGTCGACATCGGCGGCGGCACCACGAAGCTCGCGCTGATCGATCACGGGGAAATCCTCAGCGTGGCGGCGTTCGCGGCCGGCGGCCGGCTGATCGCCCAGGACAGCGACGGGGCCTGGACCCGGGTAGACGAGGCCGCCGGGCTGGTGGCCGCCGACCTCGGCATCCCGACGTGCCCGGACCGGCTCGCCGACCCAGCCGTCCGGCGCCGGATCGCCGAGCGGCTCGCCGACATCGTCGCGGACCAGATCGAAGGCCGCCCGCCCGACCACCTCGGCCGCTCTTTGGATTTGACCGAACGGCTCTCGCGTACTGCGGAGCCCGACTACGTGACTGTGTCCGGCGGCGTGGCCGAGTACCTGTTCGGCCACGAAACCGAAGACCACGGCGACATAGCGCGAGACCTGGCGGCCGCGCTCGACGCCAGGCTCCGGGCCAGGATCGAACTTCCGGTCGTCGACCCAGGACAGCGCATCCGCGCGACGGTCATCGGCGCGTCGCAGTTCAGCGCCCAGCTGAGTGGCAACACCATCCACCTGGGTGGCCAGGACGCGCTCCCGCTCCGGAACGTCCCGGTCGTCCGCCTACCCCGCCCCCTTCCCAAAGACATCGACCCCGGCGAGGTCGCGGCGGCCTTCGGCCGCCGCGCCGCCCAGCGGGACGTGGACACGGCCGGGCCAGTAGCGCTGGCGTTCTCCTGGTCAGGTCCGGTCAGCTACCCGCGGCTGGCGGCAGTCGCGCGTGCGATCACCCGGGTCGCAACCGCACGCGGCGCCCACCACGATGCCGACGAAAGCGTGCTGATCCTCGTCGTGGACGCGGACATCGCGCAGTCGCTTGGCGCGATCCTCACCGAGGAGACCGGCCTGCGCAGGCGCCTGATCGTCTTGGACGGGGTGGAACTGGCCGACTTCGACTTCATCGACGTGGGGGAGTACCTGAACCCGCCGGGAGTGCTGCCCGTCCTGATCAAGTCGCTGCTGTTCGCATCCGGTGTTTCCAACCAATAAGGAGGGCGCATGCTCCGGCTGACCCTGGCCTGCGGGGACTACGACCGCACCCGGCCGCTCATCGATGGCACCGTCCGGCCGCTGGGGATCGACCTCACCTGCCTGCCGATGACCATCGAGGAGATCTTCTTCAGGATGGCCAGGTTCCGGGAGTTCGACGCGGCGGAGATGTCGCTGTCCAGCTACCTCGTTTCGCTATCGGCGGGCGAGAGCGCGCCGTTCGTCGCGATCCCGGTCTTCTTGTCCAGGTCCTTCAGGCACAGCGGAATCTACGTGCACACCGGCAGCGGCATCAGCCGGCCGGAGGACCTGGTGGGCCGGACGGTGGGCGTGGCGGAATATCAACTGACCGCGAACGTCTGGATCCGCGGCATCCTCGCCGACCGGCACGGCGTCGCTGTCAATTCGGTGCGCTACCGGACCGGCGGACTGCACCAGCCAGGCCGCCCAGAGAAGCTGGCGGTCACGCTGCCGCCCGACGTCGAGGTGGCGCCGATCGGACCTGGCCAGACCCTGTCGGACATGCTGGCCACCGGCGAGATCGACGCGCTCTACACGCCGCGCACGCCGCGCGGTTTCGCGGAGGGTCACCCGAAGGTCGCCCGCCTCTTCCCTGACTTCCGCACCGCCGAGACGCGGTACTGGCGGGACACCGGTATCTTCCCGATCATGCACGTGCTCGTGATCAGGGCCGACGTCTACCGGCGGGACCGGTGGATCGCCAGGTCGCTGCTCGAGGCCTGCGCGCGGGCACGCGAGATCGCGCTGTCCGGGCTGGATGAGACCGCCTCGCTGCGCTACATGCTGCCCTGGCTGGCCGATGACGTGGCCCACGTACAAGAGGTGCTCGGCCGGGATTACTGGACGTACGGGCTAACGGGCAACGAAGCGGCGCTGGCCACGATGACCCGCTACTCATGCGAGCAGGGCCTCATTCCCCGACCGTACGAGCCGCGCGAACTGTTCGTCCCTGAGGTGCTCGAAGAGACCCTGATCTAGGAGGCCGCACGTGGTCGAGATACCAGCGAACACATTGGAAGCCATCACGCTGGCGGTCCAGGGGAACCGCGCGCTCGCGGCGGCGGGCCAGTCGGACATGGTGTGGGGGCACGCGAGCGTGCGCGACCCGGGGGGCCGCGGCGTCTGGATGAAGTCTTCCGGGTGGGGGTTCGAGGAGGTCGAAGACAGCAGGATCGTCCTGGTGTCCCCGGACGGTGAGGTGCTGGGCGGCACCGAACGGCGGCACATCGAATACCCGATCCACACCGAGATCATGGCCCGGCGCGCGGACGTCGGCGCGGTGGTGCACACCCACTCGGACGCCGCCAACGCGTTCGCCGCGCTGGACGTGCCGCTGCGGCCGCTGAACCACGCCGGCAGCCTGTTCTGCTACCCGGACGTGCCCAGGTTCACGCTGACCGGGCGGCTGATCAGCACGCGTGAGCTGGGCCAGGCCCTGGCGGACGCGCTCGGCGCCGCCCCCGCGTGCCTGATGCCGCAGCACGGGCTGGTCGCGACCGGCCAGGACCTCCCCGCCGCCGTGATGACCGCGGTCCTGCTGGACCGGGCCTGCCGGACTCAGCTCACCGCGATGGCCGCCGGCCCGCTCACCCGGTGGGGGAGCGAGGAGGACACGGTGGCCAAGCGCGCCGAGGTCTGGTCCGACCGGCAGCTTCAGGCGGGCTGGCAGTACCTCGTCAGATCGGCCGGGCTCAGGCCGAACTAGCCGGGCGCGTCCCCTCAAAGGTTGAAAAAGCCCTCGTTGCGGGATTGTGACGTGTAAAGTCTTTGCAAATGGTATGACCTTATGCCACTCTGACACACACCCAAAGGCTGGAAGCCAGCATACTCCGGCCCCCCGATAGCACCCGCTAAACCGAATACAAGCGCCGCCAGCCAGGGCACTCGGCTCCGCGGCGCCATCGACCAGGAACTCCGGCTACCTCGCTTAGGCCGCCCGCTTGTGCGGCCACCATCAAAGGAGATCCCACCCATGAGAGCTCGGATTTGGGCATCGGACAGTGATCGGACGCCAACGGCCGCCCGCGAGAGCAAGGGCCAGATCAGGCCGGGATGGCCGATCCGGCTGACCGCCCTCTCGGCCGCCGCGCTGACGGCGGCAGCCGTGGCAGGCTGCGCCTCTTCGACCGCTGGAACGTCAAGCAGCTCGTCGACGGGCGGTTCGTCATCGGGCGGTTCGTCGTCGGGCGGCTCGGCGTCCGGTTCCACGTACACGATCCACGCCATCGTGGGAGAAACGGGCAGCGCGTCCTTCCTCGGCACCGAGGAGGCCGCGGCGCTGAACGCGCTCGCGAAGCACGTCAACGCCACCGGCGGCATCGACGGGCACCAGCTGGCGTTCGCGATCTCGGACAACCAGAGCACGGCCTCGACGTCGGTTTCGCTGGCCTCGCCGCTGCTCGGACAATCACCCATCCTGCTCATCGGCAGCATCACGAGCACCGACAAGCCCGTCGATGACCTGGTGACCTCCACCGGCCCCGTCATCTACGACCTGTCCCCGGGCGACCACCCGAAGCCCGGCAGCTTCGTTTACTCCTCGTCGAACTCCACCACCAACCAGACCCAGGCGTTCATCAACTTCTGCGAGTCGAAGGGGTGGAAGAAGGTGGGGGTCATCACCTCCACTGACTCCTCGGGGCAGGATGGCTGGACGAACATCCAGAAGGCCGTGGCCAGCAGCAACGGCGCGGTGACGATCTCCGACCACGAGTCCTTCGACCCCAGCGCGGTCAGCGTCACCACCGAGCTGTCCAAGATCAAGGCGACCAACCCGCAGGCCGTGATGGTGTGGACCACCGGCACGCCTCTCGGCACGGTGCTGAGCGGCATGCAGCAACTCGGCCTGGACAACGTGCCCACGATGACCACGAACGGCAACGCGTCCGACGCGGAGATGCAGCGGCTGGCGAGCGAACTGCCCGCTCAGCTCTACTTCCCCGGCGCCCCGTTCATGGCGGGCGTGCAGAACCTGACCGGTCAGACGAAGACCGAGGTGCAGGCCTTCGACGACGCGATGGCGGCCGCGGGGCAGAAGGTCCCCGATGAAGGTGACGCCCTGTCCTGGGACCCCGGCCTGATCCTGGTCAGCGCGCTCAAGAAGCTCGGCATCGGCGCGACGGCGTCGCAGATCCACCAGTACATCGACTCCCTGACCGACTTCGCCGGCATCAACGGCACCTACAACTTCACCGACCCTTCGATTCCGGACAACCGCGGGCTGACGATCAACTCGGTCTACATCGCGCAGTGGAACAAGTCGCAGAGCCAGTGGACGGCCGCCTCCGGTCCGGCCGGTAAGGGAAACGCCTAACCGGCAGGAACCCGGACAAGGACGTGCGGCAGGAGGACGCCTGAGGTGTGGACGCTTGGCAACATCATCATCGGTGGCCTGATCACCGGGTCGATCTACGCGTTGCTGGCGGTGGGCTATTCGCTGGTGTTCAGCGTCAGCGGGGCGCTGAACCTGGCCCAGGGCGCGTTCGTGGCCTTGGGCGCGCTCGTGATGTACAGCTTCATGAACAGCGCCCACCTGCCTATCGTGGCGGCGTTCCTGGCATCGCTATGCGTGGTCGGAGCCGCCGTCGGGATCATCGAGTGGGTGGTCATCCGCCGGGCGGTCACCCGGATCTCGCACGCCAGCCTGCTGATGATGATGGGCGGCCTGCTCACGGCGTTCGAAGGGGCGGCCTACCTCATCTGGGGGGCTAACCCGTTCGCCTTCAACCAGTTCAGCGGGGCACAGCCGGTGAACCTGGGCCAGCTGTCCATCCCCACCCAGGGGTTCTGGGTGATCGGGGCGATGCTGGCCTCCGTGGTGGCGCTGTCCTGGCTGCTGTCCCGGAGCCGCTGGGGCCGCGGCCTGCGGGCCACGTCGGAGAACATGACCGCCGCCCGGCTGATGGGCGTGCCGGTGGACCGGATGATCCTGCTGTCGTTCGTCGCGGCGGCGGTCCTCGGGGTGATCGGCGGGGCGGTCATCGCCCCGCTGACCTCCCTCGACTACACGAGCATGGCCAGCTACACCAACGAAGGGCTCATCGCGGTGAGCCTGGGCGGGCTCGGCTCCGTGTACGGCGCCCTGGCCGGCGGCCTCGTCCTCGGGGTGGTCGAGGCGGTCGTGTCGGGGTACGTGTCGTCGCTGTTCTCGACGGCCATCAGCCTGATCGTCCTGATCGGCGTCATCTTCCTGCGCCCGCAGGGACTGCTGGGACGGGTACGAGGCGGCCGGATGGACGTCGCCGAGCGGACCGCCGGCCGCATCTACGCTCCGCCGAAGCTGCCGCGCGGCTGGCTGCCGGGCGCGGGGGTCGCGCTCGCCGTCGTGATGTTGTTCTTCCCGCGGATCATCCCGGCCGGCGACATGCGGGCGGTGAACATCACCGGCTTGTTCTGCCTGACGATCGTGGGCCTGGACCTGCTGACCGGCGTCGCCGGCCAGGTGAGCCTGGGCCAGGCCGGGTTCATGGCGATCGGCGGGTACACGTCCGCGATCCTGGCCGTGCACTACAACGTTCCCACCCTCGTCGGGCTGATCGCGGGCGCGGCCGGCTCGGCGCTCGTGGCCGCGGTGCTCGGCGTGGTGTGCGGCCGGCTGCGCGGCATGTACCTCGCCATCGTCACGCTCGCGTTCGGGATCCTGGTCGAGGCGCTGGCCAACGGGCTGAACATCACCGGCGGGCCGTCGGGAATCGCCGGCATCCCGCCGTTCTCCGTCGGGGGCTTCAGCTTCGACACCGACACCCGGATGTTCTACCTGGTCTGGATCCTGGTCGCGGTCGCGCTCGTGCTGAGCGCGAACCTCATCCGCGGCAACCGCGGCCGGATCCTGCGGGCCATGCACGGCGACCAGGTCGGCGCCAGGTCGCTCGGCCTCCACGTGACCAGGGCCAAGGTCGCCGTGTTCGTCATCAGCGCGTGCATCGCGTCGGTCGCGGGAAGCCTGTACGCCAGCTACTTCCGTTACCTGTCGCCCGATCAGGTCGGCAGCGCGCAATCCCTGACGCTGATCACGATGCTCGCGATCGGCGGCATGGGAACGCTGTTCGGGCCGCTCGTTGGCGTGGCCCTGCTTACCTACCTGCCGCTGGTCTCGCAGTCCATCGCCAACTACTCCATGCTGATCACCGGGGTCCTGCTCGTGCTGTTCCTGCGCTACCTGCCGGCCGGCATCTGGGGCGCGGTACTCGAAGGCGTCAGCCGCGCACGGACCGTCTGGCTCGGCCGGGCCGGGCCGGTCGTGGCGACCACGACCGCGACCGCGGCCGCGAGCGCCAACGGCGCGGCGAACCCGGCACCCGCGACGAAGGTCAACGCCAAGGCCAAGGCCAGGGTGAACGCCACGGCAAACGGCAAGGTAACCGCCGCGGTAAACGCGGCCGCCAACGGGCAGGGCGATCGCCCGGCCCTGGAGGTGCGGGGCCTGTCTAAGTCGTTCGGCGGCGTGGCCGCGGTCCAAGACGCCAGCTTCACCGTCCCTGAGGGGTCACTGACCGCCCTGATAGGTCCGAACGGCGCTGGCAAGTCGACGATGTTCAACTTGGTCACGAACCTCTATCAGCCCGACAAGGGCGAGGTGATCCTGCGGGGCCGCCCTATCACCGGGCTGCGGTCTGACCGGATCACCTCGCTCGGCCTGTTCCGCACCTTCCAGACGGCCCGGGTCTTCCCCCAGCTGACCGTGCTGGACAACGTCCTGGTCGGCGGGTACCGGCTGGGCCGCGCCGGCTACTTCGCCCAGTCGCTGCGGCTGCCGCGCTCCCGGCGCGAGGAACGGCACATGGAGGGGCGCGCTCGTCGGCTGCTTGACGTGCTGGGCCTGGCCGATCGCGCCGACCAGCGGGCCGCGGTGCTCCCGCTAGCCGCCCAGAAGTACCTGGAGCTGGCCAGGGCCCTGATGGCCCGGCCCAGCGTCGTGCTGTTCGACGAGCCCGCGGCCGGCATGAACGACGCCGAGACCGCCGAGCTGGGGATGATCCTGCGGGCCGTCAGGGACACCGGCCACACGGTCGTGGTCGTGGAGCACAATATGTCCCTGGTCATGGGCGTCTGCGACCAGGTTGTGGTGATGGACGCCGGAAGCGTCATCGCCGCGGGACCGCCGCGGGCGGTGCAGAACGACCCGCTGGTTATCAGCGCCTACTTCGGGGCCGCGGAGGCGAACACCTGAGATGCTCGAACTGACCGAAATCCGTGCGGGATATGAGTCCGATGAGATACTCCACGGGCTGAGCTTCTCGGTTTCCCCCGGGACGATCGTCGCCGTCGTGGGGGTCAACGGCGCCGGCAAGTCGACCACGCTCAAGGTCATCTCGGGGCTGCTGCGGCCCCGCGGCGGCACTGTGACCGTGGACGGCCGCCGCCTGGCTGGCGCCTCCACCGATGAGGCGGTCCGCGCGGGCGTCGCCCACGTGCCGGAGGGCCGGCAGGTCTTCGCGAACATGACCGTGCGCGAGAACCTGCTGCTCGGCGCCTACGCGGTCCGAAAGAGCCCGGCCACCCGCGTCGACGAGGCGCTCGGCGTCTTTCCCGAGCTGTCTTCCCGGCTCGGGCACTACGCGGGATCGCTGTCCGGCGGCCAGCAACAGATGCTCGCCATCGCCCGCGGCCTGATGTCCGACCCCAAGTACCTGCTGCTCGACGAGCCCTCGCTCGGCCTGGCGCCCCAGGTGACCGAGCGCATCTTCACCGTCATCTCGACCCTACGGGACGCGGGCAAGGGCATCCTGCTCGTGGAGCAGAACGGGCGCCTCGCGCTCGGCGTCGCCCAGCAGGCTTTCCTGCTCGAACGCGGCGCCATCACGCTGACCGGCACGGGCGCGGAACTGCTTGGCAACGCGGAGGTGATCGAGCGCTACCTCGGCGTGGGCAGCGCGACCGGCCAGGCCAGCCGGCAGCACGCCTGGACCGTCGCCCTAGGCGCCGCCCTCGCGGACGGCTGACCCCGCGGCTGACCCTGCCGCTGACCCTGCCGCTGACCGGGGAACGCGCAGGTCGGCGAGCACCTCGCAGCTGTGCGGGTAGGGCAGATCCCGGAACGCGGTGGTGCCGACCGCGGTGAAGAAGTCGGCCGTGACGTCGAGGGTGCGGCACCGGACGCCCGCGGCCGCCGCCATCTCCGCGGCCAGGTCCATGTCCTTCTCGATCGTGCTGGCCGGGGCGTGCGCGAGCATGCCCTCCTCGTCATTCCTGAAGTACTTCGCGGCGGTGGAGAATCCGGAATCACCGCCGCTGGACTGCTCGATCGCCGACGCCGTCACGTCAGGATCGAGTCCGAACTGCCGTGCGAGCACAAGCGCCTCCGCCGATGCGAGGTACCACGCGTACTTGACGTGCTGATTGAGCAGCTTCGTGGCGTAGCCGGCGCCGCGGAACCCGCAGTAGACCACGGTCAGGGAAACCCGGCCGAGCACGTCCGCCGCCTCACCTAGGTCACCGTGTGTCCCGCCGACGAGAACCGTCATGTCGGGTGCCTTGCGGCTGACGGGGCAGTCGACGAACCGGCGCCCCGCCCGATCGAAAGCGGCGCCAAGCGCTGTCGCCGTGTCCGGTCGGCACGTCGACATGTCGAGCATGAGCGCACCGGGCCGCAGCCCGGCCAGCACACCGTGCTCGGCGTTCAGGGCGACGTCCGCGACCTCGGCCGGCCCGGGCAGGAAGGTGATCACCAGGTCGGACGACCGCGCCACCGCCGCCGGGTGCGGCGCGCCGATGGCGCCCTGGGCCAGCACGGGCCCCATCGCGCCGGGACTGATGTCGTGGCAGCGAACCTCGAAACCCGACGCCAGCAGGCTGGTCGTCAGCGCCCGGCCCATCCGGCCGAGCCCGATCACGCCAACGCGCTTCATCAGACGAAGACCGACAGGTTCTTCGCCAGCAGCACCGACTGGTCGAGCAGCAGTCGGCGCCGGCATACCCGCCAGCCGTCCGCGGCCCGGCGGAGCCGGTCTTTCCGCCGTCCGACGAGGAAGTCGCTCTCGTCGGTGACCCTGTTGCGGTAAACAACGAACCGGCAGCTCACGTCCACCTCGGGTGGCTCGCAAGACTCCAGCCGCACGTTGGTCACCAGATGCGAGACCCGCGACACCGGCTCCTCCGCCCAGTGCTGGCCGGTCGCGAGCTGGGCCACCCGCAGCTCGGTCGTCTCCTTGCCCTCGTCGAACCAGCAGATCTCCTCTCCCGGCCTGGTCTGCTCGCGCTCGGCGACGTCGCCGTAGCGGACGTTCATCCGCAACGGCACCGAGTACTGGTAGTCGTCGGCCAGCAGGCCGAGCCACTCCTCGTAGCGCCGCTCATCCAGCAGATCGGCCTCCCGGTAGAGGAAGTCCGTAACCTCGGCCAGCAGCAGCAACCGCCGCACCGCTGCCGCCGCGTCAGCGTCGATCGCCATGACCGTCTCCCTGCCTGGTCGCACGCTCGTCCACTTCGGCGAGCTTGTTCAGTTCCGGCCAGGACAGGTTGTCCACGAACTCGCTCCACCGGCGGTAGAAGGCCCGCGCGTTCACCTCGCCGGCGATCGCGTGATGCGAGTGCACCGCGCGGTCAAGCTCGCTCGGCAGCTCCTCGCCCAGGCCCTGCTGGTAGTTGTAGGGGTACCGGCTGGCCACCACCCCGCGGCTGGCCTGCGTGGCGTAGTCCCAGTTCTCCATGTCGTCCTGCTCGGTCATCCCGCCTGGCCCCGCGTAACGGATGTAGTAGTGCCGCAGCCAGTCCCGCACGAATCCCGGGGCGGCCTTGTCCACCAGGTACCAGCGCCAGACCTCGGTCTCGGTGGCGCTGAGCGGATGGGCCACGAGGATCGTCCGGGGAAACCCGGCGGAGAAGGACATGTTCGGGAACATCGTGGCCGGACCCCGGCCGCCCAGCGGACGGCCGTGCTTTTCCAGCCGCGCCTTGCGGGTCTGCCACGCCGCGGCGAAGTACTCGTTCATCGGCTGCTCGGCGAATTCCGGGTAGGGCAGCTCGTAGCGCAGGTTGTCAGAAGCGCCGTGGCCCAGCCGGAACGACGTCTTCAGCCGGCCGCGGGAGAATCCTCCCTCGTGCTGCTGCTCGCCGTGCCTGCGGTGCCCGCGTCCGCCGGGGCCGATCCCCACGGCCTCCACCGAGGCGTGGGTGGACGCGCCGTGATAGGTGTCGCCGAGGAAGTTCTCCGCGACGAGCTTCCAGTTCGACTTGAGCCGCCACTTCTGCACACCCCGGAAGACGTCGGTGCCCGCCTCCGTCCCGTCGAACGCGTCGGCGAGGTTGTCCAGCCACCAGTGGAAGTCGCCGACGTAGTCCTCGAACTCGGGCGCTTCCGGGTCCCAGGTGGCGAACACGAGGCCCTTGTAGTCGCGCACCTTCGGACAGCGCACTAGTCCCCAGTTCTCCTTGCGCAGCTTGTTGCTGTAGGCGGCCTTCAGCTGTGGCACGCCGTGCAGGTCACCGGGCGTGGACACCAGCGAGCCGTCGATCGAGTACGACCACGCGTGATACGGGCAGGTGAACTGCATCGTGTTGCCTTCGTCGTACCGGCACACGCGCATGCCGCGGTGCCGGCACGAGTTCAGCAGCACGTGCGGCCTCCCCTTGTCGTCCCTCGTCAGGAGCACCGGATCCGACCCCATCCACGAGGCGAAGAAGTCACCGGGCCGGGGCACCTGGCTGGCGTGCCCGACGAACAGCCATGCCCGCGGAAACAGGTTTTCCAGCTCAAGCCGGTGGATGTGCCCGTCCACGAAGATCTCCCGGCTGATTTCGCCGTGGGTGACGTCGACCAGGTCCCTGACGCGCATCCTCAACTTCCCTTCATGAGCTTCATGAGCGTGTCCCGCACTTGCGCCGCCCCCGCGCCGCGCTGCCACGCCTGCCGGGCGGTAACGCTGCCTTTCGGCCAGCCGAACGTGACGGCCGCGGTGAACCGGCCGGCGCGGGAGTACAGCGCGACGCGCCGGGCACCCGCCGGCGTGGCGCAACGCAGCACCTCGACGGTGTCGCCGGGCGCGGACCGTCCGACCATCTGGATCTTGACGCCGTACTGATCGGACCAGAAGTACGGCACGGTCACGTCGGGCCGCGGCCGGTCGAGCCGCAGGATCTGATGCGCGACGAGGTTCGCCTGCTCCACCGCGTTCGTCCAGTGCTCCACCCGGCGGGTGACCCGGCCGGCCGGGTCCCACCAGCGGGCAACGTCGCCGATCGCGTAGACGTCCCGCGCGCCCCGGACCGCGCAGCGCTCGTCGGTGTGCACGCCGTCGCCAAGCCGCAACCCGGAGCCGGTCAGCCAGTCCGTGTTCGGCTCGCAGCCCACCCCGGCGACGATCGTGCCGGCCTCCACCGTTCGCCCGTCGGCCAGCCGGACCAGCGCGCCGTCGCCCGGCAGCCGTTCCACCGCGACCACCGTCGCGTTGGTAAGCACCGTCACGCCGTGGGCGGCGTGGCACGCGGTGAGCAGCGAGCCGACGTCGTCCCCGAGCACGCGGGAAAACAGCGCGGGCAGCGCCTCGACGATCGTGACCGGGCAGCCCGCCGCGGCCGCCGCCGCGGCGACCTCCGCGCCGATGAACCCGCCGCCGACGATCACGACCGGAGCGCCGCCCGCCAGCCGTTCGCGCAGCGCGGCCGCGTCCGTCAGCTCCCGCAGCGGGCGGACCAGGTCCTCGTCCACGCCAGGCAGCGTCCTGGCCCGCACCCCGGTAGCGATGACCGCGGCGTCGTACCCGATCGGCTGCCCGTCGGCCAGCACGATCTTCTTGCTGGCGGGGTCCAGCCCCGTCGCCGCGATGCCGAGGCGCAGGTCGAACTCGTCGCCAGCGCGCACGAGTCCGATCCCCGCGACCGTGCTTTCCCCCGTGAGCACCTGCTTGGACAAGGGCGGCTTGTCGTAGGGCGCGGCGGATTCCGCGCCGACGACCACGAGTTCCCCGTCGAAGCCGCCGGCCCGCAGCGCCTGCGCCGCGCGTATGCCGGCGACAGAAGCACCGACGACGACCACGCGCTCAATCGCCATCGCCAGCCAGCCAGATCGCCTCGGCCGGGCAACCGCGCACCGCCTCCGCGACGGTATCGCGCTCGCCCGCGGTCACGCTGTCGCGGCGGACGACCACAAGCCCGTCATCGTCGAGATCGAAGTGTTCGCTGTCGAGCCCGGCACAGTTCCCGTAGCCCTGACACTTGCCGACGTCAGCATGAATGCGCATTAGCTGGTCCTCCCGGCGGCGTCCCGATCCGTCACACATGAGTTCAGACCGATCCCCA
>Ga0187808_10000366_pt1 | contig 13440 bp, 14 predicted proteins | sample NC_wetland_sal_i_5_FD_132427 | JGI IMG/M metagenome (GOLD analysis project Ga0187808, IMG submission 132427) | Wetland sediment microbial communities from Neuse River Estuary, North Carolina, USA - ASW_3 | ecosystem: Environmental > Aquatic > Freshwater > Wetlands > Sediment | place: USA: North...
CGGCCGGCGTACGTCCGGTTCCGCGACGGCCGGATCGTGGAGGTCGGCGCGCCGGGGACCGACTCGACCCGCGGACGCCTGCGCAAGACGCGGGGGATCGTCGTCCCGGCGCCCGTGAACGGGCACACGCATCTCGGCGACGCGGTCTCGGTCCGCGAGCCGCCCGGCGGCCCGGTCGAGGAGCTGGTCGCACCGCCGCGCGGCTACAAGTTCCAGCTGCTCGCGGGAACGAGCCGGGCGGCCAAGGTCGCCGCGATCCGACGCGCGCTCGTCCGCATGGTCCAGGACGGGGTCGGCGCCACGATCGACTTCCGGGAGGAGGGCGCGCCGGGCGTCGCGCTCCTCCGATCCGCCGCGCGGGGATTGCCGTTCCGGGCGTTCGTCTTCGGGCGGCCGCTCTCCCGCCCGGTCGAGCCGGCGGAACTCGACCGGGTCCTGGCCGTCTCGGACGGCATCGGGCTGTCGAGCCGCCGGGACGAGTCGGAGGCGACGGTGGGGACGGTCGCCCGGGCGTGCCGGCGGGCCGGCAAGCGCTACGCGCTCCACGCGAGCGAGGCGGTCCGCGAGCGGCCGGAGAGCTACCTCGACCCGCGACCGGACCTGCTCGTCCACCTGGCCAAGGCGACCCCGGACGACCTCGCGGCGGTCCGCGAGGAGAGCGTCACGGTGGCGGTCTGCCCGCGGTCGAACGCGCTGTTCGGCCGACAGCCGGACCTTCGGTCGATGGAGCGCCTCGGCATCCCGGTGCTCCTCGGGACCGACAACGCGATGTTCCATCCGCCGTCGATCTGGTCGGAGCTGCAGTTCGCCTACACCTCGAGCCGACTGATCGACCGCCCGGCCTCGGCGGCGTTCCTCGCCCGGAGCGCGCTCGTGGAGCCGTGGCTCTGGCTCGGGGAGCCGGAGGCGGCTCGGGTCGCCCCCGGGACCCCGGTCCGTCCGCTGGTCGTCCGGCTGCCGGCGGACGACCCGGCCTACCAGCTGGTGACGCGGACGACCGAACAGGTTATCGTGCGGGTCGGACCCCACACCGGCCGGTCCGCTCGATGAAGCTCGACGAGCTGTACGCCCTCCTGCGCCGACGCGGCGTCCTCTGGCCGACCGCGGAGATCTACGGCGGGGCGCAGGGGCTGTACGACTACGGTCCGCTCGGGGCCGCGCTGAAGCGTCGGATCGAGGACGCCTGGACGGCGTGGTTCGTCGGTCGGTCGCCGGACTACTACCGCATCGAGCCGGCCGAGCTCGTCCCGGAAGCGGTCGTGCGGGCGTCCGGCCACCTCGAGAACTTCACGGATCCCGAGATCACCTGCGACAGCTGCCAGGCCCACTTCCGGGCGGAGACGGTCCTGGAGAAGGTCCGCCCGGACGGGGTGGACGGGCTCGCGCCGCACCAGATCGAGGAGGTCGTTCGCGCCTCGAACGTCAAGTGCCCGAACTGCGGGTCGAAGGCGCTCAGCGTCCCGCGGCCGTTCAACCTCATGTTCGACGTGCCGTTCGGCGTCGGGCGGGCCGAGCGCGCCTACCTGCTCCCCGAGACCGCCCAGGCGAGCTACCTCGCCTTCGCTCGGATGTGGGAGGTCGGGCGCAAGGCGCTCCCGCTCGGCATCGCGGTGGTCGGGCGCGCGTTCCGCAACGAGATCGCGCCGCGGCAGCTCCTGTTCCGGATGCGGTCGTTCACGCAGGCGGAGCTGCAGATCTTCTTCGACCCCGCCGCGCCGCCGGGCCAGCTGGGCGCCTCCGCTTCCGAGAAGGTCCCCGTCCTGCGGGCCGACCGACGGGAGCGCGGGGAAGGGTCGACCGAGCACCCGAGCGCCGCGGAGCTGGTCGCCTCCGGTCTGCCCGAGTTCTACGTCGACCACCTCGTCCACATGCTGCGGTTCCTGCGGGACGTCCTCGGCTACCCGGCCGAGCGGATCCGCTTCCTCGAGAAGTCGGAGAAGGAGCGGGCGTTCTACAACCGTCTGCAGTTCGACGCCGAGCTGCACATCGAGAGCCTCGGCGGGTTCAAGGAGGTCGGCGCGGTGCACTACCGCGGCGACTACGACCTCCGGCGGCACAGCGAAGGCTCGGGCAAGGACCTCTCGGTGAGCCGCGGGAACGGGGAACGGGTGGTCCCCCACGTCCTCGAGCTCACCTTCGGGGTCGACCGGAACCTGTGGGCGCTCGCCGACGTCCACCTCGGCAAGGACGGGGACCGGACCGTCTGGCGCCTGCCGAGCTACCTGGCCCCGGTCGCCGTGGGGGTCTTCCCGCTCATCCCGAAGGAGCAGGCGCCGTTCGCCGACCGGCTCGCCCGGGAGCTCCTCGCCGCCGGGATCGAGGCGGAGTACGACCAGGCGAGCTCCATCGGCAAGCGCTACGCGCGCATGGACGAGGCCGGCGTGCCGTTCTGCACGACGGTCGACGGCGCGACCGTCGGCGAGGGGCCGGAGCGCGGGACCGTGACCCTCCGCCTGCGGGACTCGAAGGCGCAGGAGCGCCTCCCGGCGTCCGAGCTCGCGGGCCGCCTCGCCCCGTCGCTGCGGCTGCCGCGGCCGAACCCCCCCTGAGCGCCTCCGGCCGGCGGGCGCGAACCGCTATATCTCGCGGGCCCCGTCACTTGGAACTGATGGCGGACGGAGCGTCGGCGCCGCCGGAAAAGCCGGCGGTCCCCTCCGTCCTGCAGCTGCGCCGTACCCGCTTCCTCGGTCAGCAGTACGCGGACATCACCAAGCTGCGCGAGCTCGCCGCCAAGCAGGAGCAGCTCGCCGCGAAGTACGAGCAGCGGATCTCGCGCCTCAACACGCGGATCGAGCGCCTGCGGCACCAGGCGACGCTCCTCCGGGAGAAGAGCCAGAGGGTGATGTCGGGCGTGGGCGAGGTCGAGCAGGAGATCAAGCAGCACCAGCGCGACATCGACGCGGCGACCTCGCACCGCCGAGGGGCGACCCTGACGAGCGACATCACCGCGATGCACTACCGGGTGCGCAAGCTCCAGCAGAAGGTCGTCGACCTCCAGCAGAAGTCGCGCTCGCTGGAGCTGAAGGCCGCGCAGCGGACGCAGAAGACGGCGGAGCTCAAGGTCAAGGTGGACCGGCTCGTCGAGGCCGCCCACCTCGCCACCCAAGAGGCGGCGCAGTACCGCCAGCGCGCCGACCGCCTCCAGCTCGTCTCGGAGCAGGACACCGCCGCTGCGGCGCCGGCCCCGACCGGGGCGCCCGCGGCGGACGCGGGTCCGGCCGAGCCGGCCGGGGGCGAGCGGTCCGATCCACCTACCGATCTATGAAGCTCATCGTGACCATCGGGATGCCCGGCTCGGGCAAGGACGAACTCGTCGACGTGGCCCGCTCGGTCGGCCTCGCGACGCTGAAGATGGGGGACCTGGTCCGCGCGGAGGCGTCGCGCCGCGGGATCGCGCCGAACGGCTCGGCGCTCACGCGTCTCGCCGCCGAGGAGCGGGAGAAGCACGGCCCGGCGGTGTGGGCGCAGCGATCGCTGCCCAAGCTCACGGAGACCAAGATGCTCGTCGACGGCTGCCGCTCCGACGCCGAGATCACCTGCTTCCGACACCAGTTCGGAGATCTGTTCGTCCTCGCGATCTTCTCCTCGCCGGAGACCCGCTACGAGCGGATGCGCCGCCGGGGCCGGTCGGACGACGGGACGAACCTCCAGGAGTTCTTCGAGCGCGACCAGCGGGAGCTACGGTTCGGGATCGGCAGCGCGTTCATCCTGGCGGACGGGATGCTCGTCAACGAAGGGGACCTCGGCAGCTTCCGCAGCTCCGCGAAGGCGTTGATCGCCCGCGTCCTCACGCGGGAGACCTAGGCGGACGGTCCCCCGAGCGAAGGACGCCGCCCGCGCGCTACGTTTCGGGGCGCGCGGTCAGCCGTTGCCGGACGGTGTCGTAGCGCTCGCGGTCGACGACGACCGCGATCCGCCGTCGGCCGCGGGCGAGCTCCCGGACCCCCCGGGCCAGGTGCTCGTCGCGGGCCGCGGCGAGGCGCCGGGAGCCTCGGCCGCCCCCGATCTCCCCGTCCCAGGCGAGCGCGTAGGCGTCCGCCGACGTCGGGGTCGGGGGGGAGCGGCCGAGACGGTGCTCCCGCACGGTCCGTCGCACCAGCTCGACGTAGCCGATGTGCTGGGTGAACAAGCTCGCGGCCTCCTCCTCGCTAGGGTCGAGCGCGGCGACCGGGACCGAGCGGCGACGCCCCCAACCGAGCGCCTCGAGGAACGCCGGGTTCGGGACCCGCACCTCGCCGAACCGCACCAAGCCCCGTACCTCGCTCAGTTCGGTCGGGGCGAGCGGGACGACCGGCTCGGCCGGCGCGTCGACGAAGTACCGCACCAGCCCTTCGAGCTCCTCGGCCGCGACGCCCGCGCCCACGGCCTCGGGGCCGAACGCCTCGAGCGCCGGTCCGACCGCCGCGGCGTCCGCCGCGAGACCGCGCACCGGGGCGAGCAGCAGGACCGAGCTTCCGAGGTCGAGGGTCGCCGAGATCACGCGCCCTCGCGCTCGGTGATCTCCTCCAGGAGACCTTCCGGATCCCGGTGGCGCTTGAGTTCGGCGACGGTGAGGATCGGCAGACCGTCGATCGTCGTCCGGTGGACCGCCTCGCTCACGACGAACATCGCGTGGCCCTCGGCGACGCGCGCGATCCCGCGCAGCAGCTCCGCCCGACGCACGGCCGTGCGCAGGTTCCCGACGCCCATCAGCAGGATGTCCTCGGCCCGGGCCAGCGCGTCGAACGGTGCCCGGACGGTGACCGTCACTTCCAGCCCCAGCCCGTCCAGCTGGCGGAAGACCCCGTCCCGGAGCGCGTCGCCGGTCGGCGCGGGGTGCGTCGCCGCGGCCTGCGGATCCGCCTCGGAGCCGTCGGCGCGGGCCCGCTGGGGAAGCTCGAACAGGACGAGCGGACGGACGAGCGGCTCGTCAAAGAACGCCTCGATCCGCGCGACGACCGCCGCTTCCGCCCCTTGCCCCTCCTCGTACAGCTGGACCGCACGGCGCGAGACCCCGGCGATCGTGGCGAGGGCCCCGAGCGACAGTCCCCGCTGCTGGCGCAGCTCGCGCAGCCGCTTGCCGTCCAGCCGGGCGAAGACGCCGCCGGGGCTCGCGTACAGGAACGGCGGGAGCGCCTTCTCCAGGTACTCCCGCAGGGTCGCGTCGTGGACGATCGGGACGCCGTAGCGGGTGTAGACGACCCCTTCCTCGAGGGGGGCGAGCCCCGAGCGCTGGCCCAGGACCAGGACGATCGCCGGGAACAGCCGCCCGAGCTCGGTCAGCCGACGGGCTTCGTCGGCGTCCAAGGCGTCGATGTTCTTCAACGCCTTGATCAGCAGCAGCGTCGCATCGCGGCGGGCGACCACGTCGAAGGTGGACGGTCGGGTCCCCGTCGTGACGGCGACGTAGAAGCCGGCGCGCTCGAGCATCTCGCGGATCTGTTCGATCCAGCGATCCCGTGGTTGGCTCATCCGGCTCCCTCGGGAATCCAGTTACCGCTACTATATAAATAGAGATAGTCCTTTCTCTCGGAGCCGAACGCCCCGTCGGCCGCGCGCTCCGACGGACGGTCGACCGAACGAGCTCGTGCACGCGAACCGGGCCGGTCGTCGGGCGAACCGTGATGCCGCGCCCCCGGCTCGCGGGGCCGTGGTCGGCCCCGGACGTCCGGTCCCGAACGCCCCGGCGCTGGTGCTCCGGCCGCCGTCCGGCCGACGTCCGGTCGTGGTCGTCGCGGACCTCCACCTGGGCCTCGCCTCCAGCCCCGAGACGCCGCGCGGGCCGCCGGGGGCCTCCGCGCCGGAGCTCGCCGAGGAGCTGGTGCGGCTGTGCCGGCGGACCGCCGTTCGCCGCCTGATCGTCGCCGGCGACGTGAAGCATCCGATCGTCGGCGTGCCGCGGTGGCTACGGCCGGTCGTCTTCGACCTCTTCGCCACGTTGCTGGACGCCGGGGTCGAACCCGAGGTGGTTCTCGGCAACCACGACGTCGGCCTCGCCCCCCACCTCCCGCGCGAGGTGGCCGTTCACCCCGCGGTCGGTGCGCTCGTCCACGGCGTCGGGATCTTCCACGGGCATCGTTGGCCGGCCGATCGTCTGCTGTCCGCCCCCACCCTCGTCACCGGCCATCTGCACCCGGGGTTCCGGTTCGCGCCGACCGCCGACGCCCCGGACGGCAAGCGGAAGGCCTGGGTGCGGGTCGCCTACGCCTCCGAGGGAGGCGTGCTCCGGCGGAACCGCAAGCCCGCCCGCGTGCGCGAGCTGATCGTCCTGCCCGCCTACCACCCCCTCGCCGGAACGGAGGCGCTGAACCGGGACCGTCCGGAACGGGGACGGTCGTTCCTCTACGGGCGGTTCCTCGCCCGGGGCGAGGCCCGGGCCTACCTTCTGGACGGCACGGACCTCGGCCGGGTGCCTACGCCCCCGGCCCGGCCCGGATGAGCCTCGCGAGCTCCTCCGGGGTCCGGACGGGCGGTGCGCAGCTCCGGTCGAAGCAGACGATCGCGCGTACCTCGCCGGCCCGGGCGGGCGGAGCGGTCGCGGCCGGGAGCTCGGCGAGCGCCGTTCCGGCGTGGACCGACAGGCGAGGATGGTAGCATCGCCTCGCCGCACGGAGGAGCGCGGCGGCGTCGGCGCCCCTCCCCTCCACGACGACTTGGACGGGGGGGATCCCCGAGAGGCCCGCCGCGAGCGCCGCGCCTCCCGCGAACACCCCGGCCCCTCCGATCCGGGCGGCGATCGGGCGCGCGAGCGCTGACCCTTTCTCGGACCAGCGGTCGTCGTGCAGCAGCTCGCCGAGACGCAGGAACGCGAGCGCCGCCCCCGAGTTCGCGCTCAGGTGGGGCGTGTCCTCGAGAGGGTAGGACGGGGCGTCGGCCGGCCCGACCGGGGCGCCGTCGTACAGCGAAGGAGCGACGTCGCGCAGGAGGCCGTCCTCGCCGCGGAACTCCCGGTCGACCGTCTCCAGCAACGCTCGCGCCGCGTCCAGGTAGCGGGCCTCTCCGCAGCCTACCGCGAGCTCGAGAAGCCCGCGGGCAAAGCCGACCTGGTCGTCCAGGAGACCGAAGCCGCTCGCCGAGCCTCCCTCGAGCCGGTGCGCGATCCCCCGATGCGGGTCGACCGCCCGCGCGAGCCAGCGGTCCGCGCGAGCCGCGCTCGCGCGGTCCAGGACGGCTCCTCGAACACCGCCGCCGCCGCCGCGTAGGCGCCGACGAAGCGGCCGTTGATCGAAGCGTAGAGGGCCCGGTCGACCCCGGGAGACGGGCGTCGGCGCCGTGCCTCGAGCAGGCGGGCGCACGCCCTCGCGAAGACGACGGCGGGCGCCGCGTCCAGGCGAAGCCCCTGCGACGCCTCCGCCGGAGGGAGGAGACGGTAGAGCACGTTGCGCTCGGGATCGTGGGGCATCGTCGCCTCGGTGCCGACCCCGAACACCCGACCGACCAGGCGGGCCTCCTCGGGCCCGAGGATCTCCTTGAGCTCGGCCCGGCTCCACGTGTAGTAGCCGCCGTCGTCGCCGGGGGCGTTGTCCGCGTCCTGGCTCGCCCCCCAACCCCCGTCCGGGTCGGCGAGCCGCTCCTCGCACCAGCCGACGGTGCCGCGGACGACCTCTTCGAAGCGCGGGTCGGCGAACCGACGGAAGCCGTCGACGTAGATCGCGAGCAGCTCGGCGTTGTCGACGCCCATCTTCTCGAAGTGCGGGACGTGCCAGCGTTCGTCGACCGAGTAGCGGTGGAACCCGCCCCCCAGCTGGTCGTAGAGACCGCCGTCGCCCATGCGGGCGAGCGTCTCGCGCACCAGCGGCCCGCTGCGGGAGCCGCCCCGGTGCTCGTCCCAGAGCAGGAACGCGAGCGCGGCCGGGTGCGGAAACTTCGGCGCGCCGCCGAAGCCGCCGTACGCCGGGTCGTAGCTGCCGTGGAGCTCTCGCGCCACCGAGGCGACGAACGGCCCCAGCTCGGCCGCAGCGTCCGGGGCCCGCCGGACGATCCGTGCGAGCGCGTCCCCCAACGTGCGGGTCGTGTTCTTCACCCGCTCGGGCTCCTCGGCCCAGACGCGGGTGAGCTCCTTGAGCAGACGACGCAGGCCGGGTCGGCCGTGCCCGTCGGTCGGCGGGAAGTACGTCCCTCCGTAGAACACCTCCCCGTCCGGCGTCGCGAACGCCGTGAGCGGCCATCCGCCCTCGCCGGTCAGCGCGGAGACCTGTCGCTGGAACCGCCGGTCGACCTCGGGGTGCTGGTCGCGGTCGACCTTGACCGTCACGAAATGCTCGCGGAGCAACCGGGCGACCTCGTCGTCGGCGTACGTCCCTTCGTCCATCACATGGCACCAGTGGCACCACGACGCCCCGATGTCGATCAGCACCGGTCGGCCGGTCCGCCGCGCCAGCTCGAACGGCTCCACCCCCCACGGGTACCAGTCGATCGCCTGCTCGGCCGCGCTGCGGAGGTAGGCGGAGCTCGAGTCGGCCAGCCGCGAGCGATGCGCCGCCGACCCGCCGGCCCGTTCGTCCACGAAGCTCCTCGGCCGCCCGGGAGGGATACGGTTTCCGCCCGACCGTTCGCCGCCCCCGGGCCCGGGTAATCCGGTGGACGCAACGTTACCGCGCGCGCGGGCGTTATAAAGGGCCCGTCGGTGGGCGCGGCGGGTCGACGCTCATGGAGATGCAACCCGGCCAGATGGCCTACGACCGGGCGATCACGGTCTTCTCGCCCGACGGCCGTCTGTTCCAGGTCGAGTACGCGCGCGAGGCGGTGCGCCGCGGCGCGACGACCGCCGGGGTCGTCTACCAGAACGGGGTCGTGCTGATCGCCGACCGCCGCATCCCGAACCCGAAGCTCGCCGAGGCGGCGAGCCTCGAGAAGATCCACCAGATCGACGAGAACATCGCCTGCGCGACCGCGGGGCTGGTCGCCGACGCGCGGGTCCTGGTCGACTACGCGCGGCTCGCGGCGCAGATCAACCGCGTGACCTACGCCGAGCCGATGAGCGTCGAGATGCTCGTCCGCCGGATCTGCGACTACAAGCAGCAGTACACCCAGTTCGGCGGCGTGCGTCCGTTCGGCACCGCGCTCCTGGTCGGAGGGTACGACGACAGCGGCGTCCACCTGTTCGAGACCGAGCCGAGCGGCTCGCTCACGAGCTTCCGCGCGGCGAGCACCGGCGGCAACAAGGGGCCGGTGATGGAGCTGTTCGAGCAGAAGTACCGCGCCAACCTCGACCGCGAGGCGGCGATCCTCCTCGCCCTCGAGGGGCTCCGCGCCGGGCTCGAGGAGAACGGCACGCTCGCCCAGGTCGAGGTCTGCACCGTCCAGGTCGGGGAGGGGATGACCCGCCTCCCTCCCGACGAGATCCAGCGCTACGTCCAGCGCCTCCCCTCGGCCGGCGGCGCTTCCAGCCGCCCGGGCCGCGGCTAGACGCGGTGCGCTCCGAGGGCCTTCCGATGGTGAAGGTCGAGGATGCGGTGATCGCCCGCTGGGAGACGCAAGGCTCGCGGTTCGAGGTGCTCGTCGACCCGCAGGCGGTCCAGGATCTCAAGGACGGCAAGACGGTCGACCTCGCCGACAAGCTCGCCCTCGACCAGGTGTTCAAGGACGCGAAGAAGGGCGACAAGATCTCCGAGGAGCATCTCGAGAAGACGTTCCACACCCGCAACCTCGCCGAGATCGCGCGTCAGATCGTCCTGAAAGGCGAGGTCCAGGTCACCACCGAGCAGCGGCACAACCTCCAGGAGGCCAAGCGCCGCCAGATCGTCGCGACGATCGCGCGCAACGCCATGAACCCCCAGACCGGCGCGCCGCACCCGCCGAGCCGGATCGAGGCGGCGATGGTCGAGGCGAAGGTCCACGTCGACCCGTTCCGCCCGGTCGACGCGCAGGTCCAGGAGGTCCTTGCGAAGCTCCGCCCGCTCCTGCCGATCCGCCTGGACGTCGTCAAGGTCCGGGTCCGCGTGCCGGGCCAGCACTACCCGCGCGTCATCGGCGAGATCCGGGGCCTCGGACGCCTCCTCGAAGAGTCCTGGGGCAGCGACGGCGCCTGGAGCGGGATCCTCGAGATCCCCGCCGGCGTCCAGACCGAGCTGTACGAGAAGCTCAACGCGCGCACGAAAGGCGCCGCCGAGACCGCTTTGGTTAAATAGCGAGGTCCGGTCGGAACCGCCGGTGCAGCAGAGAGAATGCCTAGAGGTCATCGCCCGGGCCACCGTTCGGGTGGCCGCGAGGAAGCGTCCTCGCATCCCCCTCGGGATCGCGTACTAGTTCTTCCCGGCGAGGAGCTCCCGAGCCGGGGTCTCAAACCCGGTCCGGGGACCTATCGGGTCGGCGGCAAGGTCTACGCCAGCCAGCTCGGGCTCCTCAGCCCGAAGCCGCCGCTCATCTCCGTCGTCCCGCTCTCGGGGCGGTACCTGCCGAAGCCGGGCGACCGGGTCGTCGGGACCGTCACCGACGTGCAGAGCACGTTCTGGCTGCTCGACATCGGCGCCCCCCGCTGGGCGCCGCTCCACATGACCGGCACCCCCTGGAAGGTCGACATCGGCGAGGCCGACCGCTTCCTCCGGGTCGGCGATGCCGTGGTCGTGCGCGTCGAGAACCTCGACGCGACCGGCCGGATCGGCGTGACGATGCTCGGCGAGGACCTCGGCAAGCTCGAGGGCGGCACGCTGGTGCGCATCTCCCCCGCCCGGGTCCCGCGCCTGGTCGGGCGGGGCGGCTCGATGATCGCGACGATCACCCGCCACACCAACGCGGAGGTCGCGATCGGCCAGAACGGCCGGGTCTGGATCGGCGGCGAGCCGGAAGCGATCCGGCGCGTCAGCGAGGTCCTGCGCATGATCGAGGAGAACGGCCCGCGCTCGGGTCTCACCGACCGGGTCGAACGTTTCCTGCTCGCAACGACGCCGACCGCCCCGGGCCCCGACGGGCCGGAGGTGCGGGTCGTGCCGCACGACGAGGGCCCCCCCGACGAGCCGGGCGCCCCCGACGAGGCCGGGCTCGACGACGCCGGAGCGACCGAGCCGGACGACGGTTGAACGTTCGAGGAGAGCGAAGCGCATGGGTAGCGTAGGGGCGAAAGAAGTGCCCGTCCTCTTGGACGCGGAGGGCCGCCGGATCGACGGACGGAAGCTCGACGAGCTCCGGCCGATCCAGATCCGGGCCGGGCCGCTCCCCCAGGCCGACGGTTCGGCGTTCGTCGAATGGGGCGCGAACAAGGTGATGGCCGCGGTCTACGGGCCGCGGGAGGTCCACCCGCGTCACCTCCAGCAGAGCACGAAGGCGGTGATCCAGTGCAAGTACAACATGGCCGCCTTCTCGGTCGACGAGCGGAAGCGGCCCGGCCTCGACCGGCGCAGCCAGGAGATCTCCAAGGTGATCGGCGAGGCGTTCGAGTCGGTCGTCTTCGCGGAGGAGTTCCCCCGCACCAGCATCGACGTCTACATCGAGGTCCTGCAGGCGAACGCGGGAACGCGGTGCGCCGGCCTGGTCGCCGCGAGCGTCGCCCTCGCGGACGCGGGGATCCCGATGGCCGACCTGTTGCCGGCGGTCGCCGTCGGCAAGATCGGGGGCCAGATCGCCCTCGACCTCAAGAAGGAGGAGGACAACTTCGGCGAGGCGGACCTCCCGATGGCGCTCGTCCCCCAGTCCGGGCGGCTCGTGCTCCTCCAGATGGAGGGCCACATGACCGAACCCGAGCTCGCGCAAGCCCTCGACCTCGGGGTCGTCGGCTGCCGGGCGATCTACGAGAAGATGAAGGAGGCGCTCCGCGAGCGCTATTCGGTCGCTCCGATCGCCCCGATCGCCCCGGAGGCGGCATGAGCGAAGAGGTCACCGCCGAGATCCTGCACACGCACATCCTCGACCTCGCGGCCGACGGCCGCCGGCTGGACGGCCGGGGACCGGACGAGTACCGTCCGATCACGGTCGAGCCCGGCTTCGTCACGACGGCCGACGGGAGCGCGCTCGTGCGGATCGGCGAGACGATCGCCGTCGCCGGGATCAAGCTCGAGCTCGGCAAGCCGTTCCCGGACACCCCCAACGCGGGGGTCCTGACGACCAACGCCGAGCTGATCCCGCTCTCGAGCCCGACGTTCGAGCCCGGTCCGCCGCAGCCCGGAGCCATCGAGGTCTCGCGCGTGGTCGACCGCGCGATCCGCGCCGCCGAGACGGTCGACCTCGCCGCCCTCTGCGTCACGCCGGGGGAGAAGAGCTGGGTCTGCTACGTCGACGTCCACATGCTCGGGCACGACGGCAACCTCATCGACGCGGCGCTGCTGGCGGCGGTCTCCGCGCTGAGCCGCGCGACGGTGCCCGCGAAGCGGTTCGGCGTCGCCGAGGCGGACTACCCGCTCCAGGTCCACCACGTCCCGATCGAGTGCACGTTCGTCCGGCTCGGGGAGACGATCGTCGTCGACCCGACGTTCGACGAGGAGCACGCGGCCCAGGGCCGCCTGACCGTCGCCACCGACGAAGCGGGGCGGGTCGTGGCGATGCAGAAAGGTCTTATCGGCGCGTTCAGCCCCGAGGACGTGAAGGCCACGGTCCGCCGCGCGTTCGTCCACGGCGAGCGCCTGCGGGGCCTCGCGGCCGGGAGGAGCGGATGAGCCAGCGCACGAAGAAGATCGGCCCGACCGGCTGGATGGGACCCCGCTACGGGATCCGGATCCGCCGCCGGGTCGTCGAGATCGACCGCGTCCGGACCGCCGCCTCCCCCTGCCCGCGGTGCGCCACGGTGACCGTGAAGCGGGTCGCCAGCGGCATCTTCGAGTGCTCGCGCTGCCGCACCCGGTTCGCCTCCAACGCCTACGCGTTCACGGCGCCTCCGCCGCTCACCCGGACCGAGGCGGCGGCGAAGGCGAGCGCAAACCGTTAAACCCGGCTCCGGGGTCGTTCGAGGGTCCATGTTCCGGTGTATCCGCTGCGGCGAGGCGCTCCCTTCGGACGCGAACCTCTTCGGCGTCCGCTGCGACAACTGCGGCGGGAAGATCTTCACGAAGGAGCACCCGAACGTCAAGAAGGTCCTGAAGGCGCGCTAGCGCCTTCGGGGCCCCGGGCGCGGGACGGGCCGCCGCCGCCCCCCGCGCGAACCGCTTTCCCGTCCGGGGCGTTGGACGGTCGTGCGCGCTCCGTCGGTGACGTTCCTGGGCGGGGTCCGGGAGATCGGGGGCAACAAGATCCTGGTCGAGGACGGCCCCGACCGGGTCCTGTTCGATTTCGGGCCGTCGTTCTCGCCGCGCCGCGAGGAGTTCTACGTCGACTTCCTTCAGCCCCGCTCCTCCAGCCCCGTCGAGGACCTCCTCGAGTTCGACCTGCTCCCTCGCCTGGAGGGCCTCTACTCGCGGGAGGCGCTGCAGGACTCCGCGATCCCGTACCGACCCCCGGAGATCCAGGCGGTCTTCGTCAGCCACGCGCACATGGACCACGCGGGTCACCTGAACTTGATCGACCCGGAGATCCCGGTCCATGTCGGCGAGGGGA
>Ga0187808_10000367_pt1 | contig 13423 bp, 10 predicted proteins | sample NC_wetland_sal_i_5_FD_132427 | JGI IMG/M metagenome (GOLD analysis project Ga0187808, IMG submission 132427) | Wetland sediment microbial communities from Neuse River Estuary, North Carolina, USA - ASW_3 | ecosystem: Environmental > Aquatic > Freshwater > Wetlands > Sediment | place: USA: North...
AATGAGCAGCGAATCACTTGTCCTCTCGACAGTCTCCAACAAAGTGGCCCGTGTGGTGATGAACCGACCTGGGGCGATGAATGCCATGAGCCGGGGAATGATTACGGAACTGCGCCAGGCGCTGGAACATGCCCAGCGCCATCCAGACGTCTCGATCATTGTCCTTACGGGCGCAGGGGGCAACTTCTGTGCAGGCGATGACCTCAAGGAAGCGGAAGAGCAGGCCGCCGAAGACTTTCTGGCACTGATTCTGGACTTGCAACGGCTCACGCGCTTACTGTTGTTGGCTGAGAAGCCCACCATCGCTGCAATAGACGGCTATGCCGTGGGTGGGGGATTCGAGTTGGCTCTGGCCTGCGATTTCCGCGTTGCTACCACACAAGCACGCATGGGCTGTGTGGAGGCGCGGGTGGGCATGGTCATCACAGGAGGCACATCGGTACTGCTCCCACATCTGATCGGACAGGGAGTGGCGCGGGAGATCATCCTGCTGGCTGACATCTTTGAGGCATCCGTTGCTCAGCGCATGGGGCTGCTCCACCGGTTGGTCGAGCAGGAACGACTGGACGCCGAGGTGCAGGCACTCACCGACACGATGCTCAGCCGTGCACCGCGTTCCCTGCACGAGAGCAAGCAGCTGCTCAACCGCCCGCTCGAGGCCGCATTGGAGCGTGCCTTTCAGAACGAGATCGAGGCAATTATGCGCTGTTTCGGGACGTCTGATGCGCATGAGGCCACTATGGCCTTCCGCGAAAAACGCCCACCTGTCTTTCAGGGGAAGTAACGATCCTTTTGCTGGGCATAGGGATAGATGCACATCGCGTAATGTGATCTCTACAGCATTTACTCAGGCGGCAGCTCGCGGTAGATCAGATCGAGGTTAATGCCCTGGGTTGAGCGGATGGCGCGGGCGATAAAGTAAATCAGCAAGCCCAGCACAACAAGAGCGCCCATGAAAGCGAAACCCTGCCAGGGGATAATACCAAGCTGTGGGTAGCTGAGCACAACATAGGTAAGCCCGATCATAACAATAATGGAAAGAACAGCGACAACCGGCAATACTGCAATACCTGCAACAGAGACGTTAGCAGGAGAGTTCCTGTACAGTTCTGGACGGCGAAATGGGAAGGCAATTGCGGCGACACTCACCGTTAGAATAGTGACGACGCCGGCGAGTACGCCCAGTGAGAGCAGCGTAAAGAAGGAGGTAGAAAGGACAGACCAGATCAAGATAGCGAGTACGATAACAGATGCCGTGATGATCGCTGGTATGGGAGCATGGGTGCGCTCGCTTATCTCGGAAAGCTTACCTGGCAGAATGCGATCAAATGACCACGCGAAGATGGTACGTACCGGCATAAAGGTGTTCGGGAACATCGCCGGGAGATTCCAGAAGAGGAAGCTAACGGCAATCAGCAAGGCAAAAAGTGAGTTGTTAGCAGCGATGCTCGCCATCAAGTTGTAGTATGGCTGCACCGGCAGCGTATAGCCGGTCGCTGTCGTAGTCAGGAAGTTGATACTGGCAATGAACTGCTCACCAGCGCTGCGGTAGAGCAGGAGAACGCCCACGATCATAAAGAGCGAGTCCCAAACAAGAGCGCCGATCATCACGGATAGTTGGCGTCGCAGGTTGCCGGCTGATTTCAGTTCACCGGCGATGTATACCGACCACCAGTTCCACATCATAAAGGTCATAATGATGGCGACAACTGGCAGAGTCGAAGCAAAAAAGGGATGATTGCTCGTGAAGGTGAAACCGGCTTTGGCAGCGGCGTCCTGGATGGCCTGGTAGGAGTTTGCACTATGGGTGAATGGTTGAGCGAAGCCATTGAAGTTCGCCACGAAATCTGGGCGGGAGGCGAGAGCTAGGGCAGCAAACGCGAGGAATGTACCAACGCTGGCAATGATCCAGCATGTGTTCTGGACGCGAAACGAAGCTTTTGTTCCAGATGACATGGCAATAGCCAGGATGATAATGAGCACCAGGCCAAGACCGAATGTCCACCACTGCCCTGTGGCATCGCTACCGCTTACAACATTTCCTGCATTGATTAAACTATTGTTTTTGGTCACAGCGCCCAAGACTGCCAGGGTTGGGCCGACTGCGAGCACGGCGAAGGAACGCGCCCAGAAGGCTGCGCCGATTAAGGCTGAAATTGCGGCAGAGAAGTTGCTGAAGACTGCCGCAGCTGGATGAAGGATGCGGCTAATCCAGACATAGTCACCACCCGTTCTCGGCATGGCCGAGGCCATCATCGACATCATGATGCAGACGGGTATGTTGACGATGAAGGCGATCAGCAGGGCTGTTACCAGGTCGGCACCAGGAGAGGTACCGAGTGCATAAAATATGCCAAATGCCAGGGTTGCTCCGACGGGAGCGGAGAAGACAGCGTTGAAGATCATGGCGTCGAGGGCCGACGCTTCACGTACCAGACCAGATGATTGCCGGACGAAGATGGAGGTCTCCTTTGACATATTGGTGCTCCTTCACTTACCTGCCTACAGGTAAAAAAATGTTGTCCAATACGAGTCATTTTGAAGAAAGCAGATGTGGGTCTGCCAGGTCTGGCAGGAATGCGACAGATAGCGATGAAGAACCTATCGCGAACTGACCATTCAGACTTGACAATAGTAGAATTATTGGCTAGAGTATACAACATAGATCATGTTTAGTCAATGTATTTTGTTCAGTTATGTTCTATGTTGTGGTTGAGATAGAAGATTGGTAGGGATCACTCTATGCTGGCGAGCGAACGGAGAAGGCGGATTCTGGAACGGGTTGCTGAGCGGCAATCAATTGAGACGCAAGCTCTGGCGGACGAACTGGGAGTCTCGGTGATGACGATTCGCCGCGACATCAAGCGGCTGGAGCAAGATGGTTTCTTGCGTCAGACCTATGGTGGGGCAACAGCGCACCTCACAAAAAGCGTGGAACTGGGATTCAATAGCCGGGCATTGCAGTTCTCCCCACAAAAGCGCTTGATAGGGACGAGCGCTGCAAGGCTGATTGAACCGGGTCAGACGCTGTTTCTAGGAGAAGGGACAACGACTGCGCAGTTCGCGCAGTTCTTGCCTCCTCACCCTCGTCTGCTCGTGATAACCGCATCGCTTTCACATGCAAGCCTGCTCTGTTCGCGTAACATCTCTGTGATTGCCGTTGGAGGCAAGTTAGACGCGGATGAACTAGCGATGACGGGCCCGCTAGCCGAGGCAACCATCAATCGCTTCTTTGCCGATGTCTGTGTGCTGGGAGCGGCGGGGATCGATCCGGCAGTTGGAGTAACTGAGTTGGATTACGAAGTTGCCGCCCTGCACCGCTTAATGATTGAGCGCTCGCGATGTGTGATGGTGCTGGCCGATCATAGTAAACTGGGATTCCGGGCACCCGCAGTCGTCGCCCCCGTCAATATGGTGAGTACGTTGATCACCGATGATGATGCACCAGAAGACATTCTGGCACAATTGCGGTCCTGTAGTCTCCAGGTCTCTCTCGTAGGGAGTCAGCGCCAGAGTGTGCAATCCGGCATAAAAGGATAAGACAGTGGCGGCAACGCGCATCTACTATGCAAGCGATGTACACGGGTCCAACCGATGCTTCCGTAAGTTTTTGAACGCGGCGAAATTCTACCAGGCGAATGTACTGGTGATGGGCGGCGATATTCTCGGCAAGGCGATTGTCTTCCTGGAAGAGGCGGGTTCTGGCATGTATGTAACTAGAGAGCACGGTCATCAAGTCAACCTCACGACGGAGGCCGAAGCGCAGGCGTTCGAGCAACGAGCAAGTGATAAGGGGCTGTATCCTTACCGTTGCCGTACAGGGGAAGCGCAGGCGCTGCGGGATACAGGTGAGATTGAGCTACTCTTCATACGGTTGATGAAGGAGCGATTGGTGCAGTGGCTGGACCTGGCCGATGAACGCCTGGTGGGAACAGGAGTGCGCTGTTTCATGATGGGTGGCAACGACGATCCGCCGGGCGTGCTGGAAGTACTGGGCAAAGGGAACGGTGTATGTGATCCTGAGGATCACGTTGTGCTCCTGGACGATACTAGCGAAATGATCAGTTGTGGCTGGTCGAATCTGACCCCGTGGCAAACGCCACGGGAGTGCAGTGAGGAGGATTTGGAGAGGCACATTGACGCGTTAATGGCCCAGGTCAAGCGGCCTGAGTCGCTGGTGATGAACCTGCATGTGCCTCCTTTCCAGAGTGGTTTAGATGATGCGCCAGAACTGGATGCGTCTTTGAAAGTGCAAACCAGCCTGGGGCAGACGCGCTTTAAGCCTGTCGGCTCGACAGCGGTGCGCGCAGCAATTGAACGCTACCAGCCGCTCCTGGGATTGCATGGACATGTTCACGAGGCGCATGCATCATGCAAGATTGGTCGCACCGTTTGCATCAATCCGGGTAGCGATTTTAGTGAAGGTATCTTGCATGGGGCGCTGGTAACACTCAATAAAGGAAAGCTCAAAGGCTATCAGATGGTAAGTGGCTGAAAGGAAATGCAACTATGCCACGTATGCATCTTGGCATCAATACCTGCTTTGCAGTGAAACGCTGGCCTGAACCAGAGCGCTGGTTGGCCATTGTGAAGGAAGAGCTTGGATTGAGTTGCTGTCAGTTCAGTCTTGACCTGGTGGACCCGATGCTTGACGAAGCCGCGACTGGCGCCTACGCCGATGCTGTGCGAAGGCGTGCAGCAGCCAACGGCGTTTTCCTGCATAGCACGTTCACCGGGCTGGCCGCGTACTCCTGGAGCCAGTTGCTGCATCCAAACGAAGCGATGCGAGCAGCGGCGATGCGCTGGTACGAACGCGCGATTGATTTTACCGCGCGGCTTGGCGCACTTGGGACCGGCGGTCACCTTGGAGCATTAAGTGTACAAGATGCAGCGAACGAGGAGCGCAAGCAAGCACTTATCCGAGAGATGAAAGAACGACTGGAGTCTCTTTCTCGCTATGCTGCGCAGAGAGGTCTGCAATTCCTGCTGTTCGAGAATATGGCCGTGACGCGGGAGTGGGGTCACAGCATCGAGGAGGCGCAGGAGCTCTCAGGTCTTGTTACCGAAGGTGTACCTATCATACTCTGCCTCGACGTCGGACATCCCTGTGCCTTGCATACAGGGACAGCAAGCGATGAATATCTTACATGGCTTACTCAGCCCTGGCCGCATATGCCGGTGATACATTTGCAACAAACCGACCGTACAGGTGACCATCACTGGCCTTTTACTGCTGGGTATAACAGTAAGGGTCTAGTGCAGGTGGAGAGCGTTTTGAATGCTATCAGCAAGTGGCCAGATAGCAGTGATGTCTACCTCTTTCTCGAACCGATCCATCCCTTCGAGTCCGATGATGCCTCGGTGCTGCGCGAGCTACAGGAAAGCGTGGAGCACTGGCGCATGGCGATGCGATGATGGACCTGTAGTGTGTCCTGTAGCGTCCCGATTTATCAAGGACTCAACGCAGGTGAATTGCGGAATTCGTGTATTGCGTTATTTTGTCGCGCTGGAGTCGGCACTCATTTGTCTTGCTTGCCTGCCCCCCAGGCAGGACTGCCGAGGCTGCCGCGTCTAGCCTACATTTCAGCAGTCTGAAAGGAATAATAAGGAGGTTCTGATGTCCACAGTCACTGGCTCTAACCCGTCCCCCAGACAGGGTGCCTCGCTTTTTGTCCGTAATGCGACGGGATTGGTACGTGAGCTTTCGCCTTTCGATGCCTTCAACCTGGTCTTCTCGGCTGTGCTCATTCCCGTCGGCATCACCCAGGTGCTTTCGTTTGCACCAACTTTCTGGCCTCACGCCAACGTCCTGCTATCGTTCCTGTTCTCCCTCCCCCTGGTGCTTTGCTTTGGCCTGGTGTATCTCTACTTCACCGTCGCTATGCCGCGCTCAGGAGGGGACTATGTCTGGGTCAGCCGCGTCCTGGGTCCAGGTATCGGCTTTCTGACCAATCTGTCGCTCACGTTCGTCTTCACGACTTGGATTTCCTTCAACTTTACGACGATGATGACGCTGCTCGTACCAAGTCTGGCATACGTGGCGGGCTTCACATGGAATCCCAGCCTGTTGACCCAGTTTCTCCTGGCCACTGTGCTCACCATTGCCTTTGCAGGTCTGATGGTGCTGGGCACACGGCGCGTGGCCCGCTACATGACAATCACCTTTGCCATTGTGTGGGTGGGTATGTTCATCTGGCTGATCGGGCTGGCATTTACCGGGCACGACGCCTTCGTCGCCAACTTCAACGCTCATAGTGGCATGACCATTAACCAGGTGACGAGTGCAGCCGCTAAGGCAGGCTACTCGTCAGGCAATGGCATTGACTGGGCAGGAACGCTCTTTGCCATGATCTATGCCTTCCAGGTATTCACTGGTTTCCAATGGACCGGTTACTTTGCAGGCGAGATCAAAAACGTGAGGCGCACCGCTATAACGTCGATTATGGGGGCGCTTGTGATCAGCGCGGTGCTCTATGTACTGGCGACCTTGCTGGTGTATACCACCTACGGGTTCTCGACGTTCGGCTCCCTCGCTTACCTCGGCTTCAATACCCCAAATTCGCCGCTGGCCTTTGCGCCCTATCTCCCGTCGCTGGTGAAGTTCCTGTCCTTGCCGGGATTCTTGCAGGTCTTCGTCGCGGCCTGCTTCGTGCTCTCAGTGCTCTGGTGGACGCCAACGGGCTTTCTGATTGCCACGCGCAACCTCTTCGCCTGGTCCTTTGATCGATTGGCTCCTGCCCGTGTAGCGGAGGTGAATGACCAACTGCACACACCTGTGGTAGCGACGATCGTGGTGGCGCTCTGGGTCGAGATACTGAATTACCTGAATATCTACCAGGGATTGAGCGCTCTGCTCATCAATGTCATAGCAGTGATGGCCCTCGCCTTCGTAGCTGTAGCGCTTGCAGCCATCGTGATGCCCTTCCTCCGTCCCAGTCTCTTTGAGTCAGCGCCAGCCATGGTTCGAGCCAGAATTGCTGGCGTTCCCTGGCTGACAATCGTCGGTGTGGTAATGCTCCTTAGCTGGGCCTTTGTGCTCTATGTTGCATTCACGACAACAGCTTTCGGACAGGTTGCCCCGCAATCGATGATAGAGGCATTTGCGGTTCCCGTCCTGGGAATAGTATATTATGTGGTTGTGCGCTTCGTACGTGCACGACAGGGCATTCAACTGAAGGCAGCATTCCAGGAGATTCCACCGGAGTAATTATGTCACAGGAATTCCCCACGATAAAAATGTCATCCTCGAGCGAAGCGAAGGATCGGGGGACCACAGATAAGAACAACCGCTCTGTTCTGGAAGCGCTCTTTGGGTGCGCGAAACCAGTGATTGCGATGATGCATTTGCTGCCTTTGCCGGGACGCCCGCTCTATGACGACAATGGAGGAATGAGAGCCGTAGTCGATGCGCTGCGCCGAGACTTAGATATATTGCAGGAGGGCGGTGTTGATGGACTGCTTTTCTGCAATGAAGGGGATCGTCCATATCCATTGCAGACAGATCGCGCGCCAATAGCGGCGATGGCAGCAACGATTGGGGAATTGCGCCCGCATATCCCTTTGCCTTATGGCGTTGACCTGCTGTGGGACCCGATGGCCGCCCTGGCAGTGGCAAAGGCTGTACGAGCTAGCTTTGTGCGCGAAGTCTTCACTGGCGTCTATGATAGCGATATGGGACTTTGGCGGCCCGACGCCGCTGCTGCGCTGGATTACCGCCATCACATTCATGCCGATGATGTGCGCCTGTTCTTCAACATTGAGCCAGAGTTCGCGCGGCCTGTTGCAGCACGCCCCATCGGTGCGCTTGCGCACAGCGTGGTTGTCTCGTCACTGGCAGATGCGATCCTCATTTCAGGTCCCATGGCAGGCGCTGCGGCTGATCTCGATCATATACGCCAGGCCAAAGCTGCTGTTCCAATGACGCCCGTCCTGGCAAATACCGGCGTGCGCATCGAGACAGTTCGCGCGACGCTGGCGGTGGCCGATGGCGTCATCATCGGCACCGGTCTCAAACGTGACGGCTACACCTGGAATCCCGTTGATCCCGAACGTGTCCGCCGCTTTATGGACGAGGTACGCGCTGCGCGCGAACAAAAGCAATGTCATCCTTGAGCGAAGCGAAGGATCTAAAATATGTCAGCCAACTATATACTTGGCATTGATGTAGGCACGACGGCGATTAAAGCCGTTGCACTCGATCGTGAGCGTGGCATCGTTGCCCAGGTGGAGCGTCCTCATGAGTTGCTCTCACCTCACCCTGGGTGGGCCGAGGAGGACCCTGAGCGCTGGTGGACGACTACACTCGAAACCCTTCGTGCATTGCTGGCTAGTATCCCGCCTCGTGAGGTGGCTGCCATCGGCGTCTCAGGCATGGTGCCTGCAATGGTGCTGCTGGACGCAGCAGGCCAGCCTCTGCGGCCCAGTATCCAGCAGAATGATGCCCGCTCAATCGCCGAGGTCACAGCATTGCGCGCTGCCGTTGATGCAAAGGAGTTTTTCACCATCACCGGCGGCATACCCAACCAGCAGAATATTGATCCACGCTGGCGTTGGCTCAGGCGGCATGAGCCGGACATTGTGGCCGAGGTGGCGCATTTGTGCGGCTCCTATGATTTTATTGTATTGCGACTAACCGGCCAACACTCTCTAGAGGAGAACTGGGCAGCAGAGAGCGGGCTCTATGATGTCCAGCAACATCGCTGGCATGTGCCCTACCTGGAGCATGCCGGTATCGATCCTGCAATCTTACCACCAGTACATCAACCGGCCGCAATTGTGGGCAGTATTAGCGAGACGGTTGCCATGCAGAGTGGCTTACGCACAGGCACGCCAGTGGTGGCTGGCAGCGCCGATCATATCGCGGCAGCATTGGCCGCTGGGCTGACGGAGAACGGCGATGTCCTGCTGAAGTTCGGCGGAGCGGGTGATCTCCTCTATTGCGCAGATTATCCTGCACCCGATCGCCATTTTTATTTCGATTATCACGATATCCCTGGTCTCACGATACTCAGTGGCTGCATGGCCACCAGCGGCTCGTTAGTCAAATGGTTTGCCCAAGAACTGGCTGGCGGAGCGTCCCTGGCGCTGCTGGATCAGCAAGCTGCGGCAGTTCCGCCTGGCGCTAGTGGCATCATTGCCCTGCCTTATTTTCTCGGTGAGAAGACACCTATCTTTGATCCAGCCGCTCGCGGTGTCTTCGCCGGTCTAATGCTCCATCATACCCGCGCCCATCTCTATCGAGCCGTTCTGGAGGCGGTCTGCTACGGATTTGCGCACCATATTACGTTGCTGCGCGAGGCAAATCGGCCCATTCGGCGTGTCTGCGCGGCCGATGGCGGCAGCCGCAGCCGGCTCTGGATGCAGATAACAGCGGATGTACTCAACCAGCAAGTGCAGGTCGTTGCCGGTGAGGCAGCTTCAGCACTGGGTGCAGCCTATGTAGCTGCAATGGGTGTGGGCATGTTTGCAAACTGGCACGAGATCACCCGATTCATCAGTCAGGGGCCTATCTACCAGCCAGAAATGGCGAGCGCTGCACGCTATCGCGAGGGCTTTGCGCTGTATCGTGACCTCTACATGCGCCTACAATCCTTCTTGCCGGAACTTGGTCGGCTTGATTGACTCATTTAGGAAAGGAAGCCAGAATGCTGTTAACAAGTTTACGTGGGTTTATCACAGGGGCGGGAGCCGGGATTGGCCGGGCAATTGCGCTCGAGATGGTGCGCGAAGGGGCCAATCTCTATATCACTGATCTCGATGCTGAAGCAGCGCAGCGAGTCGCAGACGAGGCGAATGCACTTCGCCCAGAAGCGCGAATCTGGGCTGCCCAGCTTGATGTACGCAATGCTGCTGACGTGACGACACGAGTCGAGGACGCGGCACAGCGATTGGGTGGCCTGGAACTGGCTGTCAACAATGCGGGTGTCTCCTCGATGGCGCGGGTGGTCGATCTGACCGAGGCCGATTGGGACTTCAATATGGATGTAAATGCGAAGGGTATCTTCTTCTGCTGCCAGGCCGAAGTGCGCCTCTTTCTGCGGCAGGGCCGAGGCGGCAGCATCGTGAATACCGCCTCGATGGCTGGTAAAAAGGCTGCACCACTGCTGGCTCATTACTCAGCGTCCAAGTTCGCAGTCATCGGCTTCACCCAGGCGCTTGCGCTCGAAACGGCTGCTAATGGTATACGTATCAATTCCGTTTGCCCTGGCTATGTGCAAACTTCTATGCAAGAGCGCGAAATAGCCTGGGAATCGTCGCAACGTGGTATAACTCCGGAAGAAGTACGCCAGGAGTACATCCGGTCGATCCCACTGGGGAGATTGGAAGAACCAGAGGACGTTGCGCGTGTTGTTGTGTTTCTGCTCAGTGACCGCGCAGCCTATATGACAGGCCAGGCCGTGAATGTAACTGGTGGGGCGATCATGTTCTAAGGTGTAGGGGCAAGGGTGGCGGAGTGGAGCGGGGACGTAGTCTGGGGCACACCATCCCCCAGATGGCGTCTGTGTATAGCCCTTGTGGACGCAGTCCGGGGCACACCATCCCCCAGATGGCGTCTGTGTGGCCCTGGAGGAGGTATCTGCAATGAGTCGGCAAACTACGCTCTTTTTCGCCACGGATATTCATGGGTCCGAGCGCTGCTTCATCAAATTTATTAATGCGGCGAAGTTTTATCAGGCCAACGTGCTGATTCTTGGCGGTGACATCACAGGCAAGGCCCTGGTGCCAATTGTGCGCCAACCTGGTGGAGCCAGTTACCAGGCGACTTTGCTCGGTCAGACGGCCTCGCTCGAATCAGAGGAGGCCATTGCCGCTTTTGAACGCCAGGTTCGTCAAGCCGGAGCATACCCATTCCGCACAACAGCAGAGGAAGTAGCGGCGATGGAGGCTGACCGCGGTCTCGTAGATCGGCTGTTCACCCGATTAATGGTGGAAAGTGTAGAAGGTTGGTGTGAAATTGCTGAGGAGCGGCTGCGCGGAACCGGTGTACGGTGTTTTATCGATGCTGGCAATGATGACGAACGTGAGATCGTCGAGGTACTGAAGCAATGTTCTTATGTCGAGATGCCAGAGGGGCGCGTTGTGATGATCGATGATGAACACGAGATGGTTAGCTCAGGCTTTGCCAATACAACGCCGTGGCATGCGCCGCGAGATATTCCAGACGAGGAACTGGGCAGCTTCATCGAGACTATGGCGGGGCAGTTACACACTCCTGAGAATGCTGTCTTCAATGTTCATGTGCCGCCTTATGCAACGGGTCTCGACGTCGCTCCCCTACTCGACGATAATCTCAAGCCGATGGTGGTCGCTGGAGAGGTGGCGATGGGACCTGTTGGGAGCAAGGCTGTGCGCACGGCCATTGAAAAATATCAGCCGCTGGTTTCGCTGCATGGGCATGTTCACGAATCACGTGGAGTAGCCAGGATAGGCCGAACCACTTGCATCAACCCCGGAAGCGAGTATGGAGATGGGCATTTGCGGGCAGCACTGGTGAATCTCAAGGGCAGCAAACTACAGAGTTATCAGCTTGTCACGGGGTGATAACTCCCTATACCTGAAGGCCGGAGTCTCTCAGTGCCCTTGATCGCACGATGTAGTGGTGCCCCTCGCGGGTACCAGGGGAAGCTGTGACATCGTTCCTATCTCACACCGCACAAGGGTTGGTAGCACCGCCCTGTGGACAACGCGTGATCGCAAATGATGTCTTTGTTGCAGAGATGCTGGCATAGTAGAGACCTCCGCCAGGCGTCGGTATGGTCGGCATGCCCGCCTCCTCTGTAATCAAAAACAGACCAGGCGCAGTAGTAGTCAGCAAATTCCTGTGTCCTGCATCGGTGTAAGCAGGCGGAGAAAGGCTGCCATTCCGCACAGTGAATGACCAGTGAACGGGTAGTGTATTTTCAGAGTTGTTCAACAACCAGGCATAGTAGGTCTTGCCAGCGGGCGCACGGTGAATACCGTGAATCGTAATCTGTACCTCATCCAGCGTTCCCGCAGCAGCATTCGGGCTGCTCAGAAAATCAACCCGCCCAACAACCAGGTTTGCTGTGGTTGCTGTCGATGGTCCCTTTGCTATAATCAGAGCATAAACACTTGAGCCGGCTATCAGAGCGATCAGCACAGCTATCAAGCCAATGTACAGCCTCCTCCGTTGCCTGATCGCTTTCCATAGTATAGTAGTGGCAGGGCTTGCCCCCGCCATGCTCCCTGCCCCTGCCATGCCCCCTGTTTCTGTGTGTAGCCCTTGCGGTCGCAGTCTGGGGGACTGTGTGGCCAATGCCGGCGCTATTTCTGCTGCCGAGGAGGGCTGCAACGGATTATCGGGTTGTGCTATGCTCACCAGATCGGCTGAGGAGGCGGTTTTCCTCAGTGCGCTGGGAACGGCTACGTTGAGAGCCTCGGCAAGTGCGATCGTCATAGCCGCTGCGCTCTGGAAACGTGCGTCAGGATCTTTGGCAATGCTTTTCAAAATGACCTCTGAGAGCGCAGCTGGGATAACGCGGTTGATGAGCGCTGGCGGCGTCGGCGTCTCTTGATAGTGCTGCATCAGGATAGCCATCGGCGAGTCACCACGAAAGGGTGGGGTGCCGGTGGTCATTTCATAGAGGATGACACCCAGCGAATACAGATCGCTCCGTTTGTCGCCTGAAAGCCCTCGCGCCTGTTCAGGAGAGGCATAGAGAGGAGTACCGATTACTCTGGTGGTGTCGGCAAAGGCCCCTTGCAGTTTAGCAATCCCAAAGTCTGTAAGGATAGGTAGGCCTAATGGCCGCGCCGTGTGAGAGCGCTTGTCAAGCATGATGTTGGCGGGTTTGATGTCGCGGTGGATCATACCTCTCTCATGAGCATAGTCGATGGCGAGACTAACCGCAGTGAAAATGTAGACGAGATCGGCGGCGTCTGGGTATTGTCCCTTGCGAGATGTGTTGTGGATGTAGTGAGCAAGCGTCGGCCCTTCGATATAGTCCATGACCATATAAGCTGTGGTAGCGTCCGAGCCGGATGTTTGCATGATTTGGAAGTCGTGAATCTGCACAATATTGGGGTGATGCAGCGAAGCGATAAACCGCGCTTCGCCCTCAAAGCGTGAGATGAAATCGGGGTCGGACTCCAAATTGGCGTGCAGTTGCTTGATGGCGACATAGCGCTGCAACAAGGGGTCGAAAGCTTTCCAGACCTCACCTTGCCCGCCACGTGCCAGGCGTTCGCGCAGTTCATATTTGCCCAGGCGTCGCGTTCCCGTATCCATATTTGTTCCTGCCATGTTCTATATTACCCCTCGATGAATAGTTTGATGATCAGTTTGATGATAACGAGCTGCGAGGCTGCTTCGCACCTCGCACTCGTTCTAATCAAAGACTGAACAGCCTGGGATTAGCCGAAGTGCCGCAGCAGCTTCGGATCATCCCACTTATCATCCAAC
>Ga0187808_10000368_pt1 | contig 13417 bp, 11 predicted proteins | sample NC_wetland_sal_i_5_FD_132427 | JGI IMG/M metagenome (GOLD analysis project Ga0187808, IMG submission 132427) | Wetland sediment microbial communities from Neuse River Estuary, North Carolina, USA - ASW_3 | ecosystem: Environmental > Aquatic > Freshwater > Wetlands > Sediment | place: USA: North...
CCCGCGCCAAAGGACAAGCCAACCACGTGACAGCGGGCAATACCCATCTCGGCTAGCGCGTCGAGCACGTCGCCCGACGGTGAGAGCGCCCCGGCCGGACGCGCCGCGGACTCCCCGAATCCGCGCAGATCCACCCGCACGACATCGCGCGCACTGGTCAACTCCGGCCAGATGGGGTCCCACATGCCGCGGTCGGCGACTCCCGCGTGGATGAGCACGATCGGCAGTTCGCCGCGCGGTCCCTCGCGGTCATAGGCGATGCCGTTGGCGGTAAACGAAGTCACATCTCTCCAGGCAGAAGGCAGGGAACAGGGGTCGCGGGTAACGCTACCAACACCTGAAGCATGCATAACCTTAGGCACCACACCCTGTACCGGCGGCCCGAGCAGGTCAGGCGATCTGGTGCCACGTGGCGGTGCCCCCGCCTTCTCCATTAGGTACGCCGTAACGCTGCCTCACGACAAATCGCAATGTATAACATGAGGGAGTGGTCGTGGAGCACGGCATCGGGGCGGGTGTGAAACCCGCGCCTGGCGAGGACGTGTCCAGCGCTCTGGCGCTGGTGAACACCCGGGTGCTGCACGGCGGCGAACCCGTCGACGTCATCGCGGAGACGGTGGCGGCCGGCCGATGGCTAACCGCCCGGGGGCTGATCCCCGCGAACTGCCCGATTAGCGAGACGGAGGCGGCCGCACTGCGGGCAGTGCGTGACTGCATTCGCGGCCTGCTTTCGGCGCGGACCGCCGCACGCCTGCCCGCGGCCGGCGACGTCGGGCGGCTCAACGCGACGCTTGCGGCGGCGCCGCCCATCCCGGCTCTGGCCTGGGACGAGTCGGGTCCGCGGGCCGAGCCGGTATACGCCGGAGGCGACATGGTCGGCGTCGCCCTGTCCCGGCTGGCGGACGACGCGCTCGGGCTGCTGGCCGCCTCCGGCGGCGCCGAGCCCGCCCCGTGCGGCGCGCACGGCTGCATCCGCTGGTTCCTGCGCACGCACGCCGCGCGGCAGTGGTGCTCCACCCGGTGCGGTGACCGGGTCCGCGCCGCCCGGCACTACGCCCGCCTGCACCCGGGCGGCGAGTCAGGAGCCGAAGTGCCAGGAGGCTAGGTAGGCCCGCTGGGCGGGGGTGAGCGCGTCGATCTCGGCCCCGAGGGCGGCCAGGACCAAGCGGGCCGCCTCGGCGTCGATGTCAGCGGGGACCGGGTGCACGTCCGGGCTGAGCTTGCCCGCGTTTTCCGCGAGCCAGGCGAGTGCCAGCGCCTCGATGCCGAACGCCACGTCCATGACCTCCGGCGGGTGACCTTCGGCCGCGACGAGGTTGACGACGCGGCCTTCGGCGAGGAGCAGCAGGCGGCGGCCGTCGGGCAGTTCGTATGCGTCCATGTGCGGCCGGACCTCCGGCTGGACGCTGACAGCCAGCGTCTCAAGCGCCCGGACGTCGATCTCCACGTCGAAGTGGCCCGCGTTGGCGAGGACCGCGCCGTCCCGCATTACCGCCATGTGCTCGGCGGTGATCACCTCCGCCGTCCCTGTCGCCGTGATGAACACCTCGCCGAGCGGCGCCGCTTCCGCGAGCGTGAGCACGCGGAACCCGCGCAGCACGGCGTCGACCGCGCGCACCGGGTCTACCTCGGTGATCATCACCCGCGCGCCCAGACTGCGGGCGCACTCGGCGATACCGACGCCGCATGAGCCGTACCCGGCGAGCACCACGGTCTTGCCGGCGAGCAGCATCCCGCTGGCGCGGAGCAGGCCGTCGATGACGGACTGCCCCGTGCCGTGCGTGTTGTCCACCAGCCGTTTGACCGGGGTGTCGCTCGCCGCGACCATCGGGAAGGCGAGCGCGCCCTCCGCGGCCATGCGGCGCAGCCGCAGCACGCCGGTGGTGGTGCCCTCACAGCCGCCCCGCACCCTCGGCAGCACGTCCGCGCGTTCCGTGTGCAGGATATTCAGCAGGTCGCCGCCGTCGTCGATGACCAGGTCGGGGCCGTCAGGGCCGAGGGCCAGCGCGATGTGCTCGTAGTAGGTCTTGCGGTCCACCCCGGCACGGGCGAACACCGAGATTCCTTCGGTGGCGGCGAGCGCGGCGGCGATGTCGTCCTGCGTGGACAACGGGTTCGAGGCCGCGAGCCGGACCCGGGCGCCGCCGGCCCGCAGCAGTCGCGCCAGCACGGCCGTCTCCGCCGTCACGTGCAGGCAAGCCGCGACGGTCATCCCGTCGAAAGGCCGGTCAGCGCGGAAGCGATGAGTGAGCGCGGTCAAGAGCGGCATCGACCGTTCTGAATACCGAATGCGCCGATCCCCGGCCTCCGCGAGGCCGGGGTCGGCGATGTATTCGTCCGGCGAAGCGCCGTTCATTCCGGCTGACTTAGTAACGGTAGTGGTCCGGCTTGTACGGGCCCTCGACAGGAACGCCGATGTAGTCCGCCTGCTCCTTGGACAGGACCGTCAGCCGCACGCCGAGCGCGTCCAGGTGCAGCCTGGCGACCTTCTCGTCCAGGTGCTTGGGCAGCGTGTACACGCCGACCGGGTACTCGTCGGTCTTGGTGAAGATCTCGATCTGAGCCATCACCTGGTTGGTGAAGCTGTTGCTCATCACGAAACTCGGGTGCCCGGTCGCGTTGCCGAGGTTCAGCAGGCGGCCCTCCGACAGCACGATGATCGTGTGCCCGTCGGCGAAGGCCCACTCGTCGACCTGCGGCTTGACGTTGACCCGCTTGATCCCCGGCAGCGCGGCGAGGCCAGCCATGTCGATCTCGTTGTCGAAGTGGCCGATGTTGCCGACGATCGCCTGGTGCTTCATCCGGGACATGTGGTCAGCGGTGATGATGTCCTTGTTTCCTGTCGCGGTGACGAAGATGTCCGCCTGGTCGATGACGTCGTCGATCGTGGCGACCTGGAAGCCGTCCATCGCCGCCTGGAGCGCGCAGATCGGGTCGATCTCGGTGATGATCACCCGGGCGCCCTGGCCGCGAAGGCTCTCGGCGCAACCCTTGCCCACGTCGCCGTAGCCGCAGACGAGCGCCACCTTGCCGCCGATAAGCACGTCCGTGCCGCGGTTGATGCCGTCGATCAGGCTGTGCCGGCAGCCGTACTTGTTATCGAACTTGGACTTGGTCACCGAGTCGTTGACGTTGATCGCCGGGAACTTGAGCGTGCCGGACTTGGCCATCTCGTAGAGACGGTGCACGCCGGTGGTGGTCTCCTCGGTCACGCCCTTGATGGTCCGCGTGGCCTTCGTCCACTGGCCGGGGTTGTCGGCCAGGGAGTTGCGCAGCCGGTCGAGGATGACCCGCCACTCGTCGCTGTCGTCCTCGGCCGGGGACGGCACGGCACCGGCCTCCTCGTACTCGGCACCCTTGTGCACGAACAGCGTGGCGTCGCCGCCATCGTCCAGGATCATGTTCGGAGCCTCGCTGTCAGGCCAGGTCAGCGCCTGCTCGGTGCACCACCAGTACTCCTCGAGCGTCTCGCCCTTCCAGGCGAAGACCGGGATGCCCTTCGGGTCGTCGGGGGTGCCATCGGGCCCGACCGCGACGGCCGCCGCGGCGTGGTCCTGGGTGGAGAAGATGTTGCAGCTCGCCCACCTCACCTGCGCGCCAAGCGCCGTCAGCGTCTCGATGAGCACCGCGGTCTGGATCGTCATGTGCAGCGAGCCAGTGATCCGGGCGCCGCGCAGCGGCTGGGCTGCCGCGTACTCGGCGCGGACCGCCATCAGGCCGGGCATCTCGTGCTCGGCGAGCTGGATCTCCTTGCGGCCGAAGCTGGCCAGCGAGATGTCAGCGACCTTGTACGGTTCCGTGCTCATGCACTAACTCCTTCTTCGGATACGTGGCAACGAGCACGACGCTACGGGATGGGCGGCCGTCTAGCACGCCGAGTGCGCGCTTTCTTACACGATAATGTTAAGATCTGTGCCATGCGAATCACGGAAGCGGCCAAACGTCTCGGGATGTCACCCAGGATGCTCCGCTACCGGGAGGATCTGGGCCTGCTGCCGCAGTTGCGGGACCGGCCTGCTGGGCGGGGGCCGGCGCACCGGCAGTTCACCGAGGAGGACCTGGCCGCGATCACTGTAGCGGTGCAGATCGAGCGGCGCTACGACATCACCCCCGCGGCGCTGGCGTTCGGCCTGCGTGTGCTGACCGAGCCTACCGTCCGCGCGGCGGTCGCCGACCTCGGGCGGCGCACCGGGCACGTGCCCGCCACACCCGGCCGCGCGCTCGACTTCGAAAAGGAGCGTGCCCTGCGCGCCCTGGGCGCCGCAGGCGCCCCCGGCGCCCGCGGCGCCCAGGGCGCCCGCGGCGCCGGGGGCGCCTAAGCCGGATGAATGTCCCATACAGCTGCCAATAGCACGATGAAGGGGACATTCATCTGCTGGGATCGGCCCGGCCCGAGTCGTCGGAGTCGCGGGCGGTGGAGGTTCGGCGGGGGGCGCGGCGCACGCGGCTGCGGCGGACTACCTGGATCGACGGGTCGGTGACGTCCTCGCGGCCGGGCGCGTAGATGTCCGGCTCGAGGTAGATCGTCTCGGCGATCGGCACCGCCTCCCGCACCCGCCGCTCCGCGGCGTCGATCCTCGCGACCAGGTCGGACGCCGGCAGCGAGCCGGGCACGGCGACCTTGGCCGCGACGAGCAGCGAGTCCGGGCCGACGTGGGAGGTCCGCAGGTGGATCACCCGGAGCCCCTCCGGGCCGTCCTCGATCGCGGCCACGATGGCCGACGAAGCCTCCGCGCTGGCCGCCTCCCCGATCAGGAGGTTCTTCGTCTCGTAGCCCACGATGAATGAGGCGCACACGAGCAGCACCCCCACCGCGACGGACCCGGCGCCATCCCACACGCCCGAGCCGGTCAGCACCGACAACAAGACGCCGAGGAAAGCGAACCAAAGCCCGAGCAGCGCGGCGACGTCTTCCATCAGGACGACGGGCAGCTCAGGGGACTTGGTGGCGTGCACGAAGGACCGCCAGCTCTGCCGCGGACCACGGGCGGCGTTCGCCTCGCGGATCGCGGTCCGCAGCGAAAACGACTCGAGCACGGCACAGGCGAAGAGCACCGCGAAGGCCACCACGGCGTCCCGGATCGGCTCCGGGGAAAGGATCTTGTGCACACCCTCGTAGATAGAGACGACGCCGCCGACGGTGAACAGCAGGATCGCCACCACGAACGCGTAGAAGTACCGCTCCCGGCCGAAGCCGAACGGGTGCAGTTCCGTCCGGGCCCGCCGCGACCGGCCGCTTCCGATCAGCAGCAGCAGTTCGTTGAAGGTGTCCGCCACCGAATGAATCGCCTCGGCGAGCAGCGACGACGAGCCGGTGACCAGGAACGCGATGAACTTAATGACCGCGATGCCAAGGTTGACCGCCAGCGCGGCGATGACTGCCTTCATCGGCGTGTTACACCGGTGGTTCCGTGAGGTCCCGCAGATCCTTGATCGCCGCGATCGCCAGCGGGTCGATGCCACAGGCGATCCCGAGGTACACCGAGGCGTAGTCGAGAAGATGAACAGCCCCGGCCAGGCGCACCAGCGGTTCTGTGCCGTCCATCGTGATCTCGGACACCTCGATGCCCCGCGCCGCCGCCAGCGACACCGCGGCCTCCCGGGACCGCGTCACCGCGGACTGCTCCCCCGCCTGATCGGCGAGCAGCACGAGGCGCAGCAGCGGGTTGTCGTCTGGCGTTTCCGTGAGCGCGCCGACGTCGTCTTCTGACAGCTCGCCGAAAGAGTCGTCGTCGAAGTCCTCGGCGGCGGGGAAGTCCGGCTCTGGCGCAGGCGCGAACGGCCCGTCGAACGTGGCCACCTGGTCGTGGCCGACATCAGGCAGCACCCCGGCGAGCGACGGGTACTTCGCGTTCGCGGCGAGCTGGGCAGCGAACCGCCGTGCCGCGACGCTCGCGAGCGGGGAACCGCCCCAGATCAGCGGCAGTGTACCGACGAGGTCGAGTGCTAGCGACTTCCCCGGGTTGACGAACGATTCGCTGGACGGGCGGCACTGGTGCGAGATGTCCTCCATGGCGACCGCCGCGGACTCATACGCCGCGACGTCGACCCTGGCGACTCCGAGCCGGGACGCCATCACGAGCAGCGGCACCGCCAGTGCCCAGGGCATCGACCGGGCGGGCCCACCTGACGTCACCGGAATGAACGTGCCGCGCGCCGCCAACGCCACCTGCTGCAACGGCGAGCCGGGCGCGGCCACGGCGGCCAGGTCGCAGCCGCGCCGCGCGGCTTCGGCCGCCAGCGCGAGCACCTCGGCGGTCTCCCCGGAGCGGGACACGGCGATCACCAGGTCGGCGGCGCCGACCCAACCCGGGAGCTGATACCCGGACACGCCGATGACCTGCGTCGGTGACCTCGGCCCGCAGATCGCCGCGAGCGTGTCCCCGGCGAATACCGAGCCGCCCGCCCCGGCCACGACGATCGCGCGGGGGCGGCTGTCGGGCCGCAGCGCGGACAGGTCGGTCTCGTCGCAGGCGCGCACCGCGGTACGCACTTGCGCCGCGGACGACGCGACCTGCCGCAGCATCCCGCCCGGGTCCCCGGACTCCACGAGCTCCGGGTCGTCGAGCCGGAACGCGGCGAGCGCGACCCCGCCATGCGGGGTGTTCACCCGGCGCTGCCCGGCTGGGGCGCTCGACTCTCCGGCTGCCGCGCCTCGTCCACGAGAAGGACCGGGATATTGTCGCGAACCGGGTAGGCGAGCCCGCACCCGGTACAGACAAGCTCGCTCGCGGCATCGTCGGCCCGCAGCCCCGCGCGGCACTTCGGGCACACGATGATTTCCATCAGCCAGTCGTCAAGTTCCATGAAAAACCCTTCTTCTCGCAGCGGAGGGTGGCGCCTGTGCCCAAGCCTCGTTACTCCGTACTGTCGGCAGTGCCTCTGACAATGCCTAGCACTTCATCGCGCAAGGCGGCCATCTCGGGCTCGGTCGCCGCCTCGACGTTGAGCCGCAGCAGCGGCTCTGTGTTGGACGGCCGGAGATTGAACCACCAGTCGCCGCCCGTGACGGTGAGACCGTCCAGCTCGTCGAAAGTCACCCCGCCCCGGTCCGAATAATGGTCCCGGACCTTGGCCGTCGCGGCCGCCTGGTCGTGCACCTCGCTGTTTATCTCTCCGCTGGCCGAATACCTGGAGAACTCAGCGAGCAGGGCAGACAGCGGGAGCGTGTCGTGGCCAAGCGCGGCGAGCGTGTGCAGCGCCGCGAGCATGCCGGAGTCAGCGAACCAGAAGTCCCTGAAGTAGAAGTGGCCCGAGTGCTCACCGCCGAACACTGCGCTGGTTTCCGCCATCTTCGCCTTGATGAACGAGTGGCCCACCCGGGTGCGCACCGGAATGCCGCCGTGCTCGGCGATCAGCTCGGGGACGGCGCGCGAGGTGATGAGGTTGTGGATCACCGTGGCGCCCGGCTCGCGGGCGAGCTCACGACTGGCGATGAGCGCGGTCAGCACCGATGGGCTGACGATCTCGCCGCGTTCGTCCACGACGAAGCAGCGGTCGGCGTCGCCATCGAAGGCGAGGCCGATGTCCGCCTGGTTGTCCCTGACCGCCTGCTGCAGGTCGCGCAGGTTCGCCGGCTCGATCGGGTTGGCCTCGTGGTTGGGGAACGTGCCGTCGAGCTCGAAGTAGAGCGGCACCAGCGTGACCGGCAGCCCCTCGAACACCTCGGGAACCGTATAGCCCGCCATGCCGTTGCCGGCGTCCACGACGACCTTCAGCGGGCGGATGCCGGTCAGGTCGACCAGCTTCTTCAGGTACTCGGCGTACCCCGGTAGCAGGTCCCTGCTGCTAATCGAGCCCGGCTTACCATCATGGGCCGGGACGCCGTTCTTGACGAGCTCCTTGATCTCGGCCAGCCCGGTTTCGATACCGACCGGCTTGGCGCCGGCCTTGCACAGTTTGATGCCGTTGTACCTGGCCGGGTTGTGGCTCGCCGTGATCATGGCGCCAGGTATGCCCAGCGACCCGCTGGCGTAGTACACCATGTCGGTCGAGCCGAGACCGCCGTGGATCACGTTCGCGCCCTGGGATGCGGCCCCACGCCCCAGCGCCTCGGCGAGCGGGGCCGACGTGGTTCGCATGTCGTGCAGCGTGACGAGAGTCTTCGACCCGGTGAGCCTTACGAACGCCGCGCCGACCGCCTCGGCCACGCTTTCGTCGAGCTCGTTGGGTACGACCCCCCTGATGTCGTACGCCTTGAAGATCTTCTCAACTTCGCTCACGTCGGCTCGCTTCCTGATCCCGTCTCATGGGAACTTTCCCAGGAACAACCTATCGGTCACGCCGGTCTCGTGTTGCCACGGCTGCGGGTGACAGCGAGTCTGTGACAGCGAGTCTGTGACGCCGAGTCGGGAGCGGAGCCGCGGCTAGGAGTCCGGCTGCGTGCTTGGGGCGGAGCGCAGCACGCGCAGGTGACCGCGGCGGCCAACCTCGACGCCCTGCCCGACCGGTTCGGAGGCGCCGGGGAACGGCGCCCCGTCCGGGGCGGCCGAGCGTGATTCTGGAGCCGGGCGCCCCGGCCGCTCGCGCCGCGAACGCTCCGGATGACCGGCTTCGCGGACCACGTTCGCCAGCGCCTCCAGGTCGTCGGCCCGCTCCTGGGCCGGATCCTTCGGCAGGATCTCGACCTCCCAGCCGAGCGGCACGACGAGCCTGGCGGCGTGCTTTTCGCACAGGTCGTAGCAGTGCGGTTCCACATAGGCCGCCAGCGGCCCGAGCACGGCGGTGGAGTCGCGGTACACGTACGTGAGCGTATAGACGGGAGGCTGCTTACACGCGGTTCGTGAGCAGCAACGGGAATTCACCAGCCCACCTCGCTCACCGGATCGTTATTGGTCACGATAGCAGCGCGATCCCCGTCAGCACGCGGAAAAGCCAGCCGCGCGTGAGCGCCGTACAGCTGCCACGCCAGGGCCGTCCCCCGGGCCGCAGCCGCTGATTTTTCGTCGCTCACAACGGCTGACGGTACCTACCCTGAGCCCGTTATGCCACCACCCGGCCCCGTTCACGATCGTGTCGTTTTGTCTGACCTGACGGTACCCGCTAGGTGGACAGCAGCGATACGCTCAGTGACTGTGTACAGGGGTGAGAACGGCTCCATTTCCAGGCGCGATGTGCGACGACGGGATCGCAGGGGACGCGGTTTGCGCGGCCGGCTGGTGCCGCCGGGGGTGCCGATGTACCGGACCAGGGCACAGCAGTTCGATGACATGGTGCTGGACGCGGTCGCGCGGCTCGAACCGCGCTGGGAGACCGAACTGTCCGGCGTCGAGTTCGCCGTCCAGGAGGTTCCCGAGGCCGAGGAGCTTGCCGACGGCAGCGGCCCGCTGCCGCTGGCCCGGGTGGTGCCAGGGTCGCTGGACCCGGGCGAGCCCACCCGGCCCGCCGCCGCGACGCGCATCGTCGTCTACCGCCGACCGCTGATGGCCAGGGCCGAAGACGATGACGAGCTGAGCGAGCTTATCTTCGACGTCGTGGTCGAGGAGTTCGCCCACGTGCTGGGACTGGACCCGGAGGCGGTCGACCCGGGCTATCGCGACGGCTTCGACTGACCGGCGCTAGGGCAAGATCGCCGAGTACGAGTTCTGCGTCGGTGGCAGGGTGATGGCGGTCAGCGCGCTCAGCACCGGCAGCAGGGAGAGCACCGAGGCGGACAAGCCGCCGGTACCGGTGGTCACCACGCGCGCCGCGTAGAGCGGGCCAGACCCCGCCAGCGGTGTTATCACGATCGCGAACGGCTGTCTGCTGCCCGCTGGGCGCGGCACCGCCACCGCCACGGTGTGCCCGGCTGTCACCGTCACGGCCTGCGGGCTGCCGGCTCCCGCCGATGCGCCAGCCCCCGACGGTACGACGTCGATGTCCGCCTGCGCGGCACCAGCCGGCGCGGTGAGCACCAGGCCCACGGTGAGGCCCGCGGTGGCCGGGTTGCCCGCCACTATCCCCTGCTCGGTCACCGGCGCGGACGCGGCCGTGAATGAGCCGATGCCCTGGCCGGGAACGAGCACCGAGGCGGTGATCGGCACGTTGGAGATCAGTTCGAGGCCCGCGGCTGACGCGCCGAGCGAACTGAGCGGGAACGACGTGGTGGCTCCGGCCGGGGCGTCGGCCGGGGCGTTGCCGAACTGCGGGAACCGGCCCTGGGCGGTGAACGCGACCACGGTGACCCGGGCGTCGTTCGCTCCTGGCACCGAGATGAAGAGCCGCGCGGCGCTACTCGCCACCGTCAGCCCGGGGATCACCAGGCTGGTCGACGGCGCGGCCGCCTCCGGCAGCCAGGTTCCGCCGGATCCGCCTGCGCTGTCACCCTCCCAGACCGACGCCGCTATCTGCCCGGACGTGGTCTGCACGTGCAGCGCCAGCGCCTGCGAGCCGTGGATGAACGGGGCGATGTCCTGCACGACGAACTGGTGCGGCGCGACCGTGATGGCGCTGCCCGTGGCGTTCTGCAGGCCCGAGTCCGTGAGGATGGTCAGGTCCACGCTCGCCGCTAGGTCGCCGGTGTTCATCAGGTACAGCCGGACGTCCGCCGCGCCCGCTCCCGTTCCTGTGCCCACGAACCACATGTCCGAACTCGGGTGCGTGCAGCTGACCGTTCCCATGCCGGACGAGGTGGCCTCTTCCGCCTCGAAGCCCTCGGCCATCTGTCCGCTCGCCGCGAGCGCCGTGCCGCCGAAGCCGTCCGCCTGCGGCGCCGCCACGGTGGCTTGCGTGCCGGGCTCGGACACCGTGACGGGCTCCGCCGCCTGCGCGGGGCTGGTCGCCGCCGGTTTGCTGCTTGTCTTGCTCGGCTTCTTGCCCGACGAGTGACCGGTCGAGGCTGGCTTGGCGGGGACCGCCGCGGCGGGGACGGCGCTGAGCGCGACCGACCCGGTCGGCGCCTGAGCGGTCTTGGCGGCTGTCGTCGCCGGCATGGCGAGCATAGCGATGTGCGCTGAACCGGTGTTCGGGGCCGGCGGGGGGCAGGACCGGGTGACGGACGTCACCGTCGCGTTGACCGCCGACGGCGCGGGCGCGGGCTTTGGGGTGGTCGGCCCGGCGCGCCAGGCCGCCACGTAGGCGACGGCGAGCACGACGAGCGCCAGACCCGCCAGACCAAGGCGGCGCATCACGACTCTCCCTCTGGGCTGGAACGGTCACCCGAACCTCGCCTGCGGCCCGGCCGTCCCGGGCGCCCGGGACGGCCGTGCCGGCTCGCCCGGTGCGAATGCCGCTCCGCGTGCTCGTTCCGTTCGGGCCCTTGCGGACGTCCACCGGCCTGCCGCGCGGCGGGCTGCGGGCCGGACTGCCACGCCGCCCGCGGACCAGTGCCCTGACCGCTGTCCCAGGCCGCCTGCGGGCCACTGTCCCACGTCGGCTGGGGACCGGTGCCCATGGTTGGCTGCGGGCCGCTGGCCCACGTCGGCTGCGGGCCGCTGCCCAAGGCCTGCTGGGGGCCGCTGTCCCACGAGGTTCCCCGCGGATCGGTCTCCCACGGCGCCTGCTGCCACTGCCCGCGCTGGTCCCATTGCGCGGTCTGGTCACCCTCGTCGCTGTCCGCGAGAACACCGACTCCGGAACCTGCCGTCACGTCTTCGTCCTGGCCGCTCGGAGAGGGCGCAGAACGCCTGCGGCCGGCACCAAGCGCCGCCGCCCGCCCGGCCAGGCCGGCTCGCGCCGCGAGCCCGGCGCCACGGCCCGTCCCCCCGGCTGCCGTCGCCTCTTGCGGTACCCGCCGCCGGCCGCCCGCGGGCCGCTTGACGGTACGCCCGGCGCGCCTGCCGTGCTGCGTGGCCCGGACCGCCGCCAGGGCCTGGGCTTCCGCCACGGGATCGTCGCGCTTGCCCGGCAGCGCCAGCACGCAGACGGCGAGCAGGACGATAAGCTCCGCTATCAGGCTCAGATCGCGCGCCGTGTCGTTCCTGGTGATGACCAGCTTGCCGCCGCCCGCGGGAAGAGCGAACCCCTGCGCCCAGCCGTCGACAGGGGCGGCGAGAGGCTTCAGCGCCGTGCCGTTGAGCGTGGCCGTCCACCCGCCCGACGGTTCCGCGAGCACCAGCGTCCCACCCGTGGCCGGGGCCTCGACCGCGCTCATCCCCACCGACTGCGAGGACAGCGTCGTCACGCCGCCATTGGCCGCGATCACCCGGACCCGCGCGACCGGACCGGTCACCTGCCACAGATCGTAGGGGGGCGCCTTGCTCAGCGGCACCAGGCCGACCGAGGCGTCCAGCCGCTGCGACAGCGCCGGGTCCACAGGACCGGGCAGCAGCACCCACCTAATGCCGAAGTCGCCAAGGACAAGCCCCGGATCGCCGGCGTCCGCGCCATCGGGCGCCGCGAGGGCGGAAACCTGCTGGGTCAGCGCCTGTTCCGCGGGGGTGGACGCGGTGAGCTCTGGCTCACCGAGGGTCGGATCTCCCTGCCGGACCACCGAATAGTCCAGTACGCTGCCTTCTTCTCGCAAGATCAGCGTGCGGTACTGGGTACCTCCCGCGGACGACGCGGAGACGAAGGCAGGCAGCACGGGGGCGGTGACCGCCCCGACCGGGCCCCGCACGCCGTCCGCCACCCAGTACCCGGCCACGAGCAGCGGCGCGGTCGCCGCGGCTGTCAGCACGGCACCCGTGAGCAGCCTGCGCGATGCCGCGCGACCCGCCCAGCCGTGAGCCAGCCACTCGGCCGCGGGTGCGGCGGCGAGCAGCAGGCCCAGCGCGGCGAGGGCGAGCGCCGCACCCGGCCACCCGGTGGCCGCCTGGGTGCCGCCGACGGGCGGGCCGCTGGCCCGGCTGACAACGACGGCGCCGAGGTAGCCAGCGGCCGCGACGCACCACCCCGCGGCGGTCACGGCGGCCCGCCGTTGCGGGAGCAGCGCGGCAAGGACGGCGAGGCCGAGCCCCGCGGTGACCCAGACCGGCGGCAGTCCAGGACCGCCGGGGCTGAGCAGCAGCAGCGCGGACGGGCGGAGCGCGACCGGGGTCAGTCCCGACGGCTGCACGCCCGCCTCGGTGAAGAAGGCCGACGGGCTGGCGAGCAGGTGCAGTGACCATGGGAAAAGGACGAGGAAGGGAGTGGCGATGACGATCGCCGCGTTAAGCGGGCGGACGTGGGCGAGCCAGCGGCCCCATTCCCTGTTGGCGGAAACCAGCCTGGCGGCGAGGACGATGACGGCGAACGCGGCGCCGAACACCCACAGCACCGGCGTGAACGCCGCCCCAAACGCTATGAGCAGGCCAGTTGCCCAGGCGGCGCGGCGCGCCTGGCGCGGCGGCGCGGTCAGCGTACGGGCCGCGCAGACCCCGATCAGCGGCAGCACGGAGAACGCGACCGCGCTGCCGAGGCGGCCCGCTGCGATGGCGCCGGTGGCGACGGGCAGCAGCGCGTAGGACGCCGCCAGCCACACCCGGGCGGCGGTGGCCGTGACCAGCCGGCGGGTGGCCAG